>JAAUXZ010022354.1_pt1 | contig 11042 bp, 12 predicted proteins | sample 7278131 | NCBI WGS metagenome assembly JAAUXZ01 (sample SAMN14350119, study PRJNA611818) | marine sediment metagenome | isolation source: surface marine sediment (3m) | place: French Polynesia: Moorea | collected 2018-08
TAAATTCAAAAAACGGTACAATCCACCACCCATGCGGTGAGGTGTCTGAGTGGTTGAAGGAGCTCGCCTGGAAAGCGGGTATACGTTAATAGCGTATCGAGGGTTCGAATCCCTCTCTCTCCGCCAAATTTAAGCCTTAACAATTTGAAAGTTAAGGCTTTTTCTATTTTCAAATGCAATCAATGGTTTTTACCCAATATGATATGTATTTTGATGATTTCAGTTTCCATAAACCAACAAGCAAAGAATCTAGTAGAACGCTACTACGATAATCAAGAGAATTAAAATCAGTGCCAATAAGGGCCTAAAATATTGTTCATATCTTGGTTTTTGGGTGATCCATTAGTTTTTATCGATATTACCCTGATATCTGATTCTTATTACCAGGGCCTGTAAGTTTGGAGAAGCCGGGTGTTGTCGATTTTTTTATTATGATTAGGCGATCCGTTTTTGTATCTTCTTATCTGCCAAAATCTAAGTTTAATCTCATTAATTTATGATTAAGGTCAAGTCGATGGGGCGCCTGCTCTAGACCTCATATAAATTTGCAAGTAATCTAACACTATGAGATCAAGTGTTGGTTTATGTGATTTTAATCATGGAGTACATATAGAAATAGATTTTCCATTTCATTACTGAAATTCCAATTTTTCAATAAAAAACAAGAGGAGCTAAAAATGGATATCAAACTTACAGACGTTACCCTTCATATCGATGAAAATCTGAATATTGACAAGCGCCAATCTATTGAAGATAGCCTTCGTTCTTTAGAGGGTGTCGTGAGCGTTCACAACGATTCCAAGACACCACATTTGGCAATGATTGAATATAATCCTGACGTGACTTCTTCAAGTGCTATCCTTCAGCGCGTTATCAACGAGGGAGTCCATGCAGAACTGATTGGCTTATAAAATCCTATTAATAAGGAGGTTTAAGAGATGTCAGATACAAACGACCTATTTACGGGGAATGAATTTCTAGAAAAAAACCGCGACATCCTAGATCAATGGTTTGACCAGCGATTTGCTCAAAGCGTGGCAGATTATGAGCAGAATAAAGAGCCCGAGCTTTCCATTATGGTGACCAAGGGTACCCTGGACTGGGCTTATCCGACTTTTATCATCGCATCCACCGCTGCTGCTTTGGGTTGGAAAGTTACACTGTTTTTTACCTTTTACGGACTTAAGCTATTACTCAAAGATCTGGATTTGAAAATCAGTGCCCTGGGTAATCCTGCCATGCCCATGAAAATGCCATTCGGGCCTGATTGGTTTCAGTCAGTGAATTGGAATATCCCGAATCTTGTTCAGGCTGGTATCCCCGGGTTTGAATCCTTGGCTACTAATTTAATGAAACAGACGATCAGTTCTCATGGTGTCGCTTCTGTCGAAGAGTTAAGGGAAATTTGTATAGAATCCGAGGTGAACATGATTGCCTGTCAAATGACAGTTGATCTGTTTGGTATGAAAAAAGGGGAGTTTATTGACGAAATTTCAGAATGGGCTGGAGCGGCCACATTCCTCGATAATGCCCGTACATCCACTGTCAATCTTTATATCTAGCTCACCCATATATTCCATTTCAGCCTGATTCGTTAACGAATCAGGCTGTCTCATTTAATCTTTCTGCAAAGCCAGAGCTGCTTCAGATTTCATCCCAAATCTTTCCATGGCCCATCGAGGTGGGCAAAAATTGGTAAATGAACTCTGTAAACAATTAAAACCCAAGAAAAGGGTGACCCAAGTCCAGTAAGGATGATGAAAGAGTGCCAATAAACTGGTAATGATCACCATCGTACCACCCAAGGCAAAAAGCGCACGTTCAACTGACATGGTATTCTCTCCGTTAAAAAATTTTCAGTTTAGATTGATAGTTTAGTCAAGTATTAAAACATGTTTAAAAAAATGCTAACAGGTCCGATTTCGCATATTTTTGCCTGTTATTTTAAGATCTTATGATCCTTGGGCAAGAAGCTTTAACCGTATTATCTTAAACATAAAAGATGCATGAAATCCTATCCTTAACCTCGTATTGGTTGCCCCTTATTTTTTTTATTATTGCGCTGGTTTATTCATCCGTTGGGCTGGGTGGGGGCTCAGCCTATACTGCTTTGATGGCGATTGCAGGTATGAATGTCTTAGCCATTCCTATGGTTTCGCTGGTGCTCAATTTATTTGTTACGACTGCTGGAAGCATAAACTTCATCCGTAACGGACACGCACGAATAAGAATCATTGCTCCGTTTATTCTTTCATCAATGCCCATGGCTTATCTGGGTGGTTCACTCAATATCTCTCCTAATATTTTTTATTGGATATTACTGTTATCGCTCATATTTGTAGCGGCCAGAATCTATTTGTGGAGTAATACCAGTCTCAAATTAAAGCTTGAGTCTAAACACAAGTTAATTATATCTTTGCTCGCGGGTTCAGTGCTCGGGTTAGTGGCAGGTATCGTTGGTATCGGCGGTGGGGTCTATTTGGTACCACTCGTAATTATTTTGGGGCTAGGCACTGAAAAACAGGCTGCGGCCAGTGGTGCGATCTTTATATGGCTAAACTCATTAGCAGGACTGCTTTCCCGCATTCAATATAACAGCATTGATATCACACAGTATTTGCCCATGATATTGGCCGTGTTACTTGGAGGCGTGATCGGTTCATTCATGGGTTCATATCGATTTTCCCCGCAAAGAATGGAAAAAATATTGGGGTTTGTAATCATTGTCGCGATATTGTTTTTGACGAATAAAATATTTGGTATTGTGGTGTAAATGGCAAAAAGCTACTGATACAAAAACCACTCATCAAGAACGGTTTTTGTATTTAAGGGTCCTTTCTCAACCTGTCGTTTCTATACAGGCTTCTTTTTTTATCAGTTTAATGTGAAGGATGGCAATCCTGGCAGATAAACCTTTCGTAAAAAGCTTTTATGATGCTTTTAACATCACTATAGATTGCCGCTACATAGTGAGCCTGCATTTCATCAGCTTTGCTGTAATAGTATTCCAGGTCGATCATGCCATTGGTATCCAGCCGGACTTCGTTTTCTTCGGGTTTAAGTTCGTAACTCATGGTTATCTCCATTTAAATGTTTTCATGCTTTGAATTTTAGTCGTCAAATTAGACTTGCACAAACGATCATTTTTCAACAAAATGATGAAATAAATTCAACAAAGGGTGTTGTTATCAGACATTTGCCGCCACTTAATGCGTTAAAAGTTTTCGAGGCCGCAGCCCGCAATACCAGTTTTGCAGATGCTGCAGATGAACTATTTTTAACCGCTTCAGCTGTTAGTCATCAAATTAAGTCACTGGAAAAATATTTAGGTGTTGAGCTTTTTTCGCGTCAAAAAAGGAAAGTTCGCTTGACGCCAACAGGTGAGAAATATTTCACCTCAGTAAAGCAGGTGTTGAATGAGCTTGAAGTGGCTACCCGGCGTGTTGTTTCCGCAGTTGAAACAGATATCGTGGTATTAAGTGTTGCTCCCAATTTCCTGGTGCGCTGGTTAATGCCGCGTATGCATCGTTTTCAGGCGCAATACCCGGATGTTGAATTACAAATCAGTGCATCCGTGGGAATGATTGATTTTAATAATTCAAATGCGGATATGGCCATTTATTATGGTCATGGAGACTGGCATGACATCGAGGTATATTTTTTAAGCCGCGTCTACCTGGTCCCAATGTGCAGCCCCAGATTGTTGAAAGGGAATAAACCGTTAAAGACGCCCAGTGATTTGAAAAAACACACTCTCATTCATGTGTCGAAGCGAACCTATGAGTGGCCTGAGTGGTTAAAATTGGCCAAGGTAAAATACAAGGGATTCAGACGCGGTTTAAAAATGTCCAGCGGTCAACTTGCAACGGCTGCAGCTGCTGAAGGCCTAGGTGTTGCCCTGGCTGACAGTACACTCTCATCCGGTGAATTAACCCAAGGGAAACTGCAGATGCCTTTTGATATACAGTTAGATACCCATAAGTCCTACTACCTGGTTCATCAAAAGGACAGGCCCATGTCCTATGGAATGCAGGCTTTCAAAGACTGGGTGATAGAGGAGATGCAGTCCATGACCGATGAATCAAAATTGACAACCCATGAATAAGCTTTCTCTCGAAGACATCAGTTTGGTGATATTGGCAGGGGGTGCCGGTCAGCGCATGTACGGCCAGGACAAGGGTCTTATTGAGATCGGTGAAAAAAAGCTCATCAATCATGTTGTTGAAAAAGCCCGCTTACAGACTGAGAAAATTGTAATCAGTGCCAATCGGCATTTAGAACAATATGAAAGTCTTGGTTATCCTGTGATTAAAGATGATCAAGAGGATTTTCAGGGTCCATTGGCCGGTATATTAGCAGCCATCAAGGTGGTAAAGACCGACTATCTGTTAACGCTACCGTGTGATGCACCAATCGTGGCTTCTAACTATCATCAAAAGATGTTGGATACATTTAATGAATCGAAAACTGATTTAGTCGTTGCCTCGGATGGACAGCAGATGCAACCCGTCTATGCCTTGATACCTAAAGGTTTGCAGCAAGACCTGGAGGAATATATGCTCAAAGGAAAACGAAAAGCAAGCGAATGGTTAAAGCGTCACCGTATTGCTTTGGCCGATTTTTCACGCCAACAGGATTTTTTCATCAATCTAAACACCTCGGATGAACTGAAAGACTATCTGGGTAAGTAAACCTTAAATTTTATTTTTCCCATCGGGAGGTAGCCTTCAGATCACTTTGTTTCGCTGCGACCCAGTGTTCTCCATCACGAGTGATTTCTTTTTTCCAGAAGGGTGCTTGCGTTTTAAGATAATCCATTAAGTATTCGCAGGCATCAAAAGCCTGTTTCCGATGAGCCGATATGGTCACAACCATTACGATATTTTCTGTTGGATGCAAACGACCTACACGATGAATAATTGCGAGGTCTTTAATTTGCCATTTCTTAAGGGCAGATTCAGCAAGGGATTTTAGAGACTTCTCAGTCATGCCAGGATAGTGCTCCAAATCCATGGCGACCAAATCTTTTTCTTTTGAAAGATCACGCACTAATCCGGTGAATGTGACTATGGCACCAATATCACTGCGCCCCTGGGTGAGTTGATCAATAATTTTATTGACCTCGAAATCCTGTTGTTGAACAGAGATAAGCATTCAGCCACCGGTAACTGGGGGAAAAAAAGCGACTTCATCCTGGTCATGAATGCTTGTTTGCTCATTGGCCATTTGATGATTGACAGATGCGAGCAGGGCATTATTAGCTAAAAAAGAAGACTTCCAGACTCCCCCTCTTTGAACCAAAAAAGTTTTCAGATCCTGAATGGTATCGATATCTTTATCCAATTCCAGAATTTCTTGATCACAATTCAGGGTTTCTTTAAGGCTGGCAAAGTACAGCAAGTTTATCTTCATTTTTAATTGAGTATTTCACTGAATGAAAAGTAAGTGACCGGGTCACCTGGTTGTATGGTTGTAGATTCTGGTACTTCGATAAATCCATCCGCCCAACTGGTGGACATTAAGACACCTGAACCCTGGTGGTGATAAATGTTAGCTCTAGATTGATTGTTTTCGTCCTTTTCTAATCGTGCCCTGATGAATTCACGCCGGGTGTCGGGTTTTGGCCAGGTAAATCCTGCAGTTACAATCATTGATTCAGGCATGAGCTTCGAGCGCCCCTGTAATTTCTTGATAAAAGGGCTCACAAACAGGCAAAAAGTGGCAAAAGCTGAAACAGGGTTGCCAGGTAATCCTATAAAGGCCGTGTTATTAACATGACCAAATGCTAAGGGTTTGCCGGGTTTTATTTTTAAACGCCACATATGCAGTTCGCCCATTTTTTCCAGGGCAATGCGCACATGGTCTTCTTCTCCGACAGAAACACCACCACTGGTGATCACGAGATCCGTTTTTTGCGTTGCGTTTTCAATAGCTTGAATCGTTTTTTCAAGTGTATCTCCCACAATACCCAGGTCGACTATTTCACAACCCAAACTTAGCAGTAGGCCATTTAAGGTATAACGATTGGAATCATAAATCTTACCGGGTGCAAGGGGTTGGCCGGGTTCTATTAGCTCATCACCGGTAAAAAATATGCCAACCCTGATAGGTCTCCTGATAGTTAAATCTGGTTCTCCCACGGAGGCGGCCAATCCCAGTTCTTGGGCCCTTAATTGGGTACCCTTCTTGATGATCACTTCTCCTTGTTTGATATCTTCACCGGCCTGGCGGATATTTTGACCTTTAATTACCGGTGTGGAAAAAGAAATTCGGCCACCGTTAGTATCGACCTGTTCTTGCATGATGATGGCATCGGCGTTAACAGGTACAGGTGCTCCCGTGAAAATTCTGGCCGCACACTCTTTTTCAAGTGCCTCCCCGCATGAACCGGCGCTGATACGCTGAGTGACATTAAGCGTGGTCATTGAGCCAGAATTAATATCACTCGTCATAATGGCGTACCCATCCATAGCGCTATTGTCAGCAGGTGGAACATCAATATTAGAGATGAGATCCTCAGCCATAATTCTATTCAGACACAGATTGAGTGGCAAAATCTGAGATTCATTCACCGGATGAGCATGAGACAACAGTTTTTCCAATGCCTCCCGGTAGGGCACTAACGCTATCTTTGGGGAATCACAAGAGTTAATGGGTGTTGTCATTTTTCCAGAAATCTAGGCATCAGTTCGACCAGGTTACAGGGAGTATGGCGCACATCGAGTTGATGTTTGATGATACCTTCCCAGCCATCCTTGCAGGCACCGGGTGAGCCAGGTAGGCAAAAAATCGGAGTTCCATTGGCGAGGCCTGCAACCGCGCGAGATTGGATCGTTGATGTTTTAATGAAGTCATAACTTAAGCTACGGAATAACTCACCAAAACCGTCAATGGACTTATCAAAAAGGGGCATTACTGCTTCTGGAGTGATGTCTCTACCGGTGAGTCCTGTGCCCCCGGTAAGAATGCAAGCGTGTACATCAGGATTGGCGATCCAGCGCGATATGACTTCTCGTATCTTATAAACGTTATCAGCCACTATTTGTTTCTCAAATAGATGGTGTCCGAACTCAGTGAGTTTACTCACCAACAGATTACCTGACGTGTCATTATCATCCGTTCGTGAATCCGAAACGGTCATGACCGCGATATTTAAAGCGATAAATTCGGTTTTTTCTGAGGCGGTTTTGCTCATAAGGTAGTTATTTGTTTGATGTTAATCCGAAAATAGAAGTGATTTGCGGTATCCATAATACAATGAGACTCGAAGTTATAAAAATGACTTTCCCGAGTGATCCACATTCTTGATTTAATAACTTTGCAGTAAGTGCAGGTCAATGACATTCATCAAACGGGCCTATTTCCGTCATTGGAAGAGATTAGTGTTCAGTCAGTTGGCTCGCTTTCTTTATGCCATGGCTGAATAGAATAATCGGTACAACCTTCAATCAAGCCTCTAAATGGATAGTGCTTATCGGCCAGGTCTGGGCTCGTTCTTGAATGGATAGGATTATTAACCTGTCAAAGTAAATAAATTACAGTTCGGTAGATCATTTTTTACGTCTTTTTTTTCCTTTCCTCGGGTATTCTAAGCCTAATATCCTTTCTAAAGTACCTTCTATAAGTAATTGATTTTATTAGCAAGGGCGGATATAGTATGGTCCATACTATAGAAAGAAAATACCAAGGGTGAGGGCCTACCTGGCAAAACGGACAGGGAGAATAAATATAAACCATTAATACGAGGAGTACGTTATGGACCTGTTTAACCGGGATTCAGCCGCTGAACATATCGTCTCAGATTCTGAAAATATCTACGAGATCGGCGATTTATTACTCGACTATTTAAAGCAGCTCAAAGTTAAATATGTTTTTGGTATTCCCGGTGGTGCGATAGAACCGCTTTATAATGCGATCGCAAGAAGTGAAAAAGCAGGTGGTATTCAATCGATAGTCGCCAGGCATGAAACCGGTGCAGGTTTTATGGCTGATGGTTACTACACAAATTCCGGAGTACTGGGCGTATGTTGTGCTACGACTGGTCCCGGAACTACTAATTTGATTACCGGCTGTGCCAGTCTGTATGCCAATCAAATTCCGGCATTATTCATAACCGCACAAACTGCGTTGAATACTTTTGGAAAGGGAGCCTTTCAGGAATCCAGCAGTAGTGAAACCGGTGTAGATACCTTAAGCCTGTTCAACGACATTACTAACTTTAACAGCATGATTACCCATGTTGATCAATTTGAGCAGGTATTGACCAGTGCCTTGCGTAAAGCATTTATCTCCCCTAAAGGCCCCGTGCATCTATCCATTCCCATGGACGTCTTTCGTTCACCCGCACCAGTAGGTAAGCCTTCTTTCGATTTATCGATGATCAACAAACCTTCGACGTTAATTGACCAGGGTTCAGTTGATAAGTTATGCGATATTCTTACGTCAGGATATAAGATCGTTTTCGTAGTCGGAGATGGTTGTGCGAGTTCAATTAATGAGATCTTGGAAGTTGCCACGCTACTTAACATTCAGGTCGTCACAACTCCGCATGGTAAGGGTCTTATTAGCCCATATCATCCGCAAAATAGGGGTGTTATCGGCTTCGCAGGGCATGAAACTGCTTACAAAGTCACTCACGAAGAGTCCGTGCGTTATATCGTGGCAATCGGGGCCAGGTTCGGTGAATGGGACTCAAACGGCTGGGATAATACCCTGCTCAGTGAAAAGCTGATCCATGTATCCTCGGATTCTGGCTTTTTTAACCGAACGCCCATGGCAAGACTGCATGTTTTAGGCAATATCTCCAGTATCTTTAACCGTATTCTGGATTATTTAGGGGAAAATTCCTTCACTGAATTGAGTGCGATTAATCCCAGGATAGAAGCACAAATGGTAGGCCAGTCTGGACGTCCCACTCGTTTTTATAAACTCGTTGATAATCTGGCCTATAACGACGATTCAGTGCCGATTAAGCCTCAACGCTTGATGAAAATTCTCCCCAGGCTGTTTCCTTACAATACACATTACCTGGCAGATGTGGGTAATGCCATGGCCTGGTCAATTCACTATTTACACCCCTATAAATCATCCCGTGTACGAAATGTCCGCTTATCACAGCAAAATGTATGGTCAGGGGTGTTCCGAACCTGCCTGGAATTTTCTTCGATGGGTTGGGCTATCGGGGCCTCGGTGGGTACAGCGTTTGCGTGCCCAGATGACCCGGTAGTGTGCATTACAGGTGATGGTGCCATGTTAATGTCAGGGCAGGAGATAACCGTTGCGTTACAACATAATTTACCGGTTATTTTTGTGATTCTGAATGATAGTTCACTCGGTATGGTCAAGCATGGTCAGCAATTAACCGGAGCCGAACAAACCAGTACGGATCTCCCTCAAATCAGTTTTTCGCGCATGGCTCGTGCCATGGGGGTTGATGCTTTTACTATCAGAAGCCCTCAGGACCTGTTGGAACTGGATATTGATGAAATTATTCATAAAAAATCTCCTACACTTCTAGATGTATTAATTGATAAGAATGAAATACCACCGATTGGTCTGAGAGCTAGATCAATTTCACTGAAAAAGTAAGAGGTTAAAGCTTTATGCATTTTTTATTGAAACCAACAATGCTTCCCATCTTATTGTTGAGCTATCAGACAGCGGTTGCACAAATTGATGAAGAGCTTGAAGAACTCGATTTAAGCTATGGAGATGCAGCATTTATTTCCATTGCTACGGGGCGCTCAAAGCCCATTACAAAAGCACCAGCTGTTGCAACAGTTATTACCGCGAAACAAATGGTAGAATCAGGTGCAAGAACGATAGATGAAGTTTTGGAAACTGTACCTGGTCTTCATGTATCAGATTCATCTACTCGCTTGACGCCGATTTACTCTATCAGAGGCATTCATACAGATCGTAATCCCCAGGTCCTTATGCTATTGGATGGTGTTCCCATGACACACCTCTATTTTGGCGATCGTGGCCCCGTCTCTTCCATGCCTGTTCAAGCAATATCACGCATAGAAATTATTCGGGGACCGGGCTCGGCCATTTATGGTGCCGATGCATTTGCGGGTGTCATCAATGTGATTACCAAAGGGGCAGATGATTATGATGGAACCGAAGTTGGCATCAGGTTTGGTGAATTTGGTACTCGTGATGTCTGGCTGGGTAATGGGGTTGAACTCGAAAGCGGATTAAAGGCCGCTTACTCCATTCAATATGGAACAACGGATGGTGATGAAGATCGGATAGTAGAAAGTGATGCACAAACGTTTTTTGATAATTTGCCACCGCCATATCCGTCAGCTAATGCTTCTTTAGCACCGGGGCCTTTGGATACCCAACTTGATCGTCTCGATATCAATTTTACCGTAGGTAATGATAATTGGGATTTTAAGTACTGGTCGAGACATATTTCGAATGTAGGTAGTGGCCCAGGTGTTGCATTGGCATTGGATCCGGCTTCAGAGGCAGAGGCTGATGATTATATATTAGATTTCACATTTAAAGATATCTTTAGGTCAGATGCTTGGAATACCGAACTTAAAGTGACTTACTATGATGTCAATAAAGAATCAGAATCAATTTTATTTCCAGCGGGTACGATAATTCCAATAGACGCTGATAATAATATAAATCCGATTTCTGGATTTCCAACACTTTTCCCACAGGGTGTAATAGGTAATCCCTCAGTCTTTGAAGAACGGACCAGCCTAGAAATCGTAGCACTTTCCCAAGATTTAGAAGAGCACAATATCAGGATCGCGGCAGGTCTATCACAAGCCAAACTTAAGGCAAAAGAAGAGAAAAATTTTGGACCTGGTGTTATCACTGTTGGTGATCTACAAGATGTGTTTGGTACAGATCTTTTTATCAAACCCGAAGAACGCGATGTTTATTATGTTTCTATTCAAGATGAAATAGACATAGCTAGAGATTGGGAATTAACCGCGGGTGTGCGTTATGATGATTATAGTGACTTTGGTTCAACCACCAATCCTCGCCTTTCTTTGGTTTGGGATACTTTAAACAACTTA
>JAAUXZ010085392.1_pt1 | contig 11040 bp, 12 predicted proteins | sample 7278131 | NCBI WGS metagenome assembly JAAUXZ01 (sample SAMN14350119, study PRJNA611818) | marine sediment metagenome | isolation source: surface marine sediment (3m) | place: French Polynesia: Moorea | collected 2018-08
CCAGGTCGGGCGAGAGCTCGTCGTAGCGGCGCAGGCCGGCGTATCCGTCGGCCGCTTCGGCGACGTGATAGCCCTCGTTCTCCAGGGTCGCGCGGAGCATCTCCCGCATCACGGGATCGTCATCCACGATCAGGACGAGGGGGGGGCTTTCCCGGGCTGTGGACAGCTCGGACATCTCTCCCACCTTTCGTCACTCCGTGACCCGAACTGAGGCGCGTCCTCCGACGAGGGGAGTGATCGGGTCCGGGTGCCCGGGCTTGCGGCGCGGGCTGCCGGTCGCGTGCGCACGAGCTGCGCGTCGGCCGCGGTTTCCAGTGCGGGCGGAGCCGTGAACGGCGCTTGTGGCGCCGGCTTCGAGGGCCCGGTACAAAAGGGCCGGCATTCCGGAGGCCCAGAGGAGCGACCATGATTCTCGAAGGCAAGACGGTGGTGGTGTGCGGCGTCGGCACGGGCCTCGGCTCCGAGGTGGCCCGGGTCGTGCTGCGCGACGGGGCGCAGGTGATGCTCGCCGCGCGCACCGAGTCGACGCTCCAGCAGGTGGCGAAAGAGCTCGACCCGGAGGGCCGGAAGGTGGCCTGGAGGGCCACGGACATCACCGATGCCGAGCAGTGCCGCGCGCTGGGCGACGCCACGGTGGAGCGCTTCGGCGGCGTCGACGCCCTCGTGCAGGTGGCGGCGCTCGATACGGTCTTCGGGCCCTTCCAGGACACCAAGCCCGACGACTGGCGCAACACCTTCGAGGTGAACGTCGTGGGCACGGCGCTCATCGTGCAGGCGCTGGCTCCATACATGAAGCAACGCGGCGGCGGCTCGGTGGTGCTGATCGGCTCCCAGTCGAGCGTGCTGCCGGCCGAGTTCCCGCAGGCCGCCTACGCGTCGTCCAAGGGCGCACTCATGACCGCCATGCTCTACATGGCGAAGGATCTGGGCCCCGACCGCATCCGCGTCAACACCGTGATTCCCACCTGGATGTGGGGCCCCCCGGTGGAGATGTTCGTGAAGATGCAGGCCAAGCAGCGCGGCGTCTCCAAGGAGGAGGTGATCGCCGGGATCACCAGCAAGATGGCGATCCCCGAGATCCCGGCCGACGAAGACGTGGCCGAGGCCTGCAGCTTCTTCTGCTCCGACCGCTCGAAGATGATCACGGGCCAGTCGCTCCTGGTGAACTGCGGCGAACACATGCCCTGAGCCCAGGGGGCGGGGCGTCGTGGGGCGGCAGGGCCGGCGTCCGACCCGCCAGGGACGTCGTCGCCACCGGGTGGTGACGCCACCGCCAGACCCGGGCTCGTGATCGGTCAGCGGATGCCCGGTCGAGGCGGGGCCCCACGGCTACTCTCGCGCTCCGCCATGACGAAGCCGCGCAAGCTCGCGCTGGGGATCGGCTTCGCCGGCCTCGTCTGCCTGGGGCTGGCGGCCGCGGCCCCTTCCTTCTGGCGGGCGCTCGCCGTCTGGACGGCGCTCGCCTGCTTCATCGCGTCGTTCGTGTACCTGACGAATCAGCCCCGGCTGCTCGGCAAACGGGGCGGGCGGGTCTCGTGGTGGCGGGTGCTGCCCCTCCTGCCCTATCTCGTGGCCTTCCGCATCGCCATGGTGCTGCGGCGCAGCCGCCAGCGCGGTCCCGACTGGCACGAGGTGGTACCCGGCCTCGCGGTCGGCGCGCGAGTTCCCGCAGCCGCGCTCCCGCCCGGTCTCGAGGTCGTGGTCGACCTCACCAGCGAGTGGCCGGCGCCCGCCGACGTGCGCCGCCTGCCCGGCTATCGCAACCATCCGGTGCTCGACGGCTCCTTCCCGCCCTGCGAGGAGAGCTTCCTGTCGCTGGTCACCGAGCTGGCCGGAACGCGCGGCGGTGTCTACATCCACTGCGAAGAGGGCCGGGGCCGCGCGCCCACCGCGGCCGCCGCGCTGCTGCTGGCGCGCGGGATCGCGCACGACGTCGATGGGGCCATGGAGCTCGTCTCGAAGGCGCGCCCGGTGGCGCGTCCGAGCCGAACCGATCGCGGCTTCCTCGAGCGAATCGCCCCGCGTCTCGTGGGCTGATCCCCGTCCCCGCACGGGGCTCCCCCGTACGGTGTTTTCGTGATGACCCCGGGCCACCCCCGCTGCTACCTTGACGCCGGACGGGCCGGGCGAACCTGGGCCGCGGAGTGAGCCGCCGTGTCACCCAACACGATCGAGAAGGTGGTCCGCCTCCTGGAGACCGAGGGCCCTGCAGACGAAGTGCTCGGCAGCCGCGAGGCCATCGCCGCGGCGGCCCTCATGGTCGAGTGCGCCCGGGTCCACCCGGAGTACGAGCCGAGCGAGCGCGTCGCCATCGCGGCCGGCGTGCGCCGCCTCTTCGGCCTCTCGTCGGAGGTGGCCGAGATGCTCGTGCGCGTGGCCGAGGAGGAAGCGGCCGACGGCTGGCACGAAGCCCTCTTCACGAGCGCCGTCAGGCAGGGCTTCGATCTCGAGAGGCGCACCGAGCTGATGAAGCTCCTGTGCGACGTTGCCCTCGCCGACGGCGTCTTCCACATGCGCGAGGCCGTCTTCATCCGCCACATCGCCCGGGAGCTCGGCGTTTCCGAAGATGCTCTCTCGATCCCCACCAGCTTCGTCGCCTAGCAAGCGCACGCAGTTCTCCAGCCGAAGCGGAAGGTCCCGAAGCCCATGAAGTTCTGGCAGTCGCTGTCCTTCACCGAGGCCGATCAGCTCGTGGCGCTCGCGAAGATCGTCGAAGGCGTCGGCTTCCACGGCGCCTTCGTGTCGGACCACCTCTTCCACGCCGAGAAGATGGAGTCGAAGTACCCCTACTCCGAAGACGGCAGCCCGCCCTTCAGCCCCGAGACCGACTGGCCCGAGTCGTGGGCCGCCATCAGCGCGATGGCGGCGGTGACGACGAGGCTCCGCTTCACCACCGCGGTCTACATCGCGCCCCTGCGGCACCCGCTGGTGCTGGCCAAGGGCGTCGCCACCGCATCGGTCTTCTCGGGCGGCCGCGTGGCCCTCGGCGGCGGCGTCGGCTGGGTGAAGGAAGAGTACGACCAGCTCGGCGAGGACTTCCGCACGCGGGGGCGCCGTTTCGACGAGATGATCGAGATCCTGCGCAAGGTGTGGTCGGGCGAGATGGTGGAGCACCACGGCCGCTTCTACGACTTCGACCGCCTCCAGATGCGGCCGCGGCCCGTGGGCGAGGTGCCGATCTACATCGGCGGAACCAGCGAGCCCGCCATGCGCCGGGCCGCGCGCAACGACGGCTGGCTCGGCAGCGGGAACGAGCCCGACGAGCTGCCGGGCATCGTCGAGGAGCTGCGACAGCTGCGCCGCGGGGCGGGCCTCGCGGAGGAGGGCTTCGAGGTGATCGCCGCGATCTCGGTGCCGCCCGAGCCCGATCTCTGCAAGCGCCTCGAGGAAGCGGGCGTCACCGGCCTCGTGAGCTACCCCCTGCTCTACACGATCGGTCCGGGCACCACGCTCGAGCAGAAACGCGCGGCCCTCGAGCAGTTCGGCGAAGCGGTGATCGCGCGCTGCTCGTGAGCTGGGCGACCCGTCGGCCCTCCGGGACCTTCGGGAGCGCCGGACGCTGGGCCGGGTCGTCGCGCGGCTCTAGGCTGGAGACCGTCACGGAGAACCCCAACCCCTACGCTCCGCCGACGGCGCCGTTGGGCGAGCCGGGCCCTTCGCGGCGCTCCGTCTGGTGGAAGGTCTACCTCTGGGCTCTCGTCGGGCTGTCCCTGCTGGGCTACGCCGTTCTCGGCATCCAATGGATGCAGCCCGCCGACGTCATCGATCTCGTGCTGGCCTTCGTGAGCCTCGTCGGCCTGTTCGGGTACGCCTACTCCCGTCGGATCCGCGGTCCCGGGTTCTGGCGGCTCTGGCTGCCGCTCCAGGTCGCCTGGTCCCTCGCGTTTGCACTGCTGCTGGTGCCGCTGGGTGCCGCAGAGCAGATCCCGGTCGAGGGCGGAGAGGTCCCCGGGAGCGATGGCTGGGATCGGGCGATCGGTCTGGCCCTCGCCCTCCCCCTCTACGTCGCACTCTTCCTCTACGCATATCGGTCCCCGGAGCTCTGGCGCCGTGACCCCACCAGCTGACGCGACGACGCGACGAACGAGGGCGACACCAAGGGGCGTTTCGCCCCGCCGCTTCCCGTTGTAGCCGCGAGGACCCGCGTCCCTCTGCTTCCTGCAGTTGGCATTTTCGGCTGCGATGCGGGTCGCGTTGGGAGTAGTCTCTTCGGTAATCACCCACTTTCGAGGCCACGGCCAGGAGGCAAACCCATGTCAGACGAAGGCTCACCCACTCCCGAGGAGGATGGCTCGGCTCAGCTCGATCCGTCGCAGGTCCAGTATCTGCAGCAGCGACTCGAGTCGGAGCAGAACCTCCTTCTGGCCGTCGTTGGGGGTCTCGGCGCCTCGCTCCTCGGCGCAGGTGCCTGGGCGGGCATCACCGTGGTTTCCGGCTACCAGATCGGATTCATGGCGATCGGGATCGGCTTCCTGGTAGGCATCGCCGTGCGTGCCCTCGGCAACGGCGTCACCAGCATCTTCGGCGTTCTCGGCGCCGCTCTCTCGTTGTTCGGTTGCGCGCTGGGGAACCTGTTCGCGGTGACGGCACTCGTCGCGCGCGAGCACGGCGTCGCCTTCTCGGACGCGCTCTCGCAGCTGGACGCGAACATGGTCGTGGAGCTGATGGTCGCCTTCTTCAGCCCGATGGACCTCCTCTTCTACGCGATCGCTCTCTACTACGGCTACAGGCTCGCCTTCAGGCAGCTCACGAACGAGGATCTGCAGCGCATGTTGTCGGGGGGCGGCGCCTCCTGACGAAACGCTGCAGCGGATCGCACGCGGGTGTCGTCGGCCGATTCGGAGTCGACATGGCGGAGCGGACGGAACGATGATCAACGAGCGGTTCTCCTACGAGCGCTTCGAGGCGCTGGGCCCGGGTTCGCGCGAAGCCGATCGACTCGCGGCCGAGCTTCAGGGCGTCATCGCCGAGGAGGTACTGCCCGACCTGCGCGTTCTCGGAGAGATCGTGGCGGGCGCCCTTCGCCGGCTCGGGCACCAGGTCCACGAATCGGGGTGCGCAGTGGACGACAGCGGCACCGCCTACGTCGGCTTCGTCGACGCGAGAGGCGGCGGCGCACGCAGGCACCAGCGGTTGCGGTTCGACCTGGACCTCACGGTCTCCGCGGGCTTCCCGGGCCAGGAGCGCCCCGGGCGAAGCGTCCGGCTCCCGTAGCGGGCGCGCCTGGACTTGCCGTCCAGCAGGACCGGCTGGGACGGTGGCAAGGCGCCCCGTGGTAACCTGCGAGTGGTACTTGGCCCTTCGGCCGCGGCGGCACGCGCCGGCGGGCGGGGAGCCAGCACCCCGGCGTCAAGGTGCAGTTCGAAGAGATCGCGTCGCTTCTCGCGCCCGACAAGCTCCCCTACCAGAGCGGAGTCGAGCGCCTGGAGGACGGGGTGCTGCACGTGGCCGTGCTCACGCGCATGCCCGGGGTGTCGCCACGCATGATCCAGTGGTGGTTCGGCGAGTACATGGAGACCACCGAGCACTACAGGCGCTGGCACCCTCGCGACCACGTATGGATGGCGTGGGAGGACAAGAAGCCGGGAACGCACGTCGGTGCGAAGCACCTCGTGCACGAGTACATCGGCGGCCGGCTCAACAAGCTTCGCATCGCGTTCGTGGCGCCGGAGGAGTACGGGCTCGAGGCCGTGAGGCGGGTTCCAGGCGCCGCGGCCATCTGCGCGCGAGCCGGCCTGCTCGAGCGGCCCATCGACCTGGGCAGGCTGGTCCACCTGGCCCTTCCGCAGCCGTGGGGCTGCGAGCTCCACAGTCGCTTCTGGCTCGGGATCGTCCGCTCACGCGGGGGATCCCGTCTGATCGACGCGCTGGGGAATCGCCCGTGGCTCCGCCGCCTCCAGGCGCGCCCCCCGCTGGGGCGGGCCCTTCTCGTGCACTGCCACGAGGAGATGACGACGCTCGCGGGATTCCTCCCCGAGCTCTACGCCTCCGAGGCGAAGTCCGGGTAGCCGTCTCCGCGCTCAGCCGAGCCTCGCGCGCAGCGCATCGGGCGAGCGCAGCACGGTGCGGCGGGGCTCGGCCCGGGCGGGCTCGAGGAGCTCGAGCTTCGGGTGCCGTTCCGCCAGCACCTGGAGGGCGACGGTCATGTTGCGCTTCGCCAGGTGCATGCCGGGGCAGCTCTTCACGCCGCGGCCGAAGGTGAGGCCGTCCTTGTTCTCGCGGTCGAGGTCGAAGCGGTCGGGGTCGGGAAAGACGGCGGGGTCGCGGTTGGCCGCGGCCATGGCGAAGAGCACCCAGGAGTCGGCCGGGATCTCCGCTCCGCGGAACGCGATCGGCGCGCTGGCCGAGAGGCGCGGCAGCACGGCGATGGGCGTCTCCCAACGCAGCGCCTCGTCGACGGCGTCGGGCGCGCGGGGGGGGTCGTCGCGGACGACCCGCCAGGCGTCGCCCTGGGTGAGCAGGGCATGGAGCAGGTTCGAGAGCGAGCCGTGCGTGGTCTCGCCGCCGGTCGGGAAGAGCAGGCGCACGTGGGCGAAGACCTCCTCGTCGGAAAGTGCGCGGCCCTCGACGCGCGCGTGCACCAGCTCCGAGATCACGTCGCCCCGGGGCTCCCTGCGTCGCTCGGCCACCACGGGGGCCAGGAATCCCGTGAGCTCCCGGGAGGCGCGCTTCGCCTCCTGTGGGTCGTCGCGGAAGCGCAAGAGCGCCAGGGCCCAGCGGTGGAAGGCCTCCTCGCGGTCGCGCGGCAGACCCAGCAGACGCGTGATCACCAGGTACGGGAAGCGCGCGGCGAAGTCGGCGACGAGGTCCACCTCGTTCGCGCCCGCGAAGGCGTCCACCAGCTCGTGGGCCAGGGCGGCCAGGCCCTCGCGCTCGTAGCGCGCCACGGCCCGGGAGCGGAAGGCCGGCGTGGCGAGCTTGCGGTAGATGCGGTGCTGCTCCGGGTCCGCCATCGAGATGAAGCTCGTCCCGATCGCCGGCTCGAAGGACGCCTGGTACATCCGGTGCGGCGGGAAGCGCTCGGTGTCCTGGAAGGCCTCGAGCAGCGCGTCGTGGCTCGTGATGATCCAGGCGGGGAGGCCCATGAAGCGGGTCGGCGCCACGGGCGCCCGCTCGCGGAAGGCGCGAAGCACGTCGTGCAGCTCGCGCCCGGGCAGCTCGTCGAGGGCGAAGTCGACGTCGGCGAGGCTCCGGCCCATGGCTCGCTAGCGCTCGACGAGGCGCATGAGCCCGGGCAGGAGCCCTTCGCCGGCCACCGAGCCGGGCGGTGCGACCTGCTCGATCCGCGCCACCTCCTCCGCGCCGAGCTCGAGTCGGGCGGCCTCTGCGTTGGCGCGCACGCGGGCCGCGCGGCGCGTCCCGAAGAGAGGCACGGTGCCGCGCGCGATCAGCCAGGCGAGCGCCAGCTGGCCGGGCTCGACGCCCTTCTCGGCCGCGAGGGCCGTGAGCGCGTCGACCCGCTCCAGGTTCCGCTCGAGGTTGTCGCCCTGGAGCCGCGGGGAAGCGCGGCGCATGTCGTGCTCGGCCAGGTCGTTCTCGCTGCGCAGCGTGCCCGTGAGCACGCCGCGCCCGAGCGGGCTGAAGGCCACGAAGGTGATGCCGAGCTCCTCGCAGGTGGCGAGCACGTCGGCCTCCGGCTCCCGCGCGAAGAGGGAGTACTCCGACTGGAGCGCCGCGATCGGGTGCACCTTCGAGGCCCGTCGCACCGTCTCCGAGGACACGGCCGAGAGGCCGAGCCGGAGCACCTTCCCCGCCGACACCAGCTCCGCCATGGCGCCCACGGTCTCCTCGATGGGCACGTCGGGGTCGCGGCGGTGGAGATAGTAGAGGTCGACGTGGTCGACGCCCAGGCGTTCGAGGCTGCCCTCGATGGCGCGACGCGCGTTCTCGGGGCGGCCGTCGGCCACCATCCGTCCGTTGGCGATCCCGATGCCGAACTTCGTGGCGAGCACCACCTCGTCGCGGCGCTCGGCGAGCACGCGCGCCGCGAGCCGCTCGTTGTGCCCGCCGCCGTAGATCTCGGCCGTGTCGAGGAAGTTGATCCCCGCATCGAGCGCGGCGTGGATCGTGTCGATGGACTCCTCGTCGTCGCTCGGGCCGTAGGTGCTCGACAGGCTCATGAGCCCGTACGCCATCACGGAGATCTCGGGGCCGTCGGAGCCGAGCGTGCGTCGTCGCATGGGAATGCCTCGCGGCGGAGCCTCAGCTCCGCGGCTGGTTCACGAAGATGGGCGACGACCAGGCGCGCTCCTCCGTCTCGGCGAGGCAGTCGTCGTCGTCGGGGCGGTCGAAGCAGGGATCCACCTCGATGCAGCGGCCCGCCTCGTCGCTGGTGCAGCCCAGCGGGTCGGCGGCCACGGCCAGGCTCTTCTGCTCGATGGCCCGCACGTAGTAGAGGGCGTCGCGTCCGGCGCTCCGGTACTCGTCGTCGCTGAAGGCCACCTGGCAGCCGGCGGGATCGTTCGGGCAGCGGAGCACCTTCCACGGGTCCTCGATGAGCGCCGCGATCTCCTCGCCGGCCTCCTGCTGCGGGCGGATGCGCACCACCTCGATCCGGGTGACGATGCGGCGATCGTCGGACGGGTGGTAGCACTCGCCGCGGCAGAGCCGCGCGAGCTGCTCGGGGCCGAGAGCCTCGGCGGCGGCGTCGGGGCAGCCGGGACGCTGCTCGAAGGAGCCGACGGCGCGCACCTGGAAGATCGGGGTCTCGGCGAGCGTGTGCTCGCTGCCCATCGGGGCCGGCCGCCCGCCGGGCGCGTTCAGGAGGTCGAACCAGAGCAGGATGCGCGGGCCGCTCGTGCCGTAGACCTCGCGGCGCTGCATCGCGTCCCAGATCGCGTCGCGGTCGCGTCCGCTCGCGTGTACGGCCGCGAGGCCGCCGTTGAGGAAGAAGGAAGCCTGGCGCTCGGTCTCGAAGAGGGCGAAGGGTGCCCGCACCGAGCGGAAGTCGACGGCTTCCGACGAAGGACGCGGCGGACGCTCCATGCCGGCGGCCAGCGGCCCCGTGACGAAGTTCCCGAAGCGGGCCTCGGTGAAGGCGGTGCGCGCCACCTCCTTGTAGCCGGTGCCCGGACGCGCGGAGTGGTTGTCGCTTGCGGCGATGAAGCCGAAGCGGAAGCGCAGCGGGCTCCCTGCGGCGTCGCTGCGTCCCAGGGCCATCATGTACTGCACGGCGCTCCGAGGCCGGTAGTTGAACGAGGGTTGGAAGCAGTCGCGGCACTGGCCGGCGTCCTGCCAGTCCGCCACGGTCCAGCCCGGCACGGTGGCCGCGCCGCCGTTGAAGTCGGCGTCGACGAAGTGCTGGCGCGCGGTCTCGGCGCGGCTCGCGCACTCGTCGGGTGAGAGGCCCGTCTCCAGGCAGCGCGCCTCGATGATCTCCCCGGCGCGCCAGCAGGAGGGCAGGTAGCCCTCGTTCGGCTCGGGGCAGGAGCGGGTGCCGTCCTCGTGGAACACCACCTCGCGGAAGGGCCGGAACTCCTCGGAGTTCCCGTGGCCCGAGAAGACCTCGACGATCCCCTGTCGCTCGGGGTCGTGCATCTCCGAGGAGAGCTGCTTGTCCCAGGCGGAGCCGAGCGGCGTGTACATGCCCCAGGTCGTGCCGTGGGGAATCACCATGGCGGCGTGCCCCCAGTCGTCGAGCTTCTCGAAGAGGTCCCTGGGCGTGGGGGCGGTCTCGCGGCAGTCGTCGGGCAGCTCCCGCACGGCGACGCCGGTGGGGCAGTCGCGCACGCTCCCCGTCTCGTTCATGTAGCGGGCGAAGTCGGCGCCCCCGCCTTCGCGTTGGAAGAGGGCCATGAGGCCCAGGAGCGGCGGGGCGGGCGTCGTCTCGTCGATCGAGGGCAGGCCGGGCGGCGTGCCGGCGCTGATGGGACGGGTGGGGATCTGTCCGTCTTCGAGGTCGCGCAGCACCACGTTCTTGTGGCCGTAGTGGTTCTCGGGCGTCGTGCCGACCTGCGTCCACTCCCAGCCCAGGTAGCTCACCAGATCGGGGTTCGACCAGTCGCCCGCGATCTCGTTGCACTGGCGGATGGCGTCGACCGTCTCGTTCCAGCGACGGGGCGTGAGCGTGATGCCGTGGTCGTTGATGGACCAGAAATCGAGCGCGGCGCAGTGGCGCGCGAAGTCGCAGGCGTCGGAAATCGGGTGGGCGCCGTCGCCCCCCGACATGGGCAGGCTCATCTGGAATGCGTCGAAGGAGAAGGTGGAGTGCACGTGGAGGTCGCCGAAGAGGATCTGCTTCGGTCGCGCCACGCCCACCTCGCGCGCCGCATCGGCGAGCTTCGCGCTGCGGGCCTGGGTGAGGGCAGGCTCGACGGCCGGCGCTGCCGGAGACCCCGCCGTTCCCGGCTCGGCGTCGAGGCCGAGGCCGGCGACGTAGAGGAGCCCGAAGGCGACGAGCGCCAGCAGCGCGATCCCCACGAGAATGCGAGTGAGCATGAGTCGATCCCCTTCCGCGGCCCACCATACACGAAGCCTGCGTCGCGGTGCGCTCGAGAGGTCGTTCTCGGGCGGATCCCGGTGCCCGCCGATGGCGCGGTGGGCTTCGAGGGTAAGATCTCCCCATGCCCCCCGACGGCCTCGACGCGAGCGGGCAGGAACGCCTGCTGCTGATCTCCACCGACTGCCACGCAGGGCCGCCCCTGCCGGGCTTCCGCCCCTACGTCGACCCCGAGCACCGCGACGCCTTCGACGCCTACTGCCGCGCGCGACCCAACATCGCGCTGGCCGAGGCGGCGCTGCGCGGCGATCACGATGCCGTGGCGGCCGCACTCGGCGCCTTCATGCGCGCGACGGGCGCGAGCGAGGAGGCCGCCGAGGGCTTCTGCCGGCGGGCCGCGCAGATGACGGCGGGCCTCTTCGACTCGAAGGTGCGCAACGAGTGCCTCGACGCCGAGGGCATCGCGGCCGAGGTGATCTTCAGCGACGGCTTCGTCGAGGACCCGTCCCCTGCCCCCGCTCGGCCTCTGCGGACCCTCCCCTGACCGTTAGATCGGCCCCAGCCAGATCGGCCTTAGAACGGTGAATAGAGCCCTTTGACGG
>JAAUXZ010009936.1_pt1 | contig 11039 bp, 11 predicted proteins | sample 7278131 | NCBI WGS metagenome assembly JAAUXZ01 (sample SAMN14350119, study PRJNA611818) | marine sediment metagenome | isolation source: surface marine sediment (3m) | place: French Polynesia: Moorea | collected 2018-08
CCGCTTTTTCGGTGGGAATAGCCAGGTCGCTATTGCTATTGAAAGTTGTATCCCTGGAAAATTTACTAACCGACGAGTCTCCTAGCGTGAGATTACCCATGACAGTCAAATTATTCTGAAGTGTCAGCGGCCCAGTAATGGTATTCGCCGTAATAGAACCTGTAATTTCCAAGTCAGTCGCTTGGATTGCGCCTGCAACTTCTAATGTGTTGGTCGGTATCCTTGCACCGATTCCAATCCCAACATTACCATTGGCAAATATTTTCATCTGTTCCGTCGGATCGGGTGCTCCTGTCAGGAAACTGAGGTCTCCAACTGCACTAATTTGACCGTTACCCTCAAAGAGAACTTTGCGATCTTTATCTAGCTTTAGATCGCAGTTTTGCAAAGATAATTGCTTGGACGCCTTACAACTCAGTCTGGGTCGCTCTTGAGGCCATTCTGGACCTATCGGGTCAGGAGTATTATTGAGTCTAAGTTGAATTCCATCAAAGGGTGTATCAGACATGGCATACCTCGTTATTGAATCGGTTGACAGTTTTACAGGGTTTACGAGTACTAATTCTCAAGAACGGAATAAATCCTATACTGTATTTCAAATTTGTTGTTGCTTATAGCACTAAAAGTGACTACCTGCTTTATTTCATTAGCACTTGCGATATATTCTTGTTTCCAAGTGAATTTTGCATCTTGACCCTGTGGAATATTCTTTGCATAGGCATAGACCAGAATGAATGCGCTATTGGGCTTGTCAGGAGTAGTTTTGAAAGCATCTACTTCTTTTGAACTTTGACCACCAGGCCCTCCATCCACTTCGACTTTTCCCTCTTGGACTAGTTCTGTTTTGAGTTTGCTAGCAGAAACAGACCGATCAGCTAATACGGAGCCAATGGCTTTTCGGACACTGGTGACGCCAGGTTCCATTGGCAGTTTGCCATTATCAAATTTATCTCCTTGATTGCCTGGGACGCGATCGCCATCTAAATCAAATTTGGCTAGCAGAATAATTGTAGGGTCGTCCGTCGGCGATGGAAGATCTTTGGCTAGATAGGGCCTAATCTTCGGCTTCTCTATGAATCGGGTTTCAGTGCCTAATTGTTCAGAGGATTGACGATCTTCTTCACTAGGTTCATCAAAATATTTGATCGTTATATAAATGATTGAATCTCTTGGAAAACCTGTAGCATCACTCAATTTTGAATCGTTTGGGAGTGGATAATTATTTCATAATAGGTATGTGCTGGTTTTTGTAGATCAACTAGTGCAGAGACAATCTCATTCTGTCGCTTAAGTAACTCCTTTTCTGCCTGACGAAGTGTTACTTCAACTTTAAAGAAGTGAGGAATAGCTCTACCGAATCTGGTATTTTTTCCAATTTGCAATCCCTGACTGTTAGTGACTTTAAAAGGAATTTTTGTGTTAGCCCCAATTTGCAGATGGTAATTAATTTGAAACGGCATATCTGGTGGTTCAGTTACTTTTGGATTAGACTCTTCTCCCGCATAAATTTTTAGCAGTTCTACCAAATTATCTTTAGTTCCTCGTCGTTGATATAGCGGAACAATATTAGCAAGAAAATTACGTTGCTGCTCTGGAGTCCAGTCTGCTCGTAAGCTAAGGGCGGTCCAGCCTGCTAACCATTGGAGAAACTCTTTCTCTTTATTCTCAAAAGAACCACTGTTTCTCTCTAAATCTAATAATTCATCCAGATCTTTAAATACCTCTTTGGTTCCGAAGGGTCTGAACAATTCAGCAATATTTGCACTGATTTCCTCAAGACCTTTTCTTGGTTTAGTATCATTCTCTTCTAATCCTTTTAATCCCGTCAATACCTGCTCAAAAGCCAGCAAGAAATGTCCTAAAAAGGGATTTTTATTGAAGATAGCAGGTAAATATTTAAGATAACTGCTGATAGTTTTTTTGCTAACTAGCATAATATTTAATATTACTAAGTTTAATGGCTCTGGCACAGGATTTTTATCGCATTATCTTGCAGTTTTAACTACAATCTTATCGACATCTACGAGTTCATAAGGTTTTAGTTCTAGCCCAACCAGAATGGTATTACCACCAGCATCTTTTGTTTCTATTCGGCGATTGGGAAGATCGGGTTCAGTTCTGTATAATTCAACCTCACTAACTGAATCAACGCCAGGTATTTGTTCAACTGATTCATGAACTTCTGAAACAAAGACACTGCGACCAAAAGGCCAACCTTTTCGATCTTTCCCCCCGATCAAAGGGTCAAAAAAGTTTTTCAGCGTTTCTTTCACCGTTGTTTCTAAGCCCGTTACTAAAACGTCGGGTAAGGGGGCGACAGTCAGCTCAATCTGAACAAATAAACTAATCGGTCGCTGAGTAAAATCTTTACGGTTAGGGGGTAAATCAAAGCCAAAATAAAGAGATGGCTTGTCATTTTCTGGAGCAACTGGTTCTGGCAGGGTATAGCGGGCTGTAATTGTAGTGATCACAGGCGGCGCAGCAGCTTCATATTTTCCCGAAACGATTCGGGCGCGAATCCAATAGTTTTCTATGCTATTAACTTTCGTAGACTTGGGTGCTTCACTCAGTTTGAATTCTATGTGCCCTGTTTTTGTGAAAGCTTCTGTAGTATCTGTAAATTCAGTGTTTGTTACACCAAGTGTTGTTCCGGGTGTTTTACCTGTAACACCTAACTCTTGCCATCTTTCACCGTTCCCAAACTCCCACAGAAGTTTGAGATTGTCAGAGGCTGTTACTTCTTCTTGATCACTGTAGTCGGGTGGACGAGCTAATTCTACTCTTAGTAGAACTTTTCCTTTATTCTGAGCAAAGATCTTACTATTTGCTAAATAAAAAGTGTCACCAAACTTAGGCTGTTGACCAAAAGGAAAGAAACTCGCGCTCAAGTCGATTGCTTCTTTATTTGTGAACGCCTTCTCAATTGGCAACTCAGGCGATCCAAGCAGTTCGTCGATCGGTTTCTTACCGCGAAAAACAGGTAAATCATCCGATGCAACTGTGGTAATAATCGTGCTGTAATCAGCATACAATCCTTGTTGAGGAGCGCGCACGAAAATTGACTCTAATTTTGCTGCTGTCACTACTAGCTCGTTGGCAGTTTCAAAAATCACTGGTTGCTTTTCACCTGCAGCTAGCCGTGCAGCGACTTGCGTTTCTTTAGGCACTACAGCATCTACCGTAGTTCCTGTGACCAAAGAAAATGTCAACGGTACTCGCGCAGGTTGTGGCGGTAAGCGCGAAGCACCTAATAAATCCAAAAACGCCAGGAAATTTTTTTCCGGTACCCTGTTGAGTCGCTCAATGATAATTGTACAAAAGCGTGCGAAGATTTTAATCATCGCCACCCTGATTCCCTGCGTTTTGCCAGTCACCGGATCTGGTTGAGGTTCCTGCCAGTCCGACAGATATTTTGCCAAGAGACTTTTAACCTGCTGTTCAATGTCAGCAGCCGTTCGCGGATCGATTTTAGGATGCTTTTTAATCATTAGCCTGGACTCCTTTCGAGATAAAACGGATAAACCAGGTTAAAAGCGTTATTTGTTGCTCTCACTTCATAATCAATACTGATAAATATTTTCTCTCCTTCTTCATCTGATTTAGCTTTCACTTGAATATCAATAACATCAATGCGCGGTTCAAATTTGAGTAAAGCTTCGCGTACAGCTTGAGAAATTTTTCCGGCTGTGGAAGCAGTAGTTATTTCAAATACCAAATCGTAAATTCCACAACCAAAATCGGGACGCATGACTCGTTCACCTTGAGCAGTGCCAAGGATAATCAGAATTGATTGGCGGATGCTTTCTTCATCTTCGGCGTGCTTGATATCACCATTGTCAAGTTCTATTGGAAATGCGACACCACTACCCAAAAAAGGTTTACCCATTGTTTACTACTCCTTGACTGCCGAAGGTAGAAGTACCCCAAGGATGTAAGGAAAACGTACATCCCCATGTTCAAAAGCAACTAAGACTTCAGAACCCACTTCTGGCAATTCATAATTATTCTGCTTTGCCTCTGTAACCGACGTAGCAATGCGCGCCCAGTAGCTTTCATCCTTCTCACTCAGCCAGGGGAATTTTACCTTGACTCGGTTTAATGCTTCTGAGTCTTTATTATTAGTAACAATGCCAATTACCACGCCTTGAATGCAACTGGCGATCGCTTGTCTTGTTTCCATATCATCAAAAAACACATCAAATGGTTTCATAAAGCATTCCTTTGCACATAAAATTTGCTAGTATAATAGCCACTGCTTCTATAGTGATGGCTGGTAGCTGTGACGTAATATTGACCGCTAAATTGCTTACCTACACCGTTAATTTCAATTACCTTACCAGAACGTAAATCCGTGCGTCCTCGACAAACTCCTTCGCCAGTAATTAGCAACAACGCTATATGGTTAAAGCGTGATTTTGCTAATTGCTCGGCTTCAGACAAACTCATTACTGGTTGATTGCTAATAGTTTCCACTGCTATGCCAAAGGCATTTTCGCTCAGAATAGCGGCACTATTGTTGCCACCCATTCTAGAAACTTCATCTCCAGGTTTTGCCTGCCATTCAAACTTCTGATTCTCTTTATCCTTGGAATTATAACTTGTAACCGTTACCTCACTCACCTGACCCATTGAGGAAAGACGGGGATAAAATTCCAACAAGTCATCTTCGAGAGAGAGCGTAAAAACTGGGCTTTCGGCATTAGCTACGGGTCGGAAAAATAGTGTTTTATCTTCTACTACTACCTCATATTGGATGCGTCTGGCTCGCTCATGCAAAAATTCCAGATCGGTTTGATTGGCTTGCAGGATGTAGGGGTGAATGACTTTGCTATCTTCTGTCTTGGGAGTTAGTCCTGCATCGCGAGCAATTATATCTGCAATATCACTATCTTTTTGCTGCACAAAAGTGCGTGTATTGCGCCCTCGTTGTAAGCGATGGCGACGGTCATAACCCCGTACTGTTAACCGGGGTAGACGATTAAAATTAAACTCCGGTTCTAATGTTGTAATTTCACCAGCAATAATAGTTTCTAAATTGTCTCCATAGCCCAGTTTGATATCTACTTCATTGCCAATAACAAATAGTTCTTGTTGCTCGTCAATCCACTTTAAATCTTTGATGTCCGATTCTGAGTTCACCAGTTCAAAGGAAAACATACTTGGCAATTCTGTATCATCATCCACCATAATGCTAGTCACATGGGTTTCTGGTTCAACAGATAGTAATGAACCATTGATGAGAATCTTAAAGTTTGGTACTAAAGGCTCTTTGGGATCGGAAATCGGCATAAATAATTTCCTCCACTACAATTGTGGAATTATTAATCTTTGCCCTATTTTGCTTTGGAGGTTGCGCGGGTCGTCCAAGTTATTTGCTTCGGCGATAATGCGCCAACTTCTGGGATCGCGATAAACTTCAGCAGCAATACTACTTAGGGTGTCACCAGCTCTAAGAGTATGGGTTGTTAGCTCTGGATCGGTTTGGCGTTTGTCGTCCTGCGGATCAAGAAATTCTGTGAAGGTGACTGCTAAATTAGCCCGCACAGGTTTACCGTTGCTTTTGAATAATGTAAAATTCTGCGTCAGGCTGCTCACCACACCTTTGAAGGGAAAATCAGAATTGGGGGGTGAATTTCCCCAGAAAATTAGACAAGTGGGCGGTCGAGGCGGTTCAAGTCGCTCGATCCGGGTAAGTGCCACAATTTTGTTCGTCTCTTGGCGGACATCATCGATTATTCTCCCATTAATCGGTTCTGTGACGTCGAACATTAGTTCTAAGGTTAGTTGACGGCTGTCACCACCTCCAAAAGTCAAAATAGGTGCATTCAATGCCCTTTGAGTTTTACTCTGCTCCCCGCCATTGGAATTGGAATTTTCTGGTGGGTTCCAGGTAACTGACTTGCTGATGGAGTAAGCAGTGGGGTTAAAAAGTACTTCTATTTCCCCCAGGCGTGAGGGTGACTGCGGTATAATCTTTAATTTTTCTAAGGTCATTTTCTCATCCCCCGACGCTCGCGTTCTACTGTTAATTGACGGCAAAGAATACGGCTAACTTGTTCGGCAATTTCCCCTACATTAATTTCAGGGATTTGCATTGCTGCTTGTCTGGGCATTGACATGGTAGTGTTAGACGTGGGCATAGTCCTGGACATTCTGGCTGGTGCGATCTGGCGGGCGATCGCTTGCCCGTTGTGATGCACTGGGGTGATTGCTAAAGGTAAGGAGTTGTTTGTTCCACCGTTGCTTGCATCTGAGAAATTATTTCCCGGTATTGTGACCTGGGAGCTTTGACGCCAAACCATTGTTGACTCTGGTAAAGATGCCATATTGCCTGGAATTTCCCTTGAGACTGCAACCTGTTCTTGCTGTCTTTGTACTACCAAAGGTGTAGATTGGGTTTTCACCTGTGGAACAGATACAGCTAATTTACTTGTGGGTAAATCACCCTCAAGATTCCCCTGCTCATTTCCCCTTGCTGAAATCATTGGGGTCTCTGGCGAACCATGCTGGCTTATATTTGTTGCCTTTCGCAATACCAAAGGGGTGTTAGCTTCAGCCTGCGCTGAACTGAATGCCTGAGTTGGGCTTGGCATGTTGTTCGCCAAGGGTTTAGCCCTGACTATGGGCTGTTGTTGGATTTCTGACTCTAAGTTTTCAGTTGTATCCTTTCGCATTACCAAAGGGGATTTATTTGTAGCCTGGGGACTGGTGGAAGCATCTACCTGGAGAGGTATTTCACGGGCTGTTAGTAAATCTTGGGAATTGCTAGGGATTTCAGAATTTATTGCTGAAGTTTGGGTATCCTCGTTACTAATTCGTTTGGGTAGAATCATCGAAGAGTCAGATGGAAACTTTTCTTGATTGCTAGGTGGTGTTGGTGGTGTTGGTGTGGTGCCAGCGCGGTGAATAATCCGGACAACGACAAACTCAGCCGGGGAACCTGCAGCCAAACCGATCTCGGTGACTACCTGTCCAGCCTCGCGAGTCTCCGGTGGGTTGGTTTCGGCGTCGCATTTGACGTAAAAAGCCTGTTCGGGCGTTTGTCCCCGCAGGGCACCAGCCCGCCAAAGCTGGGTCAAATAGGGACTCAACTCCCGCTGAATCCGCACCCACAGTTGAGGAGCATTGGGCTCAAAATTTGCCCATGACATATTTTGGTCAATCCAGCGACCGAGGGTGAGAAATAGCCGACGGACGTTAACATAGCGCCAGTTGAGATCGCGACTGAGAGTGCGCGCTCCCCAGATACGGAGCCCCCGACCTGGAAAAGCTCGCAAACAGTTGATTCCCTCAGGATTTAACTGCGCTTGCACTGAATTGTCGATAGAGGCTTCCAGATCGAGGGCATCGCGAATTTCCTGATTAGCTGGTGCTTTGAAGACACCACGGGCGCGATCGCTACGGGCAAAAATCCCAGCGATATGACCACAGGGCGGCACCAATCGACCTTTTTGAGGATTTTCAGGCGGGGGATAATCTTGATTATTTTTGATCCAGGGATAATAGAGCACTCCATTGACAGGCTCTTTTTGGCTAACCGTAATCTGGTTACGCTGATTTTTCACCTCCTCCGGCGTGCGCTGAGGGATGGCATCTAGAATTGCCAGGCGATCGCCTTGGGCCGCACAATGTACCAGCATTTCCCGCTGCACCCGCACCACTGCTGGTTCTGCTGCTGTCACTTGCTCTTGCCACTGCTCCTGCGTAATTGGTTCTGTGCGCCTTGGATCGTCTGGCAGAGGTGGGAGCAGCGTCATTGCATCTGGAACCGCTACTAGATCGAGATCGCTCAGAGGAGCTAGGACATTGATTGCTTTCTTAAGCGCTGTTTCACGATTTTGACTTGGATCGGCACGACTGACATAGCAGCGGATACCCCCATTCTCAAAAAAGCCGATCACTGCTTCCGTCAGGTAGCCGTCTGACAAACCGAGCAATTTGTCGGTAAATTCTTCCTGGCGATGCAACGCCACAACAGCTTGTTGGGCGTTTTGAAAAAGTTCCTCGACAGCCCTTCTATACAGCGGGTCTGGTGACAGAGTTAGTAGCTGACTCTTTACTTGTGCGGACATCACTCCCTTAAAAATCAGTAATTTTTGCTCGGAGTCGTAATCTACCTTGTCTTTGAGTGGCTCAGGGAGAGAATCAGGAAATTGAATCCCTTCGGGCAAATTTTCCAGCCCCGCAATCGCATCTGCCAATCCAATGAATCCCGGTACTCCAGTTGGTAAAGTGACTTCCGGCTGGAGAAAAACCTCTTCTCGATAAACGCCAGGGGCTCTATAGGCTACTACCATAAATCACCTCCAAGATTTAGCTTGGTGCTGAGAATTGGCTGATGCGGAAGATGACAAATTCCGCTGGTCGGACGATCGCTACTCCCACTAACGTCACAACCCGACCGCGTTCTCGTTCCTCTGGAGGATTGGTCTCGGCATCGCACTTAACGAAAAAGGCTTCTTGTGCCGTATTGCCAAACAGTCCTCCCGAACGCCAGAAAGTGGTTAAGAAGGCGGAAACATTGCGCGTAATTCTCTGCCACAGATCGGGGGTGTTGGGTTCAAACACAGTCCATTGTGTGCCTTCGTCAATGGATTCGCTGATAAATAGTAGGGTTCTGCGCACGTTTATGTGCTTCAAGGCAGCATTGGCATCGCCTCCAATAGTTCGCGCTCCCCAGACCCTAATATTCCCGTTGAGTATGCGAATACAGTTCACTCCTTGAAGATTCAGGTTGTCCTGGTCAGCTTTACTTAAAGGTCGCGTTACGTTAAGAGCGCCAAAAATCACTTCATTTGCAGGGGTTTTGAATACGCCCCGCTCGTTATCAACCCGGGCATAGATTCCCGCTAGGTGACCGCTAGGGGGTACAGGGAGAGGAGCATTCGTTACTGGATCAAAAACTTCGATCCAGGGAAAGTACCAGGCCGCAAAGTCAGTGGTCTTGGGACTTAACCCCCCTGAGGCGACAATTTGAGTTAGGCTGGGCAGAGCTGCCGCATCAGAGGGACCATCCAGGATAGCAAACCGATCGCCTGTGTTTTTACAATGGGCCACTAACTGGTCTCGGATGGCGTCCACCAGACCCTAACTAAAAGGGTGCTGCGACCATAAGCTCTGCCTTGGTCGTAGGGGAATTTTAGGGCGAGGTCTTGGGGCTATTTTGATTTTTGATGTAGTCTTGAATTTTTTCTAGGTTAGCACCGCCGCAGGAATTCACAGCATAACCAATAGACCAAAGTACAGGCTTCTTGTAGAAATGTGATAAATATTCGCTGAACTCCTTACGAATTAAGCGAGATGACACTGTTTTTAAGTTATTGACAAACTTACTAGGAGCAATCTTAGGATTCAAGTCAATCAAAGCATGAACGTGGTCAACCTCTCCGTTGAACTCCAATAGAGTACATTCCCATTTAGTACAAGTAGCTGCAAATATTTCTTTGAGTCTTTTGAGCATTGGAGCATTGATTACTTTATACCTGTATTTAGTCACAATGACTAAGTGTATTTTTAGGTTGTAAACTGCTCCGCTAGAGGACTTGCGCATAATGTGACTAAATGCTATTATGCTTTCATGATACTTGCTCACCTCTACAAACTCAAGCCCAACTCCAAACAATGTGCCGACTTGACTAATTGGTTGTCAATGCTCAGAGCGCATTACAATTTTTGTTTGAGAGACAGAATTGAGGCTTATGAGCAAGTCAGAAGCCCAGTTTTAGGGAACTACTCGAATTTGAGTAATCAGGGAGAATGCTGTCCCTTAGCTTGCTCGGTCAATAAATCGGCTACAGTTGGCTATCCTTGGACGAAAGCAGGAAAGAGAAGGTCAGCAGGTATGCAGCAAGACGCTTATCTACCAGAAATGAAAGCTGCTCGTCCTTGGTATAAAAAAATCAATGCTGATGTCTTGCAGATGAATTTAAGACGGTTGAACGATGCTTTTTTTCGTTTCTTTGACGGACAAGGAAATTACCCCAGATTCAAAAGCCGAAGCAAATTTCGTTCTTTCAGTTATAAGCCAAAGCAGGTAAAGATTGATAAAAATAAAGTCTACTTGCCTGGTATTGGTTGGATGCGTTTCTACTTGTCTCGTCCTTTGCCCGTTGGGTTTGAAATACGAACAGTCACAATCAGGCACAAAAGTGATGGTTGGTATATGTCAGTCAGACTGGAAAATAAAGATGTTCCTGCTTTGATGCCGATAGATACCAACCAAGTAAAGAAAGTAGTTGCTGCTGACTTAGGTATTCACAAACTAGCTGCATTGAATACTGGTGAACTTATCCCAAATCCCCAGTTCGCCAAAAAATTAGCTAGAAGGAAAAGCATCAGACAAAGAGCAGCTTCTCGGAAAATCAAAGGCTCGAAAAATAGAAGCAAAGCTTATTCTCAGCTAGCTAAGTTAGATTTGAAAGTAGCCAATCAAAGAGATGATTACCAGTGGAAAATAGCCCATAAACTTTGTCGGCTAGGGGATGCCATCATATTCGAGGCACTGAATATTCGAGGCATGATGGCAAGATGTCAACCTCAAAAGTGTCCAGAAACGGGTAAATATCTTAAAAATGGGCAAGCAGCAAAACGCGGTTTAAATCGAGTAATTGCCGATGCTGCCTGGGGAGAACTGAAGCTGAAAACTAAAGCTGTAGCTGCGAAGTTAGGCTTGATAGTTGCTGAGATTGACCCGAAATTCAGTAGCCAACAATGCAGTTGTTGTGGCTATATCTCGCCTTCAAATAGAGACAAAGAAAAATTTCTCTGTGAAGAATGCGGGTACTTAGAGGATGCTGATATTCAAGCCTCATTTAATCTGCTAACTAGAGGACTTAAAACTTTGGGAATTAGTCCGTCCCAACTACGGGGAGTCCCCTCGAAAGTTACGCTTAAGGAGTCCAACAAGGAGACATCACCTAGGTTGCTTGGTGAGCCTAAGAACCCTCAGCAATTATGTTTGTTTGAGTGGAGGAATGGTCGAGCAATCGACTATTCAGATTCCCCTTCTATAGGGAAAGCTTAGAAGGGGAGTATGTCAA
>JAAUXZ010049179.1_pt1 | contig 11036 bp, 9 predicted proteins | sample 7278131 | NCBI WGS metagenome assembly JAAUXZ01 (sample SAMN14350119, study PRJNA611818) | marine sediment metagenome | isolation source: surface marine sediment (3m) | place: French Polynesia: Moorea | collected 2018-08
GATAACAGAATATGATCGCCAGCCTGCTTGGCAGCCAGCACCACGGTGCCCTCCCGCGGCTTACCGGATTTTTCGCGGATATCGGGCGTCTCAATGCCATGGTCAACCGAGTTTCGCACGAGGTGTACCAGAGGATCAGCCAGCGCTTCAACCAGGTTTTTGTCAAGGTCGGTCTCTTCACCCACCATTTCCAGGCTGACTTCCTTCTTCAGGCTTCGCGCGAGATCCCGCACCACGCGAGGAAACCGACCAAAAACCTTTTTCTCCGGCTGCATACGGGTTTTCATCACAGCGGTCTGTAAATCACCCGTTACCACGTCGAGGTTGGATATGGCCTTGTGCACCCGCTCATCGTCGAAGGATTCCTTCAGCGTATTCAGCCGGTTGCGGGCCAGCACCAGTTCGCCGACGAGGTTCATAATGTCGTCGAGGCGTGCAGTATCGACACGCACTGTCGTTTCAGCAGCAGGTTTGTTGTCCTGTCTCGCAGCAGCAGGTTTCTTGACAGCGGCGGCTGGTTTCGCAGGCGCGGGTTTGGATTCTATTTTCGCTTCTGGTGCTGATTCGCTGGCCTTTTTGGCAGCAGCGGGTTTGCTTGATGCGCCCGTGGCGGTTGGCCCCTTGCCTTTACCATGTAAATCGTCAAGCAGGGCGTCAAATTCGTCGTCGCTGATTTCATCGGAATCGTTGGATGCAGCGGTCGATTTAGGTTGTGTTGGTTCTTCGGGTTTTGTCTCAGCCGCCTTCCCAGCTCCCGGCCCTTTACCCTTGCCGTGCAAATCATCGAGCAGGGCTTCAAACTCATCCTCAGAGATTTCATCGTTGCCGGCTGCAGCAGCTTCAGGAGCGTCAGCAGACTTTGCGGTCTCCTCTTCAGCGGGCGCAGCTCCCTTACCTTGCAAGGCATCCAGCAGTGCTTCAAATTCCTCGTCGGTGATGTCGTCTCCGCCGGCGGCTACATCTGATTCGGAGGCCGCAGTTGCGGAAGGTTCGCTGGTGGTTTCAGCTGCGGATTCAGCTTCTGCCTCAGCCTCGACTGCAACCTCAGCAGGCGGCTCCTCTTCTGGTGCGCCTGCTGATTCGCCGTTTTGAATATCATCCAGCTGCTGTAACAATCCAGCATCGGCCGGCGACGGATCACTACCGCTTTTGATCTCATCGAACATGCTATTCACTTCGTCGAGTACCCGAAGGAAAGCATCCATCATCTCAGCGTTAAGCTTCAATTCGCCATTGCGTAACAAATTGAAGACATCTTCAGATTTGTGACAAACCTCGACCAGGCTGGTCAAAGATAGAAAACTGCCACCACCCTTAATGGTGTGAAAGCCACGAAAGATTGAATTGAGTAAATCAGCATCTTCCGGAGACTGCTCCAGGTCAACCAGCTGCTCATTGAGCTGCTCCTGGATTTCTCCGGCTTCGATCAGGAAGTCCTGTAATATTTCGTCATTCAGATCGACAGCCATAATGTCACCCTAAAAACCGAGACTCGATAACAAATCATCAACTTCATTTTGGGAGGTAGCTACATCGGCGTCTTCACTACGGTGTAATTGCGGACCTTCAGGCACCTCTCCGGAGGACTTTTTCTCATCCTTCTCAGTGTTATCGGCAGCTTGCACGCCTCCTGAAATCGCAACCAGTCGAACCAGTTTTTCCTCGACTTCCTGAACCATGCTGACGACCTGTTTGATCATTTGTCCGGTGATGTCCTGATAATCCTGAGCCAGCATGATTTCGGTCATTTTTCCTTGCATGTCTCTGGTGTCGGTACCGATATCTTCAAGAAAGTGGTCCATGTCATCGTAGAGTTTGACAAATTCTTCCTTTGAGAGATCGCGATTGCGGAATCTGATCCAGCGATCCCTGATCTCGGAGGCGCGGGAATTGAAGGCTTCGGACATTTCAATAGTTTCCTCAGCCGTGTTCATCGTGCGATGCGCCGCTTCGTCAGTTTTAGTGACTATATAGGCGAGTCGTTCCTGTGCAGTCGGTAATTCCTCCTGGGCCAATTCGGCAATGCGTTGATCGCTACCGAAGGCATTGATTGATTCGTGGATTTCGCGGGTGAGCATACCCAGATCACGGTACAGAGAGCTCTCACGGATAGTGGTCAGCTCCGAGACCAAATCATTAATCTTCTCTTCATCCCTGCTTTCCAGTGCCTCGGTCAGGGACTGCAGCCGACTTACGTATTCGTCGGTAAGGTAGCTCTTGTCGTCAGCCATTAGCGCTCCTTAACCAGCTTCAATGCGAGCGAAAATCTTCTCGATCTTTTCTTTCAGCGTGGCTGCGGTGAAAGGTTTTACGACATAACCATTAACGCCAGCCTCGGCCGCAATGACAATCTGCTCCCGTTTGGCTTCTGCGGTTACCATTAAAACCGGCATTTCCTTCAGATTCTCGTCCGAACGCACCTCTTTCAGCAGAGTTAAACCGTCCATGCCGGGCATATTCCAGTCAGTGACCAGAAAATCGAACTTGCCAGTTCTTAACATTGGCAATGCCGTTTGCCCGTCATCGGCTTCCTGGGTATTGGTGAATCCCAGATCGCGTAACAGGTTTTTAATAATACGCCTCATCGTCGAAAAATCGTCGACAATCAGGATGCGCATATCTTTATCCATGCAGCTAAACCTCCGCCCTGTTGCAATGGCATGAAATTGGATTTTCGGGGTTACAACCGTTCATCGGCAGGTGACCGCTGATATTAAATCTGAAGGTCAGGCACCCGGGTTGGTGATTTCTCAGCAGTCGTTTACTCATAATCTTTGTAGCCTAGCTGAAAAAATGGGTTTTTCCTGATTAAAACCATAATTTATAACTGCCACTCAGACATGCGTGCCTTGATACGAGTGACGGCCTGACCGTGCAACTGACAAACCCGGGATTCAGTCACCTCGAGGATCTCGCCGATCTCCCGAAAATTCATTTCTTCGTCGTAATACAGCGACATCACCAGTTGCTCTTTCTCTGGCAAATGACGAATACAGTCAGCCAGTTGTGACTGGTATTCATGATGACCAAAGGCTTCATCCGGTGTCGTCTCATTGGAGCTGGGTATGACGGCGTCATGTGAATCCTCTTCCAGCGAATCCATGCTGTAAATTCGTGCCGACGATGAATCAATCAGAATCTGGTGGTATTCACTGAGGCTCACGCCCATAGCTTTTGCAACATCAACGTCCCTGGCATCCTGGCCGGTCTCGTTTTCGATCTTGCGAATGGTTTCGCTGACTTCACGAAATTTTCGGTGCACCGAACGAGGAGTCCAGTCTGAACGGCGAATTTCATCGATCATGGCACCGCGGATGCGGATACCAGCAAAGGTTTCGAAGCTGGCACCCATAGTGGCGTTATAGTTGCTGGAGGCCTCCAGCAGGCCAACCATACCGGCTTGAATCAGGTCATCGACCTGCACCGAGGGCGGCATTCTATTGAGTAGATGATAAGCAATGCGTTTGACCAGCGGCGCATGCCGCACGATCTGGTCGGCCGAGTCGAGGTTTTCTACCTCGGCATACATGGCGTGACCGTTCACAGTCGACTTTCCTCTGCGCTGTAATCCAGCAGGCGCTCGATGAAAAACTCAAGATGTCCCTCGATATTTTTAGGCACAGGCCACTGCTGGGCCTTCTTGGCAACCTGCCGGAATGACATGGAAGCCGGGCTGCGAGGAAACGACTCAACAACGGCTTTCTGCTTTTGTACCGCTTTCTTGAGGTAATCGTCGTAGGGAATGGAACCCAGAAAATCCAGTGTTACGTCAAGATACTTGTCGGCAACCCGGGCCAGTTTGCTGTAGAGCTCGCGGCCCTGCTGAATACTGCTGGCCTGGTTGGCAAGTACGTGAAAACGTTGCACTCCATATTCCCTGTTCAACACCTTGATCATTGCGTAAGCATCGGTAATCGATGCCGGTTCGTCACAAACCACGACTACGACCTCACGGGCTGCACGAGCAAAACTGACCACACTGTCGGCGATACCCGCGGCAGTATCTATTAACAAGGTATCAACCGGTTCGGTCAGCTCCGAAAATGAGCGGATAATTCCAGCGTTTTGAGCAGGTGTCAGGTCAGACATTGCCGCCACACCCGACGATGCCGGGATGATTCGAACACCTGCCGGACCTTCGATGATGGTCTCTTCCAGGGAACACTCGCCATTTATGACATGCGACAGGTTCTGCTTCGGGGCAAGACCTAACAAGACGTCGATATTAGCGAGGCCCAGATCGGCATCAAGCACCATGACACGTTCGCCGGTCTCTGCCAGCACCACGGCGAGATTCACGGTAATGTTGCTCTTCCCCACACCACCTTTTCCACTGGTGACGGCAATGACTCGAACGGGGCGTTGAGATTTCATTTGCCTGATACCCTGAGCTTGATCCATTAAATCAATCCGAACCTAAATCTGTGCCTGATTACCTGAAATGAGGCGACCAAATCGCTGCGCAAGAATATCCTGCTCGCCAGACTCACTGTATTGCTGCATCAGCGCAACCGCTTTACTAACCAGACGATGTGACTTCGGCGCCTCGAGATCTTCGGGCACCTTCTGCCCGACGCCACAGTAAGACAACGCTAGTTGATGCCTGATCAAAACCGTCATTATACCACCGAGACTTGCCGCTTCATCGAGTTTAGTCACAAATGCGCCGGCTAGCTGAACTTTACTGAAATCCAGAATGGTCTGGTTAAGGGCCGCCAGTTGAGTATTGGCAGAGAGCACCAGGTATGGCTCGATGCCATGCTCGGCTAGCTGTAGCTCGTGAAATCGTTCGCTCATCTGCATATCGCGATGATTCAAACCGGCGGTGTCGATCAACACCAGCTTTTTATCCTGCAACATTGCCAGACGATCGGCGAGCTCATCACTATTGGCCGCTGACAGTAAAGGTATCTCCAGTAACTTCGCGAAGTGCGCGAGCTGTTCATGAGCACCCATGCGGAATTGATCCGTGCTGATCATGGCAACTTCACGTTTGCCATGGGAATGAGCGAAACGTGCTGCGATTTTTGCCAGAGTCGTGGTTTTGCCCACGCCCGTTGCACCGACGAGTGCTACGCGGCCGCCATCGGAGAGAATCCGTCTTCTGCTAATGGGTAAACAGCTTGCCAAAATGCCGATTGCTTTTTGCCAGACCTTGTGAGGATCGTTGGAATTTTCGTCGAGATGAGACAGTACCAGTTCGCAAACGTCGCTGCCCAGACCCATTTGCGAGAGCAGATTCAGCAGCACACTGCGAACCGGATTTTTTTGGGAAAAACGATCCCACTGCAATACGGACAACTGACTTTCCATCAAATCCCGAAGGTTCTGCAGCTCCAGTTTAACTTCATCGATAACCGGGGGCATGGTTGGCTGTTTAGGTTTGCTGGCTGCGGCGCGGGCCGCTGCGGCGCGAGCGGCTGGCCGCATTGGTTTTTTGGTGGCTGGCGCTCGTTTTGCAGTTGCACGAGTACGAGGTTGCTTTACAGCAGCCTCCTGACGAGGCTGTTGCGAAAACAAGGCCTGGAAATCCGCAGTTGGTGTCTGTGTTGACGGCTTTGTTGTTTTTTGTGTAGTGACGGTTTTTGCTGGTATCGATTTACTGGCAGGCCGCTGTCTGGCAATGCTGCCAGCCACAGGCCCGAGCGTGGGTTCGCGACGTTCTTCCTGGTTCTGACGCAGTATGGAATCCGCCCAGTTGTCTTCAGGCTGCTTGCTAACAGTATCGATTGGTGCTGCATTATTTACTGGCTGTTGTATTGTTTCGTCCAGCCTTATATCAACCGGCTGCCTTTCGTCAACGGCAAGACTCGGAGAGGGCGTTTGCAGACTATTCATGGCAACCTCGTCAAAGTCGACCGCCGAGAGAATTTCAATACCACCGGGCACCTTCTTGTTGCCCAATATAACCGCGTCATCACCCTGCTCCTGTTTTACCAGTATCAAGGCTTCCCTCATGGTGGGCGCAAATGTACGTTTTATCTTCATTAACCTGTCCTCAAGTCATTACCGCCAGTGTTATCCGGTGCACCGATACTGGCCACCATGCGTATTTGACGATCATCCGGAATTTCCTCGTAACACAGTACGTGAACTCCCGGGATAGCGTGTCGAACCATTCTGGCGATCAGGCCTCTTAGCATCTGGGATACCAGTAGCACTGCTGGTTCCCCGTTGGCCATGCGGCTGTCCGCCTCTTTCCTGAGGGAGGAAATCAGCATTTGTGTCATGCCCGGTTCAAAGGCCATTGCGCGTCCGTCCTGCCCCTGTACCGACTGAAGCAAAATCTGTTCCAGAGAGGGGTGCAATGACATAACAGTAAGCTCTGAAGCCATTCCATAGATGCCCTGGATAATCTGGCGACCCAGTGAAACCCGGACCTGCGCGCTTAAAACGTCGGCATCTTGACTGCGAGATCCAAACTCTGCCAATGTTTCGGCGATTGAGCGAATATCACGGATTGGAATCTGTTCCTGCAACAGATTCTGAAGTACTTTTACGATGACACTGAGCTCCAGCGGTTTCGGCGTCAGATTCTCCACCAGTTTCGGCGAGACTCGTTTCAACGATTCCAGCAGCTGCTCCGCTTCATCATGACCAAACAGTTCGTGTGCATTGTCCTGCAGCATTTGACTGAGGTGCGTAGCAACAACCGTTGATGAATCAACCACGGTATATCCAAGTGTCTGCGCGTGATCGCGCTGCGACGGATCAATCCAGTAGGCATCAAGGCCAAAGGCCGGATCTTTGGTACGGCTACCCTCAAGCGCACCGTAAACGGTACCAGGATTAATCGCGAGGTCCTTGCCAGGCTGAATTTCTGCTTCTCCCATCGGCACGCCCAACAGGCTTAAGCGATAGACATTAGGGCTAAGTTCGAGGTTGTCGCGAATGTGAACGGGCTGCACCAGAAAACCCAGCTCCTGGGTTAACTTTTTACGCACTCCCTTGATGCGATTCATAAGTTCACCGCCCTGATTGGTATCTACCATAGGAATCAGGCCATAACCGATTTCCAGACCAATAACGTCAACCGCCTGTACATCATCCCAGGAGAGTTCTCGCTGTTGCGGTGTTGGTTCTACCACTTCCGGTTCCACCACTTCAGCTACAGCACGCTGTTTACGTTGTGACAAAACAAAAGCCAGCATTCCAGCGATCGCCGCCATCAACAGAAAGGCGACATTTGGCATGCCTGGAATAATGCCCAGAATAGCCATAATGGAAGCCGCTACGATGAGTGCTCGTGGATCGTCGAGCATCTGAGTAGATACCTGGCTGGACATCGCCTCCGCGTTAGACACCCGAGTCACGATAATCGCAGTTGCAGTCGACAGAACCAACGAAGGGATTTGCGCGACCAGTCCGTCCCCAATAGTGAGCAGCGTATAGTTAGTCACCGCAGTATTGACATCCAGATCGTGCTGAAAAATACCAATCGACAAGCCACCAATAATGTTGATCAGCAAGATAAGAATACCGGCAATCGCGTCACCGCGGACGAATTTACTAGCGCCATCCATGGATCCGTAAAAATCAGCTTCACGCGCAACTTCGGAGCGCCGTTCTCTCGCCTCATCCTGGGTACAAAGACCGGCATTAAGGTCCGCATCGATTGCCATCTGCTTGCCCGGCATCGCATCGAGGGTGAAACGGGCACTGACCTCGGACACGCGACCCGCACCCTTGGTGACTACAACAAAATTGATAATGACGAGAATGGTAAAAACCACCAGACCGACCGCGTAGTTACCGCCGATTACAAACTCACCAAAAGCTTCGATTACCTTACCCGCTGCTGCAGTCCCTGTATGACCTTCTAACAGGACAATCCGGGTGGATGCTATATTAAGTGCAAGCCTTAACAGAGTTGCTACCAGCAAAATTGTCGGGAAGACAGCAAAATCGAGCGGTCGCAGTGCATACACAGCAACCAATACAACGATCAACGCAAAGGTGATGTTGAAGGTAAACAACATGTCTAGTGCTATCGGCGGTAGCGGCACAACCACCATGGCAAGCATCAGAATTACCAGTACCGGCGCACCCAGTCCCTGAGAGCTAAATCCACGCAGCTGTGCGGTTACTGCTTCACCAGCCATTATTCATTCCCCTCTTCATCTATAAACGGTTGTGGCCTCTCGGGTAGATCACCACCAGTCTCTTTTGCCATACGTAACTGAAAAACAAAGGCAAGCACCTGGGCCACTGCAAAATACAGATGCGCTGGAATTTCCTGATCGATTTTGCTGTTCGCATACAGGGCACGCGCCAGTGGCGGCGCTTCAAAGATTTCCACATGACTGGCTTTTGCGACTTCCCTGATTTTCAGTGCAATCAGGTCCTGACCCATGGCAACCACAATCGGTGCGGACATCGAGGCCTGCTCGTACTTGAGGGCAACAGCAAAGTGTGTCGGGTTGGTAATAACAACATCAGCTTCAGGCACCGCTTCCATCATGCGTCGTTGCGCGAGTTCCTGTTGCACCTGCCTGACTTTTGATTTGACCTCGGGTTTTCCCTCGGTTTCCTTCAGTTCGTCACGCACCTCCTGCAGGGTCATTTTCAGTTTTTGAGCGTGGTCCCAGATTTGAAACGGCACATCGATAGCAGCAATTAAAATAAGTGACGATGCAACAATTAGAAAACAAATCAACACCAGCCAGGCGCCGTGCTCAAGCGCTGTTTTCAGCGGCTGGCTGCTCAAGCCCAGGATTTCACCGGAGTAAAACCATAAGAAGGTGGATGCGACCACTGCAATAACCAGCACTTTGCCAACCGACTTCAATAGCTCCACCAGGCCCCGGACTGAGAAAATTCGCTGTAGTCCAGTTACCGGATTAAGGCGGCTGAATTTAAGCGCCATTGCCTCGAAGCTGAAAGTCCAGCCACCGATTAGCATGGGAGTAAAAATGACCACCAGTAACATGAGAAAAAGAAAAGGGGCCACAGTTAAAATACCTTCAATGGCTACCAGGCTTAACTGGTGAAAAACGCCGGCTCGAGAGAAGATAACCTCCTTATCAAGCGTTAAACCGGCAGTCATGGCCGTTGAGATATGCGAGTACATGTAGGAACCCATCGCCATCATGCCAACGGCGCCCAGAACCGTAGAGGTCATACTGTTAAGTTCTCGCGATCGCGGAACCTGACCTTTTTCCTTCGCCTCCCGAAGTTTTTTCGGGGTCGGCTGTTCCGTTTTTTCCTGGCCGTTTTCGTTTTCCTGTGCCATGGCTATCTCACAGCTTTACCATGGCCTGGGACACTTGCATGGCGTCCAGCAGGAGCTGATTGAAGCGCGGTAAGAAATTCGGCACCATCAAAAACAGGATAATAAATCCCATGAACATGGTGAGTGGAAAACCAACCGAGAATATATTCATTTGAGGCGCGGCCCGGGTCATTACGCCCATGGTGATATTGATTGCCAGCATGGATATCAACGCCGGAACTGCCATCCACATGGCACCAACAAACATTTGGCTACTCCATGACACCAGCATCCAGAAGCCTTCCCTGTCAATACCAACCGTGGAAATCGGCAGTGACTGAAAGCTGCTGATGATGATCTGAAAAATCATCAGGTGCCCACCCAGTGCGAAAAACAGCAGAGTGCCGACAATGATAAAAAATTGGGAAACAACCGGCATCATGGTGCCATTGGCAGGATCGATCATCGAAGCAAAACCGAGGCCCATACTCATGGCTATGGCCTGGCCCGCAATAATCAGTGCAGCGAACACGAACTGAACAATAAAACCGGTGGCGAGCCCGGCGAGAATTTGCTGGATAGAAATCAGCAGGCCATCCAGTGACAGAGGCTCTACGCGGGGTAATTCCGGTAACATGGGAATCACAAACAGGGTTAATACCAGCGCAGTGATCACCTTGATTCTGGTCGGTACCAGCCGGGTACCGAGAACAGGCATGGCTATCAACATCGCACTGATTCGCATCATTGGCCAGACAAAAGCGCCCACCCATTGCGTTGCCTGCGAGAAGTCCACGCTTAACATGGTCGCTACCCAATCAGGAACGGTATGTCGTGAAACAGGCGGCGGGTGAAATTAAGCAACACTTCCAGCATCCAGTCACCGGCTACTGCCAGTGAGACCAGCAAAATAGCCAGTTTGGGGATAAACGCCAGGGTTTGCTCCTGTATCGAAGTTGCCGCCTGGAACATACCAATGATCAAACCGACAGCGAGCGCTGACAGCAACATGGGGGCAGCAATAAGCGCAATGACAAACAGGGTGCGCTGGGTAATGTCCATGATGGTATCGGGCGTCATATCAACCTGCCATGAAAAAACTGGATGCCAGGGTACCCATGATTAAGGACCAGCCATCGACCAGAACAAACAGCATCAGCTTGAAAGGCAAAGACACAATCATCGGTGACAACATCATCATGCCCATCGACATCAATACACTGGCGACCACCAGATCGATTACTACAAAGGGAATAAACACCATGAAACCAATCTGAAAGGCTGTTTTTAATTCGCTGGTGACGAAAGCCGGCATCAGCAAGGTGAGTGGAGTCTGCTCGGGTGACTCAATATCTGTGATCCCCGCAATATCGGCGAACATGCGGATATCGGTCTCCCGGGTTTGAGCCAACATAAACTGTTTGAAAGGCACCGTGGCATCGTTGATGGCCTCAAATGCGGTTACCGAACCCTGCAGATAGGGTTGCACGGCCACTTTATTAACCTCGGTAAAAATTGGTGTCATGATGAACAGTGTCAAAAACAGGGACAGACCTAAAATGATCTGATTGGAGGGCGTCTGCGCTGTACCCAGGGCTTGCCGAAGAATCGACAGCACGATGATGATACGAGTGAAGGAAGTCATCATCAGTAAAAGCGCAGGCAATAACGTAAGTACCGTCATCAACGCCAGTATTTCTAGCGTCACGGTATAGGTCTGTCCCTCGCCGTCAGGTCCTTCAACCGCCAGCGCTGGAATACCAATCGACTGAGCCGTCGCGTCGAGGCTAAGCATACCAAGCAGAATGACCGCTATGACCTTCAC
>JAAUXZ010146099.1_pt1 | contig 11020 bp, 9 predicted proteins | sample 7278131 | NCBI WGS metagenome assembly JAAUXZ01 (sample SAMN14350119, study PRJNA611818) | marine sediment metagenome | isolation source: surface marine sediment (3m) | place: French Polynesia: Moorea | collected 2018-08
CCGCACCTCCCAGTGCAGGCCACGTGCCAAACAGGTAACTGTTTGATAACGATCAGCTTTCGATTATCTAGGCATTTTCGAACCCCGTGAAACGCATTGTTTTGGTGCGCGCCATGGTGCAAACGCGCCATTGCGGCGCAGGCATGGTCCCCGTACATACGCGAGCGGACTCAGCAAACCATCCGCAATCACCGTAAAATGGGGCGTCCTTTTTCCACCTCACACTCACCTCACGAAGACCTTTGAGTACGCAAGACAACCCCAAACACACACCCGTGATGCAGCAGTATCTGCGCATCAAGTCGGAGCATCCGCATCGCCTGGTCTTCTATCGCATGGGGGATTTCTACGAACTCTTCTACGACGACGCCGTCAAGGCGGCACGTTTGCTTGATATCACCCTGACCCAACGGGGCAAGTCCGGGGGCAATGCCATCCCCATGGCAGGCGTGCCCTACCATGCGGCAGAGGGTTACCTCGCCAAGCTGGTGAAACAGGGTGAATCAGTGGCGATCTGCGAACAGATTGGTGACCCGGCCACCAGCAAGGGACCGGTGGAACGCAAAGTGATGCGGATCGTGACGCCGGGCACCGTCTCCGATGAGGCCCTGATGGATGAGCGCCGCGATAACCTGCTCGCCTCCCTTTATCTGGCCAACGGACGGTTTGCACTGGCCTGGCTGGATCTGACCGGCGGGCGATTCAGCGTGCACGAACTGAAGACCGAGGAGGCTTTGGCCGGCGAACTGCAGCGCCTGCAGCCTGCGGAGTTGCTCCTACCCGAAGGCCTTGATATCGATCCCGCCCCCTGGTTCGCTGGCGGCATTACCCGTCGACCGGACTGGCATTTCGACCTGGACTCGGCAGAGCGACTGTTGTGCCAGCAGTTCAGCACCCGCGACCTCGGCGGCTTTGGACTGAACGAACACCCGCTGGCAGTCACCGCGGCTGGCGCACTGCTGCAATACTTGAGCGAAACTCAGCAAAGCGCCCTGCCTCACATCGCCAGCATCAGCCTGGAGCAACGTGATTCGGCGATCATCATTGACGCCGCGACACGGCGCAACCTGGAGCTCGACCAGGCGACATCCGGAAAGAAAGAGCACTCACTCGCCGGCCTGCTTGATAACAGCAGTACCGCCATGGGTTCACGCCTGCTGCGCCGCTGGATAAACCGCCCACTTCGCGACCAGGCCAAGGTCAAGGCGCGCCACAGTGCCATCGCCTGCATCATTGAAAACCATGCGCAAGAAAAACTCGCTGCCACCTTGTCTGGCGTAGGCGATGTAGAGCGTGTCCTGGCACGCGTGGCCCTTGGCAGTGCGAGACCTCGAGACCTGTCATTGTTGCGTGATTCGCTGGGCCACCTTCCCGAATTGCGGGACCAACTCAGTGTATTGCCAGACCCACTTGTGAACGAGCTCACCAGTGACATCGGCGAGCACCCGGAAGTGCATGCCCTGCTGGTGAAGGCCGTGGTGGAGAATCCACCGGTAGTCATCCGCGATGGCGGTGTGCTTGCTGAGGGCTACGATGCCGAGCTGGACGAGCTGCGCGCGCTCTCGCAGAACGCGGACCAATTCCTGCTCGATCTCGAGATGCGCGAAAGGGAACGTACCGGCATCGAAACTCTCAAAGTCAGCTACAACCGGGTACATGGCTACTACATCGAAATCAGCAAAGCCCGGGCAGCGGATGCCCCGGATGAATACGTGCGTCGTCAAACCCTGAAAGGCGCGGAACGTTTCATCACACCAGAACTAAAGAAATTCGAGGACCAGGTCCTGTCTGCGCGCGAGCGTTCTCTGGCCAGAGAGAAAGCGTTGTACGAGGAATTGATCGGCAAGTTGCAGCAGGTGCTTGGTCCTCTGCAACTGGCTGCCAACGGCATCGCCAGCCTCGACGTTGTCAATACGCTGGCCGAACGCGCCATCAGTCTGAACCTGGTTCGCCCGGCGTTCCGCAGTGAACCCGGACTCCACATCGAACAGGGCCGGCACCCCGTGGTTGAGCAGGTGTCCGACACGCCGTTTGTCGCCAATGATGCCGAGCTGGGCGAAGAGAGACGCATGCTCATCATTACCGGGCCCAACATGGGTGGTAAATCCACTTTCATGCGTCAGATCGCGCTGATTGCGATACTCGCCTATGCGGGCAGTTATGTGCCTGCGGTGAAAGCAGAGCTCGGCAGCATCGACCGCATATTCTCACGCATCGGGGCCTCCGATGACCTGGCAGGCGGCCGCTCCACTTTCATGGTGGAGATGGAGGAAACTGCCAACATCCTGCACAACGCGACCGCAAACTCGCTGGTACTGATGGACGAGATCGGTCGTGGCACCAGTACGTTCGACGGCCTGTCGCTGGCCTGGGCCTGCGCTTTGGAACTGGCAGACCGCATTCGAGCCTTCACCTTGTTCGCTACCCATTACTTCGAACTGACCACCCTGCCCGACGAGCAACCGGGCATCGTCAATGTCCACCTGGATGCTGTCGAACATGGGGATTCGATCGTATTCCTGCATTCGGTAAAAGAAGGCCCGGCCAATCAGAGTTACGGACTGCAGGTTGCAGCACTCGCTGGCGTACCCAGGCGCGTTATTCAAAGGGCACGCGCGCGCCTGCAGGAGTTGGAGCTGAGTGCCGCAAGACACGCAGACAACGCGATCAATCAGTTATCGCTGTTCACTGAGTCCTGCGAACCACAGGAGAATCCGTTTGAGGAAATACTCGCCGAGACGGACGTAGACGAACTCACGCCGCGAGCCGCGCTCGACTTGGTCTATCGCCTGAAGAAGTTGTTGGCCTAATTTCTGACCCGGGCCACGATCAGACTGATATTGTCCCGCCCGCCTTGTGACAATGCCGCCTCCTGCAACTGAGAGGCAATATTCTCCAGATCGTCGCTGGACCTGAAGGCCTCCTCGATAGTCAGGTCTTCGACCCGGCCACACAAGCCATCGCTGCAGAGCAAAAAGAGATCGCCAGGGACCAGCTTACGATCCCCAACATCCACTTCCACATTCGGATCGATGCCAATACTTCGGGTGAGAACATTGTCGCCGATGCCAGCCCGGTTCGCCTCCCGGCGAGACTCGAATAGACCGGCATCGAGCAGTTCCTGCACCAATGAATGATCACGTGTCAGCGCCAGCAGTTCCCCATCACGAAAGCGGTACAGCCGCGAATCACCCACATGCGCGAAGAAAACATGAGACTTGCGGAACAGGGCGATCACCAAAGTGGTTCCCATGCCCTCCAGTTCAGTTTTTTCCTCCACGACCTCGCGCACTTCTTTATTTGCCAACTCCACGGCATCGGCGACGGCTAGCAGGCTCTCCAGGTCATCGAGATTATCCTGGGTCTGGGTATCGCACAGGGCCTTGGCCGCCGCCTCCACCGCGATGCGGCTGGCTAAATCACCCGCCTGATGCCCCCCCATACCATCACCCAACGCCAGCACCCCAAGTTCAGGATGGGCGACCAGATAGTCTTCGTTTTGCATGCGCACGAACCCGACGTGGGAGCGGTACGCACACTCCAGGGTGTGGAATGACATCAAGCCTACTTGGCAGACTGTTGATCGAGCGCCTCAGCCAGACGCGCGGCAGGGACATAACCGGGTACGACTTCACCGTCGCTCAGCACCAGCGCAGGTGTTCCGCTGATGCCAAACTCCTGGCCCAGGCGGTAATGCTCGGCCACAGGACTCTCACAGTCGACCGGTTTCACCTTTTCTCCCCGTTTGGCCGCATCCATCGCAGCCTGCCTGTCTTCGGCACACCAGACAGAAACTGTGTCGCGCGCTGAACTGCTCTGCAATCCAGCCCGCGGGTAAGCGAGGTAGCGAACACGAATACCGTGTTTGTTGTACTGATCCATTTCGCTATGCAGCTTGCGGCAGTAACCACAATCGATATCGGTGAACACGGTAACGGTGTGACGTGCCTTCTCGTCGCCATAGATGATCATGTCTTTCTCATCCAGGCTGTTCAGCACCGATTGTTTGAGTTCCTGCTGACGAATCTCAGTCACCGGGGTACGGGTCTCCAGATCGATGGCCTTGCCCTGTAGGAGATACCTGCCATCTTGCGTCACGTAGACAAGGCGAGTTCCGAAGGTCACCTCATAAAGCCCAGCAAAACCCGCCGGGCGGATGCTGTCCGGCACCATCCGGGGCAACAGCACGGACAGCGAGGAACGAATCTTCTCCTCAGCAGCAGCATCATCACTTGCCGCAAAAGCAGGGCTCACAATGCTCAGGGTGATTACCAGCGCGGCGATCAGGATGTTGGATTTCATACACATAAGACCTGTAACTGCATCGGCGTTGCCGAAAAGGGAACGAAAGCTGTGCGCAAGGCTATCACAGCAGGCCGAGCAACAGGAGCGGGGCGTCAGGCTCGCGGGTGATGTTGCTGGTGCAGCGACTTCAGCCGCTCTCTCGCAACATGCGTGTAGATCTGCGTGGTGGATAACGAACTGTGTCCCAGCAACAGTTGCACGACCCGCAAATCAGCTCCGTGATTGACCAAATGCGTGGCAAAAGCATGCCTGAGGGTGTGGGGAGACAGTTCGGCCCGAACACCTGCCTGTTGCGCATGTTTTTTGATGCGATACCAAAAAGCCTGCCGGGTCATCCCTGCGCCCCGCCGGGTGGGGAAAAACGCATTGCACTGCCTTTCGCCCAACAGGTCGCGGCGTCCGCCTGTTGCAAAGCGACGTAGCCAATCGACGGCCTCGTCCCCCATCGGCACCAGCCTTTCCTTGCCGCCTTTACCCACGATCCTTACCAGCCCCTGGTTCAGATGGATCTGGTCGGCGCTCAGGCCCACCAACTCACTCACGCGCAGTCCGGTCGCATAAAGGAGCTCCAACATGCAGCGATCGCGCTGCCCCTCAGCAGTCTCCAGGTCCGGGGCGTCGAGTAATGCCTCCACGTCCTGTTCACTCAGCGACTTGGGCAGCGGACGGCCAAGCTTGGGCGCCTCTATCAGGGCCGTGGGATCCGCTGGCAGCCAGCCTTCGCGCAGGGCAAGCTGGTAAAACTGACGCAGGCTGGAGAGCCTGCGCGCACTGGTGCGTGGTTTGACCTGCTGGTCAACCAAGCCGGCAAGGTACGCGAGCAAATCGGTGCGCTTCGCCGACGCCAGTGAAGCACCCGCGGCCGCCAGCCAGCGCGACGCATGACGGAGATCCGATTGATAGGAATCCAGAGTGTTTTTCGACAAACCTCGCTCCATCCAGAGCGCGTCAGCAAATTGCTCGATCAGCCGTAAGTCAGTGCCGGGTTGCGATGAGGGAGCCGACTGAGCGGCCATCCGGGTCTCCAAACTGAGGGACTGGCGAAACATTGCCGCAACTCCTGCACAAGCGCAATCCTGCGCCGGGACAAGGCCCCGTATTTTTCCACAACAGCTGTGGATAACTCTGTGCAAAAGCTGCTGAACTTAGCCTGCAGCCCCGGAGATACATGGAGTTGTATTAAATTGGTAATTTTTTGATCAAATGAAATTTTGATATTTTATTCAATAACTTATAAGGCTTTATTCAGAAGCAAGGTGTGGTTTTTAGGGCAAACACCCTAATGGATGCCTGCCAGCCAGGCCCTGTGCATAATTAAACCCTAATGTTGCTCTGCAATAGTGCGTACAATTGCGCGGATGTCTGATCTCGAGCCCGACTTCTGGAAGACCAAAACCCTCGCTGATCTGTCCAGCGAAGAATGGGAGGCCCTTTGCGACGGCTGTGCAAAATGCTGCCTGTACCGCCTTGAGGATGAGGATACCCAGGATATCTATTTCACTAACGTGCATTGCCGGTTATTGGATACTGAGACCGGCCGTTGCACTGACTACGCCAATCGTTCTGTCCGTGTGCCCGACTGCGTCACCATCACGCTGAAAGAGTTGGAAGCCCCCTATTGGCTCCCCAAAAGTTGCGCCTACCGCCTGCTGGCTGAGGGTCGCGACCTGCCCGAATGGCATCCTTTGATCAGCGGTACCCCGGATAGCGTGGTGACTGCCGGGCAACGCGTGTGTAGCCGCACCGTCTGCGAAGACGAAGCCGACGAATTGGAGAACCACCTGATCGATTGGGTGGAATGAACCGATGACAACGCCTACCCTGTGCGGATTCCTTGAAGACACCGGTGCCCAGGTCCGCATATACGACATGGGACGCAGGGTGTGTGAGATCGCACGCGATGACTTCGAGCGCTTCGAGCACACCGAGATACCCTACCCGCTCCCCATGCAGCAGAAGGCCTGGTTCGCGCTGGTGCAACTCAGGCCCGAAATCAGCGAAGAACCGACTATCTGGTTCCTGCGCTTTGATCTGGATGAGCAAGGCAAGCTGATTCTGGCAACGCGCGACTACTTCATTCAACGCTTTCTGGAACTGGCGAACGAGGGAGCGGACAAACTGGACCTCGGCACAGCCCTGGAAGACAATCCCTTCACCTTCAAGCCGCGCGAAGACAGGATGGCAAACCTCAACGCGCTGCTGGGCCGGGCTCTCGGTCGACCACCTTCACAGTATTTCGTGCACGCCCAAGAATACTTCAGCGGCAAGCTGGGTTGGGACCAGTGGAACTTCATCGGTTATCAGGGCATCGCCGATCTCGCTGTGCGCCAGGCCGAGCCACAAATCACCCGCCTTTTGAGCGAAGCCATTCCACAACTCCCAAAGGAACCGTTGATCGCGCTTTGCCAGTGCCTGGAAAACCAGACGCAGGCGGCCCCGTTGGGCGAGGCGCTGCTGGCACGCCTGCACCAGGCTCTGCAGCTGAGCAAAAGCGAGCCGTACCTGATCGCCGCTTTGATCCGAGGGCTTTCGCGCGCCAATGCAGAAACACGCGGCCAGGCCGTCGACCTGGTTCTGGCGCACGACTGCTCACACGACCCCGAAGTACTGGCCGCGATTGGCGGTCGCGCCTGGGAAAGCCTGCTGGAACCGGCAACACTGCGCGCCTACATAGAGCGCCTCGCCAGTGAGGAGGTTGGGCAGGATATTTTCAATCAGTGCCTCGCAGACCTGATGCGCCTGCCGGGTTTTCGTGACGGCGTGTTGGCCGAACTGAGGTCTCCGGCACGCTCCGAGCGGGTCGCGCTCGCCTTTCAGAGCATGCTGGGCTGAGCCCAGACTTGACGCAAAAAACGCCCGATCAGAGAAACCGCGCCAGCAGCCCCATGCTATCCACCTCTCCGGGCAGGCGTGCCTTTACCACCCAGCCACCACCCGGGGCCTCTTGAAGAGGCGCACCGTCTTTATCCATCAGGTTATCCAGGGTGAATCGCCGGTTACCCTTGGGAGACACCAGTTCCATTTCGTCGCCGACACGGAACTTGTTTTTCACGGCCAGTTCCACCGTGCCACTGTCCTGGTCGACCGAGGCGATCTCTGCCACGAACTGCGACTTGTCGGCACTCGAGGCGCCTTGGCGGTATTGCTGCAGTTCCTGGCTTTCGTGGCGTTCGAAAAAGCCGTCGGTATAACCGCGATTGGCGAGGTTTTCCAATTCGACCAGCAACTGGGGATCGAATGGCTTGCCGGCGACCGCATCATCGATAGCCCGGCGGTACACCTGCGCGGTGCGTGCCGTGTAGTAATGTGACTTGGTGCGCCCCTCGATCTTCAGGCAATCCACGCCAATCTGCGTCAGGCGATGCACATGCTCCACCGCACGCAGATCCTTGGAGTTCATGATGTAGGTGCCATGCTCATCCTCGAAGATCGGCATGAAGCTGCCGGGCCTACCCCGTTCCTCGAGATAGTAGACCTCGTCCGCCGCGGGATGACGCTTGATCTCGGAGATCGGCACCTCAGGAATACCATCGTCAGCAATCGCATCAAAGTCCTCTTTGGCGATCTTGTAGTCCCAGCGGCAGGAGTTGGTGCAGGTTCCCTGGTTGGCATCGCGGTGATTGAAGTAACCGGACAACAGGCAACGGCCTGAGTAGGCAATACACAACGCGCCATGCACAAAGACCTCGATCTCCATGTCCGGGCACGCATCGCGAATCTCGGCGACTTCGTCCAGTGACAGTTCACGAGACAAAATCACCCGGCTCAGGCCCACTGACTGCCAGAATTTCACGCCCGCCGAGTTGACCGTATTGGCCTGCACGGACAGGTGCACCGGCATGTCCGGCCAACGCTCACGCACCAGCATGATCAGGCCGGGGTCCGCCATGATCAGCGCATCAGGGTTCATCTCGATGACCGGCTCGATATCGTCGAGAAACGTCTTCAGCTTGGCGCCATGCGGCATGACGTTGGTGGCCACAAAGAACTGCCTGCCCTGCTGGTGGGCCTCAGCGATCCCTGTGCGCAGGTTGTCTTCTAGAAAATCATTATTGCGTACGCGCAGGCTGTAGCGCGGCATGCCCGCGTAGACGGCATCTGCACCGTAGGCGAAGGCATAGCGCATGTTGCGCAGGGTTCCTGCCGGTGAAAGCAGTTCAGGCGTTTTCATAGGATACTGTTCGGGGTCGCGATACTCATTGGTCTAGTATTTTACTCGGTTAATCGGAAGAACGTGCGATGCGCCTTGGCCCACTGACTGCCGGACTGCTGAAAATTCAACCTGGCGAGGCCCGCACCGTCGCCCTAAGCGCCCTGTACTTCCTGCTGCTCCTGGCCAGCTACTACCTGTTACGGCCGTTGCGCGACGAGATGGGCATACGTGCCGGGGTGGACCAGTTGCAGTGGCTGTTCAGTGCCACCTTCCTGGTCATGCTGGCGGCCGTCCCCTTGTTTGGCTGGGCCAGCAGTCGCTGGCCCCGGCACCGCCTGCTGCCGGGTGTTTACCTCTTCTTCATCACCAGCCTGTTGTTATTCCATCCGATGATCCAGACGGACAGTATTGTTGCGGCACGTGCCTTCTACGTATGGGTGAGTGTCTACAATCTATTCGTGGTTTCGGTGTTCTGGAGCCTCATGGCCGACCTGTTCAGCCAGGCCCAGGGCAAGCGGCTGTTCGGGCTGATCGCCGCTGGTGGCAGTGCCGGAGCCGTTTTAGGGCCAGGGCTCGCGGCGCTGCTCTCACAAGTACTCGGCCCGCCACAACTGCTACTCGTCGCTGCCCTGGTGCTGAGCGGCGCGTTGTTCTGCGCACATCTTTTGACCCGCCACCCGGACCTGAAACCCTCCTCGGACAAGCCGCTGGGTGGTGGCATCTGGGAAGGGGCGAGCCTGTTGCTCCAGCAACGGCAACTGCAGGGGATCGCGCTATTCATCTGGCTGTACACCACTCTGGCGACCTTTCTGTACTTTCAGCAGGCGCATATTGTGGCTGAGGCCTTTGAATCATCCGCCGATCGCACCAGCACCTTCGCGCTGATCGACCTGGCCGTGAATCTGCTCACCGTGCTGCTGCAATTAATGGTTGCCAGCCGCCTGATGCAGAAAATCGGCCTCGGGCCCACGCTCGCACTGGTGCCTTTCATTCTCGCCGCGGGTTTCGCCCTGCTGGCCGCCGCTCCCGTGCTGATCACCTTGGCCGGGGTTCAGATCATTCGCCGTGCGGGCAACTACGGGTTGACCCGACCGGCCCGCGAGGTCCTTTACACGAGAGCCGAGCGCAAGGCACGTTACAAGGCCAAGAATTTTATCGACACCGTCGTCTATCGCGGTGGCGATGCGTTGGCCGGTTGGCTTTATGCCGGACTCAAATCCGTTGGCCTTGGCCTGGGAAGCATTGCGATACTGGCGGTTCCTCTGGCGCTCGCCTGGGGAGCACTGGGTCTTTGGCTTGGCAAGCAGAACAAGGAGACTGCCGATGATATATCGCCATCCTGATTTCAATCGCCGCCGCTTCCTGCAGCTTTTGGCTGCGGCATCTTCCATTCCAATGACAGCGACGGCTTTCGCCTCCGCCGAAACCAAGCCTATTCGCAAACCGATTCCTTCCTCCGGCGAGAGGATCCCTGTCATCGGCGTCGGGACCTCTGGCGTGTTCGAGGTCGGCGAATCTCTGGCAGAACGGCAAGGTCCGCTCGAAGTCCTGGCAGCGCTGCAACAAATCGACCACGCCATGATTGACACCTCACCCATGTATGGCGAAGCCGAACAGGTGATCGGCGAATTGCTGCCTTTGCTGCCACGGCGCAACAACTTCTTCCTCGCCACCAAGGTCTGGACCAACGGCCGCCGCTCAGGCATCAACCAGATGAACAACTCGTTCCGCCTGCTCGGCACCGATCGGATCGACCTGATGCAGATCCACAACCTGGTGGACTGGCGCACCCATCTCCAGACCCTGCGGGACTGGAGAGCCGCCGGCCGCATCCGTTACATCGGCATCACCCATTATCATGAGCGAGCCCACGATGATCTCGCCAAGGTCATCCGCCGGATTCCCGACCTTGATTTCTTGCAGGTCAACTATTCCCTCATGGAACCCGAAGCCGAACGCCTGCTGCTACCCCTGTGCGCCGACCGGGGCATAGCGGTCATCGCCAACCGCCCCTTTGCCCGTGGCAGTTGGTTCAGCCTCACGCGCGGTCGTGCGCTACCCGACTGGGCGCAGGAAATGGGAATCGGCAGTTGGGCGCAGTTCGCCCTGAAATGGATCGTCTCTCACCCCACGATCACCTGCAGCATTCCCGGCACAGGGAAGGCAAAGCACATGCTCGACAATATGCAGGCCGGCATGGGCGGGTTGCCCGACCAGGCCACCCGCCAGCGTATGTTTGAGGTGGCAATGGAGTCATAGCCAGATCCTGGTGACAAACAAGCTTCTGTGCTTTTCGAGGTGCGCGGCAGAACGATCTTCGATGTCGAGACCTACAACATATCCAAGCAGACCTGCGCGCAAGAAAAAGCCCCGCTGTGCGGGGCTTGGACGCATACCTCATAAAATCAACGGGGACCCGTTTGATGAAGCCAACCCGCCTCGCGCTCAGAAGCGCCAGGCATAGCTCAGTTCAACCTCCCACTGTTCCATCGCGATATTGATACTCTCCGGGCCACCTGTCATGGGTAGCGTGCAACCGCAGTCCAGGTCATTTTCCGGGGC
>JAAUXZ010003335.1_pt1 | contig 11016 bp, 8 predicted proteins | sample 7278131 | NCBI WGS metagenome assembly JAAUXZ01 (sample SAMN14350119, study PRJNA611818) | marine sediment metagenome | isolation source: surface marine sediment (3m) | place: French Polynesia: Moorea | collected 2018-08
CTGTTTTAGCACTTTCTATGCCAAATTTAACTTTGGCAGTGTTAAGAGTCTTAAATACGAAAGAAGCCTCATTCCTCAGCCTTTTTGACAGTCGTTTATTCCTGGAACTCATTGCCAAACCACTAGATTCCCTGACAATAGGGCAACCGATTATCTCGATTGGGAGACCCGTTTGTAACACTAACTTTCTAATAATTTGCAGTTGTTGGTAGTCCTTTTCACCGAAATAAGCCCTGTCTGGCAATAAGATTTCAAGCAGTTTTTCCACAATAGTTGCGACACCCTGAAAATGCCCTGGCCGAAACTCCCCTTCCATTTCTGTTTCAAGCCCGTTAAAATCATATTTCTTGCTAACAATACCTTCTGAATACATTTCACTTACTTCGGGTACAAAGACAATTATATCTTCGGAAATTTCTGCAAGTAAATCCAGATCCTGCTGCAGGTTACGCGGGTATTTATCAAGATCCGAGGAGTCGTTAAATTGTGTCGGGTTCACAAAAATACTAACCACTGTAATCTCATTTTCGTCATTTGCACGTCGGACAATTGCTAGATGTCCCTCATGTAACGCCCCCATAGTAGGCACGAGTCCGATCGCAGATCCATTTCTGCGCAAGCTCTCCAGTACGGGTTGAATTTCTCCTATGCTTTTCAGGACACGCATATTTCGTTTTAAAAGGGGTGCAAACTTACTATAATTACGGCTATTCTGCATAATTTTTGTAATTTTGCAGCTACGTTTATGCTATAAGCAAATCTCAGTTTATATGAATGGTAAAAAGATATTGTTTGTATCTTCAGAATTAGTGCCCTACCTACCCGAGAACGAAGTATCCTTAATGTCTTACGAAGCGCCTAGAATGGTCAACAGCAGTGGAGGTCAAATTAGAATCTTCATGCCACGATATGGCAATATCAATGAGCGCAGACATCAGTTGCACGAAGTGATCAGACTTTCAGGGATGAACTTGGTGATCAATGATATGGACATGCCGCTCATAATAAAAGTTGCCTCCATTCCAAGAGAACGGATCCAGGTGTACTTTATTGACAATGAAGAATATTTTAAAAGGAAAGCAACATTTACGGATGAGAATGGTGTTCTCTTCCCAGATAATGATGAACGCGCCATATTCTTCGCGAAAGGAGTGGTTGAAACCGTTAAGAAGCTCAATTGGTCTCCTGATATAATTCACATTCACGGGTGGATGGCATCGCTCTTGCCACTCTACCTAAAGCATTATTATGCAGATGAACCCCTTTTTGCAGATAGTAAGATCGTAACATCTGTATACAAAGAGGGCTTTGAAGGTGAGTTGGATGCTGAAATGCAAAAGAAGATCGCTTTTGATGGTATACCTGAAGATGCAATTGCACACTTAAAGGAACCCAGCTATAATAATTTGTTAAAAGTATCGGTAGATTTTTCGGATGCCGTTATTTTAGCCGCGGAGGATTGTCCTCAAGAATTAGTCGATTACATTACCAACCTTCAAAAACCCGTGTTACCTTATGTTTCCCTGCAGGAATTTGAGGAAGCATATTCCAATTTTTACAACACTGAAGTTTTAAACTAGTCTTAATGAATTACAGGTTTTATTCAATTCTCTCTGTAATTGCAGGGTTGGCAGCGTTCATGGTGATAATATCCTGTGAGGAGGATGAGACCACTATTGGTGTGGGGGTAATTAACGAAAGTCCCCTGCGGACCGATATGCAAGTGTTTGATGTTTTTGCATTCAACAAAGGCGTAGATGCTGTTCAGACGAACAAACTACCAATATATCAGCTTGGAAATTTTGTTGATCCCGTCTACGGTAACACCGAGGCCAGGATCACTACTCAGGTCGGGCTTGCCGGGGGACTCGGAAATCCAACATTTGGCAACCTTTCCCAGGTAGAGGAGGATGCTGCAGATTCAGATGGTGATGACAATACAGTTCCGGAAAATGAAACAGTAACGGAAGTATTCCTTTATATCCCTTTCTTGCAGAATCCAAGGGGCGATCGAGACTTTGACGGTGTTGTAGATGATTTTGATGTTGATCCGGAAGATCCCAATAGTGATTCAGATGGGGATAATGTATCGGACAGTCAGGAAACCTCTACGGGAACAGATCCTCTTAACGTAGATACAGATGGTGACGGGATAAACGATGATGAGGATCTGGAGGTTGTAGCCAATACATTTCCCAGACAAGTTGATCTGGATAGTATTTACGGCAACCGTGATGTTCCATTCAATTTGAGAGTAGAAAGATCTACATTCTTTCTTCGGGATTTGGATCCGAATTCCGGCTTCCTGGAAGCACAGGAATACTTCTCGAGCCAGCAATTCTCACCTGGCTTTGTCGCTGAAGTGATGTTTGAAGGTGAGGTGACCATCACAACAGAAGAGACAATCATTTTTAGAGAAGACGATCCGGACACGGAAGTAGATGAATCACTGGAAGTTGAACAACGTTTACAACCAGGGATCAGGGTGCCGCTAGACATCGACTACTTTCAGCAGAATATCATTGACAATGAAGGGCAATCGCCTATTCTCAGCACAGGAAATTTTGTTGAATTCTTCAGGGGCATACACCTTTCCGTCTCTGATGATATTCTTATTCTGCTCGACCTGACAGCCGGCAATATCACCATAAGCTATGAATTCGATGCCGTTGAGGAAGGTGAAGATATTAAAAGGGAAGGCGATTATGTACTTACATTAATCACTGGCGGGGGTGATATTCCCATTAACGGAAATGCCATTAATACATACAACAATGATGTCCTGCCTCCAGAAATAGCCAGTCAATTAGATACCGGTCAGAATGCCTCTCGTATCTATGTGAAGGGCGGATCCGGAATATTTGCTGAGGTTCAACTTTTCGAGCCCAATAACGAAGAAAATGTGATCAATCAGATCAAGTCCAACAACTGGATCATCAATGAAGCCAATCTGGTTTTCTACGTGGATCGAGATGCAATCGATGCAGCCGGGGGAATCGAAGAGGCCAACAGGTTATATCTGTACAATGCCGAGACCAACAGAGAAATATACAATATCAGTTTTAGCAATGCCGGGACCTTGGTAGGACGTATTGATGACAACTATGGTGGATCCCTGGAAGAGGAAGACGGTCAGGGGCTTAAATATACCATCAGGATCACTAATTATATTAATGATATCATTGTTAGAGATTCAGTTAATGCCACGCTTGGGCTGGCCGTTACTGCTGATATCACTAATATAAGCTCCCAAGGCGCAATGCTAGACAGCGGATCAGAGCAAAATGTTCCTGAAGCTGCAACGATTACACCATTAAGCACCGTTCTTTTCGGAAGTAATGTACCGGCAAATGAAGATAGAAAACTTCGCTTGGAGATCTTTTTCACTGAGACCAATTGACCGATTATAAGCATAATTATACCACTTACAGAATTTTATCGTTATACAACCAAAAAGATTAGGGGAATTATGGATTCTTCCCTTAAATTTGTTTCAATAGTGTATCTATAAACAGTATTCAATATGTGCGGAATTGTTGGTTACATAGGCCATCGAGATGCTTATCCCATAATTATTAAAGGACTGCAACGTTTGGAGTACCGGGGCTATGATAGCGCCGGGATAGCGCTTTATGACGGTTGTGATATCAACCTTTCTAAAACTAAGGGTAAGGTTGATGATCTTAAAACCCTTAGTGAAACAAGTATCTCTCTCAAGGGATCCCTTGGCATTGGGCATACAAGATGGGCAACCCATGGTGTTCCCAATAATATAAATTCACACCCACATTTTTCTAATTCTGGTGACCTCGTGATCATCCATAATGGGATTATTGAAAACTACGAATCGATCAAGAAGGAATTGCTGAAGAGGGGATACTATTTTGAATCCGATACTGATACGGAGGTGTTGATCAACCTAATAGAGGAAGTAAAGAAGAAAGAAGATGTAAAATTGGGTAAAGCTGTTCAGATCGCGCTCAATCAGGTAGTCGGGGCCTACGCCATAGCAGTTTTAGACAAACAGAAGCCAGATGAGATTGTTGTTGCGAAACTTGGAAGTCCTTTGGCAATTGGAATAGGCGACAATGAATTTTTTGTAGCCTCAGATGCCTCACCATTCATAGAATTCACAAATAACGCTGTCTACCTGGAAGATGAAGAGATGGCCATAGTAAGATTGGGCAAGGAAATAAAACTTAGAAAGATTCAGGACGATGCAATTGCTTATCCTCTGGTACAGGAACTTCAGATGAACCTGGAGGAAATAGAAAAAGGAGGCTACGACCATTTCATGCTCAAGGAGATTTTTGAGCAACCAAGAGCTATTCAGGATACTTTCAGAGGTCGCTTACTTGTTGATCAGGGATTAATAAAGATGGCCGGAGTAGACCAGAACTACGAGAAATTTAAAAATGCAGAACGCATTATTATTGTAGCCTGTGGCACCTCCTGGCATGCCGGATTAGTTGCTGAATATATTTTCGAGGATTTGGCTCGTATTCCGGTTGAAGTTGAATACGCTTCGGAATTCCGTTACCGAAATCCTGTAATAACAGATAAAGATATTGTCATTGCTATTTCACAGTCTGGAGAAACCGCCGATACATTGGCTGCAATAAAGCTTGCCAAAGAAAGGGGCGCTTTTGTTTTCGGAGTGTGTAATGTGGTTGGATCTTCCATTGCCAGGGAAACACATGCCGGTGCATATACACATGCCGGACCGGAAATTGGTGTCGCATCAACCAAGGCATTTACGACTCAAATAACTGTTTTAACCTTATTGGCACTAAAACTGGCCAAACAGAATGGTGAATTTTCAGAGTCCAAGTTCCATGAATATCTTACAGAAATGGAAAGTATTCCCGTTAAGGTGGAAAAAGCTCTGGAATCTAACCCGCTCATAGAAATTATTGCAGATTCATATAAAGAATCAAATAACTGCCTCTATTTGGGCAGGGGGTATAGCTTCCCTGTTGCTCTTGAGGGAGCCCTTAAACTAAAGGAGATCAGTTATATTCACGCAGAAGGTTATCCGGCTGCTGAAATGAAGCACGGTCCTATTGCCCTGATAGACGAGCAGATGCCGGTAATTGTTATTGCTACAAACAACGGTCACTACGAAAAAGTAGTCAGCAATATTCAGGAAATTAAATCCAGAAACGGTAGGATTATTGCCGTCGTTACCGAGGGAGATAAACAAGTAAGGGAACTGGCAGATCATGTTGTAGAAGTACCCGATACGCTTCAGAGCCTCTCTCCGATACTAACAACAATTCCACTTCAACTTCTATCTTATCACATAGCCGTAATGAGGGATTGCAATGTAGATCAACCTAGAAATCTAGCCAAATCGGTCACTGTAGAATAAAAGAGTATAATAACAATAGTTTCAGGCGGGTAACTTAGTGCCCGCTTTTTTGTTTTTTACATATTTGCCAGAATATCTCTTATTTCATTACATTATTATTATTATGCACGCATAATTTTTTTGGAATTTTCATTTTCGATTTAAAAAAATCTGTATCTTGTCCTTTAAACTAATTTAACTAAGGACTAGAATGAGAACACGCATCCTATGGGCCATGCTATTGTGTGGCATGATGGCCTATTCCCAAACAATCATTAGAGGAACGGTGGTAGATGAATCTGGCGAACCATTGATCGGAGCTAGCGTATTGATAGAAGGTACGACTACAGGTACGGTTACAGATTTTGACGGCAATTTCTCTCTTAATACATCCTTGGAACCACCTTTTAATATTGCAGTTTCCTATACAGGATTTTCAAGGTTTACTCAGGAAATTACTGGATCTACAGACGACTTACAGATAACGCTTACGGAGACTTTTACCAACCTCGATGAAGTGGTTGTTGGGGCCTCCAGAACACCGGAACGGATCTTTGAATCACCTGTATCTGTCGAGCGATTTGGATTAAGGGATATAGAGACTACAACAGCTGAGTCTTTCTATGGTGGCCTTCAAAACCTGAAAGGTGTAGACATCAACACAAATAGCCTTACCTTCCAGTCGATAAATACCAGGGGGTTTGCAACATTTGCCAATTCGCGCTTCTTACAGCTGGTAGACGGCATGGACAACTCCGCACCCGGACTGAACTTTGTTTTGGGGAACCTGGTTGGTATGTCTGAACTCGAGGTAGCCAGTGTGGAGATTTTACCGGGAGCATCATCGGCTCTATATGGAGCAGGTGCCTTTAATGGTATTTTGTTCATGCGAAGTAAAGATCCTTGGCTGTACCAGGGAATCAGTGTTTATGCCAAGACTGGTATCACTTCCCAGGAGGCGGCAGGAGATAATGGTTATTATGACGTAGGACTTCGTATTGCGCATGCATTTAGTGATAAATTCGCCGTTAAGGCGAACGTTTCCTTTCTCAAAGGAGAGGATTGGCATGCCAACAGGGAAGATGACATCGCAGTTCCTGGTCGTACCCGGACTGACCCGGCTTATGACGGTCTGAATATATATGGTGACGAGGTAGGTACCCTATTAAACTTTGATGCAGCGGCCGGATTGCCATCTGGTACGGTCGGATCGGCATTTGTAACAAGGACGGGTTATGCCGAAGGCGATCTCGTTGACTATGATGCAGAAAGCTTAAAAACGGATTTTTCCCTTCACTATAAGCCCTGGGCAGATGATTTCGAGGTCATCTTTAATGGGAGGATAGGTACTGGAAACACAATTTATCAGGGAGCTAATCGCTACTCCGTTGCAGACTTTACCTTATCGCAATACAAATTAGAGGTTCGCAATAGCAACTTTTTTGTAAGAGGTTATATAACCTCAGAAGATGCAGGTGACTCATATGATACGCGATTCACCGCGATCAATATCAACAGAAGCTGGAAGTCGGATACTCAGTGGTTTACAGACTATGCGACCACATTTATCGGAGCCAGATTAGGTATTGGAACTGGAGTTATGCTACCGGAAGATCAGGCACATGCTGCTGCAAGACAGGCCGCAGATACTGGAAGGTTATTACCGGGAACATCAGCTTTCAATCAGGCATTTAATACTGTAACTTCTGATGGCGACCTCACTACAGGTTCTAAATTTATTGATGAAACCAAGTTCAGACACGTTGATGCCAATTATAATTTCAGTTATCTGACAAGTCATATAGCCGATATTCAAGTAGGTGGTTCCTTTAGAGAGTATGAACTTAATTCGAGCGGTACTATCTTTACTGACATCGACGGGCCGATTAAGTATAATGAATATGGTGCTTACTTCCAGGTTCAGAAGAAGTTCGTGGATGATCACTTTAAATTTACAGGCTCATTGCGCTACGATAAGAATGAATTCTTTGACGGTTTCGTCTCACCTAGAGCTTCACTCTTGTACGAGTTTGGGGAACGACGCAATCAAAATGTCAGGGTATCTGTTCAACAGGGATTCAGGAATCCGACCACCCAGGATTTGTTTATTGGTCTGAATGTTGGTAGGGCAATTTTGGTAGGTTCGGCCCCTGATAACCTTGATAGGGATGTCCGTACCTTCCCAGTTAGTATATCAGGTCAGGCAATCGTTGGAGTTGACGAGGTTACCATAGTGGGAAGATCTGCATATGAAAATGCTTTCTCATTAAATTCAGTGAACGAGGGCAACCCACAGGCCGTAGAAACACCTATAGTACAACCAGAGGAGATCACAGCCTATGAAGCCGGTTACAGAGCTCAATTTGGCAATGTGGCTATCGATGTTAGTGGTTATTATAACAAATACAAGAACTTTATTTCCAACACTACGGTTGTTGTTCCATTTTATGGCGAAGCAGGTGATGGTTCACTCTCACTCCTCGCATTGCAAAATGGAGATTTCTTTGGATATCAAACATATACCAACTCTCTTGCAGATATTGAATCTTATGGTATTACGGCCGGTATTGATGCCAGAGTTCTGGGCAACTTTACTGTAGGAGCCAATTATACATATGCCGATCTGGATTTCAATCAGGCCGCCTTCCCTGATTTCAGAACGAACTTTAATACGCCCAAGCATAAAGTAAAAGCATCCTTCGGAAATACACAGTTATTTGAAAATTTCGGATTTCAGGTCAATTACAGATGGAGCGACAGCTATTTCTGGCAGGCCACTTTCGCAGATGGGTTTATTGATGCGTATACCGTTGTCGACGCACAGGTAAACTATACATTACCTCAATGGAACTCTGTGATAAAAGCCGGTGGATCAAATATTTTGGGCGATGAGTATTTCTCAGCGATCGGTACTGGAGCCGTGGGCTCAATCTTTTATTTATCCTGGACATATAGTCCTTAGGAGATAGAATTATAAGAATTGAAAAGCGTCTTATAAAGGCGCTTTTTTTATGGCGAAAAAAACCCTTTTGTTCCGTTCCAATTTCAAACTGAAAAACATATCTTTGCAGCCGGAAAAAACAATCGTTTCCGGTGGTTTAGAAACGTCTTTTGAAATTGCTAATTCCTTTTTAAGTAAAAACTTCTATAATGGCTAAAATAACAGGTAAAATTGCTCAGGTTATCGGGGCAGTTATCGATGTAGAATTTGAATCCGGAACAGAACTGCCTCAAATCTACGACTCTTTAGATGTAGTTCGTGAGGATGGAACTATTCTGGTACTTGAAGTACAATCCCACATAGGTGAAAACACGGTGCGTTGTGTTGCCATGGATTCAACTGACGGATTGAGCAGGGGAGTTGAAGTTATCGCTACCGGAAATCCTATCCAAATGCCTGTCGGGGATAATATTTTCGGTAGACTATTTAATGTTGTAGGAGATGCTATCGACGGTATGGAAAATCTTCCAAAGGAAGGAAAGAATGGTCTGCCCATCCACCGGGAAGCACCTAAATTTGAAGACCTCTCCACCTCGTCAGAAGTTTTATTTACAGGGATAAAAGTAATTGACCTTATTGAACCTTATGCAAAAGGAGGTAAGATCGGTCTTTTTGGAGGAGCCGGTGTTGGAAAAACGGTAATCATCCAGGAATTGATCAATAACATCGCCAAAGGCCACGGAGGATTATCGGTTTTTGCGGGTGTAGGAGAACGTACACGTGAGGGGAACGACTTGTTACGTGAGATGTTAGAAGCTCGTATCATTAATTACGGGGATGATTTCCTTCACTCTATGGAGCAAGGTGGCTGGGACCTTACCAAGGTTGATAAAAAGGCCATGAAGGGATCTAAGGCCACTTTCGTATTCGGACAAATGAATGAACCTCCCGGCGCTAGGGCAAGGGTGGCACTTTCAGGTCTGACAATTGCCGAGTACTTTAGAGATGGTGCAGGTGAAGGACAAGGAAAAGACGTACTTTTCTTCATCGACAACATCTTCCGTTTTACCCAGGCCGGATCTGAGGTATCTGCTCTCCTGGGCAGGATGCCATCGGCTGTGGGTTACCAACCAACTCTGGCTACTGAGATGGGAGCCATGCAGGAAAGGATTACATCTACAAAAAGAGGTTCTATTACATCTGTTCAGGCTGTTTATGTGCCTGCGGATGACTTGACAGACCCTGCTCCGGCAACTACATTTGCTCACTTGGATGCGACTACTGTGCTTTCAAGGAAGATCGCCGAGCTAGGGATATACCCAGCTGTGGATCCACTAGATTCAACATCCAGAATTCTTACACCTGAAATTCTTGGTAACGAACACTATGATTGCGCACAGAACGTGAAGGAGTTGTTGCAGCGCTACAAGGAGTTACAGGATATTATTGCCATTCTTGGAATGGAAGAACTATCGGAAGAGGATAAGCTTGCCGTAGGTCGTGCGCGCCGGGTGCAACGTTTCCTTTCACAACCTTTTCATGTTGCAGAACAGTTTACAGGTGTCCCTGGTGTCTTTGTAGATATTAAGGAAACCATTAAAGGATTTAACATGATCATGGATGGTGAACTCGATCATATTCCGGAATCTGCATTTAACCTGAAGGGTACAATTGAAGAAGCTATTGAAGCAGGTGAGAAAATGTTGGCAGAATCCTAGAAGGAGGTCATATAAAGGTAATTACAGTTTATAGTTTATGTATCTAGAAATAGTTTCGCCGGAAGCCACACTTTTTTCAGGAGAGGTAGAATCAGTCACTGTACCTGGAGTGAATGGAGAATTTCAAATGTTGTCTAATCACGCGCCCATCGTTTCACTTCTTGATCAGGGAGATGTTAAGATTGATGGAAATATAGAACTCGAGGAAGAATTTGCAGATAGATTCTCCAAGGATGATAAAGGAAAGACCATTCTCACAATAAAGAGCGGAACCGTTGAAATGAATGACAACAAGATCATCGTTCTAGCTGACTAGACGCTTCAATTAATCTATTTTCTACTTAACAAACCCTATAGCACCCATTTGATTAGGTGCCACCTTCTTTTACCGGACTTATAAACTAGCATATCCTCAAATCCAGTGGTGTAATGAGCTTTCAAAGATCTTTGATTTTCAGCATCTACTTCGGTAATGATCATTTGGTAAGTCTCTTTTAGCTCGTCCCGCATATAGGAATAAAGACCTGCAAAAACACCCATTTTACGGTAGGATTTGGCTATACATATTTGCCCCATAGCCATATAACTTATCTTATTTCCCAAAATTGAATCTATCTTTTCAAACATAGGCTTCAGAATGGGAATATCCTCGGCAAACCTAGGATGCATACACAATGCGTATCCGGCTAAATCGTCATTGAACTTCGCAATCACATGGGCACAGACTCTATTCATCCGTGACAACATCTCACTTGTATGAGAAACTGTAAGGAAGCCTTCCGATTCCATCTCTTGCTGCGTGATACTCGACCGTAAATTCATTTTTTGTAAGCTGAGAATTTGCTCTAATTCTCTTTTGGTACTACACCTGCTGTACTTGATTTCCACGATCTCTTTTAATAGACTTTGTAGTGCTTAATATACTATAAAAAATACAGGATATGCTACATTTGCCACATGGGTGCTTTACCTGGAAAACTAAGATCAAAATTAAATGAACGGCAGAC
>JAAUXZ010125579.1_pt1 | contig 11011 bp, 10 predicted proteins | sample 7278131 | NCBI WGS metagenome assembly JAAUXZ01 (sample SAMN14350119, study PRJNA611818) | marine sediment metagenome | isolation source: surface marine sediment (3m) | place: French Polynesia: Moorea | collected 2018-08
AAAGAGCGCGGCCACAGGACGCCCGGCCAGTCACTCAAAAACGCACCGCAGGCGTCTCTATTGGCAGACCATTGCCGCGCTGCATCAGGTACAACTCGAGCAACTGAAATTCTTCAGATCCAGCTTCGAACGGATCGGCACGGAACGAGATGAAACACTCTCGCATGCGCCCATGCAGACTGGTAATCCGACCCTTGCCCAGGCGATATTCAGGAAAACCGTTTGCCTGTCCCTGGCTGAGTTTTTGTCCGCGCAACATCTGCCCCTGGTGCTGAACATGGCAGTGGTAACAGGACATGTCGATCTGGCCATATCGGGTTGTGTAAAGTGCTTCACCCTGCCTGATCAAGTCGGCCATTGGACCATCGACCTGCACATCAACGACCTCTCCCCTTGCCTGGCCACGAACGAAGGTCTCCAGTGCGATGAGCTCCGGATGATCGTAGTCGAGCGGGAAACGGTCAAGATTGTATTCCCAGCAATAATTGATGCGCTCCTGGAGTGTCACCAGTCCCCCGATACCAGGATCGAAGACCGGGTAGCGCGCGATGTCCTTCGAGTTCAATTCCGCCCCATCTTCACCATGACAACCGGAGCAACTGGTCTCCTCGTCCTGCCGGTGCTCGTTGAAAAGCTCGGCCCCACGGTCGAACGCCACCATGCCCGGATTCTCGAAATCGTCATCCTGCATGGCGCGTGTGGATTCGTTGAGAAATTCGTAACCCGAAACAGGCTCAAACGCGAAGGCTGACGTTGCCAACACCAGAGCAACAGGCAGCCACCAACACCTGATCATTTCAAGGTCACCAAGTAGGCTACGACATCCTCTACCTGCTGTGCTGTCAGAAAGGTTTTGCCCCAGAAGCCGTCTGCCACCCGATTGGCCTTGCGCGGATCACGGTAGAATCCGGGCATGATGGTGAAAGGATTGACCTGTTGCTCATCGACAATACGCAGGCGCAGTTGCGCTTCGGTGTAACGCGCGCCGATCCCGTCCAGAGACGGCCCGATAGTCCCGTGGAAGGCTTCCTCCTGGATGGGCATCTGGTGACAAGCGAGGCAGTTCCCCGCATGACTGTCTGCAGCAATCTGCCGACCACGATGCGGATCGCCTCTCAGACCACATAGAGGCTGTTCGATAGCAAAGTCACGCACTTGCCAATGGCAATAATCTTCAGGCAAAGGAGGGTGGTCGACAGCCGTGACTGTTTGCGTCATAAACCCTGCAAAAAATCCAATGCTCTTCCACCAGCGAAGGGACACACGAATTTACCCTGGTTGCCGTCAACTGCTTGGAAAGTTAAGCATGGGTACGGACAGACCGCATTGATGCATGTCACCATCCTTTATGTCGCATGTGTTTTTTGCTCAAGAATTTCCAGGTTGACAAGCAAAGCCCGGCTCAACCGAAACGCCCCGCCCGCTTGTCGAATCGCCAAACCAGAAACATCACGATCGCGGCTCCGGCAAAAGCGAGGCCCGTGTCCTTCTGAGCATCCCATTCATCCCCCTGTGTACCCAGATAGGCCGCACCCAATTCCGGACTCACTATCATCGCGACCAAACCTTCCAGGGCCTCGTAAAAACCACTGAATCCGAGCACAGTAACCAACACCAGGATATAGGACCACGCAAGGCGGACGCCCGCAGCGCGTATCAGCAGCTCGCGGAAGGGGAAGCCCATCAACAGCCCGAACGCGAAATGCACGATCCTGTCATAGTGATTGCGCGTAAAGCCAAACCAGTCCTGCAGCCAAAAGCCTAATGGCGTTTCCGAATAGGTGTAATGCGCTCCCACCAGATGCAGGCTGATAAAAAGCGTGAACAACCCGTAAGATAAGTTTGAAAAAGCGAAGGTCCGGTAAGTAGCAATCAACAGCCCGCCATAAACAAACACCAGAATATTCTCCAACAACCAGTCGAACCGGTTGAATGGCTCGATTGCCATGGCCGCCCAGAGTCCGATCAACCAGATCATCATCCATTGCAACGCACGATTGTTGCCAAAACTCCCACTCATCCAACCATCTCAACTTTTGATCGCCTATAGTCGCCGGAGACTGGGGACTGAAGGTTCAACAAAGTGTGCAATACGTTGTTCTGGAACACCGCATTTCCAGTCAGGAACTGATGCCGCTCACACAAGAATACCGAATGCGCAATCGACAATTCTGGAATGGGAGCAAAGCCAGCCCTCAGTGTTTTTGAGTAACTACCCATCAATGAATCGCGCGTCACCACTGTGTCGCCAGGTTCTCTGATCAACCGATCGTAATCGACACCCGGCATGGGATTGGCGACATCCGAGGCCTGCTCCCGCGCAACCCATTGGCGTCGTTGCTTTTCCACTACCAGCCGCGACAACGTCGCCTCGCAATCTCCGCCAAAAACGAATGGCTTGATATCTCTTGGATCAGCGTCATGGGCGATCAACTCGAGAAAACGCCTGCCTCGCGCCAGATGGCGTGCAAGATACAATTCAAGCATCCCAAGGTAGCGCCTCCCCTTTTTTCCTCCCCCTTTGCGCTGAATGGTTCGTTCGCGAACCTTGGGATCGAAAATCGACCAGCCAAAGTCCCGCCAGGTCTCTATGGCGAACACATCTCGATCAATCACATCACCAGCGGTATCGACTAGCCAGGGAATGGCCGGATGAGGCATGAGCTGCGGCGCCCCCGGAATGGTTGCGACTATATCCCGTGGGACCTTGCGCAAGCCCACCTCTTCACCGCGAATATGCGACAGGACCGGTTGCATACTGCCAAGATTCGGCGTCCCCACCAAAAGCAGCCGTCGAATCGCCGGGACGCCCAGGAACGACGGTGAGCCCGTTGTCACTGACAGATCAGAAACGCCGTAGCGGGCGTAGTAACGAGCCAACAACCCGCCATTCGAATGGGCCAGGATATCGACCTTCAGACGGGCATCGCCATAGTCACTTCTGATCCGTTCGATCAGGTCGTGCAAACCTGCCACCGCGGCCACGTTATCCAGCCGCCAGTCATACAGATAGACGTAATAGTTTCGCTCACCCGGCTCTATTTTCGCTCCGGGATTTCGTCTTCGATAACCACCAACCTGTTCCAAGGTCTCCAGCATCTGCCCGTAAAAGTCCCGCCCCAACCCTTGGCGGAAGACCGCGTAAGGCCGGATTGCTCCGGGCAAGGGATCGAGGGTGCTTTCGTCAATCTCAACCTCAAGCCCTTTGTAGCTGCTGAAAAGCAGCTTAGCCGAAGAACGCGGCCATACCTCTCTTCCGGTACGCGTATCCAGTAGGCGGGAGCCGAAGGCCCCGGGGATGACGATCAATGGCGGCTGTTCTGTGCTGCCGGCATCTCCATATAGCTCCTTAAGGGGAGGCTCTCCACGTCGGCTGCTACAGCCGAGCGCGGCAATCATTGATCCGAGTAAGAAAAGCCTGCGATCCATGTCCCAATGTCCCCTGATTCAGAGCTGGTCGGCTATCAACTCGCTCAGATGGTCGAGCCAGCTCGTTGGCAAAGCTTCCTGAAGTTCCAGCGACCGCTCGAAATCCTTCAGAAAAACCTGGTCCACCAAACCTTGCACCGCTTCGGCCTGTGAAGTCGCGATATTGGTTTCCTTGTTCAGCATCAGGCTCAAACGGTCGAAATTGGCTGAACCCAAACAAATCCATTCATCGTAAAGAGCGGCTTTGACATGCGACATGCCCGGATAGATATAGACTCTCACCCCGTGACGCAGCAGAAGATTGGCCGCCAGGACATTGCTGCGCCCAATGAAACCGGAATCCGTTCGATACGGCAGAATGACACGCACATCCACACCGCGCCGACGGGCATCAATCAATTCATGCAATATGACATCACTGGTCAGGTAGGCGTTTTCAATCCAGACCCGTTGCTGCGCCCTGCGTAATGCCGATACCTGGGTGCGCAATATCTGGGGATCCCCACTCTTCGTGTACAACAGGCGCAGCGGATAATCGCTCCCTCTTGATTGGCCGGAAGCCAATTGCCCGGCCTCTTTTCCCAAGGTACGCAGTTCTCCGAGAAAGCCCGCCCGCGACCAGGCCAGGTCGAAATCGCGTGCGAGCGTTCTCACAATGTCACCACGCAATCCCACCATCAGATCGTGCCATTCATATCGGTACTCTCGCCCGATGTTCATCCCTCCCAAGAAAGCCAGCGTTTCGTCGAAAATCAGAACTTTCGTGTGATCTCCCTGCAACCAGGGGTTTGGCAACATGCGAACGCTCACCTCAGAGCCCTGCCTGAGATAGCCGGTGATCGATACCGGCCCCACACGCGCTGACGGGTTAAATTCGGACTTGGCCATTCCGCCGGTGATGGTGCCCAGGCCATCCAGGAGTATTTCTACAGGAATCTCAGACGAGCGAGACTTGAGCAGATCAGCGATCTTTACCGCATAGTCATCATTGTCGAAGATATAAAGACGAATCCGAATCGATTCTTGCGCTGCATTGACGGCATGTATTAGCGCTGGGAAATAAGCCCCTCCATCCACCAGGTATTCAATTTGTCCCGATGTCTCACTACCCGGCACCAGGCGTTCGAGTTCCTGTTCCCATTCCCCTGAATCCATCGGCAAGGCAGACTTGACAGGTGGCGGCGGTTCAGTCGACTCCCATCCGCCAAATCGAGGCATCACATCGAAAACCGTGGCACTCAAGCCCGTGACCAGGCGCGTGATCGTTGAAAACGGCTGCGTGGTAAGACTGCGCACCTGACCTGTCAGCGTGTGAATCGCCGCCTGCGCCGCATACACAGGGGCGGAAGCATCCATCACAGGCACTTCCTCTGAAACAGGTCTCAAAAAGACCACCCGCTCATCCGCCAACATCAACAACACGAACGGGTAAAGCGACTCACCGCTGTTGAACAGTACGTAGTCAACTCCCGGAGCCTCACGATGGATACGCGCGAACGCGCCAACCAACAGCTCCCGCAAATTAAGTGTCAGTCCGTGCTCTATCTGGTCAGGCTTTTCTTCCAGTGAGCTCACATACAGCTCACCGGCATCGTCCAGGAAAAAGAACAACTCCTCCTGACTCAATAAATCAAGTACGAAACCTTTTCCCGGCACCAGGCTTGCCGTCTCTCTCGCCAGATACCAAATCAGCGCCTGCCATTCCTCCTTGGAATGAACCGCCGCTTGAGCTGAACCGGACAACTCGGCCCGTGATTCATCGCCGGCCGACTGCAGGTCCACAATCGTCGGCGGACTGCCGAACGGAATCGTACGCGAACCCGCAACCGAAACAGCAGGCGCCTGAGGTAGAGAGGCCGTAGCCAGGTTGAATTGACCGCCGCGCCTGTACCGCAGGTACACGCGGTTTGCAGCACCAATTTCCAACGCTACGGCAACGGGGTGATCTTGATGCTGTGGCGATATTGCAGAATCTGTGTTTCCGCCCCTGTTTCCTGTACAGCCAGACAAAACAATCGCCAGAAACATGACGAGATAAACCAAAGGAAAGGAATTGTCCGGCCCACTCTTCATAATTCCCAGCTTAGCTGCACAGTGCCCAATGCACACCCACTTTGGCTTCTGAGCAACTGAATCTCCTCCGTCCCGCTTGTTGGGATACTCGAGACTCCAACAAAAACAAGCGGGCCAAACGGCCTCGATACATTGATCTGGAACAATAAACCAACAGCAGACTTTTTCTAGCATGGGATAGCTAATGCCAACTGATGGAGTGCTGACATGCAAAAAGAAAAAGGCATGTTCCGACGCTCGTTGAAATGGCTCGCTTCGCTTCCCACCCTTGTAGTACTTCTTATTGGAATCGTAGGCGGCATTCTCTTCTGGGGAGGTTTCAACACTGCGATGGAAATGACCAATACGATGGAGTTCTGTATTTCCTGCCACGAGATGCGCGACAACGTTTACGCTGAGTACAAAGAAACACCGCACTTCAAAAATGCCTCCGGCGTACAGGCCAACTGTGCCGATTGTCACGTGCCGCGGCCATGGGTTTACAAGGTCATACGCAAGATCGAAGCGAGCAAAGAGGTTTACGGCAAGATCACCGGCAAGATCGATACCAAGGAAAAGTTCGAGGCGCACCGCTGGGAGATGGCCAACCGCGTATGGGATCAGATGAAAGCCACTGACTCACGCGAATGCCGGAACTGTCATGACTTTGCCAACATGGACCTGGACGAACAGGACAGGAGTGGTCGCAAGAAGCATAGCCGCGCCATCGATAAGGGGCAGACCTGCATCGATTGCCACAAGGGTATTGCTCACGAATACCCTGATGAGCCGGAAGAAATTGAAGAGGCCGAGTAAACATGAAGCAGCCTCATAAAGCCCGCAGACTGGCATTGCTGTTACTGAGCGCCAGCTTGGTCACGACACCTTGGGTCCTCGCTGAAAACACCGAGGACCTAAGCCGTGCAATGCGCGTTGCCGCTGCGATCGACGCCGACGATGAACTGATCGCCCTGATTGAACGCGGCGCTGACGTAAATGCAGCCAATGCCTTTGGCAAAACGGCACTCATGAATGCCGTGGAAAATGGCAACCTGCTCGCAGCTTCCATGCTTGTCAGCATGGGTGCAGACGTCAATGCCAAGATGGAGGACGGGTGCAGCGCCCTCACCTTCGCGGCAGAAAACGGCGAAAGTGAACTGACAGCGCTGCTGATCGAACGCGGGGCAGACCCTGAAGCACGTACTCGATCCGGACTCACGCCAATGATGCTCGCAGCCCGGTACGGGCAGGCAGAAATGATCGAGCAATTGCTGTTCAAAGGGGCCAAAGTGGACCCGGCGGACAAAGATGGCTTGGATGCGTTGATGCTTGCTGCCGCGCGCGGACACGCCAAGGTTGTCTCGCTCCTTCTTGAAGGCGGAGCCAATCCCCAAGCAAAAGACAAACATGGCCGTACCGCGTTAATACATGCGGCCAGCGAAGACGGAAACGTGGACGCACTCGCCACCCTGCTCAAGGCAGGCGCGCTGGTTGATGCAAAAGCAAACGACGGCTCGACCGCCTTAATATGGGCTGCCGGGAATGGAAACGCTGATTCGGTCGGACTCCTTTTGGAGCACGGCGCTTCCGTCAACCATCAGGATAGTGATGGCTTGAGCCCACTGATGGAAGCAGTGGCAGCAAACGCTACTGACACTGTGCGTCTGCTGATTCGACATGGCGCAACCATCTCACTCAAGGACATTGACGGCAAAACGGCCATCGACATGGCAAAGCGCAAACCAGATGCCCAACTGATTCTGGAAGGTGCCCGCTAAAGAAAGCCAGAGGGAGGAATCAGCGAGATTCCGCTAACGGACGCCAGCCGCGCCAGTGTCGCGGGAAATCCGGGTTCGTCCATCCAGGCGGGGCTACGCGTTCTGCCGGAACCGGCAAGCTGGCAGCATAGGCCATCACCGAAGTCACGTCGCGCGCCGTGAAGCGCTGTATTTGTTCGACCATATCCGGATCGGCATTGCGGCGGCGGCCGTTGCGAATCCAGTTAAACTGCCGAACCATGTAGTGGTAGTGTTGTCCATACAACGCCGGGATCTGCTTCTTCGCGTCCCCTTCCCCTCCGCTGCCATGACAATCGGCACACTCTTCCTCGTAAACTTTTCTGCCGTGGGCCAAGTCTGCTCCTGGCGCCTTGCCGTGGCGATTCGTCATTGGCATCTGGGCTATGTAGGCAGCCACATCGGCAATATCCTGCGCATCACCCAGGGCGCGCTGACTACTGAAAGCGCGCATGATGGGATTGTCCCGATTTCCTGCGCGGATATCGGCCAGCTGTTTGATCACCACTGACGATAGCTGGCCGGCGATCTGCGGGTAGCTACCCGCAGCGTCGCCCCAGCCTTCTGCACCATGACAGGAAACACATTTGCGGTAGAGCTCTGCACCGTTAGCCAAATCCGGTTGCAGGCCGACGGCCTCATCAAATTCACTCGGCTCCTGTGCGGCCGAAGTCGACGCGAAACCCAGCAAACCAGCAAACACCAACGCACCATATTCGCGCGACGAAAACATGCCCCCATCCCCCTACAAACACTCTTTAGGCAGAAAATTACCCAAGCAAAGAGGCGTTGTCGTTAGGGTCTTCCCTTAGTTGATGGCATCGATATATATGTCGTTTGAGCAGGATCAACCCGCTTTGCGGTTTTCGGCGACCATGCCCGCCAACTGGTAGCGGGTGATTAGCTGGCGAATGAGCTTGACATACAGTTCACCTTTGGCCGAGTAACGAACCAACCCCGCCGCCAGTTTCATTGCGTCGGGTCTCTCGCCCTGGCTACGTGCCTGCGCACGCGCATCGCGCAATGACTGGTAGGCGGGATGGCTGTTTAACGTATGCAGGTAATAGCGAACGGATGCATCGTGATTCTCAAACTTTCGCACCAAGTACCTGGCCCCTTCCGGACGCCCCTTGGGCACCATTCCCTTACTCTCGTCATAGGTCCAAATACCGAAAAGATTATTGCCCTCCCGCGCGAATCGCGAAGTCCCCCAGGCACTCTCGTTCGCCGCCTGCGCCAGAGCCAATGCAGCGGGGATGGCGTCAACACGGTGCAACAAATCCCGGCGGGCTTCTGGATCTTCTAACACCTTGCCAGTCACGCGGTAACGACGAGCCAGCGCCTGCAACTGCTGACGCTTGGCGTCTGTCGCCCGCCCGCTTTCAAGCTCAATCAACAAACTTTCCACCTCTCCACGCATAGTCCTCAAACGGTCGTTTTCCCGCTTAACGATTGGGAGCAGCATGTTGAGAAACGTTTGCTGAGCTTGGCTGGTGGAGAGGTTTTCTCCAGACCCTTTTTTGGCCGAAGAGACTGGCATTGCAGTCTTTTTCGACTCGGACTCAACCGGCAAGGGCCTACTCTCTGATGCAGGATGCGCTGGCGCCCCAACCATCGGATGGCGCGGGATTTGCCTGGGGAGCGCTCGACTGAGATACGACGGCGGCACCTGTGCGCCCCGATGCGAAAACGCATATGGGTGAGCCGGCTGAACCGGCGGGAGGAAATAAGGCATCGGCGGGGGTACGAAGCGAACCGGCTGAAAAGCCTGGGCCCCTGGAGCAAGCGCCATCATCCCGAGGAGGAAGGCTAGAGGTTTCATTGTCAGCGGTCTTCAAAAAATGCGATGCCGCCAACTATACATTAGTTTATTAGCTTTTTCTAATTCATTGATTACCAATCGCAGAAGTATGAGCTCACCGGACTTAATAACCCTAATGTCGGACTGCTACTGACTCACGATACCAACTGCCATCAGCGTTGCGTCGCAACCAGTTGTGGCTATACCAGTGGTAACGTCCTTCCGGCCCCGGGAGCGTGCAGTTGTATCGATTACGCCCCACCTGCAGAACCCCTTTTGGGGTTACATTGACCACCGCTCCATCGTCCGACCATTGGTACTCAACATCCGGGCTGCCATTGACAAAACAGGTCAGGCGTTTTGCATTTTCAACATAGGGGGCAAATTTGAGGGTCAGCGTCGGCTGCCAGACATCATCTTCCACCAAAGGCTCTTGCGGCTCCGCCGCGATAATCGGCAACGGCAGCGTGCCTACCTTGGTTGGAAAAGTACGCATACTCGCGTATACCGTATTCATCGGGAACCTTGGCAGAGCGCCAAAGTTTCCATCCGACCAGGCGGGCCCCGATTGCTGCCCGAACCCAATCAGTCCCATCGATCTGACCAGGCGCTGGAGCGAAATGTTGTACTCACCGTAAGGGTAGGCAAACAGGGTCGGCGCGCTCCCGAGCTCTGCCTGAATACGATTCTGTGCGAGCAGGATTTCAGAAGCAATGCGCTGCTCCCAGTCTTCCATGGATTCGCCATCCTGCAGGCGCACCAGGTGATCGTGTGAATGGCTGTGATTCTGGAATTCGACACCGTCCTCGGCCATTTCGCGCATCTGATCCCAGGACATAAAGCTGCCCACACCCTGATCCACGCTTTCCGTGCTGACGAACACCGTCAGGGGATAGCCGTATTTTCTGGCTCGCGGCCAGGCCTCCCTGTAGGCAGACTCGAAAGCGTCATCGATCGTCAGGGCCACACATTTATCGGGCAGTTCTCGCCTGCTCTGCAGCTTCTCCACCACCTCGGAAAGCGGCAGGACATGAAAACTGTTCTTGTGCAGATAATCGAGGTGATCCTGGAACTGGCCCGGCGTTACGCTGGTAATGCCCGGCGTGTCTCCGTTCACATGATGGTACTGCAGAACCACGCAATGCTGCGCCGCATCTGCGACAGCACTCGCCATCAGAAGCAGGCTTGCGAACAGGGAAAAAAGCGACTGTTTGAGGATACACATGCCCGGCTCCTGACAGGTACTGCATGCCGAAAGAGGCGCTATTCTCGCCGACCCAATGCTTATTTGTCGAATAGTCAGCGACTTAGGCCTGCAGGTGCGCGGCGATGGTGTCGCGCGCCGGATTCAGGATCACGCCCTTTTCTGTCACGATCGCATCCACCAGTTTCGCTGGCGTCACGTCAAAAACCGGATTCCATGCCCCAGCCCCCTTTGCAGCCACCGGTGTGCCGCCACAAAGCAACAACTCACCGGGATCACGGGTTTCGATGGGGATATCGCCGCCGCTCGGCGTTTGCGGATCGATCGTCGAGGTGGGCGCCGCAACCATAAACTTCACGCCATGATGACGTGCCGCCACTGCCAGGCTGTAAGTGCCAATCTTGTTGGCGACATCACCGTTCGCCGCAATGCGGTCGGAGCCCACAATCACCCAGTCGACCCCCCCTGCTGCCATCAGCGCCGCTGCGGCACCGTCGGCAATCAGTCGCACGGGAATGTTGTCACGCACAAGTTCCCAAGCAGTCAGGCGAGCTCCCTGCAACCATGGACGTGTCTCGTCAGCAAATACCTCGTTTATCTTGCCCGCAGCATAGGCAGAGCGGATCACCCCAAGCGCAGTCCCGTGCCCTCCGGTTGCCAGACCACCTGTGTTGCAATGGGTGATCACAGCCCCAGGTTCGGCGATCAGCGAGGCTCCGAACTCACCCA
>JAAUXZ010007789.1_pt1 | contig 10990 bp, 10 predicted proteins | sample 7278131 | NCBI WGS metagenome assembly JAAUXZ01 (sample SAMN14350119, study PRJNA611818) | marine sediment metagenome | isolation source: surface marine sediment (3m) | place: French Polynesia: Moorea | collected 2018-08
AATCTCGGTTGCCGTTTCGCCATGGACGACTTTGGAGTCGGCTTCTCATCTTTCTATTACCTGCGTGAGTTGCCACTCGATATCGTGAAAATCGATGGCTCGTTCATACGACAGCTTCCCAACAGCCCGGAGGATCGGATTTTCGTCAAGGCATTGACCGAAATGGCATCTGGGCTGAACAAACTAACCATTGCTGAATTCGTCGAAGACGAAGAAACGCTGCAACTATTGACAGAAATCGGTGTTGACTATGCCCAAGGTTACCACATAGGCAAACCGCAGCCGGAAATCCTCTCAGAGTTGGAGATCACCCAATCCTCGTCGACTGCCTGAGTTTACTCACCCTGCCACCCCTTGGTCCGCTCGTGTGAATTTCCCCAGTAAGGATGTACCATGATCCAGGCAAACCATCTTAGACTTTTCAGTTGTATACTTGCAGTTCGAATTCCTGAGAACCGGGCAGAGCAATGACTAAAATCCGTCGACTTGTACTCGATATACTGAAACCCCATCAACCCAATGCATTGGTCTTTGCTGCTGCATTGGCCGATTTAGGACCAGATTACAAAGTCAAATTGACAGTCGTAGAAGTCGATGAGAAGACAGAATCCACTATCGTGGTGATCGAGGGGAAAAACATTGAATTCGAAACAATCAGTGACAAGATTCATCAGATGGGAGCCTCCATGCACCGTATCGATGAAGTGGAAGTAGAAGGCGCCAACACTGACACAGCATAATCGGGTAGATGTAAGAAAACCGTTTCAGGCGCATGGCTACTGAGGATTCGAATAACTTCCTACTGCATTTCAAGCGTGCTGCCGGAATCGCCCGTCGCTATTTCATCACCAATGGATTCGATGGCGCCCTGACCATGCTCGGCATGATGGCTGGCTTTTACTCACATGACACTGTCGACATATCGGTCGCGCTCGGCGCCGCCATGGGTGCCGCGGTTGCCCTCTTCATGAGCGGTCTGAGCAGTGCCTACCTGAGTGAATCGGCAGAACGTAGAAAGGAACTTCAAGAGTTGGAGCAGGCCCTGATCACCGACCTTCAGCAGAGTGACTTCGGTAAAGCCAGTCGTTACCTGCCAGTGATCATCGCTTTGGTTAACGGCCTGTCACCTTTCTTGATCTGCCTGCTGATACTCATACCCCTATGGTTGTCCCAATTCGGCCTCGCGCTACCGGCCTCCCCTTTCCTGGTAGCCATTTGCATTGCACTGAGTTGCACCTTTCTGTTGGGACTCTTCCTGGGCAGCATCAGTAAGACGCATTGGCTATGGGCGGGCCTGCGCGCCCTGTCGATAGCAGCCGTCACATTATTCGTCATCATCTTATTCGAATAGACTGGGTGAGCTCAGAGGTCACGTAGAATGCCGAGAGAAATCGCCATCGTGGAGGATGAGCCGATCATCAGAGACAATTATGCAGACTATCTGTCCCGACAAGGCTACCGCGTCTCGGGCTACGGGACACGCCATGAGGCAATGCAGGCCTTCACAAACAAGCTCCCCGACTTGGTGATACTCGACATCGGATTGATGGATGATCCCGAGGGAGGTTTCACCCTATGTCGCGAATTGCGCGCCCGCTCCTCCACCCTGCCGATCATCTTTCTCACCGCTCGGGACAGCGACCTTGACAGTGTCTCCGGACTTCGGCTGGGGGCCGACGACTACCTGACCAAAGAGATCAGCCTGCCCCATCTGACCGCCCGGATCGCTGCCCTGTTCCGCCGAATGGACGCCATGCAGCACGCGACAACCAGACCAGAGACCATTCATCATGGCGCATTGGATCTGCATCCGGAACGCCTCACGGCATCGTGGATGCACACCCCCCTCGAGCTAACGGTCACCGAGTTTTGGATAGTCCATTCCCTGGTACGCCGCCCGGGTCACGTTCGTGATCGAGATCGGCTCATGCAAGACGCCAATATTCTGGTGGATGCCGCCAGTATCAGCACTCATATCAGACGTATTCGCAGAAAATTTCAGCAGATCGATGCACAATTCGATGCCATCGAAGCTGTTTATGGGGCCGGCTATCGCTGGCGATCCGGCGGATCCCGATGATCGAATGAGCGCATCTCGCCAACGTCCATTCTATCGGGGTCTCGGCTTCAGACTTTTTCTGGTTTCCCTGACACTCTTGGCGATTCCCTGGGCCGGTTACCGGTACGTGGTTGAGACCGAGTCGTTTCTCGGCATTGCCCAGGAACAGATATTGCTCAGCCGTGCCGAGATGGTGGCTGGCAACCTGCCTGTCTCCGCCAAGTCGCGCCTGATACAGAGCAATCTGCCCGTCCGGCAAACCTTCGCGAATGTCTTCTATGCTCACCCCCTGGAGCAACAAATTCAGCTGGACGGTTATCCGGATGAGTGGCGTCAACTGTTTAACCAACGGCGTAGATTCATCGCCAGTGAAACGAATCCGAATACTGCCATCTTCGATCTACTGATTGGTTTTCGAGACAAAAGCCTCTATCTATTGATCCAGGTCATCGATCCCGACCCTGTGTATGCCAGCAGCGAAACAGATCCACACAGCGGCGATCATCTACTGATCGCCCTGCCCGGGGAACTGCAGACGCCGACCAGACAATATGTCCTGGGTACGAGCGCACCAGGATGGATCAAGGCAGTACAATCGAACAGCGAGCAGCCTGAGCCGAGGATTCAGGGGGAATGGCAGGAGTCGGCAAGCGGCTACAACATCGAGCTCAAACTACCACTGATATTGGCCGGAGGCTATCTCTCCCTCGCCCTGGTGGACAGGGATACTGAAAACCCTGATGAAACCCCGTCCCGCGCAGCAACCTCCGGGCTCCTGCGGAATACCAACCTGTCACTGATTCTCATGCCCGATCCTGAGGTTCAGCAGATCCTTGGACAGTTCGACAAGCATGATGCGCGGATCCGCCTGCTCAACCGACAGGGCCTGATCGTTGGACAACAGGGCAGGCTGTCAACCGATCAGCGCGTCAACGCAGAAGGTATTTTCAGACACTGGGTCGACAGCATGCTGTTCCCAGAAGTGAGCTTTCAGGACAAACGGCACAACCTCGGCCGTTTGGACGGACCGGAAATTCGCAGCGCGATGAACGGCAATCCGGCCAGCTACCGCTATCCGGATGCACAAGGCAGGACGATCCTCTCAGCCGCCTACCCCGTCCGTCATCTGGGGGATACCGCCGGTGCGATCGTTGTCGAACAGACGACCGATGCGGTGCTCTCAATTCAGCAGAGGGCCCTGCGACGATTGCTGCTGATCAGTCTGGGGCTGTTTTTGTTCACCGGTCTGACACTCCTGGTCTTCGCCAGCCGCCTCACCCACCGCATTACCCGCATCAGTCACAAGATCGATCATGCGGTCAGCGACGACGGCAAGATCCAAAAGGCGTTTTCACCCAGTTCACATGACGATGAGATCGGAGACATGGAGCGTAATTTCGCCTCCGTCATGCGACGCCTGCAGGCATACAATCGTTACCTGGAAGCGATGGCCGCCCGTTTGGCCCATGAATTGAAGACCCCCCTGACAATGGTGAGATCGTCACTGGAAAATTTGGCACAAGACGCTAGCGCTGAAGGACGCAGACGCTATCTGTCCCGTGCTGCCGAAGGCACACAGCGTCTATCTCTGATGCTCGAAAGGATGCGTGAGGCTACCCGATTGGAACAAACCCTGCAAATGACCGAGCGGGAAGCCGTGGATCTGACAAGTTTGATCGGACAAATGGTCGATAACTACCACAGCAGCTATCCGAACACGCGATTCGCCTGCCGCACGCCCGATCTGCCCCTGTCGATCTATGGCGCCCCCGAGCTGCTCGTGCAGGCACTCGACAAACTGGTCGATAACGCGCTCGAATTTCATACCCCAGGCTCAGCCATCCTGATTACCCTCGATGTCATCCCAAGGGAAGCCTGCCGCGTCGCAGTGATTAATCAGGGACCGCCACTGCCGGATGACATGCGGGAACAACTGTTCGACTCGATGGTCTCGTTTCGGGACAAGACTGACGCCAACCCGCATCTGGGGCTTGGCCTCTACCTGGTGCGGCTCATCGCTGAATACCATGAAGGCAGGGTGTCTGCGGAAAATACCCAAGACGGGGTGCGCATCGCCATGTTGCTACCGCTCATGCAGCGCCCCCCGAAATGACAAGACCCCGGCTGTACCGGGGTCTTGTGCATGCCGGATCGCAGGTGGGACTCAATCCCGGTCCTTGCCGCCACCGAACATCTTCATCGGATTACCCATCATGTTCATGGGATTCGGGAAGCCGCCCGATTTCTTGTCGTCCCGATCAGGGTAGTAGTCATCAGCATAACCCGGCGGTGGCGGGGGTGGGTAGCCATAGCCGGGATTTCCATAGTAACCGCCCTGGGCGGGTGCCTGAGGATAGCCCCCCGGTCCTGGATGATATTGTTGTCCGTAATTATTCCGTGGAATATCGTACTCCTCCTGGGCAGGTGCTGGCGCGCCATAACCGGGGCCGGGCTGATAACCGTAACCCTGCGGGGGAGCGTAGCCACGGGGTGGCTGCTGATAGGCGTTGTATCCGCCCGGTGCTGCCTGCTGGTAGCCACCATAGCCAGGTCCGGGCTGCTGGCCATACGGAGCACCGCCAAATCCGGCGCCCGAGCCTGGAGCTACATTGGCCGGTCCGCCGGGGCCGTAACCGCGTCCGTATCCTGGATTCCCCGCTCCGGGACCACCTCCAAACCCGCCGCCGGATCCCGATCCCGGCTGCCCGGCATAGGGTGCCTGGTCATAGTTCCCCGCTCCGTAGCCAGGGTTGTTCACCCGGGGCCCTGCACCGCCGCCAAAGGCCCATGTCTGGCCAGCCAGCAGCAGAGCGGAACAGGCCGCTGCAATCGCTAGTGTCTTTTTCATCGTAGTGTCTATATCCTCGCCTTGGTTGAACGACCCATCGAGCATAGCATCCAAGCTATGGTAACCGCCACTCAGCCAGTCCTTCAAAAAATCATGAACACTGACCAGAGCACTGAATTGCAGATCAGCATTCACCCGCAGATAGACGAGATCCCGACCGATCAATGGGATCGCCTGGTGAGTGACCATCAGCCGTTCCTCACCCATGGTTTTCTCGCGGCCATGGAGCACCAGGGCTGTGTCGGTGAAACGTTCGGTTGGTTGCCCAGGCACATCGGCGTCTATGACGACGCCCAGCTGGTGGCGGCAATGCCGCTCTACGAGAAGCACAACTCTTATGGTGAATTCGTCTTCGATCACGCCTGGGCCGATGCCTATCGTCAGCACGGCCTGACTTATTTCCCCAAACTGGTGTCAGCCATCCCCTATACCCCGGCAACCGGGCAGCGGCTGCTTTGCCAAGATCATCGAAGGGAGGAACTGCTGCCGATGCTGGTGAACACCGCCATGCACCTTACCACTCAACTCGGTGCCAGCGGCTTTCACTGCCTGTTTCCGATGCTCGATGAACACCGCTTCCTGCAACAGCAAGCGTTGATAACGCGTCATGACTGCCAATTTCACTGGCGCAACGAAGGTTATCGAGATTTCGAAGATTTCCTCGAACGACTGACGGCAAAGAAGCGCAAGAACATCCGTCAGGAACGGCGTCGGGTCACGGATTCCGGGGTCACCCTGAGACGCCTCGACGGCCACACCGCCAGCCAAGCGGATTGGCAAGATTTCACCCGTTTCTATGACCGGACCTTCGAGGAAAAATGGGGGATCGCCACCTTCAACCTGCCATTCTTCCTCGAAGTGGCGCAACTGATACCCGACCAGATCCTCCTCGTCCTGGCCGATCTGGATGATCAGTGCATCGCAGGTTCACTCATGTATCGCAGTGATACCACTCTGTATGGCCGCCACTGGGGGGCTACCCGGCATGTGGACTGTCTGCATTTCGAGGCCTGCTACTACCAGGGAATCGACTATTGCATCGAACACGGACTCGCAGTTTTCGAACCCGGCGCCCAGGGCGAACACAAGATCGCCCGGGGCTTTCGGCCGACCCTGACCCGTTCCAGCCACTGGATCGAAGATCCACGTTTTCGCGAGCCCATTGCCGCATACGTGCGCCATGAGCAGGGTGCCATCGGCGACTATATTCGGGAACTGGAGACCAAACTTCCTTTCAAGGACGGCTAGTCAATTCAGAACCATATCACGCCCCGCCCACTCAATCGGTCCCCTGCATCTTTGCATGGCCTGAATGAGCGTCATCTCAGGAAATGACGGCTGCATTGGCATGTTAGCAGCGACAATTGCTAGCAAATCGCAAACCTGACAACGCGGAAACAGGCTATCGCTCACTCGGCCTTTACCTGGAAAACCGCTTCCGCCGTGGTCTTGTCGATACTGACTTGCATCTCGCAATAGCCATGCATCGCCATCGGCTCGTCACCACAGTTGCAACCCGCCAGCACCTCAGTAAAAAAGACCCCCAGATCGGCATGAATGGAGGATGGGGCCTCTACCGTCTTCAACAAACTCACGGAAACCGAAGCGTCATCCGGCACGCCACCCTGGGAAACCCCGTCCATGAGCGGCAGGCTACCCGCCTGTAGACCTTCGATCTCCTGTTTCAGGGTTTTCGCAAAGCACTCGGATTGCCAGTCCCGCAAGGCATTTGGCAGTGTCGGCCTGTTATTCACGTTCCTCGATCCAGGCCGCCTGGATCGCCTCCAGTATCTTCTCCCCGGAGTGTTCCGGATCATCGTCGAATTTGTCCAACGCGAGCACCCAGTTGCGCAGATCCACGAAATTGATCGAGCGGGGATCGACATCCGGGTGCACCTCGTCAAGCTCGATGGCGATATCCAGTGAATCCACCCATTTCAGACCCATAACAGCCTCCAGACCTCATATGAAAATATTACCGGAATACATCCGGGGGATTATAAATCAAGCCACCGGCAACCTGACCACTCGACCTGAAGGGATTCTCTCGCCGCCACCGCTCGCCCCAAAAACCTCCTTGAAACCGCATCATCAAGCGCTCGGGGCCGATTGAGGCGAGACCTTGAGCTTTTCGCGGATCTCCTGTTTGGCCTGTTCCATGATCGAATTGCGGTCCAGATTGTCGAGGATCTCCCGCACTACGAACTTGGGTCCGCCCTCGCCCCAGGACTTGCCCTGGGCCAGATAGCGTTCTGCCACCTGTCCCACCACATAGGTGCTGTAGTAGGCCACCGCCCCCTGTGCCCCGCCGGTGACCACCGCCGACAGGCCGCCGGTGCCCAGCTTCAAGGCCGAAGAGGCGACATGTACCGCCCACACCGTCCCCATCAACAGCAGCATCTGTGCACCGATGGTCTTGATCAGCTCCCCCGCCTCACTGCGGGATAGAGGCAGTCCATAGAGTTTGGAAAGATGGGTCAGCATGGAGACGTCCACCACCGCCGCCGCCACCAGATCCGCCACCGGCACCGGATTGATCGCCACCGCCACGCCCTTGCCAACACAATAACTGCGGATCACCCGCTGGCCCAGGGTACGCCGCGCCGCCAGCACCCGTTCCCCCACCTGATCGCTGAGCCGACCCGCGAACAGGGAGGCATTCAGTGCTGCCAGGGTCTTGCCCTCCGCCTCCAGGATCTGCCAGAGTCGTTCCCGCACTGCGCCTATGTCGGGGGGCGGACGTCGCTCGCTCCAGGTCTCATTGCCGGCCTCGTCCACCCGAATCACCTGCTGGACCGCCGGGTCGGCCGCCGCGGTCACCAGGTTGCGGGGGTCCACCAGCCCCTCGCTGTGGCGTTTCAGAGAGGCCAACAGCGCATCCCGCTCCACCGTGGTATAACGATCCGCCTTATTGAGGATCAACAGGATGGGCCGGTGTTGGGCCGCCACCGAGCGCAGGGCTGCGATCTCGGTATCGGTCAGGTCCCCGTCCACCACGAACAGCACCAGGTCGGCGCGGGAGGCCACCTCCCGGGCCAGTTGTTCGCGAGCCTCGCCCTGCACCTCATTGATCCCCGGCGTGTCTACCAGGAACACATTGCCCTCTTGAAACTCCCGCCACTGCCCCGTCTGGCGATCCTTGGTCTCACCGTGCAGCGGGCTGGTGCTGAAACGCGCCTCCCCCAGCAGGGCATTGAGCAGGGCCGACTTGCCGACACTGACCCGGCCGAATGCCGCCAGATGCAGATGTCCCTGCTCCAGCTTCTGCAGCATCTGCTCCACCTCCTGGTAGTCGGCGGCCAGGGTCTCACGCACATCCGCCGGCACCCGTTTGTCCTCCAGCAACTCCTGCAGGCTCTCCCGGGCCAGGCTCAGATGGTCCTGATGCTCGTCGCTAGTCGGAGCGGGCGGCGTGCCGGAGTTCTTCCAGCGCCATTTTTGCGTAATGTCGCGAAGACGCTTTGAGATCTTCACCTAAAGACTCCTTGAATTGATCGGCGACCTGCAGGGGATGCAGCTCGCCGCGACTGGCCAGCGATGTGGCCACCCCGCGGCCCAGGGCATCGAACAAGTTGCCATAGGCGATGGCGTGCAGCACACCACCGGTCAGGGTACCGACCCCCGGAAAGGCCTTCAGGGCATTGCCGGCGATCGCCAACACCAGGGTCGAATGGCCTTTTACATACTTCTGTACCAACTCTAGCAGGAGTTCCACATCCACCTTGCGCACCGGCACTTCGTAGAGTTGCGACAGGGATACCACCATCTTGTGCGCCAGATAACCCTGGATCAGGATATCGGTACCCGGGGTCATGGCGGCCACTGCACCCACCAGGGCCTTTTTGGCGTAGGCGGATACCAGCTTGTCCGCCTGAACCTGCCGGTGCCTGGCCAGGGCCTCATCCAAGCGCCGGGAAACCAGCACGAAGACCGCACTGTCCCGCAGTTGCTCGAGGGTTGCCGGATCGCCGTCGAGCCGGCGTTGGATGGCCAGGGTCAGCTCGTCCACTTGGGGCGGCAATTCCCGGATCACCTGCTCCTCGCTGCCATCGGGCAGCACCCGCACCACCGAGCGGCGACCCCCGGCGCTGATCGCCACCACCTCGGCCTCGCCCAGCCGTTCGACCTGCTGACGCAGCCGCTCTTTCAGCAGTTGCAGCTCGTCGGTCCGGTAACGATCACTCTTGTTCAGGGCCAGGATCAGGGGTTTGCGCAGACCCAGCAGCTGCTCCAGCTCCTCGGCCTGGCTGCGGGTCAGATCCCCGTCACACACATAGATCACCAGATGGGTGCGCAGGGCCTCGTCCCGCACCCAGCCGTCCTTCTGCTTACCCACCTCGTCGAGCCCGGGCATGTCGGTCAACACCAGCCGGTCGCCGGCCGGACTGGTCCAGGTGTACTCCTGCAGCGCCTGGGTGGTGCCGCCGGTGACGGCCACCTCGACCCGGGCCTCCGGCAGCAGGGCTTTGATCAGGCTCGACTTGCCGCTGCTGATCTCGCCGAACAGGGCGACATGGACCTCCCCCGCCTCGCGCCGCTCCTGCAGCGCTTCCAACTCCGCCTCCGCCTCGTGGGTGTCCAGCTCGGCCTCACGGGCGCTCTCCAGGCGTTCCTCCACCTGCTCCCGGGTCACCACGGGAGCCGGCTTTTCGGCCTCGACCACCGGTTTGGGTTTGGGGCGCAACAACCGCATCATCAACCAGCCCAGCAGCAGGGAGAGCAGGCCCAATCCGCCCAGCAGCACCCCGACCAGCCATCCCGGGGCCTCCTGCAGATTGACATAGAAGTTCAGCAGCGCATCGCTGAGCAGCAGGGCCAGCAACAACAACAGTAGAAACAGCACCCCGACCCCGAGGATCAGCAGCAGACGGACGGGGGAGAGTTTTTGCATACGGTGTTAAGGCCAATGTCTTTTATGGCTTGGTTGGTCTGATCATTTCAGAGTGTTGATGTTACCAGCATGTTTGTCGGTCGATAAGTGCTCCGACAACTGCTCCTGCGTTGTACTCGGCTGCCTGCTCCCGGCGCAGTTCTACCACCTACTTCCCTGTAGGCGTACCTTCCTACGTCCTGCTAGGTCGCCTGCATAATCGACACTACTGACCTCCAGGGATGGAGGAAATGCATTAAGATTGTAGGAACAATCTATGTCTACGTCCCTGTAGGTCGGCATCCCATGCCGACAATCATCGTCGGAAAAGGATTTCCGACCTACAGGATTATAGAGAGTGTTGATTTAGTAGGAGCTGATATCAACCGATCCATGAAAAATAACAATGCCGAGTTACTCTAAGTCCATGGTTTTGATTCGCTCAGGCTCGGTTACACCCCAATCACTAGGATACACACCTCGGCTGACCCACTCTTGAAAAGACGACCACGGGTGCTCAAGAGGTCGTGAGGCCTGACCGTGTTTCACCGGATTGTAGTGGACATAGTCGAGGTGACACCCGAAATCATCATCGTTACGAATGATGTGGTCATAGAAGCGTTTCTGCCAGAATGGACCTGTGTGCCCCGATTCCCTTAATCGCCAGGTAACATCTCGTTTTACCGCAGCCACCAGATCTGAAAACAAGATTCCCTCATCAGGTTTCAGTATCCAATGCAGGTGATCCCTCAATATGACATGCGCCATATGGCGGAAAGGGTATTTGCTTTTGGCCCAGCGCATCGATTGCAGGAGCGTCTTGACAGTTTCCGCCTTGGCGAACAAGGGTTGGCGATGGTGTGTAACGATTGTTAGAAAAACGGGATGGCCGGTGAGGTAATAACGTTGGTATCTGGGCATGCATTGAGTATGGTCGACAAAATGTAGGTCGGCCGATATTCGCTCCAACAACTGCGCCTGCGTTCTACTCGGCTGCCTGCTCCCGGCGCAGCTCTACCACCTACTTCCCTGTAGGCGTACCTTCCCACATCTGCTGTACATGGATGTACTAATGCAGCGATTGCAGGATACAACGGAGCTGCCCTGTAGGTCGGTCGATAAGTGCTCCTGCATAATCGACACTCCTGACCTCCAGGGATGGAGGAAATGCATTAAGATTGTAGGAACAATCTATGTCTACGTCCCTGTAGGT
>JAAUXZ010102572.1_pt1 | contig 10986 bp, 14 predicted proteins | sample 7278131 | NCBI WGS metagenome assembly JAAUXZ01 (sample SAMN14350119, study PRJNA611818) | marine sediment metagenome | isolation source: surface marine sediment (3m) | place: French Polynesia: Moorea | collected 2018-08
ATGTCATCGAATACGGTCGCCAGCGCTGAGACGACCTCGGCAATTTTCAACTCTCTCGTTCCGGGAACGTCGATCAGGAGCCCGCCTCCGGGCAGCCGGTGCAGCGCCCTGTGTGACGTGGTATGTCGGCCTTTCTTGTCGTCTTCACGGACTCCCCCCGTTGCAGCGACCTGCCGGCGGGCGAGGGTGTTCAGGATGGTGGACTTGCCGACGCCCGATGAACCGACAAGCGCAATGGTATTGCCAGGCTCGATCCACGTCATCAAACCGCTGAACGTCTCCTCGTCGAGAGCATTGACCTGCTCGACGTTGGCGCCGGACTGCACGCTGCGAGCGCGCGTCACGTAGCTATCGGGTTCGTCGCACAGGTCGACCTTGGTAAGCACGACCACCGGCAACACACCGGCCTCAACAGCAAGCGCAAGGTAGCGCTCGAGGCGAGATTCCTTGAACTCCTCATTGCACGACGTGACCACAAAGAGAACGTCTATGTTGGCGGCGACAAGTTGCACCTCGGTCTTTTCGCCGGCGGCGATTCGTCGGAAGACGCTCTTGCGATCCAGAACGCGCTGGATTGTGGCGTACCGTTCATCGAGGACCAGCCAGTCCCCCACGGTCGGTCTGGCCTCTGGCGCGGCGTCATGCCATGACGCGGCCAGGGTCACGGGGCGCTCCTGCGAGCCATCGGTAACGGTGATAACCGAGCGCTGCACTTCAATAACCCGCGCCACACGGCCTTGCTCAATCTCGTCGATGGAGACCTGCTGCGCGAAGAAGGGCACGAACCCGTAATCCTGCAACGACAGATTCGTCATTGCTCGCTCTCTCACCGTAGACGTTGGCCGACAGCCGCGGGGCAGTCCCCCCAGCTGTCGTTGAGTCCGGACATTGCCGCCGTGAACGGCCCCGGCTGCTCGAAGTGCGGGAAATGCGAGGTCTCTTCAAACTCGAACCACTCTTTCATTGGTGCCTCGATGCGATCGAAGTAATCTCTTGCGAGCGGCGTCGGCGTGACCATGTCGTGGCGGCCCATGACCATGGCAACCGGAATATTGAATCGCCACTCGTCGGCAAACAGGTCTCGAGGCATGTCGTAGGTCATGTGCCGGGACGAGAATGACGACCCTTTTGCAACGTTCATGCTGTCAATCAGGTTGTATTCGGTGGCCAACAGGCCTGTCAAAAGGAGCGGGGCGAAAGAGGTCTCTCCGTAGAGTTCGCTGCCACTCCTGAACAACAAGTCCTCGAGGTTCGAGCGGTCGATGGCAGCGCCCGGTTCGAGCCCCAGCTGTTCCCGCCGCGCCTCGAGAAACTGCTTTTGCAGCGAGAGCACCGGCCCATCCGGACTATCGTTGGTTACCTGGCCGACGCCAATATATGCACACACCTTGTTCGCCTGCCGTCGCGCGTAAAGAACCCCTAGGTATGATCCGTGCGAATGGCCAACCAACCAGATTCGTTCCGTCCCGAGCCGGTCCCGAAGAAATTCGACGACCACATCCAGGTCGCTCAGCAGCTGGCTCGTGCTGAGCTGATCGGGGTTTGTATCAGCCCTGAACGACTTCCCCGACGCTCTCTGGTCCCAATGGACCACGACAAACCCCGCCTCGAGCTCGCGCTGAAAGTCATGAGCGAGGTACATGGCAGGCATGCCCGGGCCACCGTGCAGAAACAGCAATACGGGCAGGCTCTTGTCCCTGCCTCGAACCAGTACGTACTGCTCGTCACCGTTGACATCAAGCGCCCTGAGCTCGGCGATCGAGTTTTCGGTGAGAATAGGCGGTGTAAACGATTTGACCGAGTACGCTATGGTGAGCAACAGAAGCACGGCAACAACCAGCAACGCGATCCTTAACCGTGAGTAACGAATTATTCCAACTCCGTCTCTGTTGCTATACGTCGCTTCACCTCAAGCACTCTCAATTCTGCTTCCTGCAACACTGCTTCGAGCTGCGTCACTAAATCCAGCTTGAGCAAGACTCGATTCCGAAACTCTCTGTCGTCGACAAAACCGAGGTCTGCCGGTAGTCCGGCTTCAGTCTGTTGCAATCCCGTCAACTCTCCGTAAAAGGAAATCAATTCCATGTGATCCACCATGTACGAATCGATATTGAGTTGTTGCACGGTCGTCAGATCAGCCTGCGTTAACCGCAGTTGCTCCAGGCCCGCCTCCATGCTCGATAGTGTCTGTCGGAGGACGGGGTTGGTGAGGAGAGCCAATTCGCCCGAGCTCTTCAAATCGTCGTAGACGCTCATTTCAGGATGGAACGCCAACCCGAAAAGCAGGCCATGGCGAAGTAGTTTCAGCGTCTCATTATGAGGTTCGTATGGCGGCTGCAGGCTGAGTATATTGCGCAAGGCCACCGCTGCATCTGAGACGTCACGGCGCGCAGCGGAAATAGCTACCAAAGTCTCTTCGGTATCTGTGTATAGAGCTCTGAGGCGCGCATTCTCACGGTGCGAGTCCTGTCGATCACCCATCCAAGCGTCGGCCCAGAGAGCAATCGTGACGCCAATGACTATCAGGGCGAGTTCAGCCGCAGCGTGCTTCCAGTTGGTGCCGGAGAATATTCTGCGTATCAGCGCCATTTCCCAGGTTTGGTGCGGAAACCGCTATGTTTGTTTCTTAACAGCCCGCGACTCGACTGCCTCCCAGACGCGCAAGAGATTGCCGCCCAGGATTTTGCGAATGTCTTCCTCGCTGTAGCCGCGCCTGAGAAGTCCCTCGACCAGGTTGGGGTAGGACGAGACGTCCTTTAGCCCGACGGGCAGCGTGTCGCCGACGCCATCATAGTCGGAACCGATGCCGACGTGGTCGATACCTGTCAGCGCAACGACGTGATCGAAATGATCGAGGACGTCGTCGATGCTGGCGTAGGGGTAGGCCCCGTGTTCCTCGAAGTACTTCGGGAAGAACTCTGTCATCGCCAGCGCCATATTGCGGTTCTCCGGGTCTTCGGCAATCCAGGCGCCAACGGCCGCATACGCCGGCGTCGAATATTCCCGCGCCTCCCGGGTGATGAAGCTGGAGCCGAAATTGATCTGGATTACGCCGCCTTTCTCGGCCATCGCCACAATCATCTCGTCGCTCATGTTGCGTTCCCAGTCGGGCGTGAAGTGCCGTGCGGAGGAGTGCGAGGCGATGACAGGCGCTGTTGACACCTCCAGCACGTCCCAGAAGGCGTCGTCGGAGAGGTGGCTGACGTCAACGATAAAGCCGAAGCGGTTCATTTCCTTGATGACCTCGGTCCCGAAGTCGCTAAGCCCGCCCCACTGGTGATTGTCGTCGTAGGACGAATCCGACAGGTGGTTGCTCTCGCCGTGAGAGAGCGAGATATAGCGGATGCCACGGTCGTAGAAGTATTTGAGGGACGCCATGTTCCCTTCGATGGGTGAGCCATTCTCCATACCCAGCGGCAGCGACATGATGCCGTTTTCAAAGTGTTCACGGACCTCGGCCGGTGAGCGGGCGATCGCGAACTTGTCGGGCGCCGTGGCCACCATACCCTCGACGATATCGATCAGTTCGTCCGCCACTTCCCGCGAGCGGCCCTCGGCCTCCAGCGCGGGCGCGGTGTAGATGGACATGAAAGGCGCGTTCAGGCCGCCGGCCAGGGCGCGCGGGTAGTCAAAATCGCCGGTCGGCGTGGCCACCGAGACGTCCTGCGGGTTCTGGTGCAGGCGATAGGGCACATCCACGTGGGTGTCGACAATGATGCTCGATTTTGCGATTCGCTGGGCCTCGGCGGCAAAGTCGACGGCCTCCGCGGGCTGGGCTGCCTGCTGTTGTGCGGGCTGGGCAGCCTGTTGCTCTGCAGGCTGGTCTGTTGCGGGTTGGCAGGCTGCCAGGAGGAGGGCAGAGGCGAACAGGGTCAGGTATTTGCGCATCATGTCAGGAAATTTTTTTTCGTTTCAGGGGTCGAAGATTGTAACAATGGATCCATAATAGATGCTGTGGATTTATTGTTTGGGCGAATGAGGAGAAAAAACGGTGAGTGACAATCCGACAATCGACCAGGTTGCTGCCGAGGAAGTGGAAAGCAGCAAGCTTGAAACCAACCTGAAATCACGTGCGACATGGATGCGGCTGCTGTTCATGGCCCTGTTCGGCCTGTTCATCAGCTTTGCCGGCATGATCGGCACGGTGATTGTCGTCCTGGGCTTCTTCTGGGTCCTGTTTACCGGCGAGGTCAATCGCGAGTTGCAGCGGATAGGGCAGGCGATAGCCAGCTACATGTATGAAATCGTCCGCTATCTGACGTTCAACACCGAGGACAAGCCGTTTCCGTTCGGTGGCGCCTGGCCGTCCGGCGAGACGAAAGAAGACGCCTAAACAGGTAACTCCCGCTGGCCTGGCTGCCAGTGGGTGAGGTTGATGCGCGCGCCTCCGATGCCGAGGCCGCGCACCCATTTTGCTGCCGCGTCGAGGGTGGCCCAGGTCTTTACCTTTCCCTTGTGCGTCTCGGCGGTTACCGGGCCGTTCGGGGTGCTGGCCTCGACGTGGAAGCGGGCGCCCGTGGCGATAATGTCGATCTTCTTGATGGCACCTGCAGCCCCCATGGCCTTCAACATCTTCTCATCCATTCCTGTTCCTCGGGGATCGGTCCATTTGCTCGGGGATCGTGATTCCTGCCTCGTCGCAGTAGCGGCGAATTAAGACCTCCACCATGTTGGCCACGCTGCGGTGCTCGCGCGCCGCGGCTTCGCGCACGGCCGCCTTGATGGACGGGTTGATGCGCAGGTTCAACGTGGAGATCTTGGTTTTTGCCATGCGTTACATTGTACGCTCAAAATAAAACAAATGTAACGCATTATGCGTTTTGTTGTGAGGTATAATCACGCGCCTATGCTGCAGGTATTCCCTCAATACTGGGCGCTGATCATCGCGAGCGTCCTGGGCCTTGCCGTCGCGCTATTCGTTGTATTCCGGGTCTTTCAGGACTCGAGACGAGGTCAGCTGGCAAGCGCCCTCAACGAGCTTCAGGCTCGGGAACAAGCGTTACAAGTTACATCAAAAAGTATCGCTAAGTTATTAAAAAAATGCGAAAAACTTGCAGCTTCAGGTGACAAAGTGCCGCCCAACAAGTTGCTGGCAGCAAAAGACGCGCTGGCAGAGGCGCGGGAAACGGAGGCGTTGCTGCAGGACCAGGTGCTCGTGCTGCGCAATAACGTGCGCACCATCATCCTGCAGGATTACCCGCCCACACGGCACGAGGTCATGTGCCGCAAGTACCTGGGCGAGACTAGGTAATATCAGCAATCCCGGGATGCAGGATCTTCAACTAGACTTTGAACGTCTGTACACGGGAGAGACACCATGGAACAGATGGTCTTCATGGTTTGCATGTTTCTGGGCGTCGCCGCCGTCGCCTTGATCGCGTTTACCCTGCTTTTTATCGCGATGGGCAGGATTAAAGTCTGACCGCAGCCGTAAGCTCGCCGCGCACGCGGTCTTGCAGCGCACTCCAGTCGCCGGTCTCCTCGGCGCGGCGCACATTCTCGCGCATCACTTCGATCAGGCCGTGCAGCTCGTCGCGCATCGCTTCGAACCTCGGGTCATCCCGCAGGTTGTCGATCAGGATGTCCTGGTCCAGTGTCCACAATTCGAAAGACATGAGGCTGACGAAACCCTCGTCGATCGCATCCCGCAGCGCGTCCAGCGCCGCGTCTTTGCGCCCCTGGATGGCGAGAACGTGGACGTCGCTGATGCCGTAACCGGCAATTCCAAGCCGCGGCAAGTCCTGCATGACGTTCCAGGCCTGAGAAAGCAGCTCGGAAGCCTCGCGGTCGCGACCGAGGTTGCGGTTGATATACGCCAGCAGGATGGCCGATTCGTAATTGTGGCGGTTGACGTTGAAATTCGTGTCGCTCGCCAGCATCGGGTTCGCGCGAATCACGAATTCGCGGGCCATGTCGTAGTCCCCAAGGATGGTGGCGGAGACAGCGATAATGGGGAAGGCGATTTGCCCTTGCGCATCGGGCAGCTCGTCAAAATGCGCCAGTGCCTCGATCGTGCCTTCGAAGTCGTTGTTCATGAACCGCATGAAACCCTCACCGATCGGGTAGACCGGGTGTTCCTCGGGGAACCGGGATGTGAATTCCAGGATTTTTTCGGATTCTCCGAACTCCTGGTATATCCGAACGGAGTCTTTGCCGACCATCGGGTCATCGGACATCGCCGCGGCCGCTCGCGACCAGGCCAGGGCCTCGTCCAGGCGCCCCAGGCCCATGAGCTGTTCGGCCATCGACTCGTAAGGAGATGGCCAGTCCGGGAAGATGGCGATCGATTTGAGCACCAGTTCGATGGCCTTGTCGTTCTTGCCGAGCATGGCGTAGAAGTTAGGCAGGTTCAGGTACGGAATCCTCCCCAGCGGGTCGATTTTCATGGCCGTCGTCAGCAGGTCGATCGCACCCTCCATGTCACCTTGGGCCTCGCGGACACTGGCATACCAGACGTAGGCATTGGCCAGGTTCGGATTCAGCGCTATGGCCCGTTCGTAGGCGGCCGCAGCAAGCTGATACGTGTTGCCCTCTCTGTCGAGCTTGTAGCGATTGAATTCGAGCAGGCCTTGAGCGGCATGCGCCTCCGCCAGCTGATCGTCAATCTGTAGCGCCCTGGAGACGGCCTCGCCGGCGATCCTTTGCGCCTCTTCGGCAGGAATTGCATTGTGATTGGTATGAATGACCAGGACCGTCTCGGCGAGGGCGGCATGCGCCTGCGCATAGTCCGGGTCTATTTCAATGGCGCGTTCAAATTGCTCGCGCGCCTCGAGCAGTGTGTCGAAGCGCCGCAGGTAGAGGTTATTGCGGGCCGCCGTGTATAGGGACAATGCTTCCAGGCTTTGCGTCGGCACGGCAGCCAGCCGGATTTCCTCTTCCGGTGACAGCGCCGCCTGCAATGCCGTCGCGATTTGCGCCGAGATATCGCTCTGGATACGAAACACATTGCTCACTGTGAGCTCGCGGTCGTAAGTCTCCGCCCAGATGTGCTCGTCGGTCGCTGCGTTGATCAGCTGTACCGTGATGCGAACCTGGTTGCCCGAGCGTTGCACCGCGCCTTCAACAACCGTGTCGACGTCGAGTTCCGCGCCGATCTCGCGCAGGTTCTTGCTGGTGTCGCGGTACTCGTTAACCGACGTGCGTGAGATGACCCGCAGAGACCCGATGTCGGCCAGCCGGCCCAGCAAGTCGTCGTGGATGCCATCGGCGAAATACTGGTTGTCGGGGTCGCTGCTACGGCTCGTGAAAGGCAGGACAGCAACGGAATCCATGACGGCGGCCGGATCGCGTATGCCGGTCACGTTGAATGTGATCGAGACACCCAGCGCCACGGCGAGGAGGGCGATGATGAATGCATTGGATCGGCTGCGGTTGCGCTGCGGCTGTGCCTGGCGATCGACCTCGCTGTCGAGTTTGACGCCGTCGGGGGTGATTTCGAAAACCCAGGCCAGCACGAGCGCAGCGATAAAGCCCGCGAAAATGACGATGACATAGGCCCTGAATACCCAGTCAGGGACGCCGAAGGTGGGCAGCAGGACGGAACCGGCTTCGATCAGGATCCAGGCAACGAGCGCGTAGGTCGCGGCGAGCCTTAAAACATTGCGCCGGCGCAGTTCGCTAAAGAAGGAGTCCATACGACGATTATCGCTCGAAATCGTTAAAGGTAAAGGCGGCGTCCACATTGGTGAGACCCCCGCCGGCCGTCAATGTTCGATATCTCCTATTTAACATAACCCGAGATTCCAGCATTGACTTCTGGAACGGATGATATCAAGATGATATCAAAATGATACGAGAGGAGAACGCCATGATCAGAGAGAATGTCAGAAAAGTCTCGTCCGGCTACCTGATGATCGTCGTGCTTGCGGCAGCACAGCTTGGCTTCGGTTACGCGATATTCCGGTCGTTGGTCGTTATGAACGTCACGGGCATCATCGGATTCGCGCTGGCGTCCATCGTGGTGGCGATCTGCTGGGCCGGGCTGTTCATGGTTCATCCGAACGAGGCCAAGGTCATGCAGCTGTTTGGCAAATACGTTGGCACGGCTTACGAACCTGGTCTGAAGTGGGCCAACCCGTTCTATATGAAGACTGCCGTTTCGGTCCGGGTGCGAAATTTCGAAAGCGGCAAGCTCAAGGTCAATGACTCGCGGGGCAGTCCGATCGAAATCGCCGCGGTCGTCGTCTGGAAAGTACACGATACCGCCGAAGCGCTGTTCGAAGTCGACGACTACGAGGAGTTCGTGCAAATCCAGAGCGAGTCGGCTCTGCGCAACCTGTCAACGACGTATCCCTATGAGCCGCACGAAGGCGAGGGCACGGCGCTGCGGAGCCATCCGACGGAGATCGCACTGGCTCTGCGTGAAGAGATCCAGGATCGGCTGGAGCAGGCCGGTGTCACGGTTATCGAGGCGCGCATCAGCCATCTCGCTTACTCGCCCGAGATCGCCAACGCGATGCTGCGCCGGCAGCAGGCTTCTGCAATCATCGCCGCGCGCAAGCAGCTGGTTGCGGGCGCGGTCGGCATGGTCGACATGGCGCTCGACGAACTCAGGAAGGGTGACATCGTGGAGCTTGATGAGGAGCGCAAGGCGGCCATGGTGAGCAACCTGTTGGTTGTGCTGTGTGGTGAGGAATCCGCACAGCCAGTCGTTAATACGGGCTCACTGTACACCTAGGCGGCAGCGGCTCGAGCGATCCATGGCGGCCCGCAAGGCATTCGCGCTTCGCATCGACGAGAAAACGTTGGCGGCGATGCAGCGCTGGGCGAACGACGATCTGCGCAGTCTTAATGCGCAGATCGAGTTCGTTCTGCGGGAGGCATTACGCAAGGGCGGACGCCTGCCCAAGCAGTCGTCCAAAGGTAGCGAGGGCAGCTAGCGATGCTAAACTCGTCGCATGCGTGCCGCGCTGCCCTTCATACTCGTCGGACTGGCCATATTCTCCGCGGCCTGCATCGCCTATATCGCCTGGGAGCTGACGTCCGATAAGGACGACGAATAGCTCCCCGAGCGCTACTTCTTGTCCGGCCGCTTGTTCGACCCGTCTGACCGGCGCGAGCCGCCCGATGTCGACGCGGACTTTCTTGACGACGAACTCGGTCGGGATGCCGGCTGTCGTGACGACTGCGGGCGTGCGGCCGGTTGCCGCGACGAAGAGCTTGGGCGCGCAGCTGGCTGCCGCGACGGTGAGCTGGGCCGGGATGCCGATTGCCGCGACGACGAGCTTGGTCTCGCGGCCGACTGCCTCGATGAAGAACTGGGCCTGGCCGCGGGTTGCCGCGTGGCCGAACCGGAACTTGCCCGGGGTTGCGACGGCCGCGTTGCGGTTACGCGCGGTTGCTGGGACCCGCGGTAGGCGGTGTCACGGCTATCGCGCTGCAGCGACGGTCTCAACGTAACGCTGTCTGGCCGCGATTCCCGCGTTGGCGCCGGTTTGGCGGTGGTCGTGCGCGGCGGCGTTACGCTGCCGGACGACGAGCGCTTACGAAACTCAATGGGTTCGCGCTCCGAACGCCACGTCGACCTGCCTTCCAGTCTCGGCGACGCTGAGCTTCGAGCCACCTGGCCGGCGCGGTTCGTATTCGAGTACGAACTGGCGTTACCGCCGCTGTCCGAACGGCTGTTCGGGTAATAGCGGGTCCGCGTAATCTGCCGGTTCGAATTGACGGTGCGGCGGTCACTCGGCAACCAGCGGTCGCCGTCGCGGTAACGATTGACGTTCGTGTAATAGTTTCTGCGAACGTAGACGTTGTTGTACACGTGGATGTTCGGCCTCCGATACCACCACCGATCCCGGTAGGTGTGACCGTAGTAGGGATGCCCATAGAAGCTGTGGTGATAGACGTTCAGGTGGTGCGACTGCCAGCCGATCGAGAACGCTGTCGTTACGCCCCAGAACCACGGGTTGTAAAAGTGACTTTGGAACGCGTAAGACGACGGGTAGGGGTAGTAGTAGACCGGGTAGGCGCGCGGGTAATAGTAATAGACCCGGCGCGGCTGGTAGACGACCACCTCCTCAGGCTCGTAGTAGGGCACATAGATCACGTCTTCCTGCACGGGCGTGATCGAAATAGCACCTTCCTCTTCGGCCACGAGCTGGTAGTCGTCGGTCTTGAGGTTGCCGGCCGCGTAAGCGCGGTCGCGAAAGTTCTCTATTGCCGCGATGACGTCTGACTGCTGGCCCACGACAGCCTCGCCGAGACGCCAGGTCCAGTCCAGGTCTTCGTTAAGCAGCTCGACGACCTCGGGGTAATTCAGCAGGGCAACGATCGAATCGTCCCAGTCAGGGTCGGGCTCCAGCGACGGGTCGTCTTCGAGATCGTCCAGGAAGCGGCCCGCTTCGACGATCTGCAGTGGAAAGGTCGACGCCGGCAACACGATCGCCAGCAGGTCGTCCGGGTACAGCGCGATGGGGCCTATGATCTCCTCGATCTCCGCGGCGGAAATTGCCGGTACTTCGTGGATTTCCTCGATGTCGGGAACCGCGACCTGGGCACTGGCTGCGCCAGGCAAGGCTGCCAGCAGCATCAGGGGCCACAGGCTTCGAATACCGCGAATAAGAAGTTGTCTGTTCATGGTGCCTCCGGAGCCGTCATTCAGCGACGGGTTTTCCGATCCTGGAAGCAAGAATAGCGCCCGCAAACTGAACGGATGCTTAACTTCAGGCCAGTTTCCGGCTTATGGAACCTTTCCTTCCTGTGCGAGGTCAACAGCGTTAAGATGGGCCCATAAGGAAAAACAACAAATGAGCGGTAGACAGACCTTACTGGCCGAAATCGAGGCCCGACGACGCGCCAAGGCGCAGAAGGATACGACCGGCACCGTCGAGATCCTCGCGGCCGATCTCGCCCTCGAACCTGAAGATACGAGTTACGACCCGTACGACAAACCCGGAGCTGCCAAGCCCCTGAATACCGAGCGCGGCATTACGGCTCGCCGCAAGGCATTCCTCAAGAAGAAACGCCGCTAGGCCAGTACCTTACTCG
>JAAUXZ010143917.1_pt1 | contig 10983 bp, 13 predicted proteins | sample 7278131 | NCBI WGS metagenome assembly JAAUXZ01 (sample SAMN14350119, study PRJNA611818) | marine sediment metagenome | isolation source: surface marine sediment (3m) | place: French Polynesia: Moorea | collected 2018-08
CGACCACCTGACCGGTGAGATGGGTGATCTCGCCCTTGGCCGGTGTGTTCGAACCATCGAAACTGACAAGATCATTGTCATCGTCTTGCGGCAGCTGTAACGGGTAAAATGGACCGCTGCTTTGGGCTGGCGTGGGTGTCAGCTGGGCCATAGTGCGGGCTGGAAGTGAACAGAGAGCCAAGGCTGACCCAGTAACCCCTGCCAACAACAGCTTGCGACGCGTTAGATCAATGTTCATGGACATAGAGACTGAAATGGTTGGGTACTCCAGTAAATCGTAATTTACACTCCGATACGACGCGGAATAAAGCCCGTATTTATAAGGTAGTTATCCTTGCATTTGAGGATACAAAGCCGACTATCGGCGATAAGCCCCTTACCCGTGGTCTTGTGGAAATGACAAAGTGGAGCCAACATCAAGAACGCGCACAGTGGGAGGTTGGGAGTGGCGATGACTTAAGGAAGGGTTCTGGATTTTTCCAATGGTCAACGGGTTGCATCGGTATCCAATCCGCTGAACTCCCCTCAATCTAGCGACATGGCGAGTACACCCCGGGTAATGACAAGGTGTATGCCGCCAAAGGGGTTACAGGGAGTCACTCACTGAGATAGTTCAAAGGTTTTGACTACAGCCTGTGTCACCATCACCTGGTTGAATCAACAGCGAAATGACCTATCCTAAGGACTCATTCTGGATAACCGACCCGGATGACCCTGAGGCCGTGTCAGGAGAATGTGAAAAACACAAGGCGTCTGATCCCCCGTTTAGCATTTTCCTCGGGCAACACTATTACGAACCAGGCATCGCGGGTATGTTGGTTGGCTGGACCGGTTGATCGTGAGATCCATCGGCGAATCGCTTGTCCTGATCCGGGTTTTATCCTGTACGGCTTATGGGTAAAATTTCCTTATAAGAGCAGTGCTTGAAAGGCTTCGATGTAAACCCCATCAAGTCTGCATGTACAATCAACTTATGAGGTGTGAGATGGACGTATTGGATCGAATTCGCGAACAGGTCGAGGGTAATCCTGTGGTGCTGTACATGAAGGGGACACCCCAGTTTCCCATGTGTGGTTTCTCTTCACGCGCGGCTGCGGCACTACAGGACTGTGGTGTGCCCTTTGCCTACGTGAATGTGCTTCAAGACCCTGAAATCTTTGAAAATTTGCCTCGTTATGCAGACTGGCCAACCTTTCCCCAACTCTATGTCAAGGGTGAGCTGGTCGGTGGCTGTGACATCACCCTGGAACTTCACCAAAACGGTGAGCTGCAAAAGATGGTGAAAGAGGCCGCTGAGGATCCAGAAGGCGATCAGCAGTCCTGATGTCTGCCAAGTGGGACACCCGGTTTCTCGGGCTGGCCACCCATATCTCTGCCTGGAGCAAGGATCCTTCTTCCCAAGTTGGAGCGGTCATTACCGACGGTAACCGGATCATTTCTCTGGGTTACAACGGATTTGCCGCGGGGGTCGAGGACAAGCCCGAGCGGCTGAGTAATCGTGACTGCAAACTCAACCTGACCATCCACGCGGAAGAAAATGCGATGATCTTCGCCAAAAGGGATTTGACAGCGTGTACCGTTTACGTCACTCATCCCCCTTGTCCCCGTTGCGCCTCCAAACTGATCCAGGAGGAGATTGGCCGCATTGTCTATATCTCACCCAGTGCGGATTTCCTCTCCCGTTGGGCGGAAGACTTGAAGCTGTCGCATGAGATGTACCAGGAGGCAGGAGTGCAAGTGACGGCTTATGCGCTGGACAAGGTCGATATCAAGAATGCCCAGATTACGATCGCCCCAGGTGGTCTGTTCAAAAAGGTTCTGAGCCGTCTCTTGGACGGGTGACTCAGGTTTATCGTCATCTATAGCAAGCGGGCGAGCTCTGCAGGGATGATTACCGCACCATAAAGCGCAAGACCGCACAGGATCAGCCCGGTCACAATCGCGATCCACCCTCTAATTACGGCAGTCTTGCCGGTATTGATGTTGACCGATCTGAGGGTCCAGCTGCCGGGGGGTGGGAACCGTCCAGCCTTGAGGATCCGCACACCAAAATAGACCACATACAATCCCAGGGGAACCAAAGGCCAGAAGAGTATCGAGAGTAGTAGCTGAATGCGTTCGATCGGCGGTTCGCCGGGATCACCCTGCAGTATTTTCTCCATTGAGACCAGCTCGAAAGTATCGACAATGAAGAAGACCACGATTGACAGTATCATTACGATCAGTAAACGCCGCCGTCCTTTGGCATCTGTTTGGCCAGGGTCAGTCATGCGCCTCAGCTGCTGGATTGGATCTGCCGTTGAACTCCAGCAGTTCGATGGAATATCGGCCAGATTTGCGCTTTCGTTCGATTTTGACCGGCAGATAGTCGAGTTCCGGGGCGAACCAGATCCGGTAATCCGGGGGATGATTGTCCTTGTTGCGTTTGACCTTGAGGCATTTCAACCTGCCGTAAGGGAGATTAATGGTTTCATTGCCCGCGACTTGGTAATGGTAGTTCTTAACTCGGCCGCCGTCGGCAACCGGATAACTGACCGCCTTCACGCCTTCCGAGAGGCTTAGGCGCAACGCCAATTGCTGACTGAATTTGTCATGCGTACCCACGGCGATCGCCTGTGACCAGCGGGCCCCTTCGCTGTCGGTCCAGACCTTTTTCGCTTGCCAGTCGAAGTCAAGCAGGGTCTGTTTCTTGACCTTGCCATTGCCTTGCCGGAACTCATAGCTGAGCGGAATGACCTGCCGATCAGCATAGGTACCTTTGCTGGATTCATGTACCTCGTCTGCCATGAACCATCGTATGATCGCCCCCGGACGGGTGTGTCCGGTATAGTGGTATTGGCCCTCGTTGATCACCAGTCGCAGGTCGAGGTTGCCTAACGGCAGGCCGTTGCGCTTCACCTGGAATCTGGCTGTGAAGGATTCGAGTTCGGTCCCAGGGCTGGCCTGTAGGGGCGGAGTCAGTATTATCAGACCAATGGCCAGGAGCTGTTGCAGGAATCCGCGTCGATCCATGGGCAGTCAGCCAACGACCTGTTCGGGGGTGAAGATCACTGGCTGCTTCTGTTCCCGGCCGTCCAGAATGACCCGTCCCTGCGCGTTCAGGGCGAGTCGTCCCTCGGCGAACCAACGAATCGCCAGGGGATAGATCTGGTGTTCACGTTTCAATACCCGGGCCGCCAGGCGTTCCGCATCATCATCGGTTTCAACGCGCACTTGGGCCTGAACGATCAGAGGGCCTCCATCCAGTTCTTCGGTGACAAAATGTACACTGGCACCATGCAGGATTTCACCGTCGTCCAGGGCCCGTTGATGGGTGTGCAGGCCCCGGAACTTGGGCAGCAGGGAGGGATGGATATTGAACATCCGCCCGGCGTAGTGACGTACGAAACCCGATGTCAAGATACGCATGAAACCTGCGAGGATCACCAGATCCGGTCGGAATTCATCGATCAGTGATTGCAGGGCCTCATCGTACTCCTCACGCTGGTGGAAATCCTTGTGATCGAGGACACGGGTGGGGATGCCTGCCTCTTCTGCTCTTTGCAGACCGAATACACCGGGTTGATTGCTGATCACGGCACGAATATCCACCTGCAGACCCTTGGCGACTCCATCGATGATCGCCTGCAGATTGCTGCCACTGCCTGAGATCAAGACCACCAACGGCAGAGGCTTGGCTCGATTCATGTCCGTCCGCCATGGAAAACCACACTGGGTTGAGACTGATCGGAGGCCTCGATTTGCCCCAACCGCCAGGCGGCCTCACCAGCATCGTTCAACAGACTGATGCTCTTGTCTGCCTCGGTCTCGGCGACACAGACTACCATGCCAATACCACAGTTGAAGGTGCGTAGCATCTCCGTGTCCTGCACTTTGCCTTGTTGCTGGAGCCAGGCGAAGACCTCCGGCAGGTGCCAGGAGCCTCGGTCGATGGCCGCCCGGCAGCCTTCTGGAAGTACGCGTGGCAGGTTCTCCAGCAGCCCTCCCCCGGTAATATGGGCCAAGGCGTGGATTTCGACCTGTTGCAGGAGCCCGAGCAAGGGTTTCACGTAGATGTGCGTGGGTGCCAGCAAGGCATCAGCCAAGCTGCCCTGTCCCATCGGCTGGGAAAGATCCGCCTGTGAGACCTCGAGAATCTTACGAATCAATGAGTAACCGTTTGAGTGGGGGCCGGAAGAGGCAAGCCCAATCAAGACATCACCAGGCTGGACCTTTTCCGGTTGGATCAACTTGTCCTTCTCGGCGATTCCAACGCAGAACCCAGCCAGATCGTAGTCGCCCGGGGCATACATACCGGGCATTTCCGCTGTCTCACCGCCAGTTAGGGCAGCACCGGCCAGCTTGCAACCCTTGGCGATGCCCTTCACAACCTCGGTGGCAACCGCCACGTTTAACTGGCCGGTCGCATAATAATCGAGAAAAAATAGAGGCTCGGCACCCGCCACCACGATGTCGTTGGCGCACATCGCAACCAGGTCGATGCCGATGGTGTCGTGTTGCTCAAGCTCCAGTGCCAGTTTGAGTTTTGTACCGACGCCATCCGTGCCTGAAACCAAGACCGGTTGCCGGTAACGCTCCCAGGGGAGTTCGAAAAGGGCGCCAAACCCCCCCAGGCCGGTCAGCACACCGGTCCTGAAGGTCTGTTTAACGATCGGTTTGATCTGTTCGATGAGCTGGTTGCCCGCATCGATATCGACACCGGCATCCCGGTAGCTCAGCGGGTTGTCGTTACCGGAGCGGTTCTCGTGATCCACAGAATGACTCCACCGTATGGTAAATAAAATTCGGATTCTATCAGAACTTAAGATCGGCGTGAGGGTTAAGTCTTACCGCCCGGTGGTACCATCCGCCAGGATAAACGGCCGTTTAGACAGGCCGGCCGGCGCCGCGCTAGAATTTCCACTGGTGTTTACAAGATATACTATTAGTGTATGACTGGTTTCAAACAAATCCTTGTCAGTCTTTTCGCGGTCTCGGGATGGTTGGGTGCGACTCTGCATACCCAGGCGGAGACGGTGACTGATCTGTATGTGGCCGAAGTCCCGGTGACCGGACAAGGGGACAAAGCACGCCGTGTCGGCATTACGAAGGCCTTTGGCATGGTTTTGGTGAAGGTCACCGGTGAACGGAGGCTGCCCCTGCGGGGCGAACTGAACAAGCTTGTCACACGCGCCAATAGCTATGTTCAACAATACAGTTATCGATTCCTGAATGCCTCAGAGGCTGATACTGATGCTGATGCGGAGACCGCGGGTCCGGACCGTCTACTGAAGGTCCGTTTCGACGAGCAAGCCGTCAACCGCCAGCTCCGCCAGCACGGTATCCCGGTTTGGGGAAGCAGCCGGCCAACCACCCTGATCTGGCTGGGTATTGAGCAGCAGGGCCGTCGCACCCTCTATCGGTGGGAAAGTGCACAAGGTCTGAGTGCCGTGCTCAGGCAAACCGCACGGGCCCGCGGCCTGCCCGTGGTGTTTCCCCTGATGGACCTGGAAGATAGCTCCAGACTGCAGGCCAGTGATGTCTGGGGTTCCTTCGAAGAGCCGATTCGGCGAGCCTCCGACCGCTATCTTCCGGATGTGATTCTGGTCGGAAGACTGCGTAAGCGAGGAGGGAGTGACTGGCTTGGACATTGGAGTCTCTATCAGCCCGACGCGGTGGATAGCTGGCAGTCCCGCTCATCCAGCAGGCATGGGGTCGCCGCCGAGGGCCTGCAGCAGGCCGTGGATCGCTTGGCGGAACGCTTTGCTCCCCGCTATGTGGAACAGGGCTTTTCCAATCTCAGGATCAGGGTCTCAGGATTGGACCATTTGGGGGATTACATCCTGGTACAGGAGTATCTGCAATCTCTGGGGCTGATCGAGCAACTGAATCTGTTGGCCGCTCACCCCGCGAGTATCAGTTTCATTGCGCGGGTGCAGGGTGGTAGGGAAGCCCTGCAGAAGGGCATTATGCTGGGTGGTGTCTTGGAGCCGGCCGTCTCGTCCGATGCGGTGGTGAGGGCAGATTCAACGTCTCCGCAGATCATGGATGCCGAGAGCCTCGAGTTCAGGTTGCGTCAGTGAAGGCCCGGGATATTCCCAATCTGATCAGTTTCCTGCGTATCCTGCTGACGCTGCCGATCGTCTGGTTGCTGTTCGAACAGGAGTTCACCTATGCCTTGATGCTGTTTGCCCTGGCGGGTTTTTCCGATGGACTGGACGGCTTTCTGGCCAAACATTTCCATTGGCAGAGCAAACTCGGTGGATTACTCGACCCTTTGGCGGACAAGGCGCTACTGATGAGTTCCTTTCTGGTGCTCGGCGCTCTGGGTCTGCTTCCCATCTGGCTGGTGATCCTCGTCATCTTCCGTGATCTGCTGATCATGGGCGGAGCCCTTTACTACAATTTCAGTGTGGAGGAGGTGGATGCCAATCCCAGTCTGATCAGTAAGTTGAACACTTTATTGCAGATTCTGTTGGTACTGTTGGTCGTGACCGACGCCGGTCCATATCCGATACCCAGCAGCGTGATGAGTCTGTTGATCTGGGCGACCCTGGTGACAACGGTAGCGAGTGGGGCTGATTATGTCTGGGTCTGGTCACACAAGGCCAAGGTAAAAGGGCGCCATGACTGAGCGATCGCCTGTGCGCGTTCAGAACACCTGTCGAGCATCGAACACTGGACCATCCACACAGACGCGTTTCATCACCGGGCCTTGCGGGGTCGAGACTTCGACCACACAACCGGCGCATCCGCCGACTGCACAGGCCATGAATTCCTCCAGCGAGACCTGGCAGGCTATGTCGAACTCCGCCGCCAGTTGGGCAACTGCCTGCAGCATGGGATGGGGCCCACAGGCAAAAATCTCCACCTGTTGACGTAGCGCTTTTTCCATGGCAACGAGCCAGAGCCTTGCCAGATCTGTGACATAGCCCTGATAGCAGCCAGGCAGGTCCTGCTGGCTGGCCAGCCGGCAGGGTATACCCCAATCATCCAACAGCGGCATGCTGGCGATGACGCCCTCGGGCATGCCCGGTACCATGATCTTGGAGGGGCTAGCAGAAAAGGGGAAGGGGACCTCTGAGCCGAGAATCACAAAGGGCTGTTTGAGCCTGTCGCTGCGCAGGCAATCCGCCAGGAAGATCATGGGCGGCATACCCACGCCACCTCCGATCAGCAAGGGGTGGGTATGTTCAGCCGAAGGCTTGAAGGACTGCCCGATCGGGCCTAACAGATTGAGTGTCTCTCCCGGTTTGCGGAGTGAGAGCAGTTGGGTGCCGCTACCGACCCGCTTGTAGAGTAATTCGATCCAGCCTTCGGAATCTGAGGTACGCATGATGGAAATCGGACGCCGCATGGGTTGTAGTGGATCGCATTGCAAGTGTACGAAACTACCCGGCAGGGCCGTATGGGCGCACTGCGGGGCCTGAACCCGCAGGATGAACTGCTCACCGGCAAAGCCTTGGTGGGAGAGGATCTCGGCCTCTTCGAGGAAGATGCTGTCTCGATGGGATTTGTTCATCAGGTTGTTTCCTAAGACTTTACCCGGCTATACACGATGCGGCCTTGCAGCAGGGTGTGGTTCACGCGTCCTTGCAGTTCCCAGCCGTCGAACGGTGTGTTTATGCCCTGACTGAGCATTTGGCTGGCATTCAGGGTCCAGATCGCATCTGGGTCAATGATACAGATATCCGCAGGAGCACCGAGTCCCAATCGGCCCTGAGGTAGCCCCAGGATATCCGCAGGGCCGCAGGTCAGTCGGGCGATGGCGCTGCTCAAGTCGATGGCGCCTTCCTGGACCAGTTTTAGGGTCAGAGGCAGAAGGGTCTCAAGACCCGAGATGCCTGGCTCGGTGTCGGGAAAGGGCGCGGCCTTGGCATCCGCTTCATGAGGTTGGTGATCGGAGCAGATGGCGGTGATGATGCCCTCTCGAATGGCGCGTCGCAATCCGTCCCGGTCACTGGTGGTGCGCAGTGGCGGATGGACGTGGGTGTTGCTGTCGAATTCCTCGATGTCCAGTTCGGTGAGAAAAAGTTGGTGGATCGCCACATCGGCGGTGACCGGCTGCTTGTCATACTGGGCGCGGCCCAGCATGCGGGCCGCACGATCGGTAGAGAGGGTCTGAAAATGCACCCGTGCACCAGTTTGCTCCACCAGGGCCAGATAGTTGGCCACCGCGACGGTTTCCGCCGCATGGGGAATGCCTGGCAGTCCCAGGCGATCAGCCACCCGGCCTTCGTGAGCGCAACCTTGGTTTGCCAGGTAACGATCTTCTGGGCGGATCATGGTCAGTAGACCAAAGGTGGCCGCATACTCCAGAGTGCGTCGTTGCACCAGGCTGTTGGCCAGTGGGTTGTAGCCATTGGAGACGGTAATGCAACCGGCCGCCTTGAGGCTTGCCATCTCACTCAATTGTTGGCCCTCCAGTCCCCGGGTGCGGGCCCCCTGGGGCAGTAGCCGACAAAATCCCGCCTTCTTGGCTTTGTTCTTGATCTGTCCGGCCACTGCCGGGGTATCGATGATGGGGGCAGTGTTCGGTGGGCAGACGATCGTGGTGATCCCGGCACTGGCGGCTGCTGCGGTCTCGCTGGCAATGGTCGCCTTATGCTCGGCGCCCGGTTCGCGAAGGTGTGCGCAGAGATCGATCAGACCAGGGCAGACGAGTTGCCCGCGGGCGTTGAGGCTTGGGGCGTCAAAACCCTCGGGTGCTTTGCCGACAGCCAGGATGCGTCCCTTGTCGATGTGGATGTCGATGACCTGGTCAATGCCGTTGGCTGGGTCGATGAGACGGCCGTTGAGGATGCTCAGTTGCTTCTTCTTCATCCCCTCACCCCTGTAGTTGGAGGTTTTGACTGCCGATGACCATAGAGATCACTGCCATGCGCACCGCGATGCCATAACTGACCTGTTGCAGGATAACCGATTTGGAGCCGTCGGCCACCTGTGAATCCATCTCCACACCCCGGTTGATCGGCCCCGGGTGCATCACGATGGCCCCGGAATCCGCCTTGGCCAGGCGTTCCTCGGTGAGTCCGAAGAGTCTGAAATACTCATGTTCACTCGGCAGCAGTGCACCGCGCATGCGCTCTTTTTGTAAGCGCAGCATGATGATGACATCCACATCCCGGATTCCTTCATCGAGGTCGTGATAGACATGTACGCCCAGGCTGCGGGCATCAGCCGGCAGCAGGGTTTGGGGGGCGATAACCCGTACTTCCGTAACTCCTAAGGTGTTGAGGGCAAGGATCTGCGATCGTGCAACCCGGGAGTGGAGGATATCGCCCACGATGGCCACCCGCAGTCCCACGAAGTCCCCCTTGTGACGACGGATGGTGAACATGTCCAGCATGGCTTGGGTTGGATGGGCATGACGCCCATCCCCCGCGTTCATCACGCCCACTCCCGGGTCGGCGTGTTGGGCGATAAAATGGGCGGTACCGCTGGAGGCATGACGTACCACGAACATATCGACATGCATGGCCTCCAGGTTCCTCAGGGTGTCTAGCAGGGTCTCGCCCTTGGAGGTCGCGGAGGCACTGATATTCAGGTTGAGTACATCCGCGGATAGCCGTTTGGCCGCGAGTTCGAACGTGGTACGGGTGCGGGTGCTGGTCTCGAAGAAGAGATTGGCGACGATCTTGCCTCGACACAGGGGCACCTTCTTGACGGTACGCTCAGAGACGCCGGTAAAGCCCTCCGCGGTATCAAGGATCTCGGTGAGCATTTCCCTCTGCAGGCCGTCGATGGTCAGGAAGTGGAGCAGCCTGCCCTGTTTGTCGAGCTGTAGATTTTGACTCGCCTGACTCATGTATTACGACTCTTCATCGGACTGTCTGGAACTGCGGTTGGATTCCGAACCGATCACCAGTCCCAGGGGGTCTGGACCGGTCAAGGTGATGTGCTGACCGGGCTCGAGATTGGGTTTGAGCCCAACGATATCGGGTTGGATGGGCAGCTCCCGTCCTCCCCTGTCAACCAGGGTGGCGAGGATGATCGAAGCCGGGCGCCCGTAGTCGAATATTTCGTTAAGAGCGGCACGGATGGTCCTGCCAGTGTGCAGCACATCGTCGACGAGGATGATGTGTCGGTCGTCCACTGGTATGGGCAGGTCGGAGGGGTGCACCTCTGGATTCATGCCGATACGGGTGAAATCGTCGCGGTAGAAGGAGATATCCAGGGTGCCCAATGGGTCAGGCAGGCCAAGTTCAGCGTGCAGCATCTCAGCGAGCCACACGCCACCCGTGCGGATCCCCACAAGCAGTGGAGCCTCGATCTCTCGCTGGTTAGTCAAGCTCCAAAGTTTACCTGCCATGACATCGACCAATGACTCTACACCGTCTGCGTTCATGAATTCTTTAGTCTGCATCTTTCACCTGATTCTCGAATGTATCGGAGCTCATGTCTCCACGGTTTTCTTTCACTGGTTTGTAAAATACCCATGGTATTCACTGATGAATGCTGTCTGCAAGAGCCTGTTCCTGGATTGTCGGGGATCATCTTGCATCGGCACAACCCATATAAACATGCGGGCTGGCACAAGATGCTGTGTTGGTGGATACAACATTTCTGCTAGGATCAAGCGGATGGTGACTCTCGTTGCTCAGTCAGCCAGGTCTCGATGATGAGTTTGGCTGCCAACGAATCATAGGCTTCGATGGATTTCGCATTATTTCCCAGACGGTTACGTGCCTCCATGGAGGTGTAGCGTTCGTCGGCCAGGTGGACTTTCAGCTGGTATCGCCCTTCGAGTTGTCGTGAGAAGCGCAGAGCTGGAAGGGTGGCATCGGTTTGTGAACCATCTGTGTCAAGGGGAAAACCCACGATCAGGGCATCTGGTTGCCACTCATCGATGAGTTGACCGATGCGCAGCCAGTCCGGTTTATTGTTGATATTGCGGAGAGTTTTCAGCGCGGAGGCCGTGCCCGTGATGGTCTGCCCCACAGCCACACCAATCTTACGGGTGCCGTAATCGAAACCCATGAGTGTCGCCATTCAAGCGTGTCC
>JAAUXZ010091396.1_pt1 | contig 10979 bp, 5 predicted proteins | sample 7278131 | NCBI WGS metagenome assembly JAAUXZ01 (sample SAMN14350119, study PRJNA611818) | marine sediment metagenome | isolation source: surface marine sediment (3m) | place: French Polynesia: Moorea | collected 2018-08
GCGAGTACGTTCGGAGTGGGGGATGCGGGAGCCATAACTATCACAGCTACCGATGCCATCACCCTTGAAGGCGAAAGCAGTCGTCAGGGATTGCCCAGTGGCATCTTTAGCCAGGTGGGACAAGGAGCCCAGGGAACGGCGGGGGGCATCACCATTGACACTGGCTCCCTCTCTCTCAGAAATGGGGCACAACTGAGTGCGAGTACGTTCGGAGTGGGGGATGCCGGGGCCATTGGGATTACAGCTACCGATGCCATCACCCTTGAAGGCGAAGATAGCCAGGGATTTCCCAGTGCCATCGCTAGCCAGGTGGGACAAGGAGCCCAGGGAACGGCGGGGGGCATCACCATTGACACCGGCTCTCTTTCCATCACTGATGGAGCTGGAGTGAGTGCGCAGACTTTCGGAGTAGGAAATGCCGGGGAGATCGCCATTACCGCTACCGATGCCATCACCCTTGAAGGCGAAGATAGCCAGGGATTTCCCAGTGCCATCTTTAGCCAGGTCAACCGAGGAGCCCAGGGAACGGCAGGGGGCATCACTATTGACACCGGCTTCCTCTCCCTCACTGACGGGGCTAGAGTGAGTGCGAGGACTGAGGGAGTGGGGGATGCGGGAGAGATCGCCATTACCGCTACCGATGCTATCTCCCTGTCAGGCGAATCCAGCCGGGGAATTCGCAGTAGCATCTTTAGCCAGGTGGAAGCAGGAGCCCAGGGAACGGCAGGGAGCATCACCATTGACACCGGCTCCCTCTCCCTCACTGATGGAGCTGTTGTTTCTGCTAGAACTGAAGGAGAAGGAGAAGCAGGTAATGTAGTAATCACAGCCAAGACCCTAGAAGCAACTAGCGGTAGTCAAATTCAAACCAGCACCACTACCAACTTTGATGCTGCCGACATCACCTTAGAAATTAGCGACAACCTCTTTCTCTCAGGTACAGACAGTGGACTCTTTGCCCAAACCGCAGGAGAAGGTAAGGCGGGCAACATTACCATCAACACCCCCCTACTCACCATCGACCAGGGAGCCTCCATTTCTGCCTTTACCGAAGCCAGTGGGGATGGCGGTACCATTACCGTCAACGCTTCCCAAGCAGTTCTCCTCACAGATAACAGTCAACTTACCGTTGAAACTAGCGGTGCTGGCAAACCAGGAGACATTACCATCACCACTGCCAACCTCACCATTGGCAAAGACGCAGAAATTAGTGCCACCGCTACCGCCACCTCTACTAACACCGAAGGCGGTAGTAGTATTACCATCAACGCTTCTAACCTGGATTTAACCGGCAAACTTGGTATCTTCGCTGAAACTCAAGGAGTAGCACCAGCCGGTACCCTCAACATCCAACCAGATAACAACAAACCTAACTTAGATATTCAATTCACCGATACCGCCATTATCTCTGCTTCTACCACTGGCAGTGGTGCAGGAGGAGATATCAACCTCACTGCTCCCGAAACGATTAACATTAGCGGACAAGGCAAAATTGCAGTGGAAACCACAGGGTCAGGAGATGCTGGTAGTATTAATATCACCACACGACAACTCAATGTGAGTAACCAAACCGAAATTTCTGCATCTACTTCTGGAACTGGCAGTGCTGGCAGCATCACAGTATTAGGAACTGACTCAGTTTTCCTCGACAATAGCTCAATTTCCACCACTGTTAACGCTGGTGCAATTGTAGACGCAGCCGCAGACCCGAGCAACATTGAGATTCAGACTCCTTTGCTCTCCTTAACCAATGGTTCCCAAGTGACTGCAAGCACCTCTGGAGTTGGGGATGCTGGAGATGTCACCTTAGAAGCAATGGAAACTCTCTCCATTAGTGACAGTACCGTCTCTAGTGCCATCGAATCTGGAGGAGTGGGCAATGCTGGTAGCGTCAGTCTGATTGCCCCATCTATTTCAGTTACCGATGGTTCCGTCCTCTCAACTGCTACCGCCGGAGAGGGAAATGCTGGCACAGTGACAGTTACAGCATCAGAGAAAATCTCCATCAGTGGCAGTACCGCTTCTAGCGCCGTCGAATCCGGGGGAATTGGCACAGCCGGGACAGTGAGAGTCCAAGCCCCTCAAATTTCTCTGAGCGGTGGTTCTGTCCTCTCTTCCTCAACTGCCGGAAAAGGAAATGCCAGAGATGTCATCTTAGAGGCCACAGAAAACCTCTCGGTGAGTAACACTGCTGCTTCCAGTGCCGTCGAAAAAGGAGGAATCGGCAATGCCGGTAGCGTTACCCTCACCGCCCCATCTATTTCAGTCACCGATGGTTCTGTTCTCTCAACTTCTACCGCCGGAGAGGGAAATGCTGGCAAAGTAACAATTACTGCTGGCGAGGAAATCTCCCTCAGGGGCAGTACCGCTTCCAGCGCCGTCCAATCAGAAGGGGTGGGCACAGCCGGGAACGTCAGTCTGAGTGCCCCTTCTGTTTCCGTGACCAACGGCTCTCAAATCTCTTCTTCTACCGCCGGAGAGGGCAATGCAGGCAGGGTCACCGTCACTGCCAATACCTTTGAAGCCACCAATGGGGGACAACTGCGCACCTCCACCGCCAGCCGCTCTGATGCGGGGGATATTACCCTGACAGTAGAAGAGAGTATTACCCTAGCCGGAGACAACAGTGGGCTGTTTGCCAACACCGAAGAGGGTTCTACCGGCAAAGGCGGCAGCATCTCCATTGACCCCAGGACAGTGCTGATTCGGGATGGCGCGACTATCTCTGTCAATAGCCAGGGAGAGGGGATAGGTGGCAACATCTTCCTTCAGGCGGACTCTCTGACCCTGAAGAATGGAGCCTCAATCTTTGCAACAACCTTCAGCACTCAGGGGGGGAATATCGAGCTCCAGATAGACGACAAGCCATTGCTATTGCGGCGTGAAAGTGAAATCTCTGCCACCGCTGGGATTGCTAGAGATTTCGGGGATGGCGGGAATATCATAATTAACGCCCCCTTTATCATCGCTTTCCCCTCAGAAAATAGCGATATCACCGCCAATGCTTTCCGCGGCAATGGGGGTAGTATTCGGATTACCACCAAAGGCATCTTTGGCATTGAGTTCCGCGAGCGCCGAACCCCTCTAAGCGACATCACCGTCAGTTCTGAGTTTGGAGTAGCTGGGGAATTTGTCTTAAATGACCCTGGCATTGACCCCACTCGCGGGTTGACTAACTTACCAGAGGAAACTGTTACCACCGAAATTAGCCAGGGTTGCCAAACGGTTAGAGGGCGGGAAGCCGTTGAGTATTTTGAAATCGGACGCGGTGGCTTGCGTCCTACTCCCTACGAGCCCCTCAATGCTGATACAGCGATCGAAGATTGGATTCCCCTTGAATCCGAATCGGAAAATGGCTCTGATTCAGGAATGACCATCCATTCTCCTCACTCTGCCAAGACTCAGCTAATTTCACCTTGTCCTGCTCAATAGACGTTCTCAGAGGTTTGACTTGTTGCAACATTGGCTGTACGGGAGTTTAGGGATTTTGAGCAGCTTGACCTTTGGTTCTTTTAATGCTCAGGCTATCGAGCTGGCTCAAGTTCCTAACCGCGAGGCAACCACAGATTTTCCGCCCCCGCAGGATGTAATCCCAACTCGCCCCTCGCCTTCCCCTGATCCTCAAATAACTCCAAAGCCATCCCAGCCAGCAGAAGACACACTACAGGTTCCTTCCTCCCCTACCACAACTCCAGAATTGCCTGAGACGGTTCCTGAGAGCATCACCGTCACAGAGTTTGAATTCACTGGCAACACAGTTTTCAGCTCGGACGAATTAGCTGAAAAATTTACCACTGGCTTGACTAACACTGACGAGCCCATTCCCTTGTCCAGATTGCTCCAGATTGCTGCTGATGTAGCTAATCTCTACAATAAGCAGGGGTACAGCACCTCTGGAGCGATTATTCATATTCCCCTCAAAACGCGAAAGTATAGAAAAGGGAAAGTCGAAATCAAGGTAATTGAAGGCACATTAGAGAGGATTGATGTGACAGCCCTCGACGCCGGGAGGCTGAATAATTACCTGCGCTCGCGCTTAGGGGTTAAGCGGGAAGAACCCCTGAATGTTAACGATTTGCAGTCAGCCCTGCAACTGCTGCAACTAGACCCCCTAATTGAATCTATTGCTGCCAAACTATCCAAGGGGTCAGATCCTGGCAGGAGTATACTTGAGGTTCAGTACAGTGAGGCACCTACCTTCAATCCTCAAGTGCTCCTGGATAATGGTCGCTCTCCCAGTGTTGGCAGCTTTGAACGGGTAGTAGTGCTCAAACATGACAATTTACTGGGGCTGGGGGATGGCATTAGCTTGGGCTACACCAATACCGATGGGAGCGATCGCCTAGATCTCAGATATGAGTTGCCGTTCAATTCCAGCAATGGCACCCTCCGTTTTACCTACTTCCAGAATGATAGCGGTGTCATTGAGCCTCCCTTTAACGAGTTGGATATTGAATCGGAGTCGCGCTACTACGAACTTACCCTGCGCCAGCCGGTAATCCGAACCGTCAAGGAACGGACCTTTCAGGAATTCGCCCTCGGTCTGAGAGGATTTTGGCGGGAAAGTCAGTCCTCCATCTTAGATATGCCCTTTCCCCTTACTCCAGGAGCCGATGACGATGGCAATACCCGCATCTTTGCCCTGCGGTTTCTGACGGACTGGACGCTGCAAAATTCCCGAGAAGTTATCGCCCTGCGCTCCGAATTCAGCTTGGGACTAGATGCCTTCAACTCCACTGTTAATGAACAAATCCCCGGAGTGGAGGAGATTCCCGACAGCCGCTTTTTGGCTTGGCGAGGGCAAGCCCAGTGGGTACGTCTCTTAGCCGAGGACAGTTTGCTGTTGGTTCGTGTCAATGCCCAATTCGCCGACGCACTGTTGCCTTCAGAGCAGTTTTCTGTCGGGGGCTTGGGCAGTGTCAGGGGTTATCGACAAGACCAGCTCCTAACTGACAATGGGGTGTTCGCTTCGGCAGAAGTGCGGGTGCCCATTCTCCGGATTTTTCAGGGGAAAGGCGTGTTACAGCTAATTCCGTTTGTAGATTATGGCAAAGGCTGGAACAGCGCCTCTCGACCCGACCCAGACCCCCAAGACCTGGCATCGGTCGGCATTGGCTTACAGTGGCGACAGGGCGATAATTTCACCGCTCGCCTAGACTGGGGCATTCCTCTGGTAGACGTTGATTCGAGGGACAGGACATGGCAAGAAAACGGCATACTTTTCACCGTCCAGTGGAATCCTTCTTTCTAAGGTTTATCCACTCGTGGGCAGGTTTCTTCAGAAGGAGTGGATCCCGTTTACTGGTTTTGCTGGTGCTGGGTATATTCCTCTCGGTGGGGATACCACCTGTCTTATCCCAAATTCCAGTTAACCAGTCTCAGAATGTGGCTGAGGAATTGGTGGAAGAGGGGAGAAGTTATTACGAGAACGGACAGGTTTCTGAAGCGGTAAATTCTTTGCAACAGGCTGTAGAAATTTTTGAAGCCCAAAAGGATTGGAATAATCTAGCTATAACTTCGACTAACCTCAGTCGTATATTTCAGGAATTAGGACTGTACACTCGCGCTTGTAGTACGCTAATACAAGCTCTAGGACTTGACTCCGTACCAGCTCAAGAACCTGACTCCGGGTTTTGCCAGGATAAGGAGTTAACTCCAGAAGAGCTTAAGAAAGGGAGAGAATTACCCATCCAGATCCAGGTTCCTGTCTGGCGCAGCCTCGGCGATGTCCTGCGTGCAATCGGCAGGTTAAACGAGTCCGAGATAGTCTTACAGGAAGCTTTAAATTTGGCTGACCAACCAAATGCTATAGCTGCTACGGGACTTAGTCTAGGGAACACTTACAGGGCTTGGGGAAACCTAGAACGCGCTCGACAAGCAGAGCCAAAGTATGAATATATTCCCTGGCGCTGTGAGGAGATAACTCTTCCAGATGAGGCTTTAAAGCATTATGAAAAAGCTGATGAACAATATCAGCAGGTCATCGATAATGATGAATCCATTCAAGAAAAGCTGCGGATTAAAGCCAAGCTCAATCGCCTGAGCTTATTACTAGAACTAGAGAAGTGGCAAGAAGCCAACAATTTATCTTCTCAGATTAACATCGACGATCTTCCCAAAAGTCAGTCGAGAGTTTATGCCCGAATCAACTATGCCAAAAGTCTAGCTTGCCTGCAACAGAAATATCCTCAAGCAACACATTCTTGGGCAGAAATTACTCACCAAATCCACGCGGCAATTCAAGACTCAGAAGATTTAGAAGCTAAACGAGATTTAGAAGATAGGCATTCCTTATCCTATGCGATCGGTAATTTGGGTGGGTTGTATGAATATCTGGGGCAGCTAGAGACCAAGCCGGAAGTTCCAGAATTTAAGCAGTTGTGCCAAAAAGAGCAGGAGTTTAGGAAAAAGGCTCAATGTTTGACTCAGGAAGCTTTATATCGTGCCCAGCCGAGTAAAGCGCCAGATATAGCCTATCAGTGGCAGTGGCAGCAAGGGCGGCTGTTTGAAGCTGAGGGGAAGAGAAAAGAGGCGATCGAAGCTTACACCGCAGCCGCCGAAACCCTCAAGTCTGTTCGCAGCGATTTGCTGACTATCAATTCAGATGTTAAATTTTCATTTCGAGATAATGTAGAACCCGTCTACCGTGAGTTAGTTAATTTACTCCTTCAAGAACCTATTCAGAAAAATCTAGACGAAGCTCGGGGATTTATTCAACAGCTAAAAGTGGCTGAATTAGAAAATTTTCTTCGTTGCAGTTTACAGGAGCGGAAATCGGTGGAAATCGATAAAATTATTGACCGAAAAGATTCTACTGAAGCCGTCATCTATCCGATTGTTTTCGAGAACCATATAGAGATTATTTACAAGTTGCCTCATCAGGAGAAATTGAAGTATGAACGTATTGATATAACTCGAAGCGAAGTCGATCGAGTCTTAAAAAGTCTGCGAAAAAACCTACCGGAACCCGATACGCTCCGGGCTGTTGAGCGTGATGCTCAGCAAATTTATAGTTGGCTAATTAGCCCTATTAAATCCGACCTAGACTCGAGCCAGGTCAACACTTTAGTGTTTGTGCTGGATACTCCTTTATTGAGTATCCCAATGGCAGTTCTTCATGACGGTAAACAGTATCTAATTGAGAACTATGCGGTAGCTGTAACAACGGGCTTGCAGCTTCAAGCTCCTCGAACTCTAGAACCGAGAAATTTAAGGGCTATACTTGCTGGCTTGACTGAAGCTCGCCAAGGGTTCTCCTCTCTCAAAAACGTTGAAGCCCAGTTTACGACAATTAAGTCGGAAATTTACAGCGAGGTACTGCTTGACCAAGACTTTACTGTTAATTCTCTACAAACCAAAGTAAAGTCCCTGGATTTCCCTATAGTACACGTCGCATCTCACGGTCAGTTTAGCTCTCAACCTCAGGAAACGTTTATTCTTGCCTGGGATGATAAATTCGATGCTGACGGTTTGAGTAATTTGCTCAAAAGTCGAGAACAAACCATACCTGAACCTATTGAGCTACTCGTTCTCGTTGCCTGTGAGACAGCCAAGGGAGACAAGTGGGCTGCTTTAGGTCTGGCTGGTGTTGCTGTACAGTCAGGAGCCAGAAGTACCTTGGCTACGCTGTGGAAGGTAAGTGCTGATGAGTCTCCCGGCGACTTGATGAGTCAGTTTTACCGAGAGTTAAAAGACCGCAATGTTACTAAAGCTGAAGCTCTCCAGCTCGCCCAGCGGGAATTCTTGAAAGATTCGAGGTGGAAGCGTCCCTATTATTGGGCCCCCTACGTCTTGATAGAGAATTGGCTTTGATGTTACCCCGCCACTGAGCGAGGTCTGCTTATTCCGTCAGCGTCTTGCAGTTATTGGCTAGGCGTATAGTGTTGAACAATAGGCTGTGGCTCTAAATAAGATAAGCCAGCTCGCTGCAACAAGCCAGCCGTTAAGGTATTTTGATTAGTCAAAGCATCGTGCCAAATATCATTTTCATCTAGCTCAGGGCTCGGCTCCACTCGCTGCACCCAACCTGTAACGAAATCATCAGTTGACCCTTGAGGATCGCATTTGATTTTGAAGTACCAAAAGTAATTATTGTTAGTTGCCAAAGCGGCTTTTTGAATTGAAGGAAGAGTGAAGCTAACCACACCGGGCGTTCCCACTAATTCAAAAGAAGTTTGGTAGATCGGATACTGCTCTTGATCCTGTAGCACGAACTCTGCATGGGTTCCAGGCTGATAGGGAACGTAAAACCAGAAGGTTGGATGTGCAGACGTTGTTCTCCCTAGGACGTAGGTTTTTCCTGTTCTCGGCTCTTTCCATTTAGGGACTATAGCAGTCAGCGGAGGTAAGTTCTCACCAGCTAGGCACGGGCCGTAGCTCCCTGCTCCCTGCTGCTCCCCTGACGGGGCATCATGAGGTAAGGGCGGTAGCTTAACATAGCTTCCTGCTCCCATCTGATCCTCCCCAGAGGGAGGATCAGTAGGTAAGGGCAATTGCTTATCATTGCTTCCTGCTCCGCGTCCTCTTCCATCAGAAGGATGAGAGTCTCGGGGGGAAAGATTGGGTTCTGTCCGTCCTAGTGAAGAGTAACCGATCGAACTTGTGAACGCTAAAGTCAAGATAATAGTCAGTGTTACCTTCTGGTGCAATGATTTTATTCTAGTCATGACTATTTATCTAGATAGTTACTGCCACGCTCGAGGACAAGATGTAACATAAGTTACCCTAATATATTTCTAATCATTCTTATTAGAAGATGAGTTAATTGCTTCAACTATGATCTTTAATCCAGGGATAATCTTCTGTAAGCAAGCTATGACTATTTTTATTAATATTTGAGAGATCTGATCGCCCAAATATGCGACGGGTAACACTGTAAACAGAAATACCAGAACTGCTGGGACTAGCGGGATCCATTTGAATGCTTCCACAAATATGAACAGAGAGAAAATGAATTGCGCTCCTATAGCTAATGAAACAACTAGGATTAGAGCCAGTCGTTTTCTATTTCTATAGTTAATCAAAAATCCTAAAATTGCTCCTAAAAACGACCAACCCAATACCCATAATGTTTCGGAACGAATCGACCACCATCCAATCAATGGACGATCGTTCAGAACAGCACTAAGGATTTGACTCAACATCTGTGCCTGTAGAAAAACCCCTGGTATTTTCTCGCCATCAGGTGTGTTAATGATGTCTAGAGCAAATATTTTGCTTTCAGTAACCCCGAGCAGAATAATTGGCGAATCATCTAGTTTTTTGGCTGTCCGATCAGGAATACCATTTTTTAAAACATTTTGGAGAGGAACAACTTCGGCTACATTTTTGAGAGAGCAATTGCCCTGAGAACAATTGTAGCGATAATTTAGCAGGATTTGATCGCCCCTGGCATCTACTCCTTGGTATCCGCTACTGTGGGAAGTTAATTTCCTAAAAATAACCCCGTTAAACTGCAAATCTCCCTCTTTAGTACGCGTGATTTTGATGCCTCGATCGGAAAGGTAGCGATGGGCGAGCACGTAACTGAAAGAATATCCCGTGCTACAAGTAGCCGTTGGGTGAGGACGCTGAGCTAGAAAATGACGGCGAACAACACCATCCTTATCGAGGAGGACATTACTAAAACCCCAGCTTTCTTCTGATGAGATGTTGCTAGGAGGTGGAATAGAAGGAACTTGGCAGACAACAAAGAATCTATAGTTATTCTTTAGGCGTTCGGCTAATTCGTTTTGAAAACTTTTTGGATGATAAATATCTGAGCCTATTATTAATTTCTTTTTCTTTTTCTTATTCAGTCGATCTAGTTTGGTCAAGAGCTCAGTAAAGGCTTCATCTGGAAGGGAAGGAACAGGGTCTTCCAGCTTAAATTTTTTTTTAGATAATCGCTATCTTTATCGTCAATGGTTACTATCAGGATGCGTGAATCCGGCGACTCGCTCATTTCTGTTGACTCGCTCATTTCTGTTATGGTTATCAAATTTTTCTTGTTATACATCAACAGGTCAAATGCCTCCAGTTCGTATCTCTGTAACCATCCTTGGTGTCGTACTATCATTACTAAGAATGTAGTACTCAACGGTAATAAAATAACAACAAATAAGTACTTGAGCCAAGTAGGGCAAGAGTTTCCTGGCTGCTGCTGATTTGGAGACCGATCGTTCATAGTAAATGGATGCTTTTAAAGTTAATGCCTCTGATTAGAATTTTATTTGGGCTGGGATAGTTGGCTCGCTATCGGAAACCTGGTTTTTCGGCTCATTTCTTACCATTTCGTCCCCTTAGCGTACCATTTCCTACCAGATGAATCCTAATCATTTTTAATCTTGAACCAGCGTACGCCTTTGACTTCCCATTCAGCTAATTGCCTCGCTATCTTCAACGGTCTTGGCTTCGTTCCCTTAACCCGCCAACGGCAGACGGTAGAGGGATTGAGCCGAGATCCGTGCGAAAAAGTGCAACATCCCCTTAAAAACCTTACTGGCTCTGGATTTTAGCGATCCTACAAAACTCTGTCGTCAACGGAGAGAACCCAACGAATTTACGAAGTTTCAGCTAATACTCTTGACGGAGAAAACTAGACCTTGAAATCTGATGAAAGCCAAAGTCAGTCTAGACAGGCTTTTTATCGTACTACCGAGTGTAACAAAGCCGGAAATCCAGATAGAGAGAGCGTTTCCGGGCTATCTTGCACTATTTTTCAGTTATCTCGGCTCAATCCCTTGACAAACCAACCCGTCAGGCAATGGCTGACTATGCAGAAGCCAAAAACCTGATCTGGGGGTCTGAGTCATGAAGGAACGGAAAAAACTTCAGCCTATTCCGCTCAGAAGAGAGGACGACCCCAACTACTCCCCTGAGATTTGGCAACCTGACTGGCAGTGCTTCTGCTGTGAGGACACGGGCATAGCCAAACACGCCGCCCGGATGTTCATCTCCGGATACATTGATGGAAAGCACAAATTTCCTGTCTGCCAAAA
>JAAUXZ010027124.1_pt1 | contig 10975 bp, 11 predicted proteins | sample 7278131 | NCBI WGS metagenome assembly JAAUXZ01 (sample SAMN14350119, study PRJNA611818) | marine sediment metagenome | isolation source: surface marine sediment (3m) | place: French Polynesia: Moorea | collected 2018-08
ATTGCCCAGGCCCTTCGCAAGGGTCATGACATCGGGCGTGATGCCGTTGTGCTGGTGAGCGAACATCTTGCCCGTGCGACCCATGCCGGTCTGGATCTCATCCAGCATCAGCAGCCATTCGTTATCGGCGCAGATCTTCTGCAGTTCGTTCAGGTAATCTGTCGAGGGTACGTTCACTCCGCCCTCACCCTGGACGGGCTCAACCAGGATGGCTACCACCTCATGGCTGTTTTCGGCAATACTCCTGATCGCATCGATACTGTTATACGGGGCGCGGATAAAACCGGTGACCAGGGGCTCAAAGCCCGCCTGGACCTTGCGGTTGCCGGTAGCCGACAGGGTGGCCATGGTGCGGCCATGGAAGCTGTCTTCCATGACGATGATGGATGGATGTTCGATCCCTTTATGGTGTCCATAGAGACGCGCCAGCTTAATAGCTGCCTCGTTGGCCTCGGCACCTGAGTTTGAGAAGAATACGCGATCCATGCCGGAGAGTTCACAGAGGCGGTTACCAAGGGCCTCCTGGTTCGCGATCTGGTAGATATTCGAGGTATGGACCAGGCTGCCTGCCTGCTCGCAGAGGGCGTCGCGGATCGCTGGATGAGCATGCCCGAGGTTGCATACCGCCACCCCGGAAAGGGCGTCGAGATACTTTTTGTCTGCCTCGTCCCATAGCCAGCTGCCTTCGCCGCGTTGAAAACACACGGGTAAGCGGGCATAGGTATTCATGAGATGTTCGTTCATGGAGCTCACCAATAAAAAACGGCAGCGCCTGGCTGCCGGAAAACATCATAGTATAACGCCAAATTTTATCAGTTCAAATGCCGCTAGAGGCAGTGCCGCCTGATCAGCTGACGCAGCAACTCGGTCATCGGGTTGATGCGATCAAGAGCCAGGTATTCATCAGGCTGATGCGCCTGGTCGATATCGCCTGGACCGAGGATGACCGTGTCCATGCCCAGCTGGTTGAGGTAGGGGCCCTCCGTACCAAACGACACCGCCTCACTGCTGTGACCGGTGAGTTCCTCGCAGAGCCTGACGATCTCGGCCTCTTCTGGCGTATGCATAGCCGGGGCACCATCGAACAGGGATTCGAATTCAATGCCCAGCCCTCTGCTGGCTGCAATGGGTAACAGGCGTTGGTGGATATCATGCCTGAGTTCCTCGATCTCCATGCCTGGCAGAGGCCTGAGGTCGATATGCAGTTCACACTCCCCGCAGATGCGATTGGGATTATCACCGCCATGGATATGGCCAAGGTTCAGCGTGGGGACAGGGACCAGGAAAGCGGGATTGTGGTATTTCTGCTGCAGCATGGCACGGAACTGCTGCAGGGAGCTAATGACCTCTGCCATGCCCTCAAGGGCATTATTGCCCAGCTCGGGATTGCTGGAATGACCACTGAGTCCGCGCAGACGGATCGCCTCCATCATGATGCCCTTGTGCTGGCTGATCGGGCGCATGCCGGTGGGTTCACCGATGACCGCGTACCGGCCCAGCCGCGTACCTTCTGCCAGGAGGGCCTTGGCGCCGCTCATGCTGGTTTCTTCATCAGCCGTGGCGAGGATAATCAGGGGATGCCGCATCTGTGCAGGATCCAGCCCCCTTGCGGCAGCAATGGCCAGGGCAAAGAAACTCTTCATGTCTGATGTGCCAAGGCCATAGAGGCGGTTGTCGGCCTCGGTCAGGCGAAAGGGGTCGTTGCTCCAGCCGGTCTCGTCATAGGGCACGGTATCCGTGTGGCCGGCGAGTACCAGGCCGTCATCCCCCTGGCCCAGGGTAGCGATCAGGTTGGCCTTGCCGGGCGCATCGTCTATCTCCTGGATGCGAATGGCGAAGCCCTCTGATTCGAGCAGGTTGGCCAGCCAGTCAATGACGGGCCTGTTGCTCATATCCATATCCGGTCGGGTACTGCTGACCGATGGCAGGCTGATCAGTGCCTGAAGCATTTGTAGGATATCTGGGTGGTGATTAGCCATTGCTTATGTGTAATCCATTTGGTGGTGCCCTGCTGAACATTACGACTTATTTTAGTCAGATGTACAAACAGGCTCTGAAGCAGTTTGCCATGTTGTTTGCCCTTGCTGACAGTTCTGACCAGTCTTCAGAGTCTGGATTCGATAAATCGCTGTTCTTTTTAGCATCACCGTACTCTTCACGGGGATGCTCTAGTAGAATGTCCGGCTTAGTTATTCTGAATTTCGGAGTTGTTATGCCCGCTTATCGTTCTCGTACTACCACCCATGGCCGCAATATGGCCGGCGCACGTGCCCTCTGGCGTGCCACCGGCATGAAAGATGACGACTTCGACAAACCAATTATTGCCATTGCTAACTCCTTCACCCAGTTTGTACCGGGTCATGTCCACCTCAAGGACCTGGGTCAGATGGTTGCGCGTGAGATTGAAAAGGCCGGGGGCGTGGCCAAGGAATTTAATACCATCGCTGTCGATGATGGCATCGCCATGGGCCATGGCGGCATGCTGTACTCACTGCCCTCCCGTGAGGTCATCTCCGATGCGGTGGAATACATGGTCAATGCGCACTGTGCCGATGCCCTGGTCTGCATCTCCAACTGCGACAAGATCACGCCCGGCATGCTCAACGCGGCCCTGCGTCTGAATATCCCGGCTGTATTTGTTTCAGGTGGTCCGATGGAGTCAGGTAAGGCCATCATCGACGGTAAGGAAGTGCACCTCGACCTGGTCGATGCCATGGTCTCTGCGGCCAATCCGAATGAGACCGATGAAGATGTCATGACCATGGAGCGCTCGGCCTGTCCAACCTGTGGTTCCTGTTCCGGCATGTTCACCGCCAACTCGATGAACTGCCTGACCGAGGCGCTAGGCCTTTCCCTTCCTGGTAACGGCTCTACTCTGGCAACACATGCGGATCGTAGGGAGCTGTTCCTGAAGGCAGGACGTCTGGCCGTGGATATCGCCAGGCGCTATTACGAGCAGGATGATGCGTCGGTACTGCCGCGATCTATCGCCACCTTTGAGGCCTTCGAAAATGCCATGAGCCTGGATATCGCGATGGGCGGTTCGACTAACACCATTCTGCACCTGCTGGCAGCAGCTCAGGAGGCCGGGGTGAATTTCACCATGGCCGATATCGATCGGCTGTCGCGCAAGGTGCCGAATATCTGCAAGGTGGCGCCAGCAACACAAAAGTTCCACATGGAAGACGTGCATCGAGCCGGTGGCGTAATGGGCATACTGGGTGAACTCGATCGTGGCGGCCTGTTGCGTGACGACGTGCCTACCGTGCATAGCAGGACCATGGGCGAGGCCCTGGCAAACTACGATGTGGTCCAGACTGCCGATGATAGTGTGAAGACCTTCTTCCAGGCGGGCCCTGGTAATGTGCGCACCACCGAGGCATTCAGCCAGGACAAGCGCTGGCCTGAACTGGACCTGGATCGAGAGGGCGGTTGTATTCGTGATATCGAGCATGCCTACAGTAAGGACGGTGGTCTTGCCGTACTCTATGGCAACATCGCGCCTGAAGGCTGTGTGGTAAAGACCGCGGGTGTGGATATGAGTATGTTCGAGGCCCACGAGCTGCGTTATACCACCAGCGTCCCAACCTCTACCTTACGTGGCTTTGCTGGTCCTGCGCGTATCTTTGAAAGCCAGGATGCTGCCGTCGAGGCTATTCTTGGTGATGAGATCAGAGCGGGCGATGTGGTCATCATCCTCTATGAAGGCCCGCGTGGCGGACCCGGCATGCAGGAAATGCTCTATCCCACCAGCTACCTTAAATCCAAGGGACTGGGTAAAGAGTGTGCGCTCATCACTGATGGTCGCTTTTCTGGAGGCACCTCCGGACTGTCTATCGGTCACGTCTCTCCCGAGGCCGCCGAGGGTGGACCCATTGGCCTGGTTGAGGAAGGCGATATCATCGAGATCGATATCCCTGGGCGCACGATTAATGTGCGCCTGACGGACGAGGAGCTTGACGCACGCCGCAGCGCGATGGAGGCGAAGGGCGCTGATGCCTGGAAGCCCGTGGGGCGTGAGCGTGTGGTCTCTAATGCGCTCAAGGCCTATGCGGCCATGACAACCTCGGCGTCCAGGGGCGCCGTACGAGATGTCAGCCAGATAGAGAAGTAAGAGCTTAGATCCTGTTAGTTAACCCGGACAGAAGGGGAAGAATAATGAAAAAGTTGTCCTTGCTGATGGTGCTGGCCCTGCTGGGATCATCCAGTGCGTTTGCGGAAAATGGTCCATATATTGGAGGTACCGTTTCCTATGCCATCCTTTCCAGTTCAGATGTAACGGATGCCGCCCTGCCTGGCCAGACGGTAATCCTCGAGTATAACGAGGGTGCTGCCTTTGCCCTGAATGCGGGTTACCGATTTGGATACCTGCGCCTTGAAGGTGAGGTGGCTTATCAACGCAATGGCATCGATGCCTACGGGGGTGCGGCCTCGGGTGATGCCACCGGCGAACTGACACAGACGACAGCGCTTCTGAACGGTTATTTTGATATCCCGGTTAAGGGGGATTCCGTAAAACCTTACGTTGGGATCGGTGGAGGTTCTTCTCGGGTAAAGCTGGGTGATTTCAATACTGCCGGCTCTGGCCTTCCCAATAGCAGTGGCAATGACACGGTGAATGTATTCCAGTTATCCCTGGGTGCACTGTTCCCCGTAGATGAACGCCTGAGTGTTGATACACGTTATCGTTACCAGGGTTCTTCTGATGCCGAGTTCGATGGTACAAAACTCACTCTGTCGGGTTACCAGTTATCGCTTGGTCTGCAGTACAACTTTTAATTACCACCAAGGGTGCTTTATGAAAAAACTGATCGCTGTCGTGATGTTATCCCTGTTTGCTACGACCATGCTTTCGGCCTGTGATTCCGGACCGGGCGCCAAGGTCTGGTGCTGGTATATGGATCAGAAACCCAAGGGCGACTGGTCTGCCAATGAGGCCGCAGACTATGCCAAGCGCTGCCTGTTCGACTGACCATGTTGCGAATTATCTCCGGAGGTCAGACCGGGGTTGACCGGGGTGCCCTGGATGCAGCCCTCGAGGCCGGATATCCCTGTGGTGGCAGCTGCCCTGAAGGCTTTAAGGCCGAAGATGGCCTGATCCCAGAGCGTTATCCCTTACAGGAGCTGGCTAATGCTGACTACGTGCAGAGAACGCTCAGGAATATTCAGGATGGCGACGGAACAGTCATAATCTTTTACGGGCAGCCTGAGGGTGGTACCGAGCAGACCCTGCTCGGGTGTCTGAACCAGGGAGTGCCCTACCTGCTGATTGATGCCTCGTTGTGCTCAGTAGGCGAGGCCGGCAGGCGAATGGCTGCGTTTGTTTCTGAAAGAGAATTGCAGATTCTCAACATAGCCGGGCCCCGTGCCAGCAAGTGGCCAGATGCCCGGGAGTTCACTTACCTGGCAGTCTCAACCTTGTTCAGGCATATCCCCGATTAGTCGCTAGCGCAGGCGGAAGTCGAGACCAATCGACATGCCCCAGTCCTCGCGCTGCAGTTCCTCTGGAATGGGTTTGAATTTTTTCAGCCTCTTTAGTGAATTGATCGCGGCATTGTCCAGCAACCGGTGGCCACTGCTTTTCTCCAGCGAGACCTCCTTGATTTCACCATTGGCAAGCAGCAGGAAGCTGATGGTCACAGTGCCTTCCTGCATCAGGCGGCGCGCCCGTTGTGGGTATCGGCGCTGATCCAGGATGGCATCCCTGAGTTCTGCCAGGTAACGGTTCTCTATGTCATTGATCCAGGGAGAGAGCGCTGGTGGGTAGTCCTGTGCTTCCGCTTCCTCTACGGATTCAGCCGGGGGCTGTTCAGATTTGGTATTAGACACCTGGGTCTCTTTTACTTCAGGAGCCTCCTGAGGTGTTTTGTCTGGCGCCGGTGCGGCCTTCTTTTCGACCTTCTTGCGGACAGGTTCAGGCTTCGTCTCGGCAGGAGGAGTTGTCCTGGGTGGTACAGGCGTGGCTTTGGGCGACGGCTTTTGCAGATTGAGGGTAAATGATGTTGTCTCGATTGTGGCCTGTACCTTATCTGCGGTAGCGGGCCCCTCATCAAGGAAGTTCAGTAATACCAGTCCATGCGCGAGGACCGCAATAGCGATCGCGATATAGAGCTCCGGGGAATGCGACGATGGCCTCGAAGCGTCATTAATGGCATTAAAATCAGACATATAGAAAAAGCACAAAAAAAGTGGGAACTAACTGAATCGGGGTACGTCATAGTATTCAGTTAATCATGATTTATTTCTTCAACTCCTGAAATGAATGGGATTGAGCAATCGGTCCTGAATGATTACTAACTCCCTAGTTGTGGTTAGACACATTTATCCCCGGCACTGCCGGGGATTTTTTATGCCTGTCACAAAATCAGCTTAGCTTACAGCGTCTGCGCAGGTCCCGAAGAATAATAAATATCCAGGGCCAGATTACAGCGCTGGTCAGAACGGGCAGCCAGAACAACCAGGTGCCAGGGGGCTGGCCTGAAATACCATGAATCCAGTAGACCAGAGTCAGATAGATGCCCATAAGGAGGCCGATGCTGACACCCTGTTGCCAGAGTGGGAAGACGCGAATCCTCTGATAGAGTTTGATCATGATGAAGGCAACGACGACCAGGGCAAGGGCGTTCTGACCAAGCAGGGAGCCTTTGGCAACGTCCAGCAGGAGTCCAAGAAACCAGGCCGAACCCAGGCCTACACGTTGCGGCAGCGCCATCACCCAGTACATTAGTACCAGGGGCACCCATTCCGGTCGCAGGGATAGCGCCCATTCAGGCAAAGGCATCATGGCCAGCATGAAGGCGACCAGCATGGTGATCGGGATAATGATCGGACGGCAGCGAATATCACTCATTGCTGCCACCGTCATCTGAAGCGGTATCCGGGCTCGTCGTGGACTTTTCGCCTTCACTCTCAGGGGCTGGCTCGGGCTGTTCAGGAGGAACGACCAGCATGACTTCCTGGCTTCGATCCAGGTGGGCCAGTGGTTGCGCCTCTATATAGGCGAAGGGTTCGCCAGGGGTGCGCTCAATCCGGGTGACTTCAGCAACCGGGTATTCTGCAGGGAAGCGACCACCCAGCCCGGAGGTGCTCAGGATATCTCCGACCAGGATGTCTGCACTGGTAGGGATGAATTTCAGTTCCATCAGGCTGGGATTGCCTGTGCCCACGGCGAGTGTGCGTAGTCCATTACGATTAACCTGAACGGGCAGTGCATGGCTGGGGTCTGAGATCAGCATCCCCACGGCGCTGAGATGTGTTGCCTCGATAACCTGTCCCATGACGCCGCTCTCATCGAGCATCGGCTGGCCAACATAGACTTCGTCTCGGGTGCCCTTGTTAATGGTGACCAGCTGCTTATAAGGATCCAGGTCAACGGCGAGTATCTCGGCCAGCTTTACTTCTGCCTCAAGTCGCTCAGAAGCCTGCATGAACTGGCGCAGGCGTTCGTTTTCCAGTACCAGGACGTTATATTTTTGCAGCCTGGCGCGTAGCTTCAGGTTTTCTTCATGGAGCTGCTCGTTCTCCTGCAACAGGTTGCTGCGCAGGCTCAGCGAGTCTGAAGCAGAACGGGTCAGGCTGATGGGCAGGTCGACCAGGTATTGCAGAGGCGCGATGATCAGGCTCAGTCCCGAACGCACTGCCTGGAGCTGCTGGAAGCGATGGTCCATCGTCATGAAGACGATGGACAGGGTCACCAGTAGCATCAGCTTTATGGTGAGGGGAGTGCCATAGAGAAACAGTGGCTGTTTGATACCGCTTCTCCCGGGCCTTAGAGGTCTGGATTAGTCGAGGGCGAGAAAATCAGTGCCCTGCTCATCGATCATCTCGAGTACACGGCCACCACCCCTGGCAACGCAGGTCAGCGGATCATCGGCAATGACGACCGGGATTCCGGTCTCTTCCATTAGCAGGCGGTCGAGGTCGCGCAGCAGTGCGCCACCACCGGTCAAAACAATACCGCGTTCGGCGACATCCGCGCCCAGTTCGGGTGGGGTCTGTTCCAGTGCCGTCTTGACCGCAGAGACGATGCCGTACAGGGGCTCCTGCAGGGCCTCGAGGATCTCGTTGCTGTTCAGGCTGAAACTACGGGGTACACCTTCAGAGAGGTTACGACCCTTGACCTCGATCTCCAGGAGTTCCTTGCCGGGATAGGCTGAACCTATCTCATGCTTGATGCGTTCTGCCGTTGCCTCACCAATCAGTATGCCGTAGTTACGGCGGACATAACTGGTAATTGCCTCGTCAAACTTATCGCCACCAATGCGTACTGAGGCAGAGTAGACAATACCGTTCAGAGACATAACGGCCACCTCCGAGGTGCCGCCACCGATATCCAGAACCATGGAACCCAGGGCCTCATCAACCGGAATGCCCGCACCAATGGCCGCAGCCATCGGCTCTTCGATCAGATAGACCTTTCTGGCGCCAGCGCCAGCTGCGGATTCACGTATCGCACGTCGCTCAACCTGGGTTGCGCCACAGGGGACACAGATCAGGACGCGTGGGCTGGGGCGGAACAGGTTGCTCTCATGTACCTTCTTGATGAAGTACTGGAGCATTTTTTCGGTCGTGGTGAAATCGGCGATAACGCCATCTTTCATGGGCCGGATTGCCGTAATATTTTCTGGCGTACGACCAAGCATCTTCTTCGCCTGGGCACCGACAGCCTCAATCGACTTCGGCCCACCCGGGCCACGGTCCTGCCGAATGGCAACGACAGAAGGTTCATTAAGGACTATGCCCTTGCCACGCATATAAATCAGCGTGTTTGCTGTACCAAGGTCAATCGAAAGATCGTTGGAGAGGAATCCCAGGAGGCTGTTGAACATGCTGTTCGGTGGTCTCGTATTGATGTTTTAAGGAATCCGCTACTCTAGCAATGGGGCAGGCTTTGGGCAAGGCGCGAGATATGTTACTTTTGTGCGCCTTTTGGAACTTTTTAGAATTCATTTCTGCAGCGGAGTGTCCCCGATGTCCCTTGGACCCGACGAGGTCAAGAAGATCGCCTATCTGGCGCGTCTCGAGATTGATGAAAACGATATACCTGATTATGCCCGCAACCTGTCGGACATACTCAATTTTGTTGAGCAGCTAGGTGCTGCCGATACCGAGGGTGTAGAGCCGATGGCGCACCCACTTCACGCGGTTCAGCGACTCAGAGCGGATGAGGTGTCTGAGACCAATCAGCGTGACAAGTATCAGGAAAATGCACCCCAGGCCGAGGCCGGTCTGTTTCTGGTGCCAAAGGTAATTGAATAATTCCGACCTAGAGTCGTTCCAGGATTACGTTTAAATGCATGAGAAGACGCTTTCAGAACTGTCTGCTGACTTGGCAGATGGCAAGGTCAGTAGTGTAGCGCTGACCGAACATTTCCTTGACCGTATCGAGAAGCTTGATACAGGTCTGAATAGTTTTATCACGGTAGATCGTGAGGCAGCCCTTGAGGCCGCGCGCAGGGCCGATGAACAGATCGCCAGTGGAGATGCTGGTCCCATGACCGGCATTCCCATGGCGCACAAGGATATCTTCTGTACAGATGGTGTGCGTACCAGTTGTGCCTCGAAGATGCTGGATAATTTTATCGCGCCCTATGATGCCGCAGTTGTCGAGCGCTTTAAGGCCGCCGGCGCAGTTGTGCTGGGCAAGACCAACATGGATGAATTCGCTATGGGTTCATCTAATGAGACCAGTTTTTACGGACCGGTGAAGAATCCCTGGGATATGAACAAGGTGCCTGGTGGTTCTTCGGGTGGATCCGCGGCCGCGGTTGCTGCCCGCCTGGTGCCTGCGGCTACGGGTACGGATACCGGTGGTTCTATCCGTCAGCCAGCTGCCCTGTGCGGGATCACCGGCATTAAGCCTACCTATGGGCGGGTGTCACGCTGGGGCATGATCGCGTTTGCCTCCAGCCTGGACCAGGCGGGTCCGATGGCTGCGAGCGCTGAAGACTGCGCCATGATGCTCAATGTCATGTCCGGTTTTGATGAGCGTGACTCAACCTCGATTGATCAGCCGGTGCCTGATTACACGGCAAGCCTGGATGACGATATCAGTGGCCTGAAGATTGGTATTCCCGACGAGTTCTTCGGCGAAGGACTGGACCCTGCGGTGCGTACTCAGGTCGAGGCCGCCATTGAACAGTACCGGGCCCTTGGCGCCGAAATCGTAGAGATCTCCCTGCCGAATATGCAGCTGTCAGTGCCGACCTATTACGTGGTCGCGCCGGCTGAGTGTTCTTCGAACCTGTCACGTTTTGACGGTGTGCGTTATGGCTATCGCTGCGAGGACCCTAAGGATCTGACTGATCTCTACATGCGTTCGCGCGGTGAGGGTTTTGGTCCAGAGGTGCAGCGTCGCATCATGATCGGAACCTATGCCCTGTCAGCAGGCTATTACGATGCCTATTACCTCAAGGCTCAGCAGGCCAGGCACCTAATTAGTGATGACTTTAAAAAGGCCTTCGAACAGGTCGATGTCATCATGGGACCAACAGCGCCGACCACGGCATTTGGCCTGGGTGAGAAGGCTGATGATCCTGTGACCATGTATCTCTCGGATATCTATACCATCGCCGTGAACCTTGCGGGTCTGCCGGGCATGTCGGTACCTGCCGGGCTGGTCGATGGTCTGCCTGTAGGCCTGCAGATCATTGGTAATTACTTCGAAGAGGGCAAACTGCTGAATGTGGCTCATCAGTATCAGAAGGCAACAGACTGGCATCGCCGTGTGCCAGAAGGGATGGAGGGCTGATCATGGAATGGGAAACCGTAATCGGGCTTGAAATCCATGCCCAGCTGGCGACCAGCAGTAAGATCTTTTCCGGCTCTTCGACACAATATGGTGCCGAGCCCAATACTCAGGCCAATGTGATTGATCTTGGTATGCCCGGCGTCCTGCCTGTGCTCAACAAGGAGGCGGTTCGGATGGCCACGATGTTCGGCCTGGCCATTGAGGCAAAGATGGACGAACAGTCTG
>JAAUXZ010085702.1_pt1 | contig 10974 bp, 12 predicted proteins | sample 7278131 | NCBI WGS metagenome assembly JAAUXZ01 (sample SAMN14350119, study PRJNA611818) | marine sediment metagenome | isolation source: surface marine sediment (3m) | place: French Polynesia: Moorea | collected 2018-08
CCATCGATCCGGCGATGCTATCGACCCCGGCCATCTATAAGGGCATCGATAATGCCGTCGAAGGCTTCAATTCCGCGATTGCCACCGTGACCTACCGTATACCCCGCATCGAGTCCGGCGGCACCGCGAATCTTGGTTTCGGCACTGACAGCCTGAGTTTCCAGGCACTTCGGTACGCGCGCGCTCCAGACAATGGCGTAGGCTTCCAGGTTGGGGCCGCGCGCTCTGACGGCGACGGTACGGTCAGCTTCGGCGACCATGAATTCGCGCGCTTCAACGTACAGGTGCAGGTGGAGAATGACGGCGTACAGACCGATGTCATTGCCGGTTACCAGGACAAATTCTACGGTTGGCCCGGTGCCTACACCGGATTCGCGACATTGCCCGAGACCGACGACACGCAGACCACGTTCCTCTCGCTGAACCAGCGCCGCGAGACAGTGAATGGCTGGTTCGAATACGGCGGCTTCTACCGCGGCCTCGAGGACGACTACGACTTCAATCGCACCGACTTCGAGACCGGCACGCCGGGATCCTTCGAACACGAAACGCGCGTCATGGCGATTGGGTTTCAGGGGGCGCAACGAATGGGTCGCATCAATTGGCGTTATGGCGGACAGCTGACGAGTGATGAGCTGGTCCGCTCGACCGACCTGACCAACGGGCCGTTTGACGACCGTCGTTATGCGACGCTCACGATCGTCCCGTCTGTCGATGTCGAGCTCGACAGCGGCAATGTCATGGTCTGGCGCCTTGGCGCAACGGTCGATTACAGCAATCGTGACAGCAACGAAGTGTCGCCGATGCTCGGCGTCAGTATCGATCGAACAGACGCATCCGGGACGACGAGCCTGTCGCTCGAGTATGCGCAAACCACGCAGCTGCCCGGATACACCGCTTTGAAATCCAATCCCAGCGGACTTTTCGGTGGTAACGCAGCGCTGGGACGCGAGACGGCTCAACAGCTCTCCGTCTCCATCGCTCGCGATACAGGGGACTGGCAAGCCAGGGCGGCTGTGTTCAGTCGTGAGGATGATGACCTGGTCGATTGGACCTATTCGACCGGTGCGCCCTTTGCGCGTCAGGCAAACCCGGTCGATATTGATGTCATCGGCGTCGAGATGTTCATCACCCGTCGGTGGGATGACTTCGATGTTGCGGCTGGCTACACCTGGCTCGACAAAGACGCGGACTATGGCAGTGCGCAGGTGGATGCGAGCTTTTACGCGCTGAATTTTGCCAAGCACCGCGCCACGCTGGCGATGCGTTATCGCTTCGCCGATCGTTTCGAAGTGCGCCTCGACAATGAGTACCGCCGCCAGGAGGAGAACCCGCTGCGAGTCGGCGACGACCAGACCTACCTCGCTTCGATGGCCGTGGTCTGGAACGGCAATGTGCCTCGAGGATTCAGTGTCGCGCTCGTTGCTGATAATCTGACCGACAGCGAGTTCCAGCCGTTTCCGGGCACGCCGGCGGCCGGCCGGCAAATCAGTATCAACGCGGGCTATACCTGGTAACAACACGATGATCGACCTGTACTACTGGCCGACACCCAACGGGCACAAGATTTCGATCATGCTCGAGGAATGCGGACTCGAGTACGAGGTCAAGCGCGTCAATATCGGCGCCGGCGATCAGTTTGCGCCGGAGTTTCTGGCGATAAGCCCGAACAATCGTATGCCGGCTATCGTTGACCGCGATACGGGCCAGTCGGTTTTTGAAGGCGGTGCAATCCTTATGTATCTCGCCGAGAAAAGCGGACGGTTTCTGCCGGTAGAGACAGCAGCGCGATACGAGGTGCTGCAGTGGTTGTTCTGGCAGTCAGCCGGGCTCGGTCCGATGGCAGGGCAACTCAGCCACTTCGTCAATTACGCGCGTGGCGATCACGATTACTCGCTGAAGCGATACGCCAATGAATACGATCGGCTTCTCGCCGTCATGGACGTGAGGCTGCGCGACCGTGAATTCCTTGCGGGCGATCTCTCGATCGCCGACTTCGCGAGCTTTCCCTGGGTTCTGCCATACCGTCGACTGGGCAACGATCTCGATAAGTTCACCGAGGTAAGGCGATGGTTCGACGTGCTCAAGCAGCGTCCCGGTGTGCAGGCCGGCGTCAATCTCGGCAAAGACTGGCGGCGCGACGAAGCGCGTAACGAGGCGGCGAGGGCGCTCATGTTCGACCAGGATTCCGAGACGGTCTTTCGGGCAGCGAATGCGAGGAACAGCAAATGAAGTTTTACGACTGCAAGACGGCACCGAGTCCGCGGCGGGTGAGGATATTCATTGCGGAGAAAGGCATCGACATCGAAACAATCCAGATCGATCTAGGCAGTGGCGAGCAGTTCAGCGACGCGTTCCGCAAATTGAACCCCGATTGCGTCGTGCCGGTCTTGCAGCTCGATGACGACTCCTGCCTGAGCGAGGCCACCGCGATCTGTCAGTATCTCGAAGCGCGGTACCCGGAAACGCCGCTGCTGGGCACAACTGCCGAGGAGCGCGCCCGAGTCACGATGTGGAACGCGAAAATAGAACAACAGGGCCTGTTGTCGATGGCCGATGCCTTTCGAAATTCGGCAAAAGGACTGAAAGGGCGTGCCGTCACGGGCAGCGAGGGCTACGAACAGATTCCCGAACTTGCCGAACGCGGCCGCCGGCGTGTGCAACAATTCCTCAAGCGCCTCGATACCCAGCTTGCCAGCAACCAGTACATTGCCGGATCAAATTTCTCCATGGCGGATATTTCGGCGCTTGTGGTGGTCGATTTTGCGGCGTGGATCAAGATCGGCGTTCCGGAAGACGCGACCAATCTCGCGCGTTGGTACGCTGACGTCTCAGCGCGACCTGGCGCAGTCGCTTAGCCGCCGGGCTTCTCCGCGAGGCTGCGGAATCCGAGGAACAACAACACGCCAATCTTGATGAGCTCCAGCGTCGAGTAGATTGCGTGTGCGTTTGAAGGTGGTGGTGTGCCGCCCGAAAGTATCACATCTGTTCTGGCCGCAAGCTCCGGTATCAACCAGGCGCCCTGGGCCAGCACAATCAGGATCAGGAAACCGCACCACGCCCACCAGGTGGTGCTGCGTCCCGACAGGCGAACGACGATGAGTAGTAGGACGAGCGCCGCAAGTTCGGCTTTGTTCAGGGCAGCGAAAACGACCCGGCCAACGTCGAGTGCTACCGGTCGGGTAATCGACTCGGCGGTGAATCGCACCGGAGTCGCGAGCACTGAGATACCGACAGTCAGGCCTACCCACGTGAAGCAAACCCACGCTGGATGCAAAAGCGCGTTTCGAATTCGTCGTTGCACAGACATATAATGCATCAGCGAAGGTTCCGAGACACCCGGATGACAGAAAAAGAATCACAACTCGCGTCAACGGTGATGATGATCCGTCCGGTCCGATTCGAGAGTAACCCGTTGACAGCCGGGTCGAATCGTTTCCAGGGCAAGAATGTGGCGTCGGCCGCAGCGCAGCAGGAACAGGCCCTCGAGGAGTTCGAGGGATTGGTCGCTGCGCTGCGCGAAGCCGGTGTCGACGTGATCGACATCGACGATACCCCGGAACCGCACACGCCCGACGCGATCTTTCCCAATAACTGGATCAGCATGCACGCTGACGGCCGAGTCGTGCTGTATCCGATGGAAGCCACGAACCGGCGAACCGAGCGACGCATGGATATCGTCGAGTATCTCGATAAGGAGGCCGGCCGCGTCGTCACGGAAGTTATCGATCTCACTGGGCATGAGGCCAACGGGCATTTTCTCGAAGGCACGGGCAGCATGGTTCTGGATCGCAGCAATCGCATTGCCTATGCGTGCACGTCATCACGCACGCATCTCGACCCGCTCGGCGACTTTGCCCAGCGTATGGGCTACGAGGTGGTTGCGTTCGAAGCGGTCGACAGCGATGGCGTGCCGATCTATCACACCAATGTACTGATGAACATTGGCGAAGCCCTGGCCGTTATTTGTGACGAGGCGATTCCGCGTGAGGACCAACGCAATGCGGTCATGGCCCGGCTCCAGGAAACCGGCCATGAGGTAATATCGCTGAGCTATGCGCAGCTGGATGCCTTCGCCGGTAATATGCTCGAACTGCGCAACAACCGGGGCGAGCGGGTGCTCGCGATGTCACGCCAGGCATTCGACACCCTCACCAATGAACAACGCGCGGCGCTGGAGGCTAATGGCCGGATCGTCAGCGCGCCGATCGATAACATCGAGTCGTCAGCGGGCGGCAGTGTGCGCTGCATGCTTGCCGAGGTCCATCTGCCGATCGAAGAGGTCAAAGAACCATGAGCAAAGACAGGATCTTGATGTGTCCGCCGGATTTTTTCACCGTGGACTACGTCATCAATCCATGGATGGCAGGGCACGAAGACTCGCTGAATATCGATCGCGCGAAACAGCAGTGGGAGGCCTTGCGCGACCAGATCGGAGAATTTGCCGAGGTCATTACGATCGAGCCGCAGCCGGAGCTGCCCGACATGGTATTCACGGCCAACGCGGGTGTCGTCTATGGCGACAAGGCCATTGCGAGTCACTTCATGCCGCACGAGCGCCGTCCCGAAGAACAGTTCTTCAAGCGGTGGTTTCGTGACAACGGTTTCGATCTATTGGACCTTGACGACAATATCGGTTTCGAAGGCGCTGGCGACTGCCTGCTCGACCGTCGCGGACCGTGGCTGTGGACCGGTCATGGTTTTCGTACCGAAATCGAGGCGCACGCCGAGATACGCCGGTTCTTCGATATAGAGGTTGTCTCGATTCATCTGACCGACGCGCGCTTCTATCACATCGACACCTGTTTCTGTCCGCTGACGGATGGGTTCCTGATGTATCACCCACCCGCTTTTGACTACGAGTCGCGGATCGCAATCGAGAGTCGAATTCCACCCCACAAGCGCATCATTGTGGACACGTTTGACGCAGGCAACTTCGCCTGCAACGCTGTGAATATCGGCGACCGAGTCATCCTCAATGAGGCCTCGGACCCGCTGAAAGCGCGCCTGATGCTGGCGGGCTTCCGCGTCCACGAAGTTGAGCTGAGCGAGTTCCTCAAAGCTGGCGGCTCCGCAAAATGCCTGACGCTGAAGCTCACTGAGCCGGTTCGCTGAGATTATCGCCGTGACCAATTCCCACCGTTACTCGATCTGGCCGAAAGACCCTGCCGCACATCTTTTCGAGGTTCGCTTGAGCGTGGCGTCGCCGGATCCTGAGGGGCAGACGTTTGCGCTGCCGACCTGGATACCGGGCAGCTACATGATTCGCGACTACGCGAAAAACGTCGTTACGGCCCGCGCCGAGTGCGACGGGCGAGACGTCGCGCTGCACAAACTGGACAAGACGCGCTGGCGCGCGGCGCCCGTTGATCGTGAACTGACGCTCGTCCTCGAGGTGTACGCGCATGATGAGAGCGTCCGCGGCGCCCATCTCGATCTGACCCACGCGTTCTTCAACGGCACGTGTGTCTTCCCAGTAGTCGAAGGCCAAGATGACGTCGCCTGCGAACTTGATATTCGCCCACCCGAAAAACCCGTTGGCAAGCGCTGGCGCGTCGCAACGTCGCTAAAACCGCTCGATGGTGAGAAATACAGTTTCGGAAAATATGAAGCTGCAGACTACGCTGAACTGCTCGATCATCCGGTTGAGATAGGGGAACTCTCCATTGGCGAGTTCGAAGTGCGGGGCATTCCGCACGCCATCGCGATTCGCGGCAATACGCGGGTCGACATGGCGCGTCTCTGCCATGACCTCGAGACGATCTGCGAACAACACATGCAGTTACTCGGCGTGCCAGCCGATCTCGATCGATACCTGTTTTTGCTGAACGCGCCAGGCAGTGGGTACGGCGGCCTCGAACATCGTTGGTCGTCGGCGCTTATTTGCGGTCGGGACAACCTGCCGGCACGCGGCGATGAAGGCGTGAGCGACGAGTACCGTACATTCCTTGGACTGGCGAGCCACGAATACTTCCATCTCTGGAATGTAAAGCGCATGAAGCCGGCCGCGTTCGTTCCTTACGACCTGTCGCAGGAAGTTCACACCCAGTTGCTCTGGGTCTTCGAGGGCGTGACGTCTTACTACGACGACCTGGCGCTGGTGCGCAGCGGTATGATCGATACGGACAGCTATCTTGAACTTGTTGGCCAGACAATTACGCGGGTCATGCGCAGTGGTGGCCGTCGCAAGCAAAGCATCGCGGACTCGAGCTTCGATGCGTGGACCAAGTTCTACAAGCAGGATGCCAATGCTGCCAATGCAATTGTCAGCTACTACGCCAAGGGATCGCTGGTCGCGCTCGCGCTCGATCTCAAACTGCGCTCCGAAACAGATGGTCGCGTCGGCCTCGACGACGTCATGCGTATTGCCTGGGAACGCTGGGGAGAGACGGGAGAGGGCATGCCAGAGGACGGTCTCGAGGTACTCAGTGCCGAGGTGTCAGGCCTCGATCTCGAGGATTTCTTCGATGCGACGGTGCGAGGTACCGGCGAGCTACCGCTAGATTCTCTCCTCAAGACGCACGGTGTTCGTCTGCACATGAGACGTTCAGCCGGCGGTAAGGACATGGGCGGCAAGCCAAAACAGGACGACACCCTGCCAGCAGTCTGGATGGGCGCAGCACTTGGCAGCCGTAACGGCAAGCCCGTTTTCCGCACCGTTCACAACGGCGGGCCCGCGGAACTCGCCGGTATCGCGCCAGGCGACGAACTCGTCGCGCTGGACGGCTTGCGCATCAACCTCGCGGGCGCCGAGGCGCGAACACGCCGTTATCACGCCGGGGACAAGTCCGACGTTACCGTCTTCCGTGGCGACGAGCTTATGACGCTGAAGCTCAAGTGGGCTGAGGCACCTGCGGACACCTGCTACCTGCTTGCGGATGATGACGCGGACAACGACGCCGACACCCGTCGCGCGGAGTGGCTCGGGCAATGAGCGTCGCTGAATTGCTTGACGCCGTTATCGTGCTGTTCGCAATCTATCTCGGATCGCGGTCGCGATCAGAGCAGCGCGAGCGCTCCGCCTAGCATTTCAATTTCGAAGCGCTGCTGTAAACGCTGGACCTCGCCATCGAGATGCGAGGCAACAGGCTCATCGCATTCGATCAGCAGGTTTCTGACCGGTTCGTGGACGATCTCCCGTTCGCCCATGTGCGTGCCGGCCATCAATTTCGGCAGCAACGTGCAGATACGCAAACGCGAAACCGGCGCGGCCAGCAACAGGTCGAACTGGCCATCATCGTTCTCCGCAACCGGCGCGATGTGGAACATGCCACCAATCCATGCGCCATTCGCAACATTGGCCAGGGTCACGGGTCCGTCCCAGATCACGCGATCGCCGGTAATGCGCATTTTCGGTGTCGCAATGCCCCCTGCCATCCCGCGGAAAATTGCGAGCAGGTAAACGAGATCACCAATCGGAACGCGATAGCTGCGCGCGATGCGCGTTACCTTGGCGTCGAAGCCAACGCCGGCCCCATTGATGAAGTACCGATCATTCATACGGCCGACATCGACCGTGCGCGTAGTTTCGTTGGCGGCGATGCGGTCAGCGAGCAGAGCAGTTGCGTGTTCCCACTCCAGGGTGATGCCCGCTGCTTTCGCGAAGTCGTTGCCAGTGCCGGTCGGGATCACGCCCAGTGCGGCGCTGCCTTGAGCACGCATTATGCCGTTGGCGGCCTCGTGTACGCTGCCGTCGCCACCCGCGACGATGACCTTCCGGATGCCGTTACCGATGGCCGCATGGACCTTCTCCTCAAGATCGCCGACAGCCTCGCTGCGGTGCACCTCCAGAGTCACGCCGCCGCGGTTGAGCAGCTCGACAATGCGTGCTTCGCGCTTACCCGCGCGACCACGGCCCGCCGTCGGATTCAGGAACAGGTGAACGGCGTCGGCACACATGTGCCGATGCTACAATGCGCCAACCTCTTCTCGCAAAACGGATCGCGTGATGCTCGAGCTCGGCGTCAAGTTTCTTATCAGCTACTTCATCGGTTCCCTGATGGGCGCGATGATTGTCGGCAAGCTGCGTGGCGGCGTTGACATTCGCACAATGGGAAGTGGTAACGCAGGTGGCACGAACGCATTACGCACACAGGGCATCGTATTCGCGCTCGGTGTCGTCATTATCGACGTTGGCAAAGGCGTCGTCGGCGCGGGCATCGTCCCAGGCCTCGACGTGCCGTTCGTGCCGCAGGATCCTGAGATTTCCCGAGCCTGGCTGACGATTGCCTGTTCGGCGGCTGCGGTATTCGGGCATGTGTGGCCGGTCTACCATGGATTTCAAGGTGGCAAAGGTGCCGCGACCTTCGTTGGCACGCTGGTTATTATTGCGCCAATGCTCATCATCGGCGTCCTGTTGGTCTGGGCTTCGGTCGTCGTGCTAACCGGATATGTCGGTCTCGCAACGATGACCGCGGCGACGTCCCTGCCGATATGGATCGCCGCAACCCGCCTGCCGGACGACCAGCCGTTGTTCATCTACCTGGCCGTGATGGCCGGGTGCATTATCTACTGGCACCGTTCCAATATCGCACGCATGCGTGCGGGCAATGAACTTCGCAATCCGCAACTCATGTTGTTCAAGCCGAAGGGCTCCGCGGACTCCGATGAGCACAATTGATGCGGACCTGATTCGCGCGGAGCTGGCTGCCAGCGCACTGAATTGTCTGGCAGACCTCGAGTCGTTTGAGGCCATCGGCTCGACCAACACCTACCTGATGCAACAGCCAGCACCGCCACCCGGCATGCTGCGCGTTGCGTTGACGGCGAACCAGACGGCAGGGCGTGGCAGGCATGGCAAGATCTGGGAGTCGCCACCCGACAGCGGCCTGGCATTGTCGGTGGCGTACACGTTTGCCGCCCAGCCCGGCAATTTGCCCGCGCTGACGCTCGTGATTGGCAACGCTGCCATCGATGCGCTCGAGGAGTTCGGTGCGGACGGCATCAAGCTGAAGTGGCCAAATGACCTGATCGCCGGGAGCGCCAAGCTTGGCGGTATCCTGACGGAAGCACAGAGTCAGGGTGCGACAGCGGTGACCATTGTCACCGGCATCGGCATCAACCTGGACCTGGGCCCCGACTTCCGCTTGGCGGCAAACGACGGGCCCGCGAGGCCGGCGACGGACCTGGCCGCCTTGTTACCGACGCGACCGCGGACCGAGTCACTTGCGGCAGCGCTGATCCATCGTATTCACGACGCATTTACTCGATTTGAGTCGACCGGGTTCGACGATTTCGTGCTGCAGTGGGCCGATCGCGACTGGCTCCTCGGGCGCAACGTCGTCGTCGAGACGGCACAGTCCAGGGTGGCCGGAGTCGGCGCGGGAATCGCCGAGGATGGCGCGTTGCTTCTGAAGGCGGATGGAGAGGTGCAGCGCGTGACGTCGGGCACCGTCATGACGCCAGAGGATCAGATGACGTGAAAGCGCTGCTTATGGACGTCGGCAATTCTCGCATCAAGTGGGGTGTGCTCGACAACGGCGAAATCCGTCGCACCGGCCACATCGCGCAACAGCGCATTCGCGAACACGGATTGCAGGTGCTCACGACAAAGATTCCCCGCCGCGTCGACGACGTCTTCGTCAGCAACGTTGCCGGTACGAGTTTCGCGACTCGTCTGTCGGGTGTTGTCGGCATGCACTGCGAATGCGATGTGAAGTTCGCGCGCAGCGAACGCAGTGGCTGGGGGGTAACGTCCGGTTATACGCAGCCGAGGCGGATGGGCGTCGATCGCTGGGTCGCCATGGTAGGCGCCTGGGCAGAGGTGCAGTCCGCCTGCCTCGTGGTCGACGCGGGCACGGCCTTGACCATCGACGCAATCGATGGCGAAGGTAAGCACCTGGGCGGGCAAATTGTTGCCGGCGTTGCGACCATGGCCGATGCGCTGGCGGCCGCGACCAGCGATATTCCACGCGTTAAACCGGCGCCAGGACGCGAAGCGTCCGATCTTGGCATGTTCGCCCGCAACACCGCTGCAGCCGTTCGCGAAGGCGCGCACGGGGCCGTCACGGGCGCGATTGATCGCGCCATTCGCGCTTTGCAATCAAACGCTTATGAGCCCGTCGTCATCTTGACCGGCGGCGATGCGTCGCGCATCCTTAACGCGCTTTGCGACACCCCGGTACATCGGCCACACCTCGTGCTGCAGGGACTCGCACACATGCTGGAAAACGCTCGATGAAGAACTTGTTGTTGTTGTTGATCCTCGCGAACGTCCTGTATTTCATGTGGGGCATGTTCGGCACTGAGGAGCCGACGCCGGGCGTTGCAGTTGTTGATGAAAGTGAGCTGGGTCCGCCGCTGCAGGTTACTGCGCGGCAGGATGCGGATGCGATTACGAGTGTCGGCGCCGTGCTCGGCTCGGGAGAGCCCTCAGATCTTGAAGCGGTGGTGGGTCGTTCCTGTGTTTCGATCGGCCCGTTTACGGTGAAGACAGATGCCGACTCCGGCGTGCTCGAGTACAACGCCGACGGTATGAAGGCGGCGATACGGCAGGAGCGTGGCCAGATCTTTATCGGTCATTCGGTGCAGGTGCAAAGCGTCGCAAGTCGCGAGGCCGGTCGCGAGATGCTCGCGTCTCTGGCTGAGGAGGGCCTTAGTGATGCCTTCATCGTTGGTAGCGATGAGGCCGGGTACGCAATCGCCCTCGGTATTTTTGGCAACCTGGCAAATGCCGAACGCGTCGAGCTGCAGGCGGAGTCCGCCGGGTTCGACGTCGAGATCACGCCGATGACCCGGGACGACGACGTCTATTTCGTTGACATCGGTCTGCCACCCGGGAAAGGCGCCGGGGCCATCATTGATCGCTACGGTGAAGAACAGGTGGCGTTGCGAGACGCGGCTACCTGTCCGCCGTGATTCCGCGGCCCAGGCCCTTGCCAGACAGTCGCTAAAGGCGAATAATTCGCCACCTTCAGCCGGAATAGCTCAGTTGGTAGAGCAGTTGATTTGTAATCATCAGGTCGCGGGTTCGAC
>JAAUXZ010022852.1_pt1 | contig 10959 bp, 12 predicted proteins | sample 7278131 | NCBI WGS metagenome assembly JAAUXZ01 (sample SAMN14350119, study PRJNA611818) | marine sediment metagenome | isolation source: surface marine sediment (3m) | place: French Polynesia: Moorea | collected 2018-08
ATGTCGGATTATGTCTCAAATAAATAATAGTCAATAATACTTGGTCTTTAATAGATAGTTTTGGTTTGTTTCCTCCTCCTTGACGATTAATTCTAACTTTTTGTTTTTCTCGTAACTTAATTTGATGTTCATGTAGTTGTTTGACCAAGTCAACTAACTGATTAAATTCTTCATCACTTATTCCTAATAAACGTTTTGCTTCTTTGGGTTTCTTTTCCAGGGTATCTAAAATCAAGCTTATTCCTTCAATTGACTCCAATATCTCTTTTGGCTCTGTCCTTACACTACACTATTTATATTTTGGAGATGTCTATTTTTAGTTACTTCCAGTAAGCGAAAAAATCTTGGTGTGCGACGTAGCAATTGAGATAATTCTGAGTAATCATCTGTTGTTTTTTAGCTAACCAAGAGTGTAGCTGGTGCTGCAAATTTGCTTCTTCAAGAATTTCTGGAATCGATTCTTCCATAAACCCTAAAAGTAGGTTGATAAAGACAGGATCGCTGCTACTAATTTTCCACATACTTTCTCCCTTTAATCTCTTCATACCAAGACGCTTCATTGCCTCCCACATTTTGGAACCGCAGTTGGGTCCCATCCCCCTACCGAAGTGTTGATGGCGCTGCATGTGCTGATGGTAGTAGCTAATAAAGCACAAATCTTCATCTGTTTGAGGAATAAAACTCATGCCAGTGTAGTTAATAGTAGTCAGAAAAGACAATTGGTAATTTTTTAAACATTCGAGTACTGTCTGGAACTGCTCCTCGCTAAATAGATCGAAAACTGCATTGGCGACAGCCAAATCTAGAGTCTCTAAGTCTATCAGTTTATCCAGCTCTAAAATAGAGCCGACAGTTCCGTGAATAGTAACTTTATGGACTTGGTTTTCCAAGACCAATCTTAAATTTTGCGATTTTGACTTATAGCCATTTTTTAGCGCCCAAGATTCCAGCCTAGAGAAGGCGATTTCCAACAGTTCTGGATTGTGTTCAACTAGAAACCACTCTTGTTCTTGGGATATCTTGCTTAAGTAGTAACGACAGTTAGCACCTGTACCCGCTCCCAAATCAACGATTTTGAGCCTCTTGTGATTCTTCAGGTATTGTTGACAGCTTGCTTCCACATTGAGATTACGTGCCTTGCTATCGTAGGGGATACGCAGTTCTAGCCATTGAGCCAATTTACGGTTTTCAGTCATTACGTCATTAGTCATTGGACTTGTTGTCAAAAAAAAGAATTTTCGACTCTACCATACTAAGTTCGGTAGAGCCGAATTTTCCAGCTTACGCACCTACTTAGCTACTCCCATTTTGGATAAAAAGCTGAAATTGAGTTAAGTAATAAATGATGTATCGGTTGCTCATAATAAATTAGTTTTCTTGGGTTGCCGAGTGCTACTGGATGTCCTTCTTTCAAAAAGCCATCCCTGAGAATTTTTGAATAGTAAGACAAATATTTTTCTGCCATGTGAATATGGGTAAATTTTTGAATTATCCTATTTCGACAAGCTTCAGGATCGAAATTCTTAACCTTGCTAGTAGCTTCAACTAGCTCATCAAAAGAATTAGCTAAGATACCACAACTAGAATCAATAATTTCTGGAAGAGCCCCTCTTGGTGTAGCTATTACTGGTGTGCCACAAGCTAAAGCCTCTATTGCGACATTCCCAAAAGGTTCATCCCAAACAATTGGGAATAAAAGTGCCAGAGAGTTTTGTAATAATTCTAGTTTCTCCTTGCCATCTACAATTCCATGAGAAATTACTCCCCTACTCCAAAATGGAGCTCTTCCACCTCCAACTTGTAGAGGAATATTTGCTTTATTCGCTATCCGAATCGCTCCAAGTAAGTTTTTTACAATCCAGTCAGCCTTTGACAGGAAAAGAAGGAAATTTTTTTTTCTTGTTATTAAAGGATAGTCAGAAATATCAAGTCCATTGTGAACATATTCAGTCCAATTATGATTGGCTGCATTGCTAGCACTAATAAAAACTGTATTTTCATGATACTTGTCCCCAACTCTTCCATTACCTCCAATTCTTATCAAAAATGGATAATCTAACTTGAAAATTGGCGTATAGTATACTTGAACTATATCGGTTTTGGCAGGAATCAATGGAGTCAGATCGTCAAAATTTTTAGGAGCTTCGATGGTTCGGGCAAATGGAATAGAAATTTTACTTACTTTTTTACAGATGTAAATAACTTTATGACCGAGTTCTGCTTGAGCTTTACCAAGCCAATAAGCTGCTCTTTGCCCTCCTCCACCGTGTCCATATCCCCAAACTGGAAATGGTGTATTAAAGTGAATATAATGAACAATTTGCATAGCATTAATCCTGAATTTATATTTTAGGTAGAAAGAACAGGTTGATAATATTTTACTTAATGCTTTCTGAATTTTACCAACCTTACAATCAAGCAATTGAATTATTTTTCGACAGTAAATTTAACTGGTATACATGATATCAGCTACTTTTAAATGCTTGTAATAAATCCCTATAAGTTTGATCCCAGGAGTTAAAGGATAGGCTTGTGGTGCGAGCCAAAGCATTTTTCTGTAAATGATGGAGTTCATTTCTCTCTGTCAGTAGCCTTCTTAGTATCTCGGAAAACTGATCCCGCTTCCCAACCTCAATCAATATTCCATTGACACCGTTCTCAATCCAGTCAACAATCGCTCCGGTTGCATAAGCTAAGATCGGTAGCCCGTGAGCCACTGCTTCAGCGGTAGTCATAGAGTAACTCTCATAGGTGGATGGGGAGATATAAAGATCGCATTGGGGTAACAGTTTAAAGATGGCTTTTTGCGGGATACTACCATGTATAGTAACATGATTTTGCATTTGCGATTGCTCGATAAGCGCAATAATTTCCTCTGTATAACTGGCGTTTTGTTTGTAGTCACCTATCAAATGCAGCCTCAAATTGTTCGCCTTCATCTGGGCTAACATTTGTACTAAATCGAGTTGACCTTTGCCCCTAGAGAAGGTTCCTACAGTAATCAGAGTTATTGGGTGGTTTTCAGAAAGTATCTTGGAATTAGACAAACGGTACTCTTGAGTCTTTTCAATACCTGGAAATGCTACCGTAATTTTATCTTTTTCTATGCTCTTACTTGAGAGATAATCCCGCAGTTGAAAGCTGGGAACGATAATCCCCTTTACCGTTTTTAGCCATAGCTTTTCCTCAGTCCAGAGTACTTGCTTTTCTTGAGCTGAGTAGTAAGTATTTCTCGACTCAAGATAGTGAAGCATGAGGTAAATTCGCTGTGCATAGGGAATAAATTGCTCTATGGAGGCTTTGAACGCAGGAATCGTTAAGTAGAGTCCGTCAAGCACAAAAACGCAGCTATAGGGCAAAGAATTGAAGCGCTGCAAAAGTTCGGAAACAGGACTATTTAAAGCATGAAAAAATCCCTTGCCAATGTTTTCCTGTTCCAAGCGCTTGACAATTTCTAAATTGTAAATCGAGCCTCCTGATATATGACTCAGTTGAGGCTGAATAAAACAGATCATACTCAGTTTATAATTGTGAATTGTGAATTATTTAACCTCCGCTTCATAGCTTCCCCAAGCGATATGACTTTCGTCGAGAGTAACTTTGAGAACGCCTTTGAAAAAGGAACTGACCCGTTCGCTGATTTGCTGATGGATATAATAAGCCATATATTCCGTCGTTGTATTTATCCCCTTAAATTGTTCGAGAGTATCCAGGTTTTGGTAATTTAACGGTGTTAGAACTTCTTTGAGAATCGCGATCGCCTTGCCGATATCAATCACTAAGCCGTCTTCGTCCAACTGGGCTAGCTTAAATTGGACCGTGACGATATAGGTAGCTCCGTGCAGCTTTTGGGCTGGTCCAAAAATTTCTCCCCGGAAGCTATGGGCAATCATGATGTGGTCTTTTACTGCGACAGAAAACACGGTTTTTAATACTCAATTAACGGCGAAACTGGATGAACTTTGCGTTGATATAGCAGCGACATAAAGTTTGGTAAGTCCCTAAAAGGAATAACAGGTTCAAGGAGAATATCCACGGCTGCATCTGCGAGCAAACCCAAGACTCGTTCTTTCCGTTGGCGAAAGTCAATCTGCGTCCGCATAGGTCTAGCGATCGAGGAAACTTGAGAAGCGATAATTTGTTTGCGCTGGTAGTGAAAAGAACCGCCTAATTGCAAGGAAATCGTTTGCGTACCGTACCAACTCAGCTCAATACAGCGACCTTCAAAAGCGAGGGCATTAATCGCACTCTGAAGTCCAGAAGAGGAAGCGCTGGTATGGAAAACAATACTGTAATCCCCTTCCCTATAGTCCGTCGCTAAGCGGGAATTTTGCAGCCAGGGTAGTTGTTCTAGGTATTGAATCCGCTGTGGCTCCTGTTCCAAAAAGTCTGCCTGGAGACCACACTCTTTGCTAAGGACAAAGCTAATGAGAATGCCAACAATGCCCGCGCCAACGATCAGGATTTGCTCGTCCTGACTAACCTGAGCATCCCAAACTGCATTGAGAGCTGTTTCTGTGTTTGGGATTAAGGTTGCTCGCTTGCTAGGCATCCAATCCGGTAATTCTAAAGCATCAGAGCGCTCCACGACAACTCTCGATTGGTGGGGATGCATGACAAAAAATCGTTTACCCTGCTCGCTGCCTTCATTAGCTTGACCGACAAGAGTGTAACCGTACTTTAAAGGAAAGGCAAAACTGCCTTCCATATACAAGCAGCGCATCGCCTCCGAGCACTCTTCGGGGACTTTTCCTAGACCTACCAGCCTCTCTGTACCCGGACTAATGCCACTGTAGAGCGTTTCCAGAGATAGAGCATCTTTGGGTAACTGCGTTATTGACGTTTCTCTAATTTGACCTTGGCTAGGAGAGACTAGCCAGTAGGCATAGGTTCGAGAATTTTTAGGCATTTTTATCGTCGGGCAAAAGTTCCAGCAGGATTTCCCCCTCTAGATCGAAGTGTTTCATTTTAAAACGGAGTCCTTCTCCAATGGAGTCCACAACCGGAACGGTAAAACTCGAGCGTCCAGATCCCAAGATCGAGGGAGCAAAATGGAGATGCAGTAGCTTGATGCAATGGGCTTGCAAGAAATAGGATACAGTTCGTCCCCCACCTTCCAAAAAAATACTGGAAATGCCATTTTCCGATAAGACTTTTAAAATCTCCGAGGGAGCTAAAAATGGCCTCCCTTCAGCATCTTTTCTTACAGAAACAGGAAAAGGCAAAATTTTCCCTTTGGCTGCCTGGGGTAGTGCCCGACACTGCTTTCCTTGAGGATATAAGACAATGACTTTTTCATGGAGGGCGATCGTCTGCAAGTCATCGAGCCTCAAATCGTTTTGTCCTTCAATAATGACAGGAGTTGGATGCTTGCCTGTTACTAAACGAACCGTTAGCTTAGGGTTGTCCAGTGTTGCCGTGGCTGCGCCTACCATAACGGCATCATGAAGGGCACGCAAACGATGGGCATGTTTCAAGTTAGCCTCGTTGCTAATCCACCGAGAGTCTCCATTGGCTGCTGCGATTCTACCGTCAAGAGTCTGCGCCAAGTGAGCCATCAGAAACGGACGCTTTTCTAAGTAAGCTTGTCTTTGAGCAACTAAGAGCCGCAGATATAAGGAAAAAGTCTGCCATCCATTGCTGCTCCACTCTCCTTTTAAACACTGGAAATTTTTCATAAAATCACTCTTCAAAGGGGAGTCGATTTTGAAGACAATGGCAGATTGTACTTGAGACAACAGCTTGTAGATTAAATTCGATTCTTGGCAAAAATAATTGGTAAAATCGATGAGAATCAAGAAATCATTTTTCTTTAAATCAGGTATCTTTTCGCTAGATTCTTTTTGGAAACTCCAGGAATTTTGGGCATTGCCACAAAAAGCCCAATACTCATTTATTTTGGGAATTTCATTCCTCATAACCTCCTTGCATTCTAGCAATGCCGACCAAATATATTCTAAAAATGTCTTGTCAGTAATTATTCTTTGGTTGTTCATTAAAATTCGCGGCTGGATACTCTGCTTCAACCCAATCGGGTCAAGGGTGAGAGGAAAGCCACACCTCCCTAATAGATGTACACATTGACACTCTCACCGTTAATCGCGCTTCGGGATTTAACAGGAGATTCTTGCTTCTTTCAGATTACCTCAAAACTTGACAGAAGATTAAAGAATTGTCGAAAAGCAGATTGCAGATTGAATAAATACAAGCCCTTGCTTTTTAAGCATGGGTAAATCTAAAATCTAAAATCCCTTGCCCACATACTGAGCGTCGTGGGTCAATTCTTTAATCTACAATCGGCAATCTGCAATCCCCTGACTTCTGACTTCTGACTTCTGACTTGGAGCGCAGCGGCACTAGTACACCCGCTGTCGCCTAGTAAATTATGACTAAAGTAACATGTTTTCTCTGGTTAAGCCTGTCGGCATTTGTAGCTGCTTGCGGTGCTGATGCCCTCAATAGTCAAGCACCAAAATCGGTAACCCTGACAGTATCGGTGGCAGCTAGCCTGCAAGATGCAATGAAAGCGATTGAGCCAGTCTACACTCACCGAACGCCAAACGTCGCGATTACTTATAACTTTGGCTCTTCTGGTTCTTTGCAGCAGCAGATTGAACAGGGAGCGCCCGTCGATATTTTTATTTCGGCGGCACCGAAACAGATGAATGCCCTGCAAGATAAAGACCTTTTGCTCGCCGATACGCGGCAAGATCTGCTGAAAAACCAGGTCGTCTTAGTCACGCCCAAAGATGGGACTGGCATCTCCGACTTCCAGGAATTGGCTGGCGATCGCGCAAGCAAAATCGCCATTGGCAACCCCGAAAGCGTGCCAGCGGGGCATTATGGCAAGGAAGTGCTGACCTCTCTCAACTTGTATAGCGCGATCGCAGCGAAGTTGGTTTTTGCCAAGGATGTCCGCCAAGTCTTAGCTTATGTAGAAACTGGGAATGTAGATGCCGGAGTTGTCTATGCAACCGACGCTAAGATATCAGACCAAGTCCAGGTTGTTGCCACTGCACGGGAAGATATTCACTCTCCCATTATCTATCCGGTAGCGGTATTGAAAGATAGTAAAAACTCTGACCCTGCTAAAGAGTTTGTCCAGTTTCTCTCCAGTGAGGATGCCAAACTAATGTTTGAGCAGTACGGCTTTGCAGTGACCAGTGACCAAAAAACTAATAACTGGTAACTGGTCACTGGTCACTGATAACTGATACTCGCACAGCGGCGAAGTATAAATTTTGGGCATTGGGGATAAACTTCTCCTCCTACTCCCGGAACTTCCCCTTGTCCCAATCAGCCGCCTGCGGCAAAAGCGAGCATAATCAGCACAGATAGTAAAATTCCTGGACTCAGTAACACCACTAACATTAACAGCTCATTGGGAGTCATAATCCTTACCTTAATCTCGTGACACTCTACCTTTAAACTAACGGTTCTGTCGCAAAAAGTTTTGAAAGACAGAATACTTCTGTGGTTATCTGATTTTTTAGACAGCCATCCCTGCATAGAGACTTGCTACGATCCTACATGACGACACTCATTTTTGGCGACAGAACCTGAGATCACTCTGCCACATCCCCATAGCTGTCGATAATAAGACTGACTTACCTTATCTCCTTGTTCTGACAGTTTGTCAATACCAATGCCATTGCGACCCATATCCTTACCCGAACTGTGGATGTAGTGTCCTTCCCCGAGATAGAGAGCAACGTGATTGACCTTTTCTGTGCCAAAAAAGATTAAGTCTGCCGGTAGGAGTTCTTCGATGGCGATTGTCTGAGTAAAGGTCTCTTGCTGATAGGAATCCCTCGGCAACCAGATCCCTGAAGCGGCAAACGCTGCTTGGATCAATCCCGAACAGTCGTAGTTAGGACCGACTGTCCCCCCCCAGAGATAATAGTTAGGCTGTTTCATCGCCGCTTTGGTAAAAGCAATCACGGTTCGAAGGCACTTTTCAATGTCTGAACGGGAAAGCGCGATCGCCTGATAAGCGGTAGGGGCTGGTTCAAGTTCAGTTATTTTATTAAGAGGCAGCCAAGCAGAATAGTCATCCTCGCACAAGCGTACCTCGATTGCACCACCTACAGGAGTTTGGGACAATACCCACAACTGCCGCCCCGCAGCCGCTTGGGTTGTCAAACTCTCGCAAGTAGGAGAATCATAAAGATTGAGAGGGACGCGGCAGCAGTATTCACCGCTTTTTGATACTGGTAATTCCTCAAGAGAAACCATCAATCGAAAATCTAAAATCCAAAATCTAAAATCCAAAATCGAGATGACCTTCTGGCACCAAGACGAACTACTAGAACAACTCGGCACAAATATTCTGGAAGCCACCTGGGCGGAATTTCCGGGATTAGCCCGAAATCAAATTGCCCTTACCTGGATAGTTTACGACCCTCCGGTAATTGTGAATACTGGTGGGGCATTATCGCCAGGAGAATTTTGGCAGCATCCAGTCCGAGGTTTTAGCTATCGAGGGATGGAACGAATTTATCCCGCTAGCGTTGTCAAGCTATTTTACATGCTTGCTATCCATGAATGGCTAGAAGGGGAAATGATTCCGGGATCGCTGGAGTTAGACCGAGGGATTCGGGATATGATTGTGGATTCGAGCAACGATGCCACCAGTTTGGTGGTAGATGTGTTGAGTGGCACTACCAGCGGACCAGAATTGCCACCGGGTCCCTTTGAAACTTGGCAGTCCCAGCGCAATATTGTCAATCGCTACTTCCAATCTTTAGGCTGGTCAGAATTAGAAAGCATCAACGTCAATCAAAAAACCTGGGGGGATGGTCCCTATGGTCGAGAGCGGGCATTTTTGGGCGAGTTGATGGAAAATCGCAATATGCTCACCACTAACGCCGTAGCCAGACTCTTACACAGCATTGTCGGGGGAGTAGCCGTGTCATCCGAGCGATCGCAACAAATGATGGGCTTGCTCAAGCGCAGTCTCGATCCTGCCGATTTGCCCCAAGACGTGGAGGAAAATCAAGTTACAGGCTTCTTAGGAGAAGGGTTGCCCCCAAATGCCCAATTGTGGTCAAAAGCAGGCTGGACGAGCCAAGTGCGTCACGATGCAGCTTACATTGAAATTTTTGACAAGCAACCTTACCTTCTCGTTGTCTTCACCGAAGGTAGAGATTACAGTAAAAATAGAGAAATTCTTCCCTTTATTTCCAGATCTTTTGTCGCTGCGATGGAGAATTTTCTAACTGGAGAATAGACAAGTATCGCTTCGTCCGGGAGAATATACTCAGAAGGAAGCAGGGTAACTATACGACGACAATTAACTTGTCCGCCCGCGTCAATTACGCCGTCCTCCCCCAACAGATAATTTTTTATCTCTCGCGTCAATTACTCCAGCTAACTCAAGTATTGGCTGCATCTGGGTTTGCTTGCCTATGATGTGCCATTTTGTCGGTAGCGATCGCAAATTTTAAAACGACGGCTGTAATTGACGCAATGGGACAAAGTAATTGTCATTTAATAGTAACACTTAAAGCAATTGAGTCAATCCCTAAAACCTTTGCCATGCAAAGATTTCATGCTTTTAGAGTTCCCACAAAGTGTTACCCTGTTTTGAACAACGCCCCGTTGAGGTTCCAGTAGGACACTCTCTTGCAAGCTAAAAGACTTGTAGGGTTTCCCTTGCAATCGTTCAGCTTGACTGGCACGGGAAAAAGCCATAAAGAAGGATAGGATAAATAATCCCCAAACGCCTAATAAACCAGCCACAAACCATTGTAGTTTTCGAGTGATCATAGTCTTTGTCAAAAATTATAGATTAAGGGTTTACGATAAAGGCGCATAGGGAAAAAAAGGATGCCAATTCATCACGGTTGCGGCAATCATTAAGCCAATCATCCACAACAAAATTGTTTTCAATTTAACCGCTTGATTTTTTAAGAATTGATGTAGCACAATCCATGAGAGTAACCAACCTACCAGCAGTAAGGTTTCTTTTCCTGTGTAAGAGCCAATTTGGCCGTAGACGGGGTCGGGATTATGACTACCCGGTATCCATGCACCTAATTGCCAAACCCACTGATTCCAAGCAGAAAATAAGAGAGTTAAATGTTGATTAACCATCAAGAAAAAGCAACCAAAGGACGCACTTAAAATAGCTGCTGCTGCTGCACCCGATTTAGAGGGAGGATGATTGGAACCCTGTGCTAACCTTTTAGGAAATCGCTGAAGTCTGTTCCAAAGTTTTCTCTAAAAGGGGACGTTAGAAGAAGATGTTGAAGGAAATGACATAAATTGATTCTGGCAGTTAATTATTAGTTTATAATCCATGAATTTTTGCTACCCCCAACCCTGAGATAAATCCGCCAAGGGCAAAAAACATAATCATCATTAAACCAATCGATAAAGTGGCTAAAACTGTCCGATTTTCAGGTTTGAATAAAGCATCTCCGTAAAGCCATGATATGTAGGTACAAGCGACTCCAAACGGAATCGTAAATAATACGGTAAATTCATGGTATTCCATATATAGGAAATGCACCAAAGGGGTGTTTTCAATCAACCAAGCTCTCGCTCCACCAACAGGAGCGCGATACCGCATATAGCTCCAGTTTCCTGACACAATAGCAAGAAAAGCCAGAACGGTTGACCAAAAACTAAGCGTCCGAATTTGAGGCAGAATTTCTCGTTTTCTCCTTAGCAAAGGAAAAGCTAGATGTCCTGTGTAGACAATGATAACGACGGCTAACATAGAAGCTAATCCGTGCAATCCATTCATCCATCTATGCCAAGGACTGGGATGAAGAATATTAACCAAAGGCAAAAAAACAAAAGTTGCTGCCGATAATAAGCTCAACCCGTAAACACAGATAGATACAAGATCTTTCATGGAAAAAATCTCTAAAAGAGAAGGGTTTGAGGTTGAATTTTCAGGTAAGAGATGCTTTTCCTCTTTTCGGGAAAGCTCTTGATTACTAGACATAAGAC
>JAAUXZ010173833.1_pt1 | contig 10959 bp, 10 predicted proteins | sample 7278131 | NCBI WGS metagenome assembly JAAUXZ01 (sample SAMN14350119, study PRJNA611818) | marine sediment metagenome | isolation source: surface marine sediment (3m) | place: French Polynesia: Moorea | collected 2018-08
GAACTAATCCCGGCTCTGGACGCCTTGAAGAGCAAAGAGGTATCCCATATAGCAATCCCCAACCCTGAACTCGCTCCATATGGCAAAGCGGCCAAAACTGTGTTAATAGACCAACAACTGTATAGCGAGGTAAAGCCAAAATTGGTATATGGGGAAAGCATTGCCCAGACCAACCAGTTTATCCGGAATGGGGCGGCCGAAATGGGGTTTACTGCCTTGTCGGTAGTAATGTCTCCCCAACTCAAAGGTGTTGGTAAGTGGGTGCTTTTACCCCGAGATCAATACGCTCCCATTGCACAGGGTATACTTATACTCAGTAATGGTCAACAGATAACCGAAAATGCTTTAAAATTTCATACATTTCTGAAAAGTGAGACCGGTCAGCGTATTTTAAGCAATTACGGCTACCTCCGCAATAATGAACAGGCTAAAAGGGCACATCAGGGAGATTGAAGTTGCCGGTAACCTTTCCCGGGTAACCGTTGCACTTGATGAGGGAATTACGGTAAACGCCATAGTAATAGAAACCCCTGAAACGGCTTCTTACCTCGAACCGAACCGCACCATTCATGTACTTTTTAAGGAAACCGAAGTGATCCTGGCACAAGACCCAGACGTAACCCTTAGTCTGGAAAATCGGATTTCGGGAGAAATTACTGGCATTACGATCGGCTCCTTATTCTGTGAAGTCTCACTTAAAACACCTGCAGGAGTTATTCAGGCGTTGATCAGCAAACATACGATTGATGACTGGCCGTTAAAAACCGGAACGAAGGTAACCGCTATGGTAAAGATGAACGAGATAATGTTGCAGGAATGATAGACTGGGGGCCCATATACCTGACGATAAAGTTGGCCCTGGTCACTACCCTGGTCCTCTTGCTGGTAGGAATTCCCCTGGGGTTCTGGCTTTCCCGTACCCGCGGCTGGTGGAAACCTATTGTGGAAACTCTGGTAAGTATGCCGCTGGTACTTCCGCCTACTGTATTGGGTTTTTATTTCCTGATTGCTTTTGGTCCGGAACATTTCTTCGGAAGCTGGATCGACAAATGGCTGGGGATTAAACTGGTGTTTTCATTTCCGGGCCTGGTATTGGCATCTGTATTGTACAGCCTGCCCTTCATGGTTCAGCCCATACATGCCGGTTTGGCCAGCCTGCCCCCGTCACTACTGGAAGCCTCTAAACTGATGGGGAAATCCAATTGGACTATCCTCTTTAAAGTAGGCCTCCCGAATATCAAACCCTCCCTGCTCACTGGTATTATCCTGGCCTTTGCCCATACAGTTGGAGAATTCGGGGTGGTATTGATGATAGGCGGAAGCATCCCGGACAAAACGCGGGTGGCTTCTATTGCCATATATGAAGAAGTTGAAGCGCTCAATTACGGTGCTGCACATACCTATTCCCTACTACTTCTGGCCCTTGCTTTCGTAGTACTGCTGAGCGTTTATCTGATTAACGGCGGATATCTAAAACGAATCTGGAAATGATACAGCTGGATATCCAAAAAACGCTCAAATCCGAGGGCGGTCCAATGGACCTTCAGATCCGCACTGACATAAATTTAGGGGAACTGGTTGCGCTTTATGGACCTTCCGGCTCAGGTAAAACGTCTACGTTAAGAATGCTGGCCGGATTGATGGATCCGGATTCAGGTTCGATTTCGAATGCCAATTCCATTTGGTTCGACTCATCTCGAAAAATAAACCTGGACTCTGGTAAGCGAAAGATCGGGTATGTCTTCCAGGACTATGCACTTTTTCCAAATATGACCGTAAGGCAAAACCTGCAATTTGCCCAGCAGAAAGGTGCAAATGGTAAGTTGGTTTCCACACTTTTGGAAATGGTGGAACTAACCGATTTACAAGACTTAAAACCCGGAACCTTATCCGGAGGGCAAAAACAGCGTGTGGCCTTAGCACGGGCGCTGGCACAGGAACCGGAGATCCTCCTGCTGGATGAACCCCTGACAGCCCTTGATCCCAAAATGCGCCTCAAATTGCAGGAATACCTGATGCGGGTGCACAGGGAGTTTCAACTTACTACCCTTTTAGTAACACATAGTATCAGTGAGATCAGCAGGCTCGCGAACAAAGTACTCGTTCTGGAAAGAGGAAAAATTATCAAGGAAGGAATACCTTCTGATGTGCTATTGAAACATAATGTTAGCGGTAAATTCAAATTTGTTGGGGAAATCGTTTCTCTGGAAGCCGCTGATTTGATGTATGTGGTAAATGTACTGGTGCAGGAGCAACCCATACGGGTGATCGCCACTGCGGAGGAAGCCCGGGGACTGAATCCCGGAGATCAGGTCATTGTAGCATCAAAGGCCTTTAATCCGCTAATCTATAAACTGGAAACTTAGCAGGTTCTAGCTGATTTAAGTACCTTGTATCCATGTCATTACTTTCTGAGAAAGCTGCCCTACTGTTAATTGACATCCAAAAAGGATTGGATGAAGTTGCCTTTTATGGAGGAGGCAGAAACAACCCGCGAGCTGAGGAACAGGCTGCTTCACTGCTGGCGAAGTGGCGATCCCTGGGCTTACCGATCTTTCATATCCGGCATAGTTCCCAAAATCCGGATTCCCCTCTGCATAGTTCCAAAAAAGGATTTGCGATCAAAGAAGAAGTTAAACCTGCTGAAGGCGAACCCGTAATCACCAAAAATGTAAACAGCGCATTTATCGGGACTGACTTGCTGGATCAATTGAAACAAGTTCCCACCGATACTGTGGTAATGGTAGGACTTACCACCAATCACTGTGTTTCTACCTCTGCCCGGATGGCCGGAAATCTGGGATTAAAAACCTATGTAGTTTCAGATGCCGTCGCGGCCTTTGACAATAAGGACCTCAACGGAAACCATTTACCTGCAGAAGTTATGCACCAAACAGCTCTTGCCAGCATACAGGAGGAGTTTGCCATCGTTACAGACACCAACCGAATAATATCTTTGCTTAATACCTGAATTTTAGATGTGCGTTACTTATAATAGAAAGGGCTGCAGTTGCAGCCCTTTTTGTTATTTATGAATTAGTATTACTATTTAGCCACGTTCACAGAACGGGTTTCCCGTATTACAGTAACCTTAACCTGCCCCGGGTAGGTCATATCAGTCTGTATCTTTTGGGAAATTTCAAAAGATAATTGGGCGGCTTTTTCATCGCTTACCTTTTCGCTTTCCACGATAACCCTTAGCTCCCTACCAGCTTGAATGGCATAAGCTTTTTGTACCCCGCCAAAGCCAAAGGCAATATCCTCCAGGTCCTTTAATCTTTGGATATAACTGTCGAGAACCTGTCGTCTTGCTCCGGGTCTTGCCCCGCTAATCGCATCACAAACCTGAACAATAGGTGCAATCAAAGATTTCATTTCAACTTCATCGTGGTGAGCCCCAATGGCATTGCACACATCCGGTTTTTCGCCGTACTTTTCTGCCCATTGCATGCCAAGAATAGCATGCGGGGTCTCCACTTCGGCCTCTGTATTGGGCACTTTTCCTATATCATGCAAGAGTCCGGCTCTTTTGGCCAGTTTGGGATTCACGCCTAGTTCTGCAGCCATGATGCCACAGAGCTTGGCAACTTCCCTGGAATGCTGAAGGAGGTTCTGGCCATAGGAAGATCGGTACTTCATTCGGCCTACAGTCTTGATCAGCTCCGGATGCAATCCATGAATTCCCAAATCAATCACAGCGCGTTTACCAACTTCAACGATCTCCTGCTCTATTTGCTTTTCTGTCTTGCGAACTATTTCTTCTATCCTGGCCGGGTGTATCCTGCCATCTGTTACCAGCTTATGAAGTGATAGGCGTGCTACTTCCCTGCGTACCGAATCAAAGCAGGAAAGAATGATAGCCTCAGGGGTGTCATCTACAATGATCTCAACCCCTGTTGCGGATTCAATGGCCCGGATATTTCTGCCTTCACGACCAATGATCCTGCCTTTAACATCATCAGATTCCAGGTTGAATACAGATACGCAATTCTCTATGGCTTCTTCTGTACCCACCCGCTGTATGGTGTTGATCACGATTTTTTTGGCTTCCTGTTGGGCAGTTAGCTTAACATCTTCTAAGGTAGTCTGCAGATAGGACATAGCATCCGATTTGGCCTTCTCCTTTAATGATTCAAAGAGTTGGGCCCGCGCTTCTTCAGCTGAAAGTCCGGAAATGACTTCCAGTTGCTGCACCTGGCTTTGGTGCAGCTTCTCCAGTTCTGCCTGTTTCTTTTCGTAGAAATCCCTTTTGTGGTTTACTTCTTTGAGTTTGGATTCGAGCTTTTCATTTTGCCGCCTGGATTTGGCCAGCTCACTGCTTATCTGGGATTCTTTATCGCGTGTCCTTTTTTCTGCCTCGGCAATTTTTTTGTCCTTATTGATAATTACCTTTTCGTGTTCAGCTTTTAATTCAAGAAATTTTTCTTTGGCCTGGAAGATCTTATCCTTTTTGATATTCTCCCCTTCCCTTTTGGCATTCTTGACGATGGCAGAGGCTTCCTTCTTGGCATTGCCTATGGTCTTGGAAGCCCGACCTTTTTCTAAGACTTTGGCAATGATAAAACCAAGAACGAGTCCGCCTATTGCCGCAATCAAAATAGTTGTTATGTCCATTTGTCAATACTGGTTTAGGTGCCCCCTTTTAATGAGGCAACATGTTCTCTGCAGGTATCCCTACCAGGGATACAAGCAGTTTTAATAGATCTCAAATGCAATCGATACCAAAAAAAAGCCCACATTGATCGGAAGTTTTGTACAAACTCCAAAAAACAGGTTTAGGGCTAACAGACTGCTTAAGGATCCTCAATCGAGGAGGCTTGCTTTTACAATCTAAACTCACCCTTTTTAAAAGTAATAGTGTTGAGTTTGTCAAAAAAATGATACCAATGTGGGCAGTAACAAATGTTATGTTAAAGAACTTATTTTATGCTCAATTTAGAATTAACCAGCTCATCAAGTGCTTGTAAACGCGCTTTTACTTCCCTGGTGTCTTCCTTCTGGTCTATGCCTCCCTGTTCAATCTTAGAGGCAAATTGTAAAGCACACATAGCCAGAACATCCTGTTTATCACGAACGGCGTAATTCTGCTCGAATTTTCTGGCCAGCTGTTCAATATTTTTGGCGGCTTTCCGTAATCCCTCTTCCTGACCAGGTTCAATGGTCAACGGGTATACACGGTCTGCTATTGATAGCTTTATCTTAAGCCTCTCCGCCATAATGAACGCCGTATGCTACTCAGCGAGTTGTGCTATGCAATGGTCCAACTCCCTGATCAGCGAATTTATTTTGAGCTTTGCTTCTGTTTTATTAGTATCACTGCCCAGCATCGAACTTGCAAGTTTTAGGGATTCATACTTTTCTTCCCAATCCGTTCTGGATTTTTTGGTCTCTTCGAGGGTATTCTTCAAGGCTACCAACTCCTGTTCCAGTTTGGTATTAGCCTGACTCTGCAAAGCTAATTTATGCAGAAGCTTGCTAATCTTATTCTCGAGAGAATCTACGATTTCGACCAATTCACTCATGTGCAAAATTCAATGCCATTCCTACAAATTTAAGATAGATAGGAAGACCTCGCAATTATTTTAGGAATTATTATTGAAGGGTTACTTTAAGTCTTTTTATACTTGCTGTTGGCCAACTACCGCGCCAAAGAGTATTATGACATTAAAGGCATATTAATTAATTTCGTACCATACTTATGTCTATGAGGCTAGTTTCGGTTGTATTATTCCTACTTGCTGGACCGCTGTTGTTGGGACAATCACAATACCCTAAAGATGTTTTCCAACCTCCTTTGGATATCCCCCTTATTCTGGCGGGTACCTTTGGAGAATTACGATCCAACCACTTCCACTCAGGAATCGATATTAAAACGCAACAAAGGCAGGGATTACCTGTATACGCCATTGCGGATGGTACCATTACGCGGATCAAAATTTCTCACTGGGGCTATGGTAAGGCACTGTATATTGCGCATCCCAATGGGTATACTTCGGTATATGCCCACCTGCAGAAATTTTCACCTGAAATTGAAAAATATGTAAAGGAAATCCAATACCGCAAAAAGTCTTACGAAGTTGAGATCTACCCGGACTTCGGCGAAATAAAAATAGAAAAAGGCGGTATTATTGCCTATAGTGGTAACACCGGCGGCTCTTCAGGGCCTCACCTGCATTTCGAAATCCGCAACAGCTTAAATGAGAAACCCACCAATCCCCTGTTGTATGGGCTTGAAGTAAGAGACGCCACAAACCCAAGCCTGGTCAGTTTACACGCTTATCCGCTAAATTCTGATGCGCAGGTAAATCAGAGCAATGAAAGGATACAACTCAACTACAGCAAACAGGCTGATGGGACCTATCTGGCAGACGAGGTCAAAGCTATTGGTACTATTGGGTTTGGGATAAATGCCTATGACAGGCAGGATATGGCGGCCAATAAAAATGGCGTATTCGAAATCCAGCAACTGGTAAACGGGCGGGTATATTCGGATTTTGATTTCGAATCCTTTTCCTTTTCGGAGACCCGGTACATCAATACGCTGATCGACTATACTTATTTTGGGAGGAATAAACAACGTATCCAACGTTGTTTTAAGGCTCCAGGCAATCGCCTAAGCATCTACAAGGAATTGTTCAACGATGGAAAGATAGAGATAAAAGAGGGCTTGTCCTACACCGTGGAGATCCGTATTCGAGATCTCGAGGGGAATACGGTAACTGTGTATATTCCCGTAGTGGGGATTCGGGAACCACTTCTAAAAAAATCGGAAGCCAAACAAACCCCTTATTTACTGAAAAGTAAACAGACGAATAACTACGATTTGGGAATTGCCAGCGTATACTTTCCTGAAAATACCTTTTATGAAGATTTTCACATCGATCTGCAACCGGGACGGGATACGGTAAAGATCCATGATAACAGCATACCGGCACACAAAAACTTTACAATTTCCTTTGATGCCTCGGCTTATCCCCAACTCGAACGCAAAAGCATGTTCATTGCCCGTCTCAGCAGGAAAGGGAAGGCGCAATACATGAATACATACAAGAATGGTACTTCTTTTTCTACCAGGACCCGTGAATTAGGTACGTATACCATGGCACAGGATACCGTTCCACCGAAAATCCGACCCAGGAATTTCAAACAAAAACAATGGCTTACTAATTATCGCTACCTCAGTCTGAGGATCTCAGACGACCTAAGTGGGATAGCCAGTTATACGGCAACATTAAATGGGGAGTGGATTCTGATGGAATACGAACCAAAAACCAGTACACTTACCTATAATTTTGATGATGTTATCCTGGATAAAAAGCAATGCAACCTGGAAGTTACCGTTACTGATAATGTAGGGAATTCAACTACCTTTAACAGTAGTTTTTTCAGAAGGTAACCACTTGAATCATCGAATATTTTATTGGTTTTTCCTGTTTTGTCCGTTGATTTTGATGGCACAGACCGCCAATATAACGGGTATTGTCCTTGATGAGGAAAATGCACCCTTAGCTGATGTAAATATACGTGTCAACGATCGTGGTACTACAACAGACGCCAATGGATTTTACTTGCTTGAAATAGTTGCAGACACAGAATTAACCCTTGTTTTCTCTCATTTAGGCCACCAGGATGTTGTCCTGGAAAATCTCATCCTAACCACTAACGAGACCTTTGTATTCAACCCGGTTATGAAGGCCGATGTGCTGCAGATTGATGAGGTTGTAGTGACCCCCACAGGTCAAAAGGAATGGCAGGGAATTCTTAGTGTTTCTCCAAAATCGGTTGCCCGTATCCCAGGGGCCAACGCAGGTGTTGAGAATATACTGAAATTGTTGCCAGGGGTAGCTTCGAACAATGAATTAAGCACCCAATATGGGGTAAGGGGAGGTAATTTCGACGAAAACCTGATCTACATCAACGGAATTGAAATATACAGGCCATTTCTGATTCGTTCCGGTCAACAGGAAGGTCTTGGAGTGGTAAACAGTAATATGGTTAGTGAACTTGCCTTCTCTTCGGGAGGATTCCAGTCGCGCTACGGGGATAAGCTGTCTTCGGTGTTAGATATCACCTACAAGATACCAACCTCGTTTGGGCTGCAGCTTGAGGCTAGCCTGTTAGGAGCAAGTGCCACGCTGGAAAGCCGTTCAGCAAATAAAAAGTTTAGCCAAATAACCGGGATACGATACCGGGATAACAGCCTTCTGGTTAACAGCCAGCAAACACAAACCAATTACAATCCCAGCTTTATTGACCTGCAGAGTTACCTTAGTTATCGATTCTCAGAGAAATTCAGGCTTAATTTCCTGGGAAGCCTGGCTATAAACAATTACAGGAACAGACCCCTAACCCGACAAACGAATTTCGGTACCCTGGATGAACCGCTTGCCCTGGTCGTATTCTTCCAGGGAAATGAACAGAACAAATACAGTACCGCACAGGGGGCCTTCAAGGCAGATTTTAATCCCAGTGATGCACTCAGCTTAAGTCTTACCGCTTCAGTGTACCATACCCTGGAAGAAGAACTTTCTGATGTGATAGCCCAATATGAACTGGGAACCGTTGACACAGATCTCGGCAGTGATTCTTTCGGTGAGGTAACTGCAACACGGGGGATCGGAACCCAATTCAACAGGGCGCGCAACATACTGGATGCTTTGATCATAAACGTTGGTCATCAAGGCCGCTATGAAAATGATAACAAGGTATGGGAATGGGGTATGCGTTTTCAACACGAAGATTTCAGGGACCAATTACGAGAGGCAGAATTCCTGGATTCCCTGGGTATTTTCATAAGACCCCCAGGGGTAACTCTCCCAAATAATGAACCGGAAACCCCATTTGAAGGCCCCATTTTGCCCTATGAAGGCATAAGTGCACTGAATTTTGCAAAAACCAGTCGTTTGTCGGGCTATACCCAATTCAGCAATCAAACCCAATGGGGTGGCCAGGATGTATATGTTAATCTGGGGCTGCGGGCCCAGTATTGGCGCCTTAGCGGGGATGGCTTGGAAACAAGTGATCAGTTTGTCCTGAGTCCCCGGGTACAATTCGCACTAAAACCAAGTTGGGAAAAGGATATGCTCTTTCGCTTTGCCGCTGGTTTATACCAACAACCTCCTTTCTATCGGGAATTCAGGGCACCTGATGGGGTACTCCAACCTGAAGTAAGGGCCCAAAAGGCTATCCACTTGATTTTAGGGCATGAATACAGTTTTAAACTGTGGAACCGGCCCTTCAATTTAACCAGTGAAGGCTATTACAAGTTATTGAGTGATGTTAACGTCTATACGCTCGAAGATGTTCGCATTCGCTATGCAGCAAATAATCAGGCAAAGGCCTATGCGTATGGTTTCGATCTTCGACTGGCCGGGGCTTTTGTACCCGGGACGGAATCCTGGTTGAGTTTGGGATACCTGAAAACGGAAGAAAACCGAAATAACAGGGGCTATATCTCCAGGCCTACGGACCAAAGGATCAAAGCGGCATTGCTTTTTCAGGACTATATCCCCAACCTTCCCAATCTGAGAATGTACCTTAACCTGGTTTACAGCACAGGCTTACCGGGTGGATCCCCCAGCTATGCCGATCCGTATAATTTTCAGAATAGATTAAGAGACTACAGGCGCGCAGATCTTGGAATTTCCCATATTTTTGTGGAAGAAAAGAACACTTATCCGGAAGGGCATTGGTTGCGGGGTATGGAAGAATTTAGTGTTGGGTTTGAAATCTACAACTTGTTCAACAATCAGAATTCCATAACCAATACCTGGGTTCGTGATGTGGAAAGCAAGCAACAATTTGCCGTTCCTAACTTTATGACATCGCGAATTCTCAATGTGATTCTGCGAATGCGATTCTGACAAAATGAAATTTTATACGTACATCTTGATAATGCTGACCTCTTTTACACTTTGGGGTCAGAAGGATATTTACGAAAGCACCCGCTTTGACGAACTAAGTGTCGACCATAAAACACTAGCCATAATCCCATTTTTTACTAATCTGGACCTGGATGAAAACCTTTCAAAAGGAGAGCTTGTACGTCTGGAGGAACTAGAAGGCAAAGCCGTACAGAATGCTTTGGAAACCTATTTTGGCAGGGGAAAGAAGCGAAAAAAATTCTCTGTTGATTTTCAGAACATAGAAAATACCAATGCCCTATTGGCCCAGAACAAAATAGACTACAGTAACATAGATACCTTTACGATCAAAGAACTTAGTAATATCCTGGGTGTAGATGGGATTATCAGTGGCAATCTGGATCTCAATATCCTGCTCTCACGTGGAGTCCCGGCTGAAATGAGTTTTATCGACTTTTTTTTAGGCGATGCCAACTACGGGCGTATCGGGATCAAGATCAGCGATGGCAAAACCGGAAAGCTACTTTGGAAATACGAAAACGAGATCACTAAAAAATCAGGTCGGAACACTACAGATCTCATCGATAAGATGATGAAAAAAATGACGCGTAGGTTCCCCTATGACAAGGAAAGACAAAGAAGTAAAAAGCGAACCTAATCCTGGGCGAAGTCTTTTAGGACTTCGATTACATAATCCACTTCCTCCTTCGTATTGTACTTTGAAAATGAAAAACGCAATGAGGGCTTTTTGAGCTCTTCTTCATCCAGAATTGCTGTAAGTACATGAGAACCCCCATTGCTTCCAGACTGGCAGGCGCTCCCTTTGGAACAGGCAACACCTTTCAGGTCAAGGTGGAACAACAGCATCATGGCCTTATCAGGATCAAAAGGTAAACGCACATTAACCAGGGTATAGGTACTATTCTCAAGATCGCCTGAGTGCCCGTTAAAAGCTACTTCAGGAATCTCTTTGATCCGCTCGAGGAAATAGGCCTTTAGCCCTTTAACGTATTTCGTTTCGGCCTCCAGGTTTTCATAGGCTGCTTCAAAGGCAGCTTCCAGGCCAACAATATCGTGGTAAGGTTCGGTGCCGGCA
>JAAUXZ010064795.1_pt1 | contig 10955 bp, 12 predicted proteins | sample 7278131 | NCBI WGS metagenome assembly JAAUXZ01 (sample SAMN14350119, study PRJNA611818) | marine sediment metagenome | isolation source: surface marine sediment (3m) | place: French Polynesia: Moorea | collected 2018-08
CAAGGTCTGGAGCTCGAGCACTGGCGAGCCGGCTTTCATCGTGGAGGCATTCAACGGCCACGTGTTCGCACGCAAGGGCAAGGCCAGAGGCCCGATCGAGAAACAGTACGGGCCCAGCATCCCGTCTGGATTCGCCAAGGACGAGGTCCATCGAGCGCTAGATCGGGTCGTGTTGCAGCGCTATCCGGTTGTTTTCGAGCGCAATTTCAAGTTCTTCACGAGGAGCGCGTGATGCTCAAGTTAGATTTCCCGACGCGTATTGCCAGCTGCGGCAAGGTCGAAGCAGACGGCCAAGAACTACAGGGCGTTCGGAGTATCAGGCTAGATGTTGAAGCAGGCGAGCCGATCACAGCAGTAATCGAACTGGACTTCGTCGGCCTGATCGTGAATGCAGGTGCCGAGATCACACGCTCGTGCTCTGACCTGACTAGGCTGCTCAACTTGCTTGAGACGTGGGACTTGCCCGACGATGTGCACATCCGCCAGGACATGATGACCCTGATCGCCCTACTGCGACGCGCGATCGAGAAGACTGACACGAGGCCCGTTTTCCCTGACGAGAATCGCTGATGGAAAGACACGAACTCCCCGAAGACCCTGACGACCGCCTATGCGATGACCCCTATATCGCAGTTAGCGTCAGTGTCACATTTGAGGGCGTGGACCCGGTACTGCAACGCACTCTCGCCGTCGCTGTCCACAGGCTCGCCGAGGTGCTAGCACTAGCCACACTCGGACCCGAGCCAGACCAGCCACCCGACGAGCACACGCACTAGCAAAATGCAAGAAACAGAGTTTGACGCTGCTGACTTCAGATACTCACTAGAGGTCTTTAGGATGCTCTTCGAGCCAGTGATGCTGGCTAGAGAACTCGATGCCTTGGTCGCTTGCGTCGATTGCAACAAGTGCACCTATAGTTATGAATTCAGCATCCTATGCAAGCCTACTAAGCGTATGACTTTCCAGCACATCTATTTCTCGCGCGTTGACCAACGCTGGAAAATCAAGCCCTGTGATTCGCGCCACACTTGGGAAAGAATAATGAGACGCTTTGGGGCAGAAGCGGTTAAGCGGTTCTCGCGTAACTGGGGAGAGGTAGATCCTAAAGCGTTTCGCGCTCTTCGTAGCAACACAGACGGCCTAGGCGGCGATTTCCAAGGCCCCGTGCGTCGGTATCCCGTGCACAAGCATAATCATACGTACTACAGCAGAAACGAAGAGCATCTAATCAGCTAGCGTTCTCCCTCACTAGCGTGAGGCTCGGCCCGCAGCTAGCAATGCACACTAGCTGCGGGCTTTTCTCGCGCCCGCACCCCGCAAGGCACGCATCTTGGCACGACCCTTGCCCAGCACCGCCCGACCCGCGCGGGTCCTTCTGGGCGAGGCCATATGCGGTCGTGCGCACCGCAAAAACCGATCATTTTTCGCTCGCCAGAAAAGCGCGTGCTTGTCGCCAAGTGCTTGATTCGCAAGACAAGTAGAACGCGCGCGGGCGAAAACCGTCTAGCTTTGTGTCACGATCGGGCAGCTTTTCTGTGTCATTTTCGGGCAGATTCCGTTCTAGATGTGCGATAATGCGCGGCATGTTGTTCGGTTTTACCAATCACTGGAGCGCGGGCGCGTGACGCGAGTGTATCGTGAGCGGGGCGGGCATCAGGCTGGTACGGCTGTCGAGCTGGGACTGGATCCGGCTCGAGGCGGGCGGCTGGGCGTGGTGCCGGCGCGCGTTGCTCCGGATGAACGGGTTCTGGCGCGAGGTCTGGCTGCGTGAGTAGGACGATCCAGCCTATTTCCAGGGCTTGGTATGTCTGAAAGTCCAGAGCTGCCCGATTTCGAGACGCTGGCTTTACCCGACCTCGGGTACTTGCGCCAGCAGCTGATGGCGGACGTGCTCGGGATCAGCGCGACGCACCTGAAGCGCTTGGCGAGCGAGGGCAAGATCCCGGCGGCCGAGCGCGGGCGGGGCAAGGGCTATCCGGTCGCGGAGTGCGTGTGGAGTTACCTTCGCGTTCTGCGGGTCCAGAAGTCGCCTACTGGCTCGCACGCCGAGGTGAGGAAGGAGCTCGACGAGGCCAAGCGCGACCTTGCGCGGCTTGAGTTCGAGACCAAGAGCGGGCAGCAGGTAGCCGAGGGGGACGTTATCGAGGCCATCCAGGCGGCCAGCGCGGTGCTGGTGAATCGCCTGGAGGGCATGGGGGGCCGGCTGGCGCACGAGCTAGCCGGGATCAGCGAGCCGGGAGCGATCCGCAGACGATTGCTGGATGAGCAGCGAGCAGTACGAACGGCAGCCTCGCGAGAGTTGCTCGAGCTGGGTGGGGCGCGTTTGGGCGGCAGCGATACAGCCGCCACCGAAGCGCACACCTGACGAGTGGGCTCTACAGGAGCGGCTCCTTCCGCCTGGCAGCGCGGAGCCCGGCCCGTTTGACTCGCGCCGCACGCCCTACATGATCCCGATCATGCGCGAGGTCCATCGCGCGCACTACAAGATCATCGTCGCCTGCATGGGCTCGCAGATGGGCAAATCCGCATCCCTGGCCAACATCATGGGCCATCGGCTGGACGACGATCCGGCGCCGATGCTCTACTTCGCGCCAACCCGGAATATGTGCGAGAAGCTGTGGGAGCCGGCTTTCAAAGCCATGGTGGACGCCAGCGAAAGCCTCTCGCCGAAGCTGCGCCGCGGGAAGGCCGAGAGCAAGACCCTGAAGGTTATCGCGGGCGTCAAGGTGCGCTTCGGCTGGACGGGATCCGCGTCCGAGGTAGCCGGCGAGCCGGCTTGCAAGGTGTTCGTTGACGAGCGCGACCGCATGGACTCCGTCCCGGGCGAGGGAGATCCGGTCGAGCTCGGGAAGGCGCGGCACAAGACCTACCCGGACGGGCAGGTGATCGTGACCTCGACGCCGTTGCTCGGCTCAGTGACCACCGAGGTGCTACCAAGCGGGCTCGAGCATTGGTGCGTGTCGACGGACGAGGACGAAAACCCGGTCCAGAGCCCGACTTGGCAGCTCTGGCAGGAAGGCACCCGCTACGAGTGGGCCGTCCCGTGCCCGGACTGCCACGAGTACTTCATCCCGCGCATGCGCTTGCACGTGTGGCCCGACGAGGGCACGCCAGCACAGGCCAGCGCGCAGTCCCGGCTCGCTTGCCCTCACTGCGGCGTGCTGATCGAGCAGAATTCGCGAAATGCCATGAATGCGCGGGGGCGATACGTCGCTCCAGGGCAGGAAATCACGCAAGATGGTGAGATTTCTGGCGATCCGCCTGACAGCAACACCGCAAGTTACTGGGTTTCCGGGCTTTGCTCGCCGTGGAATTCGTGGCAGGAGCTGGCCGAGCAATACATCACCGCCGAGCAATCTGGCGACCCGGACCGGCTCCAGAGCGTGGTCAACACCGGATATGGTGAATTATTCTCGGTCTCTGGCGATGCTCCGGCCGAGGATGAGGTGACGTCGCTCCGTGCGGACTACCAGATGGGCGACCTGCCTATCGCGGCGAGCGCGATCACGCTGGCCGTGGACGTGGGCAAGCACGGCCTGCACTACGTGGTGCGCGCGTGGGGTGAGGGCCTGGAGAGCTGGGGGCTCGAGCACGGCGAGATCCTCGGCGAGACGGACGGGAGCTCGGACCCGAACCCGTGGGAGGCGCTCGCGACCTTCCGCAACAAGGTCTATGGCGAAAACCCGCAGATCCCCGGCAGCGGGCTCCCGATCCGGCGGTGCTTCGTCGATGTGCAGTACAACTCCGATCACGTGTACAGCTTCTGCCGGCGGTTCCCGGGCTGGGCCTACCCGGCGCGCGGCAAACTGCCGATGGACAAGCCTCTGCACTGCACGACCGTCGACGTGACGCAGGCCGGCAAGAGCAAGCGTGGCGGACTCTCCATCTGGAACGTGTCGAGCGACTTCTTCAAGCGCTGGGTCCACGAGCGGTTCGGGCGGGACGAGACCAAGCCCGGCGCCTGGCACATCGCCTCGGACTACACGGACGAGTTCTGCAAGCACATGGTGAGCGAGTCTCGCACCGTGAGCCGTAGCGGCAAAGTGTCGTGGGTGAAGACCGGGCCTAACCACTACTTCGACTGCGAGTACCTGAGCGTGGGCGCCGCCTACAGCTTGAACCTGCAACGCACGCTTGCTAGCGAGAAGCCCCAGAACGTGCGGCAGGGCGGGCAGCCCGAGACCAAGCGCCCGCCGCTCAAGATGCGCGGTAGCGGCAAATTCAGCCTGCGAGGGCGCATGAGATGAGCATACAGAGCCAATCCGAGGCCAGTGCCGAGCTGCAAGAGTGGTACACGGCGCGAAAGAACGCGGCGCAGGGCAAATCGCACACTTTCACGACTGCAGAAGGCACGCAGACGGTCACCATGTACGACATGGACGAGATAAACGACGCGATCCAGCGCCTGGAGCGACGAGTCAGCGTCCCAGACGGCACGCAACGGCACGCTTTTCTCGTCGGGAACTGCTCGAGGATCAACCGTGGCTAACCTGCTTGACGCACTGATCAAGCCGATTTCGCCCGGATGGGCCTTGCGCCGCGAGCGCTCGCGCGTGCAGCTGGCCGGCCTGAAGCGCGCATACGAGGCCGCGAAGCCGTCCAGACACCGCCCGCAGGACCGCTCCTATGGCAGCGGCGACACGGTGGCGGGCCACGAGGTCGAAGTTCTGCGCCAGCGCGCGCGTCACGCCGAGGAAAACCACGATCTGGCCGAGGGCGTGCTCGACGTGCTGGTCGGGAGTGTGGTCGGGTCGGGTATCCAGTCATTCCCGATGGCGCGGCTGCGGGATGGGCAGCTTGCCACCAATCTGAACGCGTTTCTGACGGACCGATGGGCCGAGTGGACTGAGCGGCCCGAGGTCACGCGCGAGCTCCACTGGAGCGGGTGCCAGCGGCTCGCCTGCCGCTCGTGGTTTCGCGATGGCGAGGTATTCGGCCAGCACCTCGCGGGCACGGTACCGGGATTGCAGCACGCCAGCGAGACACCGTACTCGATCGAGCTCATGGAGGCCGATCGGGTGCCGATTGACGCGCACTTGTTCCTCGGGCGGGGCAACGAGGCATGGTACGGGATCGATAAGGACCAGTGGGGTCGGCCGGTCACCTACTACGTGTGGGACCAGCCGCCGAATCAGCCATTTCGCCAGCTGAGAGTCCGGCGCGAAGACCTGCAAGAGATCCCGGCCGCGCAGATGATGCACCTGAAGAACACCGCTCGCGTTCGCCAAACGCGCGGCGTCTCGGTTTTCGCCTCGACGTTCGACCGCCTGCAAGACCTGAAAGACTTCGAGGAGGCGGAAAGGATCGCCGCGAAGATGGCCGCGTCCATGGTCATGGTGATGAAGAAGAACGCCGATGGCTCGGGCGGCAACGCGACTCCAACGGAGCTGGATTTCGCGTATGGCATGATCTTCGACCAGCTCGGGCCCGAAGAAAGCATCGACATCCTGAAGAACGAGCGCCCGTCCAACAACGTCCTCACGTTCCGCCAGTCCATGCTGCGCGGCGTGGCGTCGGCGACCGGCGGCGCTTACTCGAGTATTGCCAAGGATTTCGAGGGCTCGTACTCGTCTCGCCGGCAAGAGCAAGCCGAGCAGCAACGCTTGTACGACTGCTACCGAGACGATTTCATTGCGCACTGGGTGGTGCCTGTCTATCGCCGGTTTGCGCTGATGCAGATCACGGCTATGCGCGTGCCCGAGAGGATGATGCGCAACGTCGACCGGCGCACGCTGGACAACGCCGAGCACCGCGGATCCGGTATGGCCTACATCGACCCGCTGAAAGAGGTCAACGCCGAGCGTCAGGCAGTGCTCGGTGGCCTGGACTCGCTCACCAACGTGCGCCTGCGGCGAGGGAACTTCCCGATGCGGATACATGAGCAGATCGTGGAAGAGCGCGGTCAGGCCGATGCGGACGGCATCGTCTTCGACACGGACGCCAAGCACTCGCTCAATCAGCCAGCCGAGCCACCGCCGCAGGAAGGCGACGAGGCCGAGGACCAGAACGGCAATCGCTACATGTTCTCCGGCGACCGCTGGGAGCTGGTCCAGTGAGGCTCTTGCGCTTGAAGCGCGTCCGACCCGCCCAGCGGCGAGTGCCGGAGCTCGAGTTCGGGCGCGGCAAGCTGAGTAGCACGCTGTTCGTGCGTCACCAGGACGGAGACGTCACAACACACAACCTGCGCGGCCCGCGAGGCAGGGCCGGCAAGCGCGGGCCATGCCCGCAGCACGAGTGGGACGAGTCAGGCACACGCGTGCGATTCTCGACTGGCCCGGACTCGTGGGGAGACTGGTCGGCAGACTTGAGGCAGAGCAAATGACCAAAGCACAGACAATCGAAGCGCTCGACGGCGCGCCGCTCCTATGTCGGGACATGACGTTCGACCGCAACGCCATCGTCGACGAGGAGAACCGCATCGTGCGGGTGTCCATCAGCAGCGAGACGCCCTACCTGCGCCGCTCGTTCTTCGAGGAGCCGTGGAACGAGGTGCTTTCACACAATTCCGAGCACGTCGACATGAGCCGGCTACAGGACGGGGCGCCGGTGCTGTACATGCACGAGCGCGGCGGGGGTTTGTTTGGCGATGGCGGTGTGACCAACAGATCACATATCGGCGTTGTCGAGAATGCGCGCATTGAGGATCAGCGCATCGTCGGCGAAATCAGGCTATCTAAACGTGCCGATGTCGATGACCTGTGGCGCGATATCCAAGACGGGATCCAGCGCAACGTGTCCGTGGGCTACTCGATCGAGTCTCGGACGCTGGTCGAGCAGAACGACAACGGCCCGGACACCTATCGCGTCGATGGCTGGACACCGATGGAGGTGTCGCTAGTCGACATCCCAGCAGACAACACGATCGGTATCGGCCGCGATGCGGATACCGTCTTTTTCCGAGTTCACAACGCGTCGCCATCCGGCGGCATCACTGGAGGCAACATGAGCGACAAGACCGACACGCCGGCCACCGAGCCGACCAAGACGCAGGCCACGCCCAGCGCACCCGCGCCGGCGGACGATGCCGCGATCGCGGCGGCGCGCAAGGCGGGCGTAGAGGCCGAGCGCCAGCGCACCGCGGGCATCCGCGAGCTATTCGACGGCCACGCTGGCCACGATGACCTCCTCGCCAAGTGCCTGGAGGATGGCGACTGCACGCGCGAGAGCGCGAGCACGCAGCTGCTGGCAGCCATCGGCGCGGCGAGCAAGCCTGCGGGCGCAGACCCGACCATCCATGCGGGCGAGACCAGCTTGCAGAAGCTGCGCGCCGGAACCATCGAGGCCCTTACGCACCGCGGCCAGAACAAGCGGGCGCCGGCCGGCAACGAGTTTGCCGGGTACAGCCTGTATATGCTGGCTCATCGGTTCGCCGTCGAGCAGCACGGCATGAGCCGAGTCGCAGGGCTGGGGCGCATGCAGGTCATCGATATGGCCTTCCGGGCGGGCGCCGGCACGGGCGATTTCCCGAACGTCTTGCTCAACATCGGCGAGAACGCGCTGATGAACGGGTTCGATGAGTCGCCCGAGACGTTCCAGTCATGGACGCGAACTGGCAACCTGAGCGATTTCAAGACGGCCCACCGGTCGAGCCTGACGACCTTCGACAAGCTCGAGCAGGTCAACGAAATGGGCGAGTTCACCCGGAAATACTACGGAGACCGCGGCGAGCCGATCGCGCTCGGCACGTACGGCGGGATCTTCCCGATTACGCGCCAGGCCATCATCAACGACCAGCTCGGGGCGTTCACTGATGCGCCGGTCGGCATGGGCCGCGCAGCCGCGCGGGTGCCGGGCGATCTGGTCTACGAGATCCTGACCGGGAACCCGGCTCTCAGCACTGGCACCCCGCTGTTCGATGCCTCGCACAACAACATCATCACGCCGGCAGGACCGCCGTCCGAGGACACGGTCAACGCGACGCGGGTGGCGATGGGTACGCAGACGGATGGCAGGATCAAGGGCGAGGGCGCGGTCGCGCTCAACATCGTGATGGGCTATCTGATCTGCCCGCTGGCGCTCCAGACCACGTCGGAAAAGCTGGTTAGCTCAACATCGCCCGTTGATGCGCCGAACGCTGGGGTTACCAATGTGTTCCGCAACGCATTTCAGGTTGTGGCAGAGCCGCGCCTGGATCTCCACAGTGCCGTCCAGTGGTATGCCGCGGGCGTGGCTGGGACTGACACTATCGAGGTGGCCTACCTCGACGGCGTTGCGGCGCCGATGGTCGACCAGATGCCCGGCTGGACGGTCGACGGACTCGAGTACAAGGTGCGCCTCGACGTGGGTGTCGCAGCGCTTGCCTACCAGGGCCTGACGCGCAACGCTGGCGCCTGATCAAGAGGAGGAAACAGCATGCCTACCAACTTCCACCAGGATGGCAAGACCATCAACCACGCACACGGCAACGCCGTGACATCTGGCGAGGCCGTGCCCATTGGCGGCCTGCTGGGCATCGCGTCCGTGACCGCAGACTCCGCAACCACGATCGCCTATCAGGTCGAGGGCGTGTACGCGCTTCCCAAGGTCGACGCGGCGGCTATCGCGGCCGGCCAGTCGGTCATGTGGGACGCCTCGGCTGGCGAGGTTGACGACAACCAGGCCACGCCAGCCGCGGGCGATCTTGCCGACTTCGGCATTGCTTGGGAGACCAAGGGCCCAGGCGTGAATGAGACCATTCTCGTCAAGATCAACACCGGTAACGGCGTCGTCACGTAACGGCACAACGGGGCGGCCGAGCCTCTGAGGTTCGGTCGCCTAGGAGGGAACAACTATGCCGACTACTACGGCAACGCTGGTGTTCTACGACCACGTGTCGGAGCTCGACGGCTCTGGCGCCATCAACTGGAGCGCGCACACGTTTCAAGTGCTGCTCACCACGAGCGTCCACGCCCCGAACGTGACGCACGTGAATATCGCGGACATTGACAACGAGGTCGTCGGCTCGGGCTACGCGCGGCAGACACTCACGACCGTGAGTTACACGCGAGCTGGCAGCGTCACGACCATCGACGCGGATGACGCGCAGTGGACCGCGAGCGGCGGAGACCTCACGGCGCGCTACTGGCACCTGTGGGACCAGACCAGCGACATTCTGGTGGCTTACGGGCTGCTCGACGCGACGAATCAGGACGTGACCACGACGGACGGGAGCCCGCTCGATCTGCGGTGGAACGTGGCGGGCATCTACACCAAGGACACGACTGGAGCCTAAGTGCCTGCTGTAGATGACGTGATCTCGGGCACGCCCCCGCTCCAGTGGGGTGAGCTATTACCGGGCAATGACTGGGTGTTCCTTGTGCACAACGGACGCGGTTCGCAGGCAAACGTTAATGACATTGCCGCGTACCGGATCGACGATTACGACGGCATCCCAAAGGGTACGCAATTCAATGCCGCTACACTGCTTGGCGTCGTCATGTCGCAGGGCACGGTAGCAGGTACAGTAGCGGATCCTTTGTCTGGCGATCCGCACTATCGTTTTCGCGGCGCTTACTCACACACACAAATCTACGCACGCTCGGGTTTGCTGCGCGGGTATCTCGTCACGGGCAATAGTGAGGCTGGCGCCGGTGAGAGCTTCGACGCACGCAATCGGCGTATGCTCTATTGTGAGTCGGCCGACGACGGAGACAGTTGGACGCTCAACACCACCACACTTCTGCCCGCCACTGACAACCTGCCGAGTTCGACAGGCGAGGCCGGACACTTCTCGAGCTGCGCGATGTTCTCGCAGGCGGGCGAACACAACGTGTTCTATGGTGCGATGAACGAGTTCGCGGCTAATCAGGTCAATACCGAGATTCGCCGCATCCGAGTGCAGACGGATGGCGTCACAGCAGTGCCTGCCAGCGATGAGCAGATTTTCGCGTTTAACGAGCCGGGGCTCTCTGGTGCTGGTGACGAGATATGGCCGCTGGCTGTGTTCGAGGTGCCGAGCGGCGCGGGTATGTACTATTCGGCCAACGGCTTTCAAATCTACTACATCGAGGCTGACGATCTCACGTTCGCAACCAATCGCCGTAGGAATGTGCAAGCGCTATCGACGCCTGGCGGGTACATGTCTTTCTTCCTTGCGGGCCAACACCAGGGGCAGCTAGTGTTAGTTGCGCAGCGCCGGCAAGCGCCCGACAATGTGATTGTCTATGCACCGGACATTTCTGCTCCTGACGTAGTTCCACCTGCTGTGGACGACTTCACCCTCACATGGAACGGCGGCAACGTCGAGCATATGTCAGGAGTTCGGATATGAGCCTGGTCGGTGACGGAGTTGCGAATCGCGGCTACGAGCGCATCCCAACCTACTTCTCCACTGCGGACGGCGGCTGGAATGCAGGCCGCACCATCTCGTGGTCGGTTTGGCTCAAGCCGGCGTCCGTCGCGGAGATGTACTTTTTGTCTTTTGCGGACACGGGTGCGGGCACTCGATACTACGCAATGTGGGGCGATGCTCAGACTGACGTTGTGGCTAAGGCATTTCGTCGCAATGTGAGTTCCGCGATTTCTAGCGGCATTGTGCTACCACAGGACGTGTGGAGCCATGTCGCAGTGGTGCTGAAACCGAATTTTGGTAGGTGCTGGGTGGATTCGGTGGCAGACACCGAAAACATAACATCTCTATCGGGCCACGATTGCGATGTCACCACTTACGGGTTCCTGCGCTTTGGCGGCGGCAACTTCGGCGCTATGGACGCCAAGATGGGCGACCTGGCGACGTGGATCGACTACGAGCTGACGCAAGCTGACGTTGACACGATCTTTGCCGGCCGACCGCAGGACATCGCCACGCAACCGACCATGCGCCGCGACCTCGTGGACAACTTCACGACGGGCGCTGGTGAATTGGGCTCCGGAGGCACGGAAATCGATCCGCGCTGGGATGCCATCGGCACAAATGTCTGGGATGCCAACGACAACCCGCCAAGCCTCGTGGCTGGTCCAGACACGCCCACGCTGAC
>JAAUXZ010028303.1_pt1 | contig 10948 bp, 4 predicted proteins | sample 7278131 | NCBI WGS metagenome assembly JAAUXZ01 (sample SAMN14350119, study PRJNA611818) | marine sediment metagenome | isolation source: surface marine sediment (3m) | place: French Polynesia: Moorea | collected 2018-08
AAATCCTAAGTACCTCGGCTCGGATTCATTTTACGCTTGTCTCTTGCTAGATAAGTTTTGGAGATGAATAAATTTCATATTTTAATTTTGCCTATTTAGTAAACTCCGAATAGATTAAAACTAATTCAACTAGCGATTAGCCTAAAACTAGAGGCTCAAACTACAAAACTAGAGAATTTTTAGGGCATGGAAACACAAAATCTTCAAGTAACTAAGACGTCTAACGTTTTGGTGAGTAACCAATTCGACTCTCAAGAAAAAGTACAAAAGCTGCTGTCAGCAGCAGAAATTCAAAGCTGGATAGTCTCCTATTTGGCCGAACTATTGGAACTAGATCCCGATGAAATCGATCTGGCAATTCCTTTCGATAGCTACGGTCTCGATTCTGCGCTTGCAGTTGGGATGACCGGTGACTTGGAGGATTGGTTGGGAAAAGAAATTGACCCTACCCTCCTGTACGACTATCCCACTATTGAAGTTTTAGCCCGATACTTAGCTGAGGAATTTTCCTGATCGATGTAAGTCATTACAGGGAAAACAAAGCTCAGCATTGAAACTCTAAGGAGAACATCATGGTAAATATTTTCAAAGCGCCGGAGAAACCAAAACAGTCTTTGACTGTAACAGAGGGAAAAAAAAAGAAACATATCAAACTGATTGAAACTACTTACCGCAGTAATACTGACTCTGACTACACCGAAAAAATAGAGGAGCTTGAGAAAAACTTTAACTACAGTAGCAACAGCAATTATTATTGGAGCGAACCAGAGCATTCAATGCTTTACGGTACACCAATCTATGAAGCTGCTTCGCCTTCGCAAAAGATTGCTCTCAATCATCTTCATTGGTTTGGAATGTACAATGTCGTTTCTGCTAGCGAAAACGAGACAATTACTTACAATCAGATTACTGCTAGTGTTTTTGCTAACTATGGGTACGAAACGCTATCTCAGATGTTGGCTTTAGAAACCTCTCAAGAACGCTCGCACATTCATGCCTTTCGCAATATCGGTCACAAAACGATGAAAGCTCTGTTAGGCAAGGATGCATTTAAAGCTTCTATTAAAGGTAAATTGTCTCAACAGACTAATAAGAGTGAAGCTGGGGGATTAACTTTTTCAGGTCTGCCAAATTTTTTTAATCTCAAGTGGAAAACTTCGTTGGCAGATTCCCAGTATTATGCCTTACGTTTTGTAGCCAAGACGATGCTTGCCAGTCACAAACAATGCTCTTCCCAATATCTGAGTGAGCTGGAAAAAACTTATTCTTATAAATTCATTCCAGCTTCGACGACAGGGTTGATCGGGCGAGGATTGTACCCTCAGTCAATACAAAGATTCTTTGCCTTTAACTGGGGAGGGTCGCCTTTTCTCGCGAGCCAGTACTATGGATTACGCATGATGGCTAATATGGTACTGAAGAATACAGAGCACACTAGATATAAATATTTTAAAAAGTTAGAAAAAAAAGGTGATTTTATTCCCGCTCCGACGGCTGTTTCATACTACCATTTCTTAGACGAATCTTTGCATACTACTACTTCGATGTTGCTTGCCAGGGACTTATATAAAGACTTCCCCGAGCCAACAGCGTATGAAAAATTCACGATCAATCTGGCACTTTATATGATGCAGCGTGGGATTTTAAGCGGACTTTCGGCTGTTGTACCTGATCGCTATTATGCAGATGACTGCTCTATGATGCATTTTATCTACAAAATCTTACAGTCGCCTCTATTTGAGATGCCCCCTCAAGAAGCACTCCATTGGGTTGAGAAATGTTTCTGCCACGAACACGAGGGTCTCCAGATGGCAGCTAAGTACCACGAACGTCTGAAGGCGGATTGTTGCCGGTTTTACAATAGCTTGAAGCATCTTTGGCCAGTCAATCGGGAAATGACCCTCATGGCTTCAGAAGGAACGATCGACAAAGCTATTCAAAGCAACCGGAAAACTTTTAAGCAGTTTTCCGAGCTGTTGTCTAAAGTTCACAGCTAGTACCAAATAAGTTTCTAGCTAGCCTTGCTCAGTTTCGTCGATCGAGTCAGGATTGAGCATCTTAGCCGAAATACTTACAGTTTGAGTGAGAGATTACAAATCAGATGGAACCCATAGCTATAGTCGGAACTGGTTGTCGTTTTCCCGGTGCTAATGATACCGAATCTTTCGGGCAGCTTTTGCGCCAAGGGACAGACGCGATCGCTGAAGTTCCTCCAGAACGATGGGATATTAATACCTTTTACGATCCAGATCCGGCTAAACCAGGAAAAATCAACAGCCGCTGGGGTGGCTTTTTGGAGCGGGCAGACTGGTTCGATCCTCGGTTTTTCGGGATTTCACCCCGCGAAGCCGAATATATAGACCCCCAACAAAGACTAATGTTAGAAGTGACTTGGGAAGCTCTGGAAAATGCTGGTTTAGTAGCTCAAAAGCTTTCTGGGAGTAGAACTGGAGTATTTGTCGGCATCAGCGGTAGCGACTACGATCGGCTAGGGTGTCGAGATTTTGATAACATATGTGCTTACAGCGGGACAGGGTCTTCTCCTGGTATTGCTGCTAACCGTATTTCTTACTCTCTGAATTTGCGAGGACCCAGTGTCGGGCTCGATACTGCTTGTTCTTCATCCTTGGTCGCCGTTCACTTAGCCTGCCAAAGTTTGCGCAGTGTCGAATCCGATTTGTGCCTGGTGGGAGGGGTCAATCTGATGCTGTGGCCCGGTCCCTCGATCACTTTCTCTCAAGCTCAGATGATGGCAGCCGACGGTCGCTGTAAAACCTTCGACGCGGCGGCAGACGGTTATGTCCGGGGAGAGGGCTGCGGCGTAGTCGTGCTCAAACGTCTCGAGGATGCCCTAGCCGATGGAAACAACATTCTGGCAATCATCAGAGGCTCGGCAGTCAACCAAGATGGCACCAGTAATGGATTGACAGCTCCCAATGGTCCTTCCCAACAGATGGTGATTCGCCAAGCTCTGAAAAATGCTGGAGTCGCACCAGCACAGATTAGTTATGTCGAGGCCCACGGTACAGGCACTTCTTTAGGAGACCCGATCGAGGTCAAATCTCTCAAAGCCGTGTTGATGGAGGGACGGGACCCAGACTGCCCTTGTTGGATTGGCTCGGTCAAAACTAACATCGGTCATTTAGAAGCAGCAGCGGGGATCGCTGGTCTGATTAAGGTAGTTTTACAACTACAACAGGGGGAGATTTTCCCTCACCTACATTTGAAGCAACTCAATCCCTATATTCGTCTGCAAGGAACGCCCCTAGCAATTCCTACTCAGCGCCAATCTTGGTCGGTTAGAGACAGTCGTTTGGCTGGAGTCAGCTCCTTTGGCTTCGGTGGTACCAATTGCCATGTCATCCTCGAAGAAGCTCCGAGCCTAACACCAGTAGTTAGTGATGTCGAGCGTCCTTGGCACCTACTCACTCTCTCGGCCAAAAGCGAGCGGGCTTTGGGAGAACTGGCACAACGTTATGAAAAATTTTTAAGCTCTTATCCTGACGCATCCCTAGTCAATTTATGTTTTACTACTAACACTGGGCGAGAACATTTCGATTGTCGTTTAGCCCTGGCGACTGAATCTAGCTTACAGTTGCACCAACAGCTAGAAGCTTTGACTAACGCCAAAGAGACTGCCGGACTGGTTACAGGAAAATTAACTAGCCGCCGGCCGCCTAAAATAGCATTTTTATTTACGGGTCAGGGTTCGCAGTATGTAGGCATGGGACGGCAACTCTATGAACGGGAGCCGATCTTTCGCCAAACTCTCGAGCGCTGCGCTCTTATTTTACGTCCCTATTTAGATGTTCCCTTACTAGAGATTCTGTATCCAGCTCCCGATTCTGCTGAGCCCAAATCGAAAATCTCTAATCCCAAATTAGACGAGACCGCCTATACTCAACCCGCCCTATTTGCCATTGAATATGCCCTGGCCCAATTATGGCAATCCTGGGGCATTAAACCAGATGTGGTTATGGGTCATAGTTTGGGAGAATATGTAGCTGCCTGTGTCGCCGGAGTTTTTAGCCTGGAAGAGGGGCTGAGACTGGTTGCCGAACGGGCCCGTCTCATGCAAGCTCTACCCCAAAATGGGTTAATGGTAGCGGTTTTCGCCAATGAAAAGCTGGTGCGAGGGGTCATTAAACCCTACTCTAAAAAAGTAGCAATTGCCGCCATTAACGGTCCCCAGAGCGTGGTGATTTCTGGTCAGTGTGACTGCGTCCAAGAGGCGATCGCTGCTTTAGAAGCCCAAGGAATCAACAGTAAACTGTTGAAAGTTTCCCATGCTTTTCACTCGTCTTTGATGGAACCGATGTTAGCCGATTTTAAAAGGGTTGCTACAGAGATCAATTACTCTAGCCCGCAGGTAGATTTAATTTCTAATCTTACCGGAGACATCGCCACTTCCGAGATCGCTACCGCTGAATACTGGTGCCATCATATCCTGGAGCCAGTGAGATTTTCTCAAAGCATGGATTGTCTGGCCCGGCAAGGTTATAAGGTATTGGTCGAAATAGGTCCCAAGCCAATACTGTTGGGAATGAGTCGTCACTGTCTGAAAGATACGGAACAACAGCAGGTTGCGTTTCTGCCCAGTTTACATCCAGGGTATGGTGATTGGCAACCCCTGACTCAGAGTTTGGCGGCATTGTACGTACGGGGCGTACCGATTGATTGGTCTGAGTTTCACCGAAACTATCCCCGTCGTCTGATGCAACTGCCCACTTATCCTTTCCAGCGTCAACGCTATTGGTTAGATGGCATTCACCATAATGACCAACGGTCAGAGCCGACTCTGTCGTCTTACAAGTCCGCGTCGTTTGGGGAGGTCCCAGGGGTTGATGACGGACGCGGCGGGGTAATCTCTGCTTCAATTAATAATGGTCATTCTGACTCAATTAATAATGGTCATTCTGACTTAATTAGTAATGGTCATTCTGACTTAATTAGTAATGGTCATTCTGACTTAATTAATAATGGTCATTCTGACTTAATTAATAATGGTCATTCAGAAGAAATAGAAGCTTTATTAAAGCAAACAGTCCAATTGCTGCCTAAGCTGCTGCAAGTATTGCACCAATATCAACAGTCCGGAGCAAAAACAGCATCACCCTTGGATTTGCCTCTTGAGGTCGAGCCACCGTCAGAATCCCAGCCACCTTGGCTTTTACAACGTTTAGAAGCAATGCCTCAGAACGAACGCTGGGCTTTCTTAATCGCCCAAATTCAGCATGAAGTTGCTACTGTTTTGCGTTTCGGTTCCTCCGAGCTTCCCGATCCCACTCTGGGCTTTTTTGAAATGGGGATGGATTCTCTGCTGGCAGTCGAGTTAAAGAACCGACTCGAAAACAGCTTGGGAACTTCGATTTCTTCAACTGTAGCCTTTAATCATCCCAACATTGAAAGTTTAGCTGAGTATGTACTCTCTGACGTACTCGATTTAGCCCGTGCGGGAAAGACCGAGCTAGCTCTTCAGGACGACAGTGATGAGCTGGGTATAGCCCAGGTGGAACATTTATCGGAAGCAGAAGTTGAAGCCTTATTAGTTCAAAAACTAGCCAATCTTTGAGCAGGAATTGCAGATGAGTAAAATTTCGGAAGACGTTAGTCACATGTCGCCATTAAAACAAGCATTTTTGGCGCTAGAGAAAATGAGTGCTAAACTCGCTCGAGTCGAGCGAGCGCAAACCGAGCCAATTGCGATCGTGGGTATGGGTTGCCGCTTTCCTGGAGGAGCTAATGACCCAGAATCTTTCTGGCAAATACTTCATAATGGAATCGATACCATTAAAGAAGTGCCCTCTTCGCGGTGGGATATCGATGCTTACTACGACCCCAATCCCGAAACTTTAGGGAAGATGTACGCGCGAGAAGGGGGATTTTTAGAGACTAACGTAGACGAATTCGATGCGGAATTCTTCGGTCTGGCCCCCCGTGAAGTCGTGAGTATGGACCCCCAGCAGAGATTATTACTAGAAGTTAGCTGGGAAGCCCTAGAAAATGCGGGTGTTGCTTTGGATCAACTAGCTGGAAGTCAAACGGGTGTGTTTGTGGGTATTAATACCGCTGACTACTCACAGCTCCAAATGAAGGTGAGAGATCCCAATAATCTTAATGCCTATTTCTTTACCGGCAACACTACTAGCGTTGCCGCTGGACGCTTATCCTACCTTTTAGGTCTCCAAGGTCCGAGCATTGCCTTAGATACCGCTTGCTCGTCTTCTTTAGTTACTATTCATCTTGCTTGTCAAAGCCTGCGTATGGGTGAGTGCCGTATGGCTTTAGCGGGGGGCGTTAACCTAATGCTGTCTGAGGAGGGCCCAATTATCCTTTCCCGAATGCGGGCTTTAGCTGTTGATGGTCGCTGCAAAACTTTTGATGCCGCAGCTGACGGTTACGGACGAGGAGAAGGATGCGCTCTGGTGGTACTAAAAAGGTTATCGGATGCGATTGCTGAGGGTGACAATATTTTAGCTTTGATTCGAGGTTCTGCGATCAATCATGATGGTCGTAGTAGTGGACTAACAGTTCCCAATGGGATAGCTCAACAGAAAGTAATTCGTGCTGCTTTAGCAAACGCTAAGGTCGAGCCCAATCAGATGAATTATGTAGAAGTCCACGGTACGGGTACAGCTTTGGGAGACCCCATTGAGGTTGAAGCATTAGCCAACATACTGAGCGAAGGACATTCTCAAGAACGACCTCTGATGCTTGGTTCGGTAAAAACCAATATCGGTCATCTAGAAGCGGCAGCAGGGGTAGCGAGTTTGGTCAAAGTCGTTTTAGCAATGCAGCATCAAGAGATTCCACCGCATTTACATCTTAAAACTCCCAATCCTGCTATTTCCTGGCAAGACTTGCCGCTGGTGATTCCCACAGAACCAACTCCCTGGCCAACAGACGCAGAGCAACGACGCTTGGCTGGTATTAGTTCCTTCGGCATGAGTGGAACGAATGCCCATGTAGTGCTAGAAGAGGCTCCTGAAGTCAAGCTCCCTCTCAAAGAAGTAGAGCGCCCAATGCATTTGCTGACCCTATCGGCTAAGAGTGAAGGGGCATTAACAGAATTGACAGAGCGGGTTACAGACTATTTAAAGATCAATGAATCGGAATCCCTGAGCGATATCTGTTTTACGGCTAATAGCGGACGCTCTCACATGGAACATCGTTTGGCCATCATAACGCAACAGCAGGCCAAGTCAATCGAACAACTGACTGCTTTGGCAGCGGGAAAAGATGTAGCAGGGGGATTTAGAGGCATAGTGCCGCGGTCAAATAAACCTAAAGTAGCATTTCTGTTTACGGGTCAAGGCTCCCAGTATTTGGGGATGGGACGTCAGCTTTACGAAACTCAACCTACCTTTAGAAAAGCTTTGCAGCTTTGCGACAAAATTTTACGTCTCTATTTAGATGTTCCCCTCCTAGAAATTCTCTACCCAGATGACGTAGCTCGACCAGCACCCAGAGCAAACTTAGATCTAACTGCTTATACTCAGCCAGCCTTGTTTGCGCTAGAGTATGCCCTGTTTCAATTATGGCGGTCTTGGGGTATAGAACCCAGCGCAGTTATGGGTCATAGTGTGGGAGAGTATGTTGCTGCCTGCGTCGCTGGAGTGTTTAATCTAGAGGACGGACTGAGACTGATCGCTTATCGCGGGAAGTTGATGCAGGCACTGCCATCAGAGGGAGCAATGGTGGCAGTATTTGCCGATGAGGAGCTAGTGAAGGCAGCAATAGAATCCTCAGCGGGGCTAATTTCGATTGCGGCGCTCAACGGTCCCAAGAATACCGTCATTTCAGGTGAGCATGAGGCAATGCGGGCAGTTCTGAAAAAACTGGAAGCTTTAAAGGTAGATTTCCGTCACTTAAAAGTTTCTCATGGGTTTCACTCCCATCTCATGGAGCCAATGCTAGATGCTTTCGAGCAGATAGCTAGATCGGTAGAGTATGCACCGCCGCAGATTAGGCTGATTTCTAACCTAACCGGACAATCGATCTCCGGCAGAGAGATTGCCCAAGCCGAGTACTGGTGCCGCCACATCCGAGAATCAGTGAGATTTTCAGCTGGCATGCAGGCACTTCATGACTGCAACTGCGAGGTGTTTATCGAGATTGGACCCCACCCAGTTTTGACTGGAATGGGACGACAGTGTTTGCCAGAAGAGGCAGGAGTTTGGCTGCCTTCGCTACGCCGAAGTCATGACGACTGGCAGCAATTACTCCAAAGTTTAGCAGAGCTGTATGTTCGTGGGGTTCGGGTGGACTGGCGCGGATTTGACCGAGACTATCCGCGCCGCCGTCTACCTCTACCAACTTATCCTTTCCAACGTCAACGATATTGGCTCGAATCAATTGCCCCCTCATCTCAAACAAGTCAACCTCATGAGGCCTTCAATGATTGGTTTTACGAAGTTGAATGGCAGCCCAAATCTCGCGAGGATACTGAATCCCATACCGCAGTAATTTCTGCAACTGCTCCAGGTCGTTGGCTAATTTTTGCCAATCGAGATAACGGGATTGGTACGGCCCTAGCAGAGCTGTTGGCAGCGCGCGGAGAGAGCTACGCTCTAATTTTTCCTGGTGAAGCTTATCAAGCTACTGACGGAATACATTGGCAGATCGATCCCGCTAAACCTGAAGATTTTCAGCGGTTCTTGACCGAAATTGCCGCCATCGATGAACGACCTTGTCGGGGAATAGTTCATCTCTGGGGTATCGATGTTGCGCCCATAGAAAATTTTGTTGACTCCTGGTCAAACGACCAACTTCTGAGCTGTGGAAGCGTGCTGCACCTAGTCCAAGCACTTAGCGCAGCCAAGCTAGCTTCCTTACCTCGCCTCTGGTTAGTTACCCAAGATGCCCAACCGGTATCTCAAACTGCTTCTCTGGCAGTCACCCAAGCTCCTTTGTTGGGTTTAAGCCGAGTGGTGGCGATCGAACACCCTGAACTTTGGGGAGGGCAGATCGATTTAGCTGCTGACGATGTTACCCAAGCAGCAACTTGCTGTTTAGAAGAAATCTGGCAACCAGATACCGAAACTGAAGTTGCCTTCCGACAAGGACAGCGATATGTACCTCGCCTCAAACGACAACAAGCTGCGACCACAGCGACTGAAAATCTTCAGATACAGTCTGATGGGACTTACTTAATTACGGGGGGTCTCGGTGGTTTAGGATTGAAGTTAGCCAAATGGCTAGTAGATCGGGGAGCGCGACACTTGGTGTTAATCGGGCGTCGGGGAGCTTCTCCCACTGCCTGCGAACAGATCGAGGGACTGCAAGAAGCGGGGGCTGAGATCGGCATAATCAAGGCGGATATCACTCAGCACGCTCAGGTGCAAAATGTTCTGGCTGAAATTGCCGAATCTTTGCCGCCACTGCGGGGAATTGTTCACTTAGCTGGAGTCCTCGATGATGGTGTGCTGCTACGACAAAATTGGGAACGTTTTGTTAAAGTTATGGCTCCGAAGATAGCAGGAGCGTGGAATCTTCATCTTCTCACTCAAGATTTATCACTAGACTTTTTTGTTTCCTTCTCCTCAATTGCCTCACTGCTGGGCTCCCCCGGTCAGGGCAATTACTCAGCTGCCAATGCCTTTTTAGATTCTCTGGCTCACTATCGCAAAGGGCAACAGCTTCCAGCTTCGAGCATCAACTGGAGTCCCTGGGGTGAAACGGGGATGGCAGCGGAATTAGGCAGCCTTGGCGAACAGCGATGGGCAGCAGCCGGGGTAAGTGCGATCGCTCCTGACCAGGGAATGGAAGTATTTGAACGACTCCTCGCTGGCTCAGCAGCCCAAACTGGGGTACTACCAGTTAATTGGCCTAGGTTTTTTCAGCATTTTGCTACAGAAGTAGAACCAACCTTTTTGTCCCAAATCGCTAGTGAAACCTATTCCCAGGTGGGAAGCGAGCCGAATTGGAAATCTCAAAAGTCCGAACTGTTACAGCAATTAACAGCAGCTTCTGCTAAGCAGCGTCAGGCAATTCTCACGGCTCACATTCAACAGGATGTAGCTACTGTTTTAGGTCGCGAGCAATCGCAGATCATCGACCCGCAGTTGGGATTTTTTGACCTAGGGATGGATTCGTTAATGAGCTTAGAGCTGAAAAACCGCCTTCAAGGCAGTTTGGGGCAGACCTTACCCTCAACTTTGCTCTTTGAATATCCCACGATTAAAGCTCTAGTAGAATATCTGATCGCTGAAGTACTTTCCTTAGAATCTGCTTCCCCATCAGATGCTGAGTCTCAGAGGGAAACTGACGATCAAGTTGAGGTTTTGACGGCAATAGAAGGACTTTCTAATAACGAATTAGAAGCTTTGATAGATGAAGAATTGGCAGCATTAGCAAATGGAAACTAAGTTGACATCCTCCCTTCGGCATGTGCTGTCGGGATTCTGTTTCTCACGATTAGGCTTTTCTGTTTCATTCGCACGTATCTAGACACAAGTTAAACTTATGCCCCCGATATTGGTACGTCCACAGACCTTCACTGTATTTCAACAGCCCGATTCCGCAAGCCCTGCGGTACAGTTCCTGTCCGAACAAAATACTTATTTGATTGGCGTCCTTCAGGGATGTACAAATCCATTGCCCTGTCAGCTTATCCCAGTCTGCCAACTTTTCTGCGCCGTCGCTCAGTCTGCGCGAACTTTGATGTTAGGCTTTCTGTATGAGAAAACTATTACTTACTGGAACAAGATTAAACAGTTGGGTAAAATTGTTCCCAAACTAAATTATCAAGATTTAGTCTATATCGCGGTTCGGGATACAGAACCCCAAGAAGATTATTTAATTGCCCAGCATAATATTAGAAACTTTACCACCACAGAAGTAAGAGACAAAGGTATAAATCAGGTGGTGCAGGAAATCCTGGAGAGGTTGCAAGATTGCGATCGCCTCTACATTTCTTTTGACGTGGATAGCATGGATCCAGCTATTG
>JAAUXZ010025530.1_pt1 | contig 10947 bp, 14 predicted proteins | sample 7278131 | NCBI WGS metagenome assembly JAAUXZ01 (sample SAMN14350119, study PRJNA611818) | marine sediment metagenome | isolation source: surface marine sediment (3m) | place: French Polynesia: Moorea | collected 2018-08
GACAGCATCGGCGTAGACTGGGTTCAACACGGACGAGGAGGAAACCATGAAACGATTAGTTCTGATGCTTTTAATGATGGTCAGTAACATCGCGATTGCCCAGCAGGGCGTCGACATGAACCAGATGATGGAAAAGATGGCCGAAATGCAAAAATGCATGGCTGAAATTGATCAATCGAAAATGCAGCAATATCAGCGAGAGGGAGAGGCATTTGGCAGGGAACTGAAAAGCCTTTGCAGTGCTGGAAAACGCGACCAGGCGCAATCCAGGGCCATGGAGTACGCCATGCAAATCAGAAACTCAAGCGAATTGCAGAAAGTCAGGCAGTGCATGGCGCTAATGCAGGGTATGCCCGGCATGCCGCAACCACAGGATTTCGCGACCATGGTTGAGGAAGCCAAACAGAAACACGTTTGTGATGCGATGTAGGCGCAGCTTAAAATGCGCTGATCCTTTCACAGAGCCAGGAGGCATGACCAGTCGAGCTGCGGCTGGTCAACTCTGGACTAACCAGACTTTGAAACGAAAGCTACGCGGACGGGAAAGCAAAAAAATCCGTTATTCTTCGTCAAAATAATCATACAATCCCGCACGGTTTTTCTGCACAACGACCAAAAACTGGTGATTTAAGCTTGTACGAAAATATAAAAAAACGGGTTTCGCTACTCCTACAATCTGATTTTGAAAAAGCCCTCTCGTCTTCAAGAATAGGCCTTGAAAAGGAAAGTCTGCGGGTATCACCGGAGGGTAATTTATCTCAACTTACCCATCCGGCGGCGCTAGGTTCTCCACTGACTCATTCACAGATAACCACTGATTTTTCCGAGGCGCTCACCGAGCTGATTACACCACCTTTTGAGTCGGTCGAAGACGCCATTCAATCGCTGGATGATATTCAGAACTTTATCTATCACAACCTGGACGATGAAATCCTCTGGGCGACCAGCATGCCTTGCGTGGTTGAGGGCGAGACCAAAATACCGTTGGCGCGTTACGGGACTTCAAATGCGGCGCAGATGAAAACCGCCTATCGCCGCGGTCTCGGTTTGCGTTATGGCCGCGTCATGCAGGTAATCGCCGGTGTGCATTTTAACTATTCCTTCTCACCAGAATTCTGGGCGCTATATCAGTCACTCAGTAACAATTCCGATGATCCACAGGAGTTTATTTCCGAGCACTACATGGGCTTGGTTCGAAATCTGCTGCGTTACGGTTGGCTGGTCGCTTACCTGTTTGGTGCCTCCCCCGCGGTTTGCAAGTCGTTTCTGCAGGGCAAGAGGACTTCACTCGAGGAGTTTGACAGCAATACGTATTATGAACCTTACGCTACCTCTCTACGGCTGGGAGATATTGGTTATACCAACAGCAAAGAAAAGGACAGTGGCATCAAGGCGAATTACGACTCGCTGGAATCCTATGCCAACAGCCTGCTGGGTGCTATCAGCACGCCTTATCCCGGTTACGAAAAATTTGGTATCAAGGTGGATGGCAAGTATCAGCAATTGAATGCCAATATTCTGCAAATCGAAAACGAGTATTATGCCTCAGTGCGACCCAAGCAGATCCTGCAGGGTGATGAGATGCCATCACTCGCGCTGAAGAAGCGGGGTATTGCCTACGTTGAATTACGCTCGCTGGACGTCAACGCTTTCGATCCTCACGGTATCAATGCCGAACAGCTGCATTTCCTCGAGATTCTGATGCTGTTTTGTCTGCTTCAGGGGAGTCCACCGCTGTCGAGCACTGAAATTACCGCGATCGATGACAATATGTTGCAAGTCGCCCATAAGGGCAGGCAACCGGGATTGCTGTTGAAGCGCGGTGAGCAAGCGTTAAGCCTGCAGGATTGGGCAGCTGAGTTGTGTCATCAGATGAAACCAATAGCCAACTTGCTGGACAGCGCCAACTACTGTGAAAAATATTTCACCAGCCTGCGTTCACAAATTGCTGCGGTATTCGATCCTGACCTGACCCCCTCGGCGAGAATGCTGGCCGAGATGCGGCAACGCGAAGAAGGTTTTTATCACTACGCCAAGCGTATGTCGCAGCACTATTATCACTACTACAACGACAAACCGCTGCCGGCCGACAAGCTTGAGTTTTTCAGGCAAATGGCGCTTGATTCGGACACCAAGAAAAATCAGATCGAAGCAGGCGACGATATCAGTCTGGATCAATATCTGGCCAATTACTTCGGTCAGAACACCGACTAAAAGCGACAACACAGTCAACAGATAGAATTGTTCTGGGGTCGCCGGCGAATTTTTTGCAATCCTTGAATTATGGCTATCTCGCTACATCATTTTTTTCTGCTTACCGATCGACCTGCGCAGCTGGCAGCGCAACTAGCCAGTCTGGGTTTAACTGAAGGGAGTTCCAATAGTCATCCCGGGCAAGGTACAGCGAATCGACGCTTTTTTCTTCCCGGTTCGGCGTTCGAAATTCTATATATACGCGATGCGGAGGAAGCTCGAACAGGACCAGCCAAAGGCTTGAGATTTAACGAGCGGGTCAGCGGAGTACCGAATAATCCTTTCGGCTTGATCGTCGAGTCAGAATCGGAGCCTTTTGCGGGCTGGAAATACTACCCAGAATATTTCAATAACCAGTGGTTCTTTCACGTCGGTGAAAACTCCGAGCTGCTCGATGAACCACTTTGTATCGTTATGCCACAATTGCCATCCAGGCCTGATATTCCTGCTTCGCAGCAAAACGAAAACTGGACGCTGACGCAACTGATTCTCAGTTTTCCTGGGTCCGAGATGTCTAAAACGTTGCAGACGGTATCCCACTGCCCGGGGCTGACGTTGCTGCAAGGTAAGCCCCTGCATATGCAAGTCGAATTCAATCACAACAAAATGAAGCAGAGCAAAAACCTGATGCCAGAATTCCCGTTAACGATTAGTTGGTAAAAACGAGTAAGGACAGCACAAAAAATATGGCTAGATTAATCCTGGTGTGTGGACCAACGGGTGCGGGCAAAACCACGCACTCAATATCGCTCTGTAGCGAAATTGGAGCCGTACGATTCTCCATCGATCCATGGATGCAAACCCTGTTTGCCGAGGACATGACAGAACTCGACTACAACTGGATGATCAACCGGGTTTATCGATGTTATGCGCAGATTTGGGAAGTTAGTGAGCAAATTCTGCGGCTCGATGGGAAGGTGGTGCTGGACCTCGGATTTACCTCAAGAGAGCAAAGAATGTTTTTTGCCAGGCAGGCGAAAGGACTAGATATCAACGCCGAAATTCATTACCTGAATGCACCGAGTCACCTGCGCATGAAACGTGTCGAGCAAAGAAACAAGGAAAAGGATCCCGCTGTGTACGCCTTTGAAGTAACCAGGATGATGTTTGAATTCATGGAGCCCAGATTCGAAAAACCCAATGCCGAAGAACTAGAGTTTGGTGCCGTCTTCGAATACGGGGTGGCCGAGTAAAATTAAGTTCGTTTGCTATTCTGGCGGCTTTACGTTCATTGGTGTCGAAATTTTGAGGCTCTAAGAATAGATCGAAAAAAGGCCTGCAATTTTCCTTTAGGTACAGATTAACAACGTTTTTGCGTTAGCATAGGGCCGACGAGGAGGTGGCACTATGTCAGATAACGCGGAAGAGGGTATTGCAAAAGCACAGTCCCAGCGTGGGACTGGTGATCAACAAAAATGGCTCAGCGAGCAGCAGGCTCGCGGTTCCAGCAATCTGGGTGACCGCATGCTCACCTTTATTGCCATGCTGGGTATGTTCGGATTGCTGGTAGTCTGGATGACAGCAACCTCCGATCTTCTCATTTATGGTTCGTTTGTCGCTGTCCTGGTCCTGATCGTTGTGATTGGTCTGGCGAAGATCAAACGCATTGAGAAAATCAGGGAAGAAAGAAAACGGCAGGCCAGCGAATGGAACTCAAAAAGTTAGATGATTTCCGGGTGATATCATGCCGAAAGTGGAGGTAGCGCATGGCCAGTGAAAACAATACGCACAGTGTGGCAATCGGTTACATCCTGTGGATTTTCGGATTCATGGGCTCGCACCGCTTTTATTTCGGCCGACCGGTGTCTGGCACCATTTATTTTTTCACGGTCGGTTTATTTCTGATCGGATGGATTGTTGACCTGTTTTTGATTCCGAGTCTCGACAGGCAAGCCGACTTGAGGTTTGCCAGTGGCGACAAAGATTATACGGTTGGCTGGGTTCTGCTGGTTTTTCTTGGCTTTTTTGGTGCCCATCGGTTTTATATGGAGAAGTGGTTAACCGGATTTCTGTGGTTGTTTACCGGAGGTTTGTTTCTGCTCGGATGGTTGTATGACCTGCTGACCTTGAATCAACAGATCGATGAAATCAATCGGGGGATTATCTAGTCGATCATGTTGTGGCGAGAGTGATGGAACAAGATGTCAACTGGCCGGCGATGATTCACTGCGATGGTGACGACGAATTGACCTATGTCGCTGATTGGCAGAGCTGGCTTGCCGATAAAGATTTGTCCTCAAGCTATTACGGCCAGACCGACCACTTGATCGATAGCGACGGTAAGTTGTTTTCGCTAACCAATCAATTTGACGGGATTATCAAACCGCTGCACCTGGAGAAAACCAAAACGCTTGCCGAGGTGGCCGATTTGCTACGCAAGCATTTTTCTGTGTCCGGGACCTGTTGCATATCAAAAATACAACCGGATTCTATCGCGACTTGTCTGGCCATGTTGCGAGAGGATCAAAACGAGAGTGATTCACATGGGTAAAGTAACCATAACCGGATATCTACAAGTACCTGAAGAAGAGTTGGCCGAAGTGGCTGCGGCGCTGCCAAAACATCGTGACCTGAGCCGGGCCGAAACCGGCTGCCTGGTATTTGAAGTCAGCCAGGATGAGGCCGATCCCTGTAAGTTTAACCTGTACGAGCAATACACCAGCGCAGAGGCTTTTGATTATCACAAGGAGCGAGCCGCAGGCTCCGAGTGGGGCAGTATCAGTGTGAACGTACAGAGACACCTGACTATCGAGGAGTCGGACAGCTAATGGGAATAACCCGGAAGACCTCTGTCTAGCGTCAAATTGGAACAATGCGACCTTACTTCCCCGATTGAATACTTCAGGTGAACGCAATAAAAAACAAAATTTTTTATCTGGGTATTGGTTTGTTTTTCACGCATGAACTCGACGCGATGACAAACCATGAATGGCGTGTGCTTCCACTCACCAGTTGGATGCCAGAGCATCATGGTGAGCTGTCATTCGTGCTTTTGCATATTCCCTTGTTTGCCATACTGGTGGCGCTTGTTGCGAGCCTTAACGAGGTGATCAGGCGAAGATCGTGGATTGGTGTTTCACTATTCCTGGTGATACATGGTGGCCTGCATGCGGCCTTCATGGTACATGATGACTATGAATTCAGTTCGCTGCTATCCAATGTTTTGATATTCGGTGGGGCCGTATGCGGTGCTGTTTATTTAATCATGCTGCGTTTCGATTCCGTCGGAGATTAATCTGGAATTTCGCAGCCTCCATACTAACTTTGCGCCGTTGCCGAACTTTTGAATTGGATTGATTATGACTCTGAATAACGCGATATTAAGAATATTTGACGTGCGCGCCAGGGCTGGCAAAGCCGACATTCTGAAGCGGAAACTGTCTGATACGTCGATCGATGTGGTCAAAGGCGAACCGGGAAACCTGGGCTATTTTTTCGGTGAGAGCCTGTCTGGCGACGACCATGACCTGGTGTTCATTTCAGTGTGGCAAGACCTGGATTCGGTTAAAACCAGATTCGGTGAAAACTGGCAGCTGTCTTTTTTACCCGAGGGTTATGAAGACTTGATAGAAAACTGTTCGATCAGGCATGTGAAATTTAGCGGTGAGCTCTCTGGATCATAGGGTCTCGAGTGGTTTGACGGCCAGTCTGGTTAAGTCCCACAGGTCTGCTAGAATCAACCGATACAATAAATCAAACCATAAAAAGAGGGATTAATGGATACCAATAAAATGGCAGAAGAAGCGGTTGGCGCACTGGATGCCGCTATCGATAAAGATTTTTCTGAAGCTGAAAAAGCGCGCGTCAAGGAAATCGTTCATGATCTGCTGGTCGAGGCCATTGGCGGCATAACCGAGAGCCATACATCGACGGTGGTGCAATGTTGCGGGCCGGAGGCTGACATGGCTCACAAGCTACAGCACGAAATGATGAAAGCGCAGGACGCGTTAATCGCCAATCTGAACGCCTTGCGCTAGCTTTCTGGCAGCTCCCCTTTACCAAACCGGTTTTCAAGTCTTCCTGGTGTAGGCGTTTTACTGCAGTGGAATTTCTCGATGAACAAGTGGTTGGATGCCCCTACTGTGGGGAGTTCATCGACGTGTTGATTGACCAGCAAGAAGCAGGGGATGAATACATTGAAGATTGTCAGGTTTGCTGTCGGCCCATTGTATTCTCTGTGTATGAGGACGAGTCCGGGGCCTTATTGGTTTCGGTACGTGACGAAAACGATGTTTGACCCGTTACCCCAATCGATCATGCCGCGGTTGTTGCGTGTGTTGCTCAATTTTTCAATCAGGTTGGCGGCGTCTGCAACTTGCTTCATCCAACGATATAGCTAATAACAGTTGAACCACGGTAGGACTCGACATGGATCCACAACTGCTCTCAATTAATCACACTGACCCTCTCTGGTTAGGCATCGCTTTCCTGTTTGGCCTGGCTACCCGAACTGTCGGTTTGCCGCCCATGGTCGGTTTTCTGCTCGCCGGTTTCATGTTGAACCTGTTAAATGTGGAGGGCGGCGATTTCCTGAATGCCGTTGCCGACCTCGGTATCACCCTGTTGCTGTTTTCGATCGGGCTCAAACTAAAGCTGAAATCTCTGGCGAGACCTGAAGTCTGGGGGGTCGCCAGTATTCATATGGCAGCCGTATCGGTAGTCATCGCCGGCCTGGTTTTGGTGTTATCGGTGATTGGCTTGCCCTTGTTGTCAGAAGTGTCGTTGACCCAGGCGCTGCTCATTGGATTTGCCTTATCCTTTTCCAGCACTGTTTTCGCAGTAAAGATCCTCGATGAATTGGGAGCTGCAACGGCGAGGCACGGCAATATTGCCCTGGGTGTTCTGGTAGTTCAGGACATTGCCGCGGTGGTGTTCATCGCGGCTTCGGTCGGCAAAGTGCCTTCGGTATGGGCGATCGCACTGCTGGCGATGATTCCGTTTCGATTCGTGCTGTTCAAGATTCTGGAACGAGTTGGTCATGGCGAACTGTTGATATTATTTGGCATTACCCTGGCTCTGGTAGGCGCCAATTTGTTTGAACTCGTAGGTATTAAGGGCGACGTTGGTGCACTGTTATTCGGTATGCTGCTCGCCAACCATCGTAACGCCGGCGAACTGGCCAAAGCCTTGCTGGGATTCAAGGAGCTTTTTCTGGTTGGCTTTTTCTTAAGCGTTGGTATGACTGCTTTGCCGGGATTCGCAGAAATTGCCATAGCCTTGATATTTTTGTTGTTCCTTCCCGTTAAGGTGGCCATGTATTACGGCCTGTTCAATTTCTTTAATTTGCGTGCGAGTACCTCCTGGCGCACCTCACTGAACCTGGCCAACTACAGTGAATTCGGCCTGATCGTCGGGGCGCTTGCGGCCTCGGCTGGCTGGTTGCCAAAAGAATGGTTAGCTGTGTTCGCGGTGTTACTGTCAATCTCGATTATTGTCTCCGCGCCTCTGGTGAATGTGCGCGATCGTATCTACCAAAACTGGCGTCCGAATCTGAAGCGTTTCGAGAGACCCAACCGGCTCGAGGGTGAGGAAGATCTGGATCTTGCGCATGTCAAAGCGGTGGTCTTCGGTATGGGGCGCATGGGTACCTCGGCGTACACCGCGATGGAGCCCGACTACGAGGGTAAAATTGTTGGCGTTGAAATGGACCAGGACAAGGTCAACCAGCATTGTGAAAGCGGCCGCCATGTGGTTTCAGGCAACGCTACCAACCCCGATTTCTGGACTCGTTCTCCTGATTTAATCGACGGCCTTGAGTGGGTGTTGTTAACGCTGTCCTCGCACAAGGCCAACATACTCGCGGCAACCCATTTGCGCGAAGCCGGTTACAAGGGGCATATCGCTGCGGTAACCCAGTTCCGTGATGAGGTTGAGGAACTGGTTGAGGCCGGGGCCGATCACACCTTTGATATTTATGCCGAGGCGGGCCTCGGTTTTGCCAATGAATTACGCAATTTCATGCAGGATTCTGCACCAGCGGCTTCGTCAGAAAAATCGTAAAGGGTTAACCTGACATTGATGACCAAAACCGCGACGAAGTCTGACTGGAGAAACCATGGCGACCTGTGGTGAGGCGCTGGTCGAGATTCTGCAAAACTATGGTATCGACACCATTTTTGGTATTCCCGGTGTCCACACGGTAGAGCTATATCGGGGTCTCGACAGAGTCGACATCCGTCATATCACTCCACGACATGAACAGGGTGCCGGTTTTATGGCCGATGGTTATGCGCGTGCCACTGGCCGTGTCGCAGCCTGTTTCATCATCACCGGCCCCGGAATGACCAATATAGTCACGGCGATGGGGCAGGCTTTGGCGGATTCCATTCCGATGCTTGTTATCTCATCGGTTAATCGGCGACATGAGCTCGGTATGGGTGAAGGTCGCCTGCACGAATTGCCACAGCAGTCTAATCTGGTCGCTGGTGTGGCACGCTTCAGTCACAGGCTGATGCGTGCCGAGGAATTACCCAAAGTGCTGGCACGCGCATTCACTGTTTTTCACAGTGAGCGACCAGGCCCCGTGCACATTGAAATCCCCATCGATGTGATCAGCGAAAATGCAGATTCTCTGCATCGAAAAGCCTTTAGCTTGCCGAGCCCGCCGGCAGCCGCAGCGGGTGCATTGCAGAACGCCGCGGAAATACTTAATCACAGCTCATCTCCTCTTATTGTCGTTGGCGGTGGTGCCGTCAATGCGGCCGCTGAAGTGCGAGAACTGGCAGAAGTACTCAATGCACCGGTGATTAATACGGTTAATGCCAAGGGTGTATTGGCCGCTAGTCATGCGCTTGCCGTGGGCGGTTCACCGAGCAGTGAAGCGCTGCGGGAAGCGATTCAACAGGCGGATGCAGTGATCGCCATCGGTACCGAGTTCGGCGAGACCGATTACGACTATTTCACCCGGGGTGATCTGGTGCTGAACGGTAAGTTGATACGCATAGATATTGATGCGCAGCAGTTAACCCGTGCGGTCCGCTCTGATGTGCCGATTTGCAGTGACGCGCGCCTCGCTATCCAGGGCTTGTTACCCCATCTACAACAGAGGCAAACGGATGCAACGAAGCGGGTGATGGCGCTGCGCGAATCCCATCGTGCGGCGCGTAACGACGATTACAGCCAATTTTTCGAAACCATTCGGTCCGCGTTACCCGATGTGGTGATCGCCGGGGATTCTACGCAGCCGACCTATCATGCCTATCTTCACTACGACACTGAAAAACCGAGACGTTATTTCCACTCTGCATCCGGTTACGGCACCCTGGGTTATGCCATTCCGGCGGCCATCGGTGCCAAGCTCGGGAACCCGGATACTCCTGTTATCGGCTTGATTGGGGATGGCGCTGCACAATTTTCGATAGGCGAGCTCGCCAGTGCGGTGGAAGCGAACATCAATGTGATATTTCTGGTATGGAACAATTCTGGATATCGGGAGATCAAACAGTTCATGGCCTCTCATGACATCCCTACCATCGGCGTCGATATTCATACCCCGGATTTTCCCGGGCTTGCCGAATCGATGGGTTGTTTTGCAGAACGTGCCGAAAGCCTTCAGGATTTGAAGACTGCGCTGCAGCAAGCCCAGCAACGCAGTGGGCCAAGCCTGATCGAAGTGCGACAAGCCGATATTGCTCCCGGCGATCCAGTTTAGGCAGCCCGACATGCACGGATCCGAAGAACCCCTTATTATCGATATCGAGGCTTCTGGTTTTGGGGGGCGGAGTTATCCCATCGAAGTTGGCGTGGCGCTGGATCAGGGCAAACGCTTTTGTTCCCTGATAACTCCCGCACCCGACTGGACCTACTGGGACGAGGATGCCGAGAAAATTCATCACATCAGCAGGGATACGCTGGAGAGCTGTGGTAAACCAGCCAAAGAGGTAGCCCGTCAGCTCAATCGGCTGCTCGATGGCAAAACGCTTTATACCGACGGCTGGGTTGTGGATAAACCCTGGTTAACCACGTTATTTCATGTCGCAGGTGAGCCGATGAGGTTTTCAGTTAGCCCGCTGGAGCTAATTCTCTCAGAGCAACAAATGGAACAGTGGCATGCAGCCAAGGACCGTGTCTCGGCTGAATCCAATGTGATACGCCATCGCGCCAGCAACGATGCCTGGATAGTCCAGCAAACCTTCAAAGAAACACGGCATAACAGATAGGTCTGTTTGCGGCCGCCAATAGCCACAGTCTGGCTGCAGGGCGGTAGAGTCCGTTGACCGGGCTGTTAAAAGACCAGTATCTGCCCTTGTCGGCGCAGGTTATCAATGTGTTGCGAGGTCTCCAACAGCCGCCTGACTCTGTTATCTGTATTTGTCACCCGACTCCAGTTAGTCGCTGCAATGGCTTGACCAATGCTGCCGCTATTTTGCTGAACTGAGGGTTTGTCTATCAGAACATCGTTTGCCAGTGGGGAGTGCGCAAGAACGGAAGCCATTAGTAAAAACAGAATTGAGGTGGGTCGCTGCATGGCTTTTCTCCTTGTGTTGAGTGCTTCCTGGTTTTGTCGATAAAACATCGTGAAAAAACGGGAAGCCAGACTTGTCTAGATATTAAATAGACGAAAAATACCTTGTCAACGTCTAATTTACCCATAGTTTAATAAAAATCTAGCTTTATAGTAGACAAAAATTAAACATTAGGGGAACCTGGTTGCTAATAAATCCCTCTAAATTTCATCCGGTTACCCATGGAGTA
>JAAUXZ010025873.1_pt1 | contig 10945 bp, 8 predicted proteins | sample 7278131 | NCBI WGS metagenome assembly JAAUXZ01 (sample SAMN14350119, study PRJNA611818) | marine sediment metagenome | isolation source: surface marine sediment (3m) | place: French Polynesia: Moorea | collected 2018-08
CTGGCTGCGGACCCCCAGATCCGGTGGTAATAATCACGTCAGTTATCAGCAAGGCGCCTTCAATAACGTCGGTATCCAAGATCGCGGAAGGTCCGTCTGAATCGAAATTTTGTGTTCCAGCGATGTTGGTATTAGCTGCAACATCCTGAATGGTTATGTTAAATGGATCTATCAGCCATTGGCCTTTTTTTCCATTGGGCGCACTGGCGTCGGGAACTGAAGTAATGTCGAGCACCCTCAAGCCTGAGGTTTCGATGAAACCGCCATTGCCTGATTGAGTGCCGCCTTGTGCAGTCAACTCGCCGTGCACATGCACATCATTTTCAGCAAACAGGATGACTCGACCACCGTCACCATTTTCTGTCGCATTAGCTGACACCCTTGCGCCCTCATCCAGAGTGACCGAAGTGGCATTGTTAATCTCTGGATTCAGGCCCTGCTGATCACCACCGACTAATATTTCACCACCTCCGTTGCTACCCTCAGCAGTAATATTGGTACCGGATAACAGGGCGATCTGCTCGGCTTCCAGCTGAATCTTTCCGCCGAGTTGCTGGGTTCCAGCAGTAACTGATCCGCTCACTTCTATATCGTCTTTGGCTACCAACCGAATGCTGCCGTCGGCATCTTGCACCAGTCCGGTCGCGTTGATGCTGCCGCTGTGCTTGAGACTGCCTGCAAACAATCCGACCGCGCCGTAATTGGCTTCTATGCTGCCGAGATTAGTCACGGTGTTATCAGCTGCCTGAACCTCAAATTCGATGGCAGAATCCGCGAGGCTGGAAATGGTTACCGCGTCACCCGCAGCAAGTAGGATGTTGCCGTTGTCGACCTCGATCGAACCGCTGTTTTCTATCTGCGGCGCAATTAAAACAACACTGCCATCCTGGCCAGCCTGGATTACACCCTGGTTTGTGATACCGCCAAATCCACCGCCCTCAAACTGCAGCTTGCCGTTGAGGAAGTTTTCATTGGTGATATTGAGCGTGGAACCAAAAAAGCCTGCGGTATTTATCTGTGCGCCTTGCCCCACCATAAGCCCGTGCTGGTTGATCAGGAACACCCGGCCGTTAGACTGAAGACTGCCGAGTATCTGCGATGGATTATTACCAATCACGCGATTTAACACAGCGCTGCGGTGATCAGGTTGAACGAATCGCGTGGTTTCTCCGGCCGCAATACCAAATTTCTGCCAGTTGATAATCGCATTACGACTATTGTTGATTTGCAGTGTGCTTGGATTGATCTGTGTGAAGGTTGCGTTGCCGTGTACCACCTCGGCTCCCTGTGGATTAGCCTGTGCTACCGAAGCGAACACCGTTGCAGCAATTAAAAGGGACAGACTTGAGCGCCTGAATAAGTTTGGATTGTTCGACAATTGATTATTCATAAGTCATCACCTGATCACGCACTCAAACTCTTCCCTGTTTACACCCTTCTCTCCAAAAAGATCGATCATCATTTCTGACTCAGCACCAATCTGCGAGGGATCTGGAATGCGGTCGAATTTCTGAAATGCAGGCACTACCAGCAAACGTACCGTAGAGCTCGCCACCGAGCGTGCTGCTTCGCCAGCGCCCAGGTTCACCGTACTTCCATCTTGCCCCTGCACAGCGACATCACCCTTACGAACATTGACATAAAGCCCTGGTTCAATGGTTTCCTGTTCCACCGCAGAGAAAAACTCTTCGCGGATATTAATGGTGTCAGGTCGAGGCGCGCCGCCGAGGTTTCGCAGCGCGGCGGGGATATCCGGCAGTAATTGTGGTTGACCACTGCGGCTGGTTAAAAATGCTGTGCGTCCGCGATCCAGCAAAAATGACTCTCGTCCGACAAGATTCAGGACGATGGCGCCATCCCAGACCTTGGCGTACATGCCTGCCTGTGCACTTTGCGCATAAACCGGCTTCAACAGAAAATTCAGCAGGCGTGAAGCTATACTGTGACGGCGTGGATTATACATCGCTGTCTCACTGGAACAGGCACCCTCACAGACCAGATCAAAACCGGTTCCACGAATACCAATGGTCGCGGTTGGCGATGCAACTCGCACCGCTTCTTTATTGAACAGTCCAATGGCACCCGTCACAAAGCGCATGCCACCCTGCAGGAATCGGAAAAAGGAATTACTCTCCTGTGGCTGATCAGGTTTGTATTCATGCTCCTCGATTCGGAAAGCACTTTGCGGTGACAAAGTGATCCGGGTTTTATCATTCATTGCAATCACCGTGTGCGATTGCAGGCCGGTGCTGATCTGGTCACGCTCGTAAATTGCCGATCCGACGGTGAGGCGCCTGCTCTGCTCACCGTCTTCCAGCGCCGTAGCGCGTCCGTTCAAAACCGCTATACGACCGACCACGCGTGACTCCGCCTGCGCCAGCCCGCCAATTTCACGTTCTTCCTGATCACATTCCCCGGCTTCGCACAAGCGCGCGTCAAATTCGGTACCTCGAATACCGATGGTTGCCACCGGTGTCGCAATGTTGAAACCTGAGGGTTTCAGCTTACTGATGACGCCCGTAACCGCACGCAAGCCACCTTTGAACAAACTAAAAAATGCGTTCTCCTGGCCAGTATCGACATTGACGTCTTCAATACGGAAGGTAGTACCGGGACGCAATGTCATTTTTGTGCCATCGTCCAGCACGAGCACTGCAAATCCCTTGCTGCCAGTTTGCAGGGTTTCACCATTGTGGACGCCGTTACCTTTGCCAATCAGTTTTGCCGACTGGCCTGGGATCTGGCTGGTCAAAACACCACGAGAGTAAAGCACTTCTCCGACTTCAATGTTGGCTGTCGCGGAAAAGGAAGCCAGCGCAACTATCGCAAGGCTGACAATTTCAAGGATTCGTCTTTTCATACACCACCTCAAAACCGATACACCAGATTGAAATGAAACCTGTTGTCACCATCCTGATTGATGGTGCCGTCCGGCCCTCCGCCTTCTCCAATACTGCCGTAATCCAGACCGTAGCTGAGATTATCTCCCCAGGATCCTCGTGCACCGAGACCAGCCGACGATAACTCGTAGTCAATTGCTTCTACCGTATCGCCCTCGTTGTATTCCAGTGCGGCGACATCATAGAAAACGAAAAAGCGAAGGTCGTAGGCTTCAAACGGCGGTAACCACAGTTCCAGACTCGATTCGTAACCTGAATCACCGGTTACCGAACGTTCCTCGAAGCCACGCAGTGTCGTGGAGCCGCCAACAGCAAACTGTTCACCCGATATCAACAATGCATCCGTCGACTGTCCGGAGAAACTGATGTGCGCCAACCATTCACTGCCCAACAGGTAGTCATAACTGAGGTTATAGCGGAAAGCCGACCAGCCGCTCTCAGCTTCCAGCCGGTCTTGTTCATAGTCGGTATCGTCATCACCAACTTCATTCAGAAAAGTAAAACCGCCCGACAATTGGCTGGAGGGGGTCAGGTAAGTGAAGGAATAACCCAGCTCCACTGGAGCACTGACCACTTCATATTCGCTAAAGCCGGGATCCACGGTGTTATCGAAAGTTTTTTGCTGATAACCAATTGACCAACGGTGTTTGAAATCACCACTCGACAGAAAAGGGCGCGAATAAATCACACCAAATACGGTACCGGCTCCCGTTGCTTCGATACCTTCAAACGGCTGGCTGAATGAATCCGAATCGGAAAAAAGAAAATCAACATTACCACCATGACCATACAATGGAATGCGATAACTCAAGCCATACTGCGTGCTCGACTCGGTGTCTTCTGGCGCTGTGGTTAAGGTAGCAGTTAACTGATGGTCGCGATTGAGCAGATTGCCGTGTTGATAGCCCAGGGTAGTCCGGTATTCGTTATCGTCTTTCGGTCCCGTGTTATCCAGGGTTAGAAAAAACACCTGGGGGTCACGATCCTCAACGCTCAACACCGCATCAATAGTGTCAGACTCCTCGCCCTCTCGGAATCGTAATGTCGTCGCCTTCGAGGCGTGTGAGTTGGCAATTTCCAATGAGCGCGAAAGCTCGCGCATATTGGGAGCGTCACCAGAGGTCAACTCTGGCAAGGTATTGAGAATGTTCTCGTCATTAAAAAAACGGTTCCCCTCAACCAGCACCTGGCCAACAGCAAACTGGGAAATCCTGAGCTGCACAACGCCATCGTTGAGTTCTTGCGGGGGCAGGGATACGCGGTGGAAGTTGTAACCACTGACGACGAGTTCGCGCTCCAGCGCATCAGCCGCAGCCGAGAGTCCGTCTAGTCCAAACTGGTCACCAACAAATGGGGACACAACCGATAAAGCACGGGAATCTCCGAGTGGATTGTCGCCGACTATTTCGTAGCGATCGACTCGAAATCGAATTTCTTCGACCGTTGATTGAGCAAACGCATTGGAGAAAATCAGGCTAGACAGCAAAAACAGCAGGTATGGCATAACCCTTTGAACATAATAATTTTAATTGTATGGCCACTAAGCATATGTCATGCAAGCGGAGGTAGTCTATGAGAAAAATGTGATAGAGTTCACAATAGATTCTAGACCATATTTTCCAGTGCACGCGAAATTAGCATCCTTTTTAGCGGCGCACTGCCGGCCACCAACTGCATGCCAAAGTTTCTGAATTGACCCACCAGGGCATTGTTGTTGCCGTAAAATTCCTTCAGTGCAGTAAAGCTATTGGCGGCAATCCAGGTATCGCTCTTTCGCCTGCGTTCATAACGACGCAAGATTCGCGGGTCACTGATACGCTTTGCGTCAGCCAGCAAGTTGACCAGACACTCGACGTCGCTGAATCCCAGGTTGACTCCCTGTCCCGCCAGCGGGTGAACCGAATGCGCAGCGTCACCAATCAACACCACACGATGGCGCACCCATTCCTCACATTGGTGCGTGGCCAGTGGAAACGAAACCCTCTGGCTGGTCGATGTTACCTCACCGAGTCGATACTCAAAGGCTTCACCGAGGGCCTCGCAAAACACCTCATCGGATGCAGCCAGCAGCATTTTGGCCTTATCGTTATCGCAGGACCAAACGATCGAGCAGTCCCCATTTGCGAGGGGCAAATACGCCAACGGGCCAGTCTCCAGAAATCGTTGCCAGGCAGTGTTTTCATGGGGTAGTTCCGTACTGACATTAGCTACCAACGCCGTTTGCTCGTAACTCTTCATACTGATTTCGAAACCGGCTAAATCACGGGTTGTTGATCCCCTGCCCTCGGCAACCAGCAATAATTCGGCTTCCACCAAATCGCCATTGTCGAGAGAGACCACTATGCCCCCACTGTCATTTTGCACGATGGCATCAACTCGGGTTGGCTGGACCAGGGTAATGTCATCATGTTGCTCACAGGTTTCCGTTAGCACCTTAAGTATTTGCACATTTTCCACTATGGCACCCAATTGATCACGTGCCAGCTCGGCTGCATCAAAGGCAACAAGGGCTTCTCCACGATCGTGCCATACTTTCATTTGATCGTAATAACAGACCCGGTCCTGCGGTAAGCGATCCCAGAGATTTAGGGAATGCAAAAAGGCCTGCGAGTGCGGGCTAATGGCTGAGACGCGCAAATCGTATTTCGCAGGATCCGGTTTCGGCGCAGCAGCAGTTTCGATCAGCGCGACCCGCTTGCCACTATTGGCAAGTGCCAGTGCGGCAGTGGAACCGATGAGACCACCACCTGCGATTGCCACGTCGAAATGTTTCACCGCTTGCCTCGTAACATTGGATTACCGCCAAAAGCCAGCCCCATGCCGAGAAAGGCCAGATGAGTTTTTAACGGATTAAAGAGATCAAGCGCTGCAAGCCCAATTCCCCGACCTTGCTTAATTGGGGACAGATTATTTGAAAAAAGACTCACCAGCGTATCACTGTATCGGATAACCTGCTTTTGCTCCCGCTCACGATCTTTTGAAAATGCCTGCATCAATTCGTTGACTTGCTCTCGGTCCCGAAAATCGATGTTATTTGCCATCAGGTTTTGCAAAACGGCGATGTCGCGGATCGACAGGTTATAACTTTGTCCGGCCACCGGATGTAATGCATTCGCGGCATTGCCTAACATCAGGCATCGCCCCGCGGTCAATTTTTGGGTGCTGGTACGGTAAAGAGGAATCGAAAATCGATCACCGACGCGGTTGATATAACCAAGGCGCATGCCAAAACAGTCCTGCAATTCATTCACAAAATCGTTCGATTCCAGGGCCATGCGAGATTCAGCATTTTCCGGCGACATGGTCCATACGCAGGCATAGCGTTCTGCGCCCAGAGGCAACATGGCGAGGGGCCCCTGGTCGGTAAATCGCTCGAAGGCGGTCCCGGCCTGCGGCTTGCTGACTTCGGCGTTACAAATGATCAGCGACTGACCGTAATCAACCTGGTCGACGTCGATACCGATAGAGGCGCGCAATTTGGAACGCGCTCCGTCAGCAATCAGACACAACTCACCAGAGAGTTCTAGCGTCTGATCCGCCTGCGTGAAATCAATATCAACCCGATCTTCCGATTGCGAAAGTGAATTAACGGTTGCTCCATACTCTATGCTGATTGCATCGCAGGCCTTCGCTGCCTGCAATAGGCAGGCACTCAAATGGTAGCTCTCCACCACATATCCCAGTGCATCTACTCCTACCTCATCGGCATGCAGTCGGGTTACGCCGTACTGACCTTTGGTGCTAACGTGGACATGGCGCATTGGCGCCGCATGGGATTGCAATTGATCCCAGATACCAATGGCTTTGAATATTTGAACGGTGCTGCCAGAGAGTGCAATGGAGCGGGCATTCAGTCCGTCGACCTGCATCTCTGGTTGCTCCATTGCCTCGAGCACGACAACCGAACGATCAGACCGCTGCAGGGCCAGTGCAGCACAGAGACCGACCGGCCCGCCACCAACAATAATCAAATCAGCCTGCATCGGCCATCAATGCTTCAATATCGTCGGCCTTGCGCACCAATCCTTCAGTAAGCACTTCACAACCATCTCTGGTGACCAGCACATCATCCTCGATTCGTATTCCGATATCCCACCATTTACGGTGGACTCCTTTGGTGCCGGCAGGAATATAAATACCCGGTTCGATGGTTAACACCATACCTGGCTCCAGTAATCGCCATTGATCACCGACCTTATAATCACCGACATCATGCACGTCGAGGCCGAGCCAGTGCCCCGTGCGGTGCATATAAAACTTTCGATAAGCATTTTCCTTGATGAGCGTTGGCACTCTGCCTTTCAGCAGCTTCAACTCGACCAGACCCTTGGTGATTAGCCGCACTGCCGCATTGTGCGGGTCATTCCAGTGGTTGCCGGGTTTGACCTTGGCAACTGCTGCCTTGTGCGCGGCATGTACAACATCGTAAACGTCGCGCTGGGCTGCGCTGTATTTACCGTTGATTGGAAATGTACGGGTTATATCGGAGGCATAACCCTCGACCTCACAACCTGCATCAATCAATAACAAATCTCCATCCTGCAACTGATCGCTATTCTCGTTGTAATGCAGAATGCAACCGTTGGCACCGCCGCCCACAATTGGGTTGTAGGCATGAAAGGCATTATTACGCCGATACTCATGATCAAACTCGGCGGTGATCTGGAATTCGTGTAAACCGGGTTTGCAGAGTTTCATCGCGCGTTGGTGCGCTCTGACGTTAATTGCCGCTGCCTTGCGCATCAGGCGCAACTCTTCACGGCTTTTGAAAAGACGCATGTCGTGCAGCAGATAGTCCAGCGCAACAAATTCGGAGGGCACGTGCATGCCGGAGCGCGATTGACGCTTGATGCTCTCTACCCAGCCAATCAGCTGCTGGTCAAAATCAGAATAGCGCCCCATGATATTGAATATCTTGTCGGTGCCCTCCAACATGCCGGGTAAGATGTCATCGATATCGTCGATCGGGAATGAATCATCGGCGCCATAATCAGCGACCGCGCCTTCCTGTCCCGCGCGGCGACCATGCCAGGTCTCCTGCTCGGGATCTTTTTCCCGGCAAAACAGAACATACTCGCCGTGTTTGCGGCCGGGGATCAACACCATTACGGCATCCGGTTCATTAAAACCGGTGAGATACAGAAAATCACTGTCCTGGCGGAACGGAAAGTTGGAGTCATGATTGCGACGCATCTCTGACGAGGACGGCAAGATGGCAATAGTGTTCTTGCCCATCATTTTCATTAACTGGGAGCGGCGTCGTTTAAATTCGGTTGCTTTCATTGGATTACGGCTCAATCACTGCAAGGTCGGAGCGGGGTGTACAGGGTTAATCGATTCATTCAGAAACAAGGTAATCATTCGAACATGCTCAACCAACTCTGCGAACTGCTGTTCGGCCTCTTCAGTGGCCGACTCATCGTGGCTGAGCTTACTGATTTCGGTGAGGTCTGACAAACATTCCTGCGCCTGTTCGTCTAGCCGCTCCGTAACACTGCCACCCAGGCTACCGAGTCCGTACAGAAAACCCTGACACCAATCGGCGAGGGCCTGCAATCTTGCGCCAAAATCTTCCTCGTCGTCGGGCAGCAATAATTCAAACGACATATCCTCATTGTTGAGCGCTGCCAGTGTATCGTCGTAACACTGCTTCAGGATATGAAGGTTTTCCTGTGCTAGCGCATCATTGCTCTCTGGTAATTCATCGAGTGTTATTCCAACCCAGGTCGACATGGGTGCAGTTTCCATTAAAAGCCCACACAGGGTGCCATGACTCTCCGCTGCAGCGGCGTTGGCAGCCAGCGATTCAAGCGAATATTGCAGTTTGTCGTAATCGAGCATTGTAGATTGGACGCAGTTTTGTATAATTTTTGAATTCTAGCACTCGCAGGCTTCGGCAAGAACAACAGGATAAGCTGACCGCGACATCATCTGACCAACACTATGGAATCCGATAATAACGTTTACACCGAAGACGATCTGCGACAACTGGAAGCCAAGATTGACGACCTTATCGCCACCGTTGGGCAGCTGAAAAATGAAAATACCAGCCTCCGAAATCAACAGGAAAAACTGGTTGCCGAACGCTCACAATTGATCGACAAAACGGAACTCGCACGCAGCCGCGTCGAGGCAATGATCTCCAGGCTTCGCTCTCTGGAACTGGGAAATTAACGAGGACCTGGTATAAATCTCTCATATGTCTGACGCACAACCGATCAACATTTCAATACTGGACAAGGAATATAAAGTTGCCTGTCCTCCCGGTGAACAATCCGCCTTGCTCGAATCAGCCAAGTTCCTTGACACCAAGATGCGCGAAGTCAGGGATGGTGGGACTATTATTGGTTCCGAGCGTATCGCGGTGATCACAGCGCTCAATATGGCAAACGAACTTCTCAACTCAGGAAATGTGGACAAAGAGGTAGGAAAACAACTGCCTCCGAGGCTTCGGGATCTCGAAAATCGCATCGCCAGAGCCCTCGATCAGGTGCAGCAACCGCTGGACATTTAACCGATAGTCAAATCGGTTCACGTTTATTTAAATTTTAAATTACCCTTTCCACCCCAGCACAGGTATAGTGATTAAATACTAACTGCGGTGTTCGTTTGCATTCCATCGTAGCCCTTGAGCCTATTTATCAATCTCGGGGCCTTCCGTGTAAACGCTGATGCGCATGCCTGAAGATTCGGGAAGCCTAAAGGGTTTACCAATCGCCCCACCTGAACCTCTGGTTCAAGGTTGATAGATCTGCGACGGCATCGCGGTTGGTATCCCAACCTGCTTTTTCTTACGCTTCAACCTTTAAAAACTGAAAACTAACAAGCCACCTTAACTGTTGGTTTACCAGCATTAACGCTCGCTGTTATTTCAAAAAAAGCCGATAAGCGTCGTTGTCAGTCTCCTCCCTGAATGGAATCTTGAGGTCCTTCAAAAACCGGTTAAAGTCACGATAGTCATGCTTGTCGACCTGGAAACCGATCAGGATGCGTCCAAAATTGGAACCGTGATTGCGATAATGAAACAGGCTGATATTCCAGCGAGTGCCCAGCTTCATCAAAAAATTTAATAACGCACCGGGTTTTTCGGGAAACTGAAATCGGTACAGCACTTCGTTGGTGAAACTACCACCCGGATGCCCACCGACCATGTATCGGGTGTGTAGCTTGGCCACCTCGTTGTCGGTCATGTCGACCACTTCGTAACCCTTTGCTCGCAACTTTTCTATGATTGCGTTTTTCTCCTCAATGCCGTGGGTTAACTGTATACCGGCGAATACCCGGGCAATATTGTCGTCAGCATATCGATAGTTGAATTCGGTTACCGAGCGTTTGCCGATCAGCTTGCAAAACTGTTTGAAGCTGCCGGGACGTTCCGGAATTTGTACCGCCAGCAGCGCCTCGCGATTTTCACCAATTTCGGCGCGCTCCGAGACGTGACGCAGGCGATCAAAATTCATATTAGCGCCACAATTAATGGTCACCAGGGTCTTACCGGTAAGTCCGTGCTGCTCGACATATTTTTTAAGCCCCGCCAGCGCCACTGCGCCGGCCGGTTCACAAATCGAGCGGGTATCTTCGAAGGTATCCTTGATCGCCGCACAAATCTGATCTGTGGTAACGGTAATGACATCATCGATGTCATCTTTGAGCATCGCCCAGGTCAGCTTGCCGACCTGCTTTACGGCAACGCCATCGGCAAAAATCCCGACCTCTTTTAACATGACGCGCTTGCCGGCCTTTCGGGCCGCATACAGACTGCCGGCATCTTCTGGCTCTACGCCAATAACCTTGATTGTGGGATTCACCGCTTTCAGGAAACCAACCAGGCCAGCCGCCAGGCCGCCGCCGCCAACAGCAACAAAAATGGCGTCTATCCGATCCGGGTGTTGTCTGATGATTTCATGAGCGATAGTACCCTGGCCAGCCATCACATCGATGTCATCAAAAGGATGCACAAAAACCAGCCCCTCTTTTTCCGCCAGTTCTAGCGCATATTGTTTTGCTGCATCGAAGTTCTCTCCCTTCAGCACAGCCTTGCCGCC
>JAAUXZ010005784.1_pt1 | contig 10934 bp, 9 predicted proteins | sample 7278131 | NCBI WGS metagenome assembly JAAUXZ01 (sample SAMN14350119, study PRJNA611818) | marine sediment metagenome | isolation source: surface marine sediment (3m) | place: French Polynesia: Moorea | collected 2018-08
GAGATCCTCGGACAGCTCGATTCGAAGCCCCGGTCGCGCGCATCCGTCAGTGCCGCCGGAAAAGTCATTCTTCTCGGCGAGCACGCGGCCGTCTACGGGCGGCATGCGCTGGCACTGCCGATACCCGGCGCGGTGCAAGCGTCTGCATCGCCGGCGCAAAGTGATACATCGCTGACCATCCCGAACTGGGGCGTCGCCGGTCCGGTCGACGGCAACGGCGAACTGGACGCGGCTATCGACCTGATCTGCGACGAATTGAAGCTGGGCTCCGCCCGATTCGACATACACGTGGACTGCTCGTTGCCGCGCGCCATGGGCCTCGGCTCATCGGCGGCACTCGCGGTCGCCATCACGCGGGCTCTTGCAAAGGTGGCAGGCCTGGAGGCGACCGACGAGCAGGTCAATTCGATCGCGTTCGCCTGCGAGAAACTTGCGCACGGCACGCCGTCCGGCGTGGACAACACGATTTCGACGTTCGCGGAACCGATGCTGTTCCGCAACGCCGACTCGCTGCAGATCGAGACGCTTGAGCTTGAGGAGACGCCGCCGGTCGTTATCGCCAGCGGCCACGAACCCGGACTGACGAAAGAACAGGTTGCGGGCGTGCGTGAGCGTCGCGAGCGTGCGCGGCAGCGCTACGATGCGCTGTTCGACGAAATCGACGAGATCAGCCGGGTCGGTGCAACCGCACTCTGCGAGCGCGACTACGGCCAGCTAGGGCTGCTGATGAACGTCTGCCACGGACTCCTCAACGCGCTTGGCGTTTCGACGCCGGGACTGGAACGCATGGTGGCGCTGGCGCGGGACGCCGGCGCGTGCGGCGCAAAGCTGACTGGCGGCGGAGGCGGCGGTTCGATCGTCGCCCTGTGTCCCGGCAGCGTCGATCGCGTCGAATCCGCCCTGCGCGATGCGGGCTACAGGACGCTGGTGCTCGAACGATGAACGACCCGCACAGAATCGTATCCTCCGAGAGCGAGGAACTGATCCTGGTCGATCGCGACGACCGCGAGATCGGGCACCTGTCGAAAGCGCTTTGTCACGACGGCGATGGCGTGCTGCACCGCGCGTTCTCTCTGTTTCTCTTCAATGGTGACGGCGAGCTGCTGTTACAGCAGCGGAGCGCCGGCAAGCGACTGTGGCCGGAATACTGGTCGAACACTTGTTGCAGTCATCCGCGTCGCGGCGAGACCCTCGACATCGCAACCCGGCGCCGGCTGGACGACGAGCTCAACATCGACGCCGTATTGGAGTATGTGTACCGCTTCTGCTACTCGGCGTCTTTCGGTGCAGCCGGCTCGGAAAACGAGTTATGCCACGTCTACGTGGGGAAGATCGGCAACGAGATTCGTCCCAACGACAGCGAGATCGCAGCCGTGCGTTTTGTCAGTGCATCGGCGCTGGACGCAGAGCTACGCGAGTCCCCGGAACGCTTTACGCCATGGTTCAAACAGGAATGGGCCGAACTGGTCACGACGTATCGCGACCGCCTGGCGGAGTATTGCGCTCTGGACGCGTCGTTCAGGCGATGAACTTGTAGTACTCGATACCGAGGTCCGAGAAGTGGCGCTCATCGGAGATGCCGACGCGGTCGATGACGAATTCGTTCCGCGGCAGGTAGTCGAGGCCCGTCACGCGGCGGCCGTCGTGCAGCGCCTCGTACTGCTGCTGGTCGAGATCGACGGCGAACTGCATTGCTTCACCGAAACGAATCTTCGCGGTCGCTTCGCGCCAGCCTTCGGCGATGAAGAACGGAATGACTTCCGCGGCGTCGCCGCTGCCGTAGCCGAGCGTCAGCACTTCCTCGCCGATGTCCAGCGAGTTCTCGTCCATCGCCTGCTCGAAGCCTGCCGCCATCCACGCCGGCAGGGCAGCCGTGTAGAGGTTGCCGAGGTCGAGCATCGTGTCGCTGCCGAGCGCCAGCTTGTCGAGGATCTCGGTGCGGTAGTGTCGCGAAGCGCGGAACGCGCGCAGCGCAGCCATTGTGAGCGGGTATGCCTCGTACTGCAGCTTCTCCGGCGTCGCGAGCGACGCGATCTCTGGCTTGGACAGCATCTCTTTCAGCATCGCATCGGCTTCGATGCCGGCGTCGTAGCAGTAGGAGGCGAGCTCGGCGCGGTCCTCGCCATTGCCGCGCGCGAGCGCAAACAGGTAGGAAACCGCCCAGCCCGTCTCGGGCATGCGGCGATAAGGCCGGTGCATGAAGACCGTGCGCAAGCCTCGCAGGTATTCGCTGGGACTGAGCTCACGCTTCTCGTACATGTCGTTCAGCGCGTGCAGCGTCTCGTCGACATAGCACGTCGTCGAGTACTTGCCGTTGAATACCGGGAAGTCCTGGACCTGGTGTGATTCCGAACGGTCCTGGCCGCAGAATCGTGACATCGGCTTGCGAAAATCCATGACGCGGTAGTCGGAAGCCGAGCCCGAGCCGATCAGGTCGACGACGGCCAGCTTGGGATCCTCCTCGAGTAGCATCGCCACGGCACCGGCGCCTTGCGTCGGTTCGCCGGAACTGCCGCGCGCGTACTCCGCGATATCGGCACAGACGACGATAGCCTGGCCGCCGGCGCCGTCCAGCGCGAGGTGGCGAATGGCGCCCTTCATGCCGTAGACGCCGCCGAGGCAGGCATGCTTGAACTCCGGGACCTCGCAGCTGCGCGAGATCGGCGGCTGGCCCCGTGCGATCAGCGCTTCGTCAACCATACCCTTGATGAGGATCGCACCGGCCGAATTGTCGGTGCTCGATTCGGTGCCGAGGCCCAGGAACTTCACCCGGTTCGGATCGATGTCGTACTGGTCGATCAGGCGGATGACCGCATTGGCGGCCATTGTGTAGACGCTGTGATTGGGTCCGCGAACGCGGAAACTGCGCCCGACGACTTCGCGGATCTTCGGCCACTGCCCGTTGGTCCAGTCACACCAGTCCTCCAGCCACACGCGATACGGCGGCACATAGGCGGCGAGACCGCTGATTCCTATGGATTTGTTGTTTGAGGACTGGTTCATGGCTGAAGTTTGCTTAGCCCGGCGATTTTAGTGTCCCCGGACCTATCACTCAACCACTTATTCTACCGTGATCGTGATCGGTTCCGACACCACCGGCGGATCGTGAGGTACGTGCCGGTAATCCCCGAGCAGCATGCGCAGGCGGTGCTCGCCGGCGGGCAGCGTGATCTCGGTGCTGGTACTGCCGTCACCGAAGTGAATGTGTTGCTCGTCGGCCGGGATCGGCAGCGTGACGTCGGGCAGATCGGTATTGATCAGCAGGTGGTGATGACCCGAGTCCGGCTGCGCGTCGCCCGCCCGGACCACGGCCATACCCTCGATGCCGAATTCGATGCGTACGGGGTTGCTGACCGTGTCGCCATCGGCAGGGCTCAAGAAAAAAACGCGGGCGCCGTCCGGTGCAGGCGTGCGCTCGAGCGCCGCCGGCTCGGGCGCGCTCTCGGTCATGACGGCCGGCGACTCGTCCTGGCCGCAGGCAAGCAGGGCAAGCGCGAGGGCGCATATGATGATGGTCTTCATTATTCTTGTCCTCGTTATGTCAGACCGATACCAGAGCAAACAGCACGGCACCGAACATTGTCAAGGAGATTCCGACACCGTAGCTGATCAGCAGCGCAATGTACTTGATCAAGGTCAGTATGTGCCCCTGGCCGTAGACGCGCCGCATCGCGATATACAGGTACACCGGGATGTAGAAGGATGCCGCAACCAGCGCGAGGACGATGATCGGCTCCGGGATGAGAACAACCGGCGCGAGACGCGCAAACAGGATCTGCAGCGTCAGGATCAGGAAGAAGAAGGCGTGGTAATGAACGAAGAACAGCAGGTGCTCAACGAAGTAACGGCGTGACAGCGGGTAGAGGATTTTCAGCACCAGCGCCATCAGCGGCAGCAGCACAATCAGCGCGACCGGGATATTGTCGAGCAGCAGATCGAGGAAGGCGCGGCCCTTGTCCGCAGTGACGCGCTCGCAGACACGCTCCAGCCTTTCCGGCGTCAGCCGCCGCTGCAACCACAGCGGGAAGTCCTCGATATCGCCGGCATCGATGTCGCAGTTGTCGCCGTCGCCATCGATCTGCACGCTGAGGCCGTCGCCGTCTTCCTCAACCGCTTCCTCGACCTGCTTCTTGACCGCTTCCGCCTGCTCGTCGGACAGGTTGTCCCCGATGACGAGGCCGTCCTCCTCCAGCTCTCGCAGGACCTCCTCCCGTGCCGATTCGCTTTGTGCCTGTTCTTCTGCGGTCGGCTCGGGGGCCGGCTCGAACAGTAGCCCGAGGTCGTCCCGCGGGGCGAAGAACGCGACAACGAAGAAGATGACGCTGAGTACGAGGTAAGTACGGAACGGCGGCATGTAACGGGCGCGCCGGCCCTCCAGGTAGTCCCGCGTCAGCTGGCCCGGCCGTCTCAGCAACGGGATCAGCGTGAGCCACAGCCGGGAATCGAACTCGAACAGGTCGCCGAAGGCCTCGGAGAGCAACTGCCAGAGACTGATGAGCCGGCTGCGGGCTCGCTGGCCGCAGTGGCCACAGTACTGGCCGATCAGTCGCGTACCGCAGTTGAGGCAGTCAGGGCTGTCCAGAGACGGCATATCGTGGTGACTGTCTTCGCGCAGCAGCCTGCCGATCACATCGACCGGGGCACCAATCGTGTCCGTGGCATCCGCGTCGAGGTCGGCGAAGTGGTCGTCGACCAACTCGTCGACCGCGGCGTCTTCGTGAAAGCGGAACTGGCAGATCCTGCCGGCGCGACCGTGCTCGTCATCCGGAATCTCGAAGACGCGAACATCGATGACGCCGGCCAGCTGTCTTGACTGCTGCGTGCGGTCCTCGAGCCAGCGGTCGAAGTCGGGGAGGCTGTCGCGATCGACGTAGAACGTCGCCTCGTAAAGTGAAACCCCCGCGCGCGTCATCGGCCCCGGTCAGGCTTTGCTGGTCTTTTTCTTGCTGGCCGGCTTCTTGCGGCTGGCGGCACGCTTGGTCGTCTTCTTCTTGCTACGCGATGCGGTCTTCTTTGCCGGAGCAGCCTTCGCCACCGGCGCCCGCACCAGTTCCTCGGGTGCGAAATCGTCGACGTCGAGCAACACCGTTACCTTGTCATGGTACGAGCGCAGCGCGCGTGCCTCGGCTTTGCTGATGACCTGTGCCTTTTCTGCCTCGTCGATCTGCTGGCCCAGGTAGTCGGAGCGGATCAGCCCTTCCTTCTGCGCCTGTCGCAGGCGACGTTCGAGCGGCGCATTTTCCTGCGTCAGTTCCAGCGCTTCCTGCAGCTTGCCCAGCGGGTTGCCGGGCTCCAGCGTCGTGTAGGCGAACTGGCTCAGGCGTTCGCGGGCCTCGCCCGGGGTGCTCATCAGCTCGACGACCTTGGCGCCGATCTCGTCCGACGGCGCCGAGTAGGTTCGGCCGCGCGGGAAGAGGAACAATCTGAGCATCGACGCGACCCAGCGATTCGGGAAGTTGCGCAGGAACGCGTGCAGCGCTTCCTGCGCCTGGTACATCAGCGTCCGTACCGACCACTCGACGAGCGGCAGGTCGGTCGCACGCCGTCCCTGGTTCTCGAAGTGCTTGAGCACTGTCGATGCGAGATAGATGGAGCTCAGCACGTCGCCCAATCGGGCCGACAGCAGTTCACGCTTCTTAAGCTCGCCGCCCAGCGTCAGCATCGCGAAATCGGAAGCCAGCGCGAACGCGGCGCTGTAGCGATTGATGTTCTGGTAGTAGCGGCGGGTCGGCGTGTTCAGCGGTACCTGGCTGAACTTGGCGTGGGTCAGCGCCAGGAAGAACGAACGTGCCATGTTGCTGATCGCGTAACCGATGTGTCCGAACAGCGCGTTGTCGAACTCGATCAGGCCGCGGTCCTGGTCCTCGTCAGTTGCGGCGTGCAGTTCCCTGAGCACGAAAGGATGGCAGCGAATAGCCCCCTGGCCGTAGATGATGAGGCTGCGCGTCAGGATATTTGCACCTTCCACGGTGATGGCGATTGGCGTCGCCATGTAGCCACGGGCGAGGTAGTTGTTCGGCCCCATCATGACGCCCTTGCCGCCATGAACGTCCATGGCGTCATTCGAGACCTTGCGCGCCAGCTCGGTGCAGTGGTACTTGAGAATTGCCGACGGCACCGCCGGTTTCTCGCCCTGGTCGATGGCGCCGGACGTGACCGATACGGCGGCGTTCATAATATAGGTGTGACCTGCGATACGCGTGAGCGCCTCGCCAACACCCTCGAAGTTTGCGATCGAGGTATTGAACTGCTTGCGGATGCGGGCGTATGCGCCGGTCGCATAGCTCGCGGCCTGCCCGCCGCCCGCGCCGGTCGCCGGCAGCGTGATGGCACGCCCGACGGACAGCAGTTCGACGAGCATCTTCCAGCCCTTACCGGCCATCTCCGGGCCGCCGATGATGTAGTCCAGCGGCACGAACACGTCCTTGCCCGTCGTCGGACCGTTCTGGAACGGGATCGACAGCGGGTAGTGGCGGCGGCCGACCTCGACGCCCTTGGTGTCGGTCGGGATCAGCGCGGCCGTAATGCCGTATTCATCCCTGTCGCCGATCAGGTGCTCGGGGTCGTACAGCTTGAACGCCATGCCGAGCACCGTCGCAACCGGGGCGAGCGTGATGTAACGCTTGTTCCAGTTCAGGCGGATGCCCGTGATTGTCTTGCCTTTCCAGGTGCCCTTGCAGACCACGCCGCTGTCGATCAGCGAGGCGGCGTCGGAGCCGGCCTGCGGTGACGTCAGGGCGAAGCAGGGGATCTCCTTGCCCGAGGCCAGACCCGGCAGGTAGTGCTGTTTTTGCTCTTCCGTGCCGTAGTGCAGCAGCAGCTCGGCCGGGCCGAGCGAGTTGGGAACGCCCACGGTCGACGAGACGGTAGCGCTGCGTCCCGCCAGCTTCATGATGACGACCGCGTTAGCGTAAGCCGAGAATTCCAGCCCACCGTACTGCTTGGGGATGATCATCGCGAAGAACTTGTTCTCGATGATGAAGTCCCACACCTCTTTCGGCATGTCGGCGTCCTGGTGACAGATCGTCCAGTCGTCGATCATCCGGCACAGCTCTTCGCACGGCCCGTCGATGAAGGCCTGTTCCTCGTCGGACAGCTTCGGTGCCGGGAACGACATCAGCCTGTCCCAGTCGGGCATTCCGGAGAACAGCTCGCCGTCCCACCAGACGCTGCCGGCTTCGAGCGCCTCGCGCTCCGTATCGGACATCGACGGCACCATCTTCCGGTACACGTCGAGCAGCGGCCGCGTTATCTTCTCACGGCGTACCTCGATCAGGTTCGGCAGGACCATGAGGCCGAACAACAGCGTGAGCACCAGTTTCCAGAGGATCGAGCCGTCGCCGAATATCCAGTAGGCGAGCAGCGCAAGACCGGTGGCGATCGTCGACGTACGCAGATCAACGCGCTGGTAAGCGAGATAGATGCCGCCGCCAACGAACAGCAGCAGCCAGAACAAGCTAATGGTGAATCCGGACAAGTCGTTTACCTCTGCAGTTTACGGAGCAGACCTGAGGTCCCGTGGCGTCGATTCAAGCTTTATAGCAGTTCCTCGATCGCGGCACGCTCCTCGCGAAGCTCTTTCTCGGTGGCGTTCATGCGTGCGCGACTGAAGTCGTCTATCGCCAGATCCTGCACGATTTCGTACTGGCCCCCGCTGCAGCGCACCGGGTACGAGTAGATGATGCCGGGTTCGATGCCGTAGCTCCCGTCGGCCGGTATCGCCATGCTAACCCAGTCATCACCCGGCGTTCCGAGAGCCCAGTCACGCATATGATCGATGGCTGCAGAGGCCGCGGAGGCCGCTGACGACGCGCCGCGGGCCTGGATGATGGCGGCGCCGCGCTGCTGCACCACCGGTATGAACTCGTCGGCGAGCCATGCCTGGTCCACCAGGTCCTTCGCCTGGTTGTCGCCAATGCTCGCGTGGTTGACGTCCGGATACTGGGTCGCCGAGTGGTTGCCCCAGATCGTCATGCAGCGAATCTCCGTGACGTGGCTTTCGGTCCTGGCGGCCAGCTGCGCCATGGCGCGGTTGTGATCCAGGCGGGTCATCGCCGTGAAATTGCGCGGGTCGATGTCGGGCGCGTTGCTGCTCGTGATCAGGGCATTGGTGTTTGCCGGATTGCCGACGACCAGCACACGGATGTCGCGGCTGGCATGGTCGTTTATCGCCTTGCCCTGCACCGAGAAGATCGCGGCATTGGCTTCGAGAAGGTCCTTGCGCTCCATGCCCGGACCGCGCGGCCGCGCGCCGACCAGCAGGGCGTAGTCGCTGTCCGTGAAGGCCTCATTCGGATCGTCGGTCGCGACGACGCCGGCGAGCGTCGGGAACGCGCAGTCATCCAGTTCCATCACCACGCCGTTGAGTGCCGGCAGCGCAGGCGGGATCTCCAGCAATTGGAGAACGACGGGCTGGTCCGTGCCGAGCATCTGGCCGGAAGCGATACGGAAAGCGAGCTGGTAGCCGATCTGGCCGGCAGCGCCGGTAATGGTGACGCGAACAGGTGATTTCATCGTAGGTTCCTGAGCTTGGGTGCCAATATTCGGGGCGGCGATTTTAGCATCGGGCGCCCGCGCTGGCACTGGTGTCGACTACCTACTCACCTGCTCGAAATCCGGGAACCGCTGATGCAGTGCCTCGTACTCCCTGTCGACCAGCTCTGCCGGCGCCGTCTTCTCGATTGCGCTGATGCAGTCCAGCCATTCCTCGGGTGTCTTGCGTGCATCGGCCGGACACAGGAATTCCCGCGCATCGTCGGTTGCGGCGATGCTCACCGTCGGCTGCATGGTGGTCCGTTCCGCACCCACCTGGGCCATGCCCGTGGATGACAGTTCGGCCGACTCTCCGACCGAGTCGGCCTGCAGGGCGGCGGCGCGCTGTCTCGCGAGCGCCTCTTCCTTCGGCGCTTGCTGCAGGCTCTCCTGCAGGCGTGCTTTTTCCCTGGCTTCCTGCACGATGTCACGCGACACGTAGCTGCGCGCGGGCACTTCTTCTTCGGCCATAACATCCTGCGGCGCGGCGACCGGCGCATCGTTCATCACAGAGACCTTCTCTTCCTGTTGCTGCATCTCGCTGCGGCTGCGCTTCGCGACGGCCGGCAGAGCAGCCTGCGCGTCGGCCTCGCTTGCGCGCCCTGCATCGGCGGGCGCGGACGCCGGCAAAACGCTTGGGGCAGCCGCTTCCGGCGCCACATCGCCTTCCCGCCGCGCGCCGATGGTGTCGGCATCCTTGCGTTCGAAAGCGGTGGCTTCAATTTCCGTGGCGGCAGGTTCGGGCGTGTCGGCGAGCTGCAGAACGAGCACGAGGCTCAGACCGATCGTCGCCGCCCACGCCACTGGACGCGTCCAAGCACGCGCGACCGCATACCGCGTCCGGGTCTCGCGCGCGGCCATGCGCAGCACCTCCCGGTTCAGCGTTTCCGGTGTGGTCTCGTCGGCCAGTTCTCTGTAGGTATCGGATACGAGCGGATCGATACCGGGGCCGTTCTGCTCGTTGCTCATGTTTGCTCCGTGGGCTCGTCGATGGCTGCCCGCAGCTTCTTCACAGCGTAGCGCAGCCGGCTCTTGGCTGTCTCCCGATTGCAGCCTGTTACGGACGCGATCTGGTCGACGGTGAGCCCCCCTTCCTCGTGCAGCAGGAATGCGTCGCGCTGCTCGTCCGGCAGGTCTTTCAGCGCCTCCTGCAAGCGTTCCTTCGCAAGGCTGCGCTCGGCGATCGTGTCGGGCAGCTCCCCGGGGTCGCTCATCCGCTCTTCGCAGATCTCGGCCTGGTTCGCATGGCGTTTGTTGCGGCGGATGTGATCGATGAAGCAGTTGTGCGCGACCCGATACAGAAACGTCGAGAATTTCGCGGTCGGCCGGTAGGACGCGCGCGACTTGATGATCTTGCCCCAGACCTCCTGGAACAGGTCCTCCGCCGTCGCCCGATGCTGGCAGAGACGCAGCAGGTAGCGGTACAGCGAATCCGTATGCCGGCGATACAGGGTCTCGAACGCTGCCGTGTCCCCGTCCCTGTAACGCAACATCAAGGCACTGTCGTCCGGTGTATGGCCCATGCGCGGAGCATAGGCGAGCCGCGCCTTCCTTGAAAGGCCTGCACTTAAGGTCTCGACACTGGCCACCATTGGGTTCTCCTTATTAAGAGGGTAAACGCGCGGCGGCCGGTCACAGGGTTAGCCTGCGAAAAAGCTTGCAATCCCGGTTTTTAGTGTTATAGTTCACTATAACACTAGTTCACCAAGGGTCCGGCAATGTCCGGAAACAGCAAAATGTCCAAACCAGTACCGTATCTCAATGAAATCGTTAGCCTTACGGTCATGTTATTGATGATCATCGCGCTGGTCGCGGGCCAGGCTGACGCAACCGCCCATGAAGCGCTGCGCGAAGCGACCGTCGTCCCGGAGGCGGCCGAGGCGCCGTTTCACGCGACCATTCGCGCCGATATCGACGGTATGCCGTTGACGATATCGATCGACGCATCGGCCGAGTTCGAATATTTCCGTCTCGAAGACGAGTAAAGTAGCGACGGAAGATTCGCGCCGGTCCTAAAGCGGCCGGCGCATTTTTCGAGTCTTGAAGGCAGATTACAGGAAAGCATGGACCCCAAATGGAATGAAGACCAGCCGATCTACCGGCAACTGCGCGATCGCGTAGTGGCGATGATCCTGGAGGACGTGCTGGCCGACGGCGATGCCCTGCCGTCGGTTCGCAACGTCGCTGCCGAGTACCGGCTGAATCCGCTGACGGTCCTGAAGGGGTACCAGGAGCTGGTCGACGAAGGCCTGGTCGAAAAGAAGCGCGGCCGAGGAATGTTCGTTACCGAGGGCGCCCGAACAAAGCTGCTCGAGGCTGAGCGCGAGCGTTTCCTGAAAAAGGAGTGGCCCAACGTGGTCCGGACGATCAAGCGACTGGGGCTCGATGTCTCAGAGCTGCTC
>JAAUXZ010002239.1_pt1 | contig 10921 bp, 10 predicted proteins | sample 7278131 | NCBI WGS metagenome assembly JAAUXZ01 (sample SAMN14350119, study PRJNA611818) | marine sediment metagenome | isolation source: surface marine sediment (3m) | place: French Polynesia: Moorea | collected 2018-08
AGTGGTGGTGGCATCCCTTATCGCTATGGTGGGGAGGAATTTTCCATCCTGTTCAGGAACATCGATGTGATCGAAGCCAAGGTCCACCTGGATGTGCTGCGCGAACAAATTGCCTCCACGCCCTTTGTGGTCAATCGCGGCAGCCGGCGGCGCAGTGATCGAAAGACCAGTGCGAAAAAGAAAAAATCGGTCAAGGTGACTGTCTCCATCGGTGCGGTGGATTCGCATGCCAACAACGTGGCTTCACCCTGGGATGCGTTGAAGCGAGCAGACCAGGCCCTGTACCGGGCCAAGCACAAGGGGCGTAACTGCGTCTGTGTTTAATGACTTGGGGTTTTGCCGGCATGGCGCGAAGACATCCACAGGAGGATTAATCCACAGACAAAGAATACCAGCAGGACCAGGCTAGTGGCCCTGGGGGTGCCGGACAGTTGCACCGAGATCCCGACCAGGATTGGCCCCAGTACCGCCGAGAACTTGCCGAGCATATTGAAGAAGCCGAAAAATTGCGCGGCTCGCTCCGGTGGAATCTTCGCCGCGTATAACGAACGACTCAAGGATTGCACGCCGCCCTGGACCATGCCGATCGCCACCGCCATCCAGTAGAACTGCCAGACCTCGGTCATCCGATAGGCCAGCATCGCCATGATGATATAAATGGATATCCCCAGGTAGAGGCCATTGCGTGGACCGAACCTCTCGCCGATCCAGCCAAACAGGATGGCGAAAGGAAAGGCCACGAACTGCACGATCAATAATGCAGTGATCAGGTTGGCCGAATCGAAACCCAGTGACAGGCCATAATCGACAGCCATCTTGACCGTTGTATTGACGCCCTCGATATAGAAAAAATAGGCAAGTAAAAACAACAGGATTTCCTTATGCGCGGTGATTTCGCGCAAGGTTTTGAAAACATCATGCCAGCTGTCGCGGATCAGGGATGAACTGAGCGGAATCTCCTGTTCGCGTCTTTCCCTGACATTCAGGAACAGGGGGATGGAAAACAGCACCCACCAGATGGAAACACTGAGAAATGACAGGCGCACCGCGGTGGCGCCATCCGGAATACCGAACCATTGGGGTTGCAGATACCACAGCACATTGAGGACGAACAACAGGCCACCGCCGAGGTAACCGAGGCCAAAGCCGAGCCCGGAAACCCGGTCCATGCGTTTACCCTGGGTAACATCTATCAGCAGGGAATCATAGGGGATCATCGATGCCATGAAGCCGAATGCGGCAATGGCATAAGTCAGTGCTGCCAGTGGCCAGTAACCCTCGGGAATGAAAAAAAGAGCCAGGGTACTGAGCACGCCGATGCCGGTGGTCAGGAACAGGATCTCCTTCTTGTATCCGCCACGATCGGCCAGGCTACCCAGCAGCGGCGCAATCAGCGCCAGCACCAGGCTGGCGGTGGAATTGGCCGCGCCCAGAAACAGGGTACTTTCCGCGGCATCGATGTCCTGCGACCAATACTGCTTGAAAAAGATGGGGAAGAATCCCGCCATTACCGTGGTGGCGAAGGCCGAATTGGCCCAGTCATACATGGCCCATGAAATGACCGGTTTATTGCTTAGAATTTTGCGCAAGATCTTGTTCCAGCATTGGTTGCTTGAGGTCCAGTTTTTAATATGGACCTGGCATAGCCTGTGTATTCTAATGAATACTCAGGATGGTGTCGCTTAGTTTGCCATCACAGGTAATCGCGGATGATATTCGCAGCCACCTCCGCACCATTGGCGGTTATTGTCGGTTTTGCTGACTGCTCGATCAGTTGTTGTAAGTGATCGCCAAATTGTCCAGCTTGCCAGGCCTGTTGGGATATATGCTGGCAACGACCGTTGCGTTGCAGCCAGTCCATGATCACGCTCTCATCCGGGAAATGACCACGACTGGTGTAAACAAATGGTAGCTGATTGACCACCGCTTCCACCGCCGTGCCGTAACCGGGTTTGCTGACCAGCCCGTCAACCGAGGCCAGGATATCCTGGTAACGCTGGTCACCCAGCGTGGCCAAGCTGTGCAAATTAGCGGCCGGCACCAGCTGCTCGGCATTGACCAGCCAATGAAAGCGCTGATCCTGTTGCATCTGCAGCAACGGCAGGTTGCCAGCGCTGATTCCACCCAGACTGCACAGGATCAATGGGCGCTGGTCGTGGTCAGCAATACCCAGCAGATTGCGCAGGCTGGGTAGACGTCGGCCACTGATGGCAAGCGGCGGGATAGGGCGAGTATGGGTGAAACAGTCACCCGGCAGCGCGGGTTCTGGCAGCAGCGCAAGGCTGGTCTCGGCATAGGCCGAGCGCATATCGGCATACCAGCGTCGCGGCGCCTGGTCATTGAGATCAAAATAGGATGCGAGCACGCTGTCCCAGGACAAAGAGGCGATGGCGATACTGGCGATGCCGGCATCAGCCGCAGCGGCTACTGAAAGATAGGGGATATCCGCGATCAGAATATCGGCACCCCAATGCGCCAGATCCTGCCCCTGGGTCCGTACTTTTTGTGCGAAGTCCTGATGTAGTTGTTGGTATGCCTCGGCCGTTTGCCGAATATCGCAGGATAGTGGGTCGGGTTGAATCAGGCCAATATCGCATGCAGCTTGATCATGTACGAAATCATCGTTGCCCAGACGGTTGGCAATCACCATCCTCGGTAAGGCGCATTGGAAGCGTAAGCGAATGTCGGGATTGGATTGCAGCAAAGCCCGGGCCACGGCAATGGCCTGGGTCAGATGACCATATCCATGAGCGGAGATGGCGAAATTAATCCTGGGTCCATGATCAGGATTCGCAAATGAGGGCATTGCGGGTAACTGGAGATTTCGCGCAGGCTAACCATTCATGCAGGTGCATGCTTGACGCTGAGCTGGATTGCCATGGATTTGCTGGTTGTTGCGTCAGTGGTTCCTGCTGATGAATTTAAGCAGCGACTTTTCAACACGCTTGATATGTTTATGAATATCCTTGATGTTGTTGATCAGTTCAATTTGTCGGTGCTCGTCTTCGGTACGGTCAAGCTCTCCCGAATATTGATTGAGCTTATCAATCAAATCACTGATCGACTTATCAAGCTGTACCGACTCGAAAGATTGGACTGGTTTTTTAATACTATTTTTAACCATAACAGCTACAAATGATCTGCCCCGGAAATGAATTGGTCATTGCATCCACCGGGCTAATGATACATCAATCACTAAGTAAAATAACCCTGTTGGATCGCAAGCGCTATCTACGCCAGGTATCAATCACTGCCTGCAAGGTAGAGGCCGGATAATTTTACGACAACCCAGGGCCGGGGAAGTGTGATTTTTTAATGACCGCTGATCATGTTTTACTCTCAGTTGCTATACTCAAACCTAGCAACACAAAACCATAACATCATGGCAACATCCAGTATTCAATACGAAGATAAAGAACAGGCATCCGAATTCCTGCGCCTTACCCTGGCGAAATTCAGTCAACTCAACCTGAGTGCAACGCCGGTCAATTATGCGTTGTTGTATACCTATGTGGCAGGTACGGATCTTGCGCTGAATGAGCAGCTGGATAGCCTGATAAAACAGGAAGGCGGTCTGCAAGACGACCAGGCTGAGTCACTATTTCAAAAGCATATCTGTTCCAGCGGGGACCAGGTCGATAACCAGATGCGCCAGGAATTGCTGCATATGATGGCGCCGATCATCGGATCCCTGGTGGATATCGCCGGTAAAACCGCGGTTTCGAATGATGAGCTGGAAAAGCATATCAAGGCCCTGGCCAAGACCAGCGATCCCAAGCAGACGATCAAGGTGGCTGCGGACATCTTGAGTGAGACGCGGAATTTTGTCTCCGAGGCGCGTAATTTTGAGAACAATTTGAACCAGACCACCCAGGAAATCCGCTATCTGCGGGATGAACTGGAGACCGCGAAGAAGGAGGCCACGATCGATGCTCTGACCGGCCTGTCCAATCGGCGTAGCTTCGACCGGGCTATCCTCGACGCCCAACAAGCATGCGCAGAGGAAAATGAAAATTTCTGCCTGTTAATCGTTGATATCGATCACTTTAAACAGGTCAATGACAATCATGGCCACCTGATTGGTGACAAGGTGTTGATCGGGGTCGCCAGGCTGATGATGAAAAACATGCGCGGTGGTGATTTCCTGGCCCGTTTCGGTGGTGAAGAATTTGCCATCATCCTGCGCGATACCCCGATTACCGGCGCCTTCAGCGTTGCTGAAAACCTGCGTAAAGCGATTAAAAGACTCCAGCTCAAACACCTCAAGACCGGTGAGCTGATCGAGGATGTCACGGTATCGATCGGGGTTGCCAATTACCGCAAGGGTGAGCCGCTGGAGGAATTCATTGCGCGCTGTGACAAGGCCTTGTACCGGGCCAAAACCACTGGCAGGAATCGTTCAGTAATCGCCGATTAATCCCTGGCGCCTGGCACTGGGTTTGACCTGAGGCAAGCCAGCTGGCTATTTCCCCTGATTCAAGCGGATAGCGGTTGCTATTTAGCCATCATTTCTTAGGCTAGCGAAAACATCATCCCATTTTATGTTTTCCTTTGCCAACACGCAGCCAGCGGGAGAGGACGGTTATCGATTGATATCCGCATTGTTCCTGCGCCTGCTGGCTATCATTTACTTCATCGCGTTTTATGACCTGACCTTCCAGATCACCGGGCTGGTCGGCGAGCAGGGCATCCTGCCCCTGCAACCCTGGATGGACAGGCTGTTGGTGGAGTTGGGTTGGCAGGCTTTCCTCTATCTGCCGACCTTATTCTGGCTTGATCAAAGCAATCTGTTTTTGCAAGCCGTGGCCTGGACCGGTTGCGGCCTGGCATTGCTATTGTTGCTGAATATCCGGCCCCGCCTGAGCCTGGTTTTATTGTTCCTCTGCTACCTGTCCCTGGTCAATGCCGGCCAGACCTTCCTGCGCTTTCAATGGGACGGCCTGCTACTGGAGGCGGGCTTTCTCGCCATTTTCCTACGGCCTGATTCGCGGATCATGATCTTCCTGTTCCGCTGGTTGTTGTTTCGGCTGCGCTTCATGTCCGGTATCTCCAAGCTGGTGATGGGCGATCCTTCCTGGCTGGGCTTTTACGCCCTGGTATTTTATTTCGAAACCCAGCCCTTGCCGCACGTGGGTTCCTGGTACTTCCATAACCTGCCACAAACCCTGTTGGTCGCCGCCACCGTAGCGGTATTGATGATCGAGATCATCGTCCCGTTCATGATGTTTCTATCCCGGCGTTATCGGTTTATCGCGGCCTGGCTGACCCTCGGCCTGCAACTGCTGATCATGCTGTCGAGCAATCATAACTGGTTTAATTTTCTCAGCATGGCCCTGTGCCTGTTTCTGTTTGACGACAGGGCCCTGCGCAGGATTATCCCGCATGGCCTGGAACAATGGCTGCTGCATGGCGCTGGTGCTATCGCTATCCAGCGGCCTTTGAGCCAGGGCTTTAGAGTCTTCACTGCCAGTATCGCGACGGTGTTTGTGTTGGCTGGCGTATTGAATACCTACCGGATGGCGGTGAGTGAGGATCTTCATCGGTCCATGCATGATGGCCTCGATGTACTGCAAGCCTGGCATCTGGTTAACACCTATCACGTGTTCCCCACCATGACCACTCGCCTGATCGAACTCAAGGTCGAGGGCTCGATCGATGGGACCGAATGGAAACCCTATACATTCAAGTATCGGCCGGATGACCCACAACAGATGCCGCAAATCGTATTGCCGCATCAACCCAGGTTGGACTGGATGGTCTGGTTTGTGCCATTGGGGCCACGCCACCTGGCCTGGTTTGATCAGTTTTTAGTGGCATTGCTGGATAACTCGCCTGATGTCACCGCGTTACTCGAGGCTAACCCGTTTCCAGATCAGCCGCCCCGGTTCATACGAGTGCATGCCTGGCAGTACCGGTTTACCAGCCCGCAACAGCGCGAACTCACCGGTAACTGGTGGCAGCGCGATTATCTGGGCTTGTTTGCACCCTTGCCGGGGATGGGTAAAATCGATCAATAATCTGCCAGCGGAGCCGATAACAAAAATATGATGAAGAAGAGTCTAGTTGGTTGCCTGGTGATGGCATTGTCGGCCTGTGCCAGCCACAGCGTTAGCGTCGTTGGTAAGGTTTATCCGGCAGTCGAGCCCAAGCGGGTGGTGGTTTACCTTAACCAGCAACCGGATTGTGAATTTGCCGTGATCGCCCATATCCAGGTCGAGGGTGGATATTTTAAACGCGACTCATTGATTGCGGGGATGCGCCAGCAAGCCGCCGATGTCGGCGCCAGTGTGGTCGAGGTCACCGATGTCCAGCGCGTGGGTGCCGCTGAATACATGGGTTCGGCGCGGGCTTTGAAATGTAGCGATTAGGCGCCGTCGACCGTCGTCGACGGCGCTGGATATCATTCGGAATCAGATGCCCCGGCATCATCGTCAGAATCGTCGTCGAGAATCTGTTCTTTTTCCTCGTCGGTCAGAATCAGGGTATCATCATCATCATCGCTCATAGTTTACCTCCGGCTTTATGCCTGTTGTTATCCAGTCCAATAATCGGTAGCGATTGCCTCGCCGAGATCAGCATCGATCAATTGCTGCCTTACCTCGAGCAGGTGCTCGATGAGTTGCGGCTCGGTCTGTTCGTAAGCTGCGGCATCCGGCTCGCGCTTAACCACTACCCCCAGCAACTCGGTGATGGCGTTACCGATTGAATTCTGACTGATGGTGACAATCCATTTACCAGCGTCATTCCTGTATATTAGCTGCTTAAACGCAGGTTGCCAGCGAATTGAGTTGGCATATTTCGCATTTTTGATGCATTGGTCGCGGACGATTTTCGCTGTACTGAGAAATTCGTTATTAAACAACAGCTTGTCGGTTACCTGCTGGGGGAAATAGACATTGTCAGGAATCGGCGCGTTACGCGTGGATACCTGGCTGAAGAAGGTCCGATAGAAATCGATGAAGCCTTTGAGCAGGATATCGTATTCCTCCCAGAAGCGGACTTCCTTGATTGCCTCGATACCACCGGAGATCTCCCAGCAGGGCAAACCCTGTGGATAACCGGTCAGCTTGATCTGGGATGCGCTACCTGCCATCGGTTGCAATATCTCCAGGTCCAGGGTGGTGAAAAAGGCTCGGTAGACCTGGCGCATGTAACTCTGGAACAGGCTATGTTGCCCGCCATCGGTCAGGTTGGGATTGTCCTCATCGGCCAGTTTGGCCTGGCGCAGCTGCTGCTTGTCAAACACGATGAAATGATTATGCAGCATCCGAATACTGGGTACTCCGGGGGAGGTCAGCGGCCAGGTTGCATCAAGACTGGCTTCACCGCACAGGATCAGGTGCGACTCCGGGTCCGGGAAACTGGTCTGCATGTAGTCGATCAGGATCTGGTTCATGCGGTTCCAGACGTTGCGCACCATGTCCGGAACCTGGGTCCGGCGTACCGGACGCCCGAGTGGATCGAGGATCGACTTCGACGTGTTGTAAATGATCGAGGTATCGAATACGTTGGAGTGGCCCAGGGCCTTGCGATACAGCAACAGGTTTTCAGGGTTCTGCAACAAACCATTGTTATGCACCAGGTCCGCCAGATTTTCCGTGCTGTTGAAGAATTCGTTGGGTTTCATGCCCTCGGGCACGTCCAGGGGAATAGGGCGGAAGGGAGTGATGATTTCGCGTGGGCCGGTACTCATTAAGCTGTTTCCAATCGGTATCTTTTTAACTATCTAAAGGATACCTGAAATACTAGAATTCGAATCCTTAAAAAAATTTACCCGGATATTGATCAAATGTATCTGTCTGACAATGCCAGGGGCATCCTGCTGGTTGCCGTTGGGGTTCTGCTGTTGAGCCCGGATAGCCTGTTGATTCGCCTGATCGATATCGATCTGTGGACCCTGACTTTTTTACGCGGGACCTTCATGGCGCTGACCTTGTTTGGATTGAATCTGATCCTGTACAACAGCAAAGCCTTGCACCAATTTACCGGCTTCGATAAGTATGCCTGGGGCATAGTGCTGCTGATGGCCGGCGGCACCTTGCTGTTTGTATCATCGATCCAGACCACCAGTGTTGCCCATACCCTGATTATCATTGGCGCGGTACCGGTAGTGTCGGCGGTGCTCGGCTGGCTGGTACTGCGGCAAGCAGTGTCGGGGCATATGCGTTGGGCCATCATCATCGTCGTCATCAGTCTCGGCTTCGTGGTCTACGACGACAGCCAGAGCAGCCTGCTCGGTGATTTCTATGCGATGGTCACCTGCATGTTTCTGGCGATTAATTTCATTTTTGCGCATAAGACCAGGGTAACCAACATGCTGGCGCCGATGAGCGTCAGTGGCGTATTGGTTGCCTTCTGCAGTCTACCGCTGGCCGACCTGCCTGCGATCGGTTCGTATCAGGTCATGCTCGGTATCGTACAGGGCGCCCTGGTCGGCGTGGCCCTGACCATGATCAACATGGCACCAAAATACATCCCCAACGCGGAAGTGGCGCTGTTCATGCCGACCGAGGCCGTGTTGGGCAGTTTGCTGGTATGGTGGTTTCTCGGCGAATACCCCGGTCTGGTCTCGATCATTGCCGGGCTGGTTATCGTCGTGGTGCTGATGCTGAACAGCTACCTGCAACTGAGACCGCAGAAAGCCTGAACCGGTTGCTCTGAGCGATATGCTATAGTGCAGTGGTTGCCATGTCAGCGCAGGGGAATGTTGGGTGAAAGCCAGCGAGAAGATCATTGTCGACTCGGTTATCCGTTGGTTCGAACAGGCGGTGCTGGGGCTGAACCTGTGTCCATTTGCGCATCGTCCCTACCAGCAGCATGCGATCCATTTCGAGTTGTCTGACGCTCGCGACGATAGCGCTTGCCTCGGAGACCTTTATCTTCATCTGAGGGAACTGGATCATAACCCGGCGATCGAGACCCTGATCATGATCTGTCCCTATCACCTGCAGCAGTTTGCCGACTACAACCAGTTTCTATCCCTGGCGGATAAACTGCTGTACGAGGAAGGCTGGAGCGGGGTCTACCAGATCGCCAGTTTTCATCCGGACTATCAATTTGCCGATGCCCCTGCAGCGGATAAGGCCAACTGGACCAATCGTTCGCCATACCCGTTATTCCATCTGATTCGGGAGTCGATGCTGAGTGCGGCGATCCAGTCTCACCCGGACCCGGAGGGCATACCCGAGCGCAACATCACCACCCTGCGTGGCTTGAGTGACGAGAACATGAAGCAGATCTTCGGCACGCGTTATCATAGCGAGTCCGGCTAGGCGGTAAACTCCCGCCGACCAAAAAAAACCGGGCCAGGGCCCGGTTTTTCTAGCTTAAAGCTCAGCTTACTGCTGAATCTGCTGCAGGATCTCGCTGTTGGCAATCGCGCTAATCCGCTCGAAATTCATGAAGCGTGGCATGTCGTTCATGACTTCATTGGCCTGCGCTTCAGTCTCGAACCTACCGCCATAGACCAGGGTGTATTGGCCCTGGTCATCAGTGAAATAACCCAGGTCATCGCTGAAGTAATGGTTGTACCATTGGGCGACCTCGTACAGGTCCTGCTTGTCAGCAACGGTGGCAACCTTGATCGAGTAATGCTCGGGGTTCAGTTGTTCCAGCCACTGGGAGCCATGGATGGTATTGTCGGTACCGAAGTTATACAACGGCGCGATATAGCGGACCCGGCCATCCAGGCTCTGCACCTGGTCATTCATGTTGACGATATCCTCACTGATACCCTCGATCGATGCCAGCATGGTCTGTACATTGTCCTGCAGCTTGCTGATTTCACTGCTGAACACGGTGGAAGTCGCCTGTTCCTCATGCACCTGGACCTGCAAATCGGTGATCTGTTCTTCAACCTGGGCATTGCGCTGGGTTTCCAGAACAGCCTCGTTATCGCGCTGGTATTGCTCGAACAAGAACAGGCCAGCGATGGCCACTAACAGCAACAGGCTGGCAGAACCCAGGATCTGAAAATGCTTCTTCTCCAGCTTGGTCAAAGCCAGTAATGATTGGGCCAGGGAGGCGGATTTCTGTTCCAGGTCGTCGAGCTGTTGCTGCTGTTGCAGGTTCTGCTCCGCCAGTTGCGCAGTGTGTGCTTCGAGGGCTTCGACATCGTCCACCAGCTTGCTGGTCAGGATATTCAGGGTTTCGGTCGAATCCTGCAATTCCTCGGTATCCGCTAACAGCTGTTCCGCGGTTTGCTCCAGCGCCGAGGCGCGCTTGTCGAGGGCTTCGTCGACGCTTTGCATCAGCAGGATCTTGGCCTTCTGGTTGTTGATCTCCTCGTTGGCCGCATCGATCTTGCCATCGAGTTTGGCATCGCGGTCTTCCGAGGACTGGGCAACATTTTCCAATTCGCTAACAATCTTGCTTTCCAGCTCGGTCAGCGCTTTGCTATTGTCCTTGATGCTCTTGTTCAGTTTGCGGGTGAGGGTGGTTGCCTTCTTGGCCAGCTCTTCCGCCCGCTCGATCAGGTCCTGGTTGACCTGTTTGAATTCTTGATTGACCTCGGCCTGGGTTTCGATGACTTCGTCCAGTGCCGCTTTTGAAGACTTCTCGAAATCCTTGATCGTCTTGTTGACCTTCTTCAGATCGGTATTGATCTTTTTCGATTCCTGGTTCAGGTCCTGGAAGTTCGACTCAATGGCGCCGAGTTTTTTATAGGTTTCAGCAACCTTTTCGGTAATCTCCGAATCGGATTCAACCAGACGGTTGACATCGGATTTGATCTGTTTGTTGGTGGTATTGAGTTTCTTGTTCAGTTGCTCGATGGAATCTTCCAGTGAGCTCATTTGCTGGTTGATTTCCAGAACCTGTTTCTCTTTGTTGCTGTCCTGCAAGGCAACGAGATTGTCCTGGCCATTGGATGCCTGGTCCGTATCCAGCTCAGATTTTTGTTGCGCCATGGTTAAAGCCCCTA
>JAAUXZ010026901.1_pt1 | contig 10912 bp, 7 predicted proteins | sample 7278131 | NCBI WGS metagenome assembly JAAUXZ01 (sample SAMN14350119, study PRJNA611818) | marine sediment metagenome | isolation source: surface marine sediment (3m) | place: French Polynesia: Moorea | collected 2018-08
CGCTCACAATCGGCGCAGATGTAATTTTGTTTACTGCCTCGGTGACCGTTTTTACGGATATGGTCGGAATTGCATCTTGGACATTTCATCTTTCCATTATGCAACGCCCTCACAAAAACGCCTTGTCACAGAAATAACATTGGTATCTTCTTTGCTAGAAATCACCTTAAGTCACATTAGAAGCAATAGGCGCAAGGCTAGAATCGGAGAAAGAGCGCCCAGAACCGTATTAAGACCCGCTACGGGGAAGAATGAACCCTGTCCGTTGTAACAGTTCAGTTGCCTGGGCAGCAGGTACTGGCGGAGAAAACAAAAATCCCTGTCCTAATTCACAACCGAGTTCCTTGAGCCATTGCAATTGCTGGAGCGTCTCAACGCCCTCGGCGATCGCCTCCAGCTCTAGTAAATTACTCAAGGCAATGATGGATTCGGCAATGACCTGGTTGCGGGCATCTGGTCCAGTCGGGCTGACAAAGGCACGATCGATCTTGAGGTCACTAACGGGCAACTGGTGCAAATAGCTGAGGGAGGAATAGCCTGTACCGAAGTCATCAATACTGAAGCGAATGCCTTTGGCTTTGAGCTGGTCGAGTAATTCGCGGGTTGATTCAACGTTTTGAACCAGCATACTCTCGGTAATTTCGAGCACTAAGCTGTCGCTCTGGAGACCGTAGCTCGTAAGGACTTCCTCAAGTTGCTGCAGCAGCATCTCTTGCAGTTGTTTGACCGAGAGATTGATGCTAATCTTTAAAGGCTTGTCCGGAAACTGAGCTTGCCAGGTCGCTAATTGTTGACAGGCTGTGTGCCAAACCCACCGACCAATGGGCTCAATCAGCCCCGTCTCTTCGGCGATTGGGATAAACTCCCCCGGCGATAGGAACCCCCGTTGGGGATGCTGCCACCGAATTAACGCTTCGAACCCTCGAATAACTTGTGTTTCGAGGTAAATAATAGGCTGGTAGTAAAGGACAAACTCGCTATTTTCCACGGCTTTCCGCAGATCATTTTCAAGATACAGTCGTTGCACCACTTGCAAGTGCATAACAGGGTTAAAGATGGCATATTTCCCCCGCCCACTCTGCTTGGCCCGATACATCGCCAGGTCGGCATCGCGCAAGATCTCGTCGGCACGGTGGTAGCTGGTTGTCCCCGCGACAATGCCAATACTGGCGCTGGTAAACACCTCCCGCTCGGCTACCTGTAAGGGCGAGCGCAACACTGACAAAATGCGCTCTGCCACCCGGACCGCGTCCTCTATCTCGTCAAGCTCCTCCAGCAAAATCACAAACTCATCGCCCCCCAACCTTGCTGCCAAGTCCATCTCTCGAATTAACTCCGTAAGTTGCGTCGCCACCGCTAACAGCAGTTCATCTCCAACAAGGTGTCCTAGGCTATCGTTGACGACCTTGAAATTGTCCAGATCTAAAAAGAGCAGGGCAAACTGAAACTCAGGATAGCGTTTAGCTCGCTTGAGGGCCAAATCTAGCCGCTCCATCAGCAGGCTGCGGTTGGGCAGCCCCGTCAGTTCATCATGGAGAGCGTCATGCTTCAATTGCTCTTCTGCTTGGACGCGAGCGCTTACCTCCCGCGACGTGGTCTGTAAATGCGTTACCTGACCTTCCTCATCCAAAATAGCTTTGGTTAAGGTTTCTAGCCAGATGTACTCCCCCGTTTTTTTACGAATGCGATAGGTTATGCGGCTAGGAATGCCATTCAAGGCTGTTCTGTAGGCTTCTTGGTAAATCCGCTCGCGCTCGTCAGGATGAAACAATTCGTAGGGATCGCGCCCAATCAATTCCTCCGGAGTGTAGCCTAGCAGCGTTTGACTGGAGGGAGTGACGTAGAGATAGTATCCCTCCGGAGCGTGCAAACACACCAGGTCGCTCATATTCTCAGTCACCAGGCGCAGGCGTTCTTCACTTTTGTGCAAGGCAGCTTCGGCGCGTTTGCTATCGCTAATGTCCATAATCAACGTATCCCACACCACATCGCCATTATCGTTGCGTTCGGGTCTACCTGCAGCTTCCAGCCATTTCATCTGTCCCGATGGGGTTGTAATGCGCCATTGCCAGAACCAGGGCTGTAGCGTGCGGGCCGAGGCGAGCATAGATTCGTACATCGCCTGTCGATCATCGGGATGAACCATCTCCCAAAGGATTTGAGCATCTTCGACAACAGCTTCGGCTTCTACTTCCCACAGGTCATAGCAGCCAGGACTCATGTAAATGACACCATCGGAATGATCGGGGTGCAACACATAGCGAAAAATGGCTCCTGGTACATTGGCGGCCATGTTGCGGAAGCGCTGCTCACTCTCTCGCAGGGCCGCTTCCGCTTGCTTGCGTTCGGTAATGTCACTATGAGTGCCAATCATCCGCAGAGGTTGACCATCTGCTGTCCACTCAATCACCTTGCCGCGAGCGAGAATCCATTTATAACTACCGTCTTGGCAGCGAACACGATGTTCATTCTGGTAAGTGAGGGTTTCACCACTGAAATGCCTGTTCAAATCGGCATAGCACCGGTCTTGATCATCAGGATGTACCCGGCTACTCCATTCCTCTAGACTATTGCCCACTTCATGTTCGTCGTAACCCAGCATCGCTTTCCATTGCTGAGAAAAGAAAACTATGTTCATCTGCAGATTCCAATCCCATACCCCATCTCCCGCCCCTTCTAGGGCAAATTGCCAACGGGCTTCGCTTTCCCGTAGGGCTTCCTCGGCTTGCTTGCGAGCACTGATATCGCGAATGACCGCCAGGACGTGCTTCGGGTTGCCCGACGCATCCCGCACGAGGGAAAAGCCTGTACTCGACCAAAAGCAACTGCCGTCTTTGCGCAGATAGCGTTTTTCCTCGAAGAAGTACGAGATTTCACCGGCGAATAAGCGTCGGTGTTCGGGCAAGAAGCTCGCCTGAACCTCAGGATGGGTAATCTCCACAAAGGTTTTAGCCAGTAACTCCTCGCGAGAGTACCCTAACATTTCGCAGAAGCGTGGGTTCACGTCGAGCAACTCGCCGTCGAGCGTCGCGTGCGCCAATCCCACTGCTGCCTGTTCGTAAATGCTGCGATAGCGTTCTTCGCTCTCGCGCAGACCAATTTCTGCCTGTCGGCGCTCTGTAACGTCTGCAGCCATGGAAATTACCGCCCGGCGACCGTCTGGCAACTGACCTAGAGGCGCAGAGCTAAATTGCCAGATGCGCTGGCGGCCGTCGCTGGTGGTGATAGTAAATTCCCCTTCCTCCCAACGAGATTCTAAGGCGTACTTCTTGGCAATTACGTTTTCAAGAACCCTTGCCGCGCCCTCGCCGTAGGCCCGCTGCGCCCAAGCTTGAGTGGTGGGAATGTCTTGGTGGGTGTAGCCAGTCAGTTCTGTCCAAGTTGCGTTAATTTGCAGTACCATGCCGTCTTCAGCGTGGAGCATAATCGGGAACGGCGCGATTGCGAGCGCGCGTCGGAGATGCTGCTCGTCAATATTTGCCATAGTCGTACAGATTCTCTTCAAGCAAAACTTCAGGGTCTACAGATTATAGAGTTCCCATCAATCCCGTCAAAGTAACGGCAGGAGGCATAGACCGATTAGACTCGTTAATCTTTACGCTGTAAAGAAAAGCGTATAGCATGGGAAAGTCCAGCGATACACGTCAAACCTTATCATCAGAACATTTTACTAATGTATTCCGCTCAAAATTAGCAGTCCCAAGAGTACCATCTTTAGAAAACCACTGACACTGAATTTTTCCTCTTTCCCATGAGTGTCCTCCTCCATACGGACCTACAACGGTCATTTTTGGTCCACCAGATTTTAATTGCACAATATCACCTGCTTTAAAACCAGGATTATCATTGTCAGGATTAGTCATAAATCCTCCGGCTAAAAATTTACTTCCGCGTCATAGTTTCTCTACTTCCTCTCTGCCCTTTCCTTAGCTTCTAGTGTCTATGGTTTGCATATACTTAGTCCCAGAATAACCACCACTAAGGACATGCACAATAGATGTCGGACAAATTAAGTCACTCTAGAATGTATTAACACTTGTAAACCATTGACCGGAACAAACCTTGCTGTAACCATTTCTGCAAATAGGGTTACAGTTGTGAAGGGGTTGGAAGACCAGAAGAGATGTACCATCACAAGTCTATAATCGCCAAGCGGAAAGTTAAGGTATTACCGACAAGATGTGACCCGGAACAAACGCAAAGCTAACAAGTCGCTAGTTGATTTATAACTGAGCAACAAAAGCAAGTTTTTCCTCCAACGTAAGTTCGACGAAAAGACGTGAAGTAAAGAGTAAGTTGAGACTTATGCTAAAAGTAGTAGTTTTGCCACAAAATCTCAGGAGTTTCTCAAGTGAAGGTATACTTGCCGCCAAATTGAACGAATTTCCGTCGATGGCGCGAGAGGGGTTCCCCCTCTCAGGACTCTCCCCATACCACTTATTTTCGACAAGTGCGCTCGCTGTCACTTATCCACCTCAGTCGATTCCGTTACTTCACGCAACTTCAGAATCCCGATGTACGACAGAGACGAAAGAGTGGGCTCTTCCGGAATTGCCGTGGTTGACCACTACATCTAGGGGGGTGCAGTCAAAAGTAGTTGGTGGGGTCAAAGTGCGCGCTCGCTCCCGCGAGTGCCGAAGGCAGCGCCGAATATATTGTGAAAGTAGTTGGTGATAGATAGATCTACACAGGCGATCGCACAATTCAAATCACAACAGTCGAGTAATTCGTATCTTTCAATCTCTATTTTCTTACATTGAGATTTCAAAATGAGAATTGCTGTCTCTATCTTGAAAGTTATACCTTTGAATGCAACTTGGTATGACTAGTTTATTGTGGCGGTACGCAATCAGCCAAGGTTGCACAGTATTTGCTTAAATAACTTGCATTTTATCAGTAAGAAGAGCTAAAAAGGAAAGGTGAAAGAATTTATGGGCGATCGCCCATAAATCCTTTCCTTTTCTTCTTTTCCTTCAATCTTTTCCCTCAAATCAAATACTTAACAAAGTGCAGATTAAATACATAAAGCTTAACAGAAGTAGGGGAAGACAAAGGAGAGAGACACAACCGAGCCGAGTCTCGGTATAAATATTAGCTATTTGCCGCAAAATTGTCGAGCGTCACGGCGGCAGCATCACTGCCAAAAGTACGCCAGAAAAGGAAGCAACGTTTATCGTTACCCTCCCGGTCAAACAACTTTACCCAAGTTGCACTCTTTTGTAGGAGATAAATACCAGGGGGAGAGGAAATCATGAATCTGCTTAACTTCCGCAATTTTCACAAGAAAATTATTATTTCTTGACCAGCCCTTCGGGCAAGGCAGAGGGTAGAGGGCATGTGTATCGCTCTCATCACCGAGATATCTTTTCTAGATTAGAGTGCAAATTATGCTGGAATTTTTTAACGACTTATTTTTCCCAAAACAGTACATTCCTCACGGACACTGCTATCTTTGGCAGACCGAATTAGTTTGGCTGCACGTCTTTTCCGACTTACTGATTATGCTCGCTTACTACTCAATTCCGCTACAGCTGATGTACTTCGTCCGCCGCAGAGCGGATGTGCCCTTCAAAGGAATTTTTGTTCTGTTCAGCCTGTTCATTGTCACCTGCGGCACTACCCATCTGATGGCAGTGTGGACACTGTGGCATCCAGCGTACTGGCTATCTGGGGCGATCAAAGCAGTGACGGCTTTAGTCTCCTGCTACACGGTTTGGGAACTGGCACCCATCTTACCCCAAGCTCTCGCCCTACCCAGTCCAGCCAAGCTAGAGGCAGCCAACCGCGTCCTAGAACAGGAGGTGGTCAACCGCCAGCGAGCTGAGGAAGAGTTGCGACAATCCCTCAAAGAACTGTCAGACTTCAAATATGCCTTGGATCAGTCTGCCATCGTCGCTATCACTGATGCCAAGGGAGCGATCACCTACGCCAACGATAAGTTCTGTGAAATTTCCCAATATGAGCGGGAAGAACTGATCGGTCAAACCCACCGGATTATCAATTCCGGCTATCATGCCAAAGAGTTCTTTAAAGACCTCTGGTCAACCATTGCCAGTGGCCAAATTTGGCGAGGAGAAATTAAGAATCGAGCTAAAGATGGAAGCTATTATTGGGTAGACACCACCATCGTGCCATTTTTGGACGAGGGAAGAAAACCCTTGCAGTATTTAGCCATTCGAACTGATATCACCGCTCGCAAGCAGGCAGAAGAAGAGATAGACCGTTTTTTCAGTCTTTCTATCGATCTGCTCTGCATCGCCAGTATGGATGGTTTTTTTAAGCGGTTGAATCCTGCATTTGAAATCACCCTAGGCTATACCCTCGAAGAACTAAAAGAAAGACCATTCCTGGATTTTATCCACCCTGAAGACGTGCCAGCTACCCTCGCTGAGATCGAGAAGCTGAGTACGGGTCAGCCCACGATTGCCTTCGAGAATCGCTATCGCTGTAAAGATGGTTCTTACAAGTGGTTATCGTGGGTATCCATGCCTTTTCCTGCAGAAGGTTTACTGTATGCGGCGGCTCGCGACATTACTGAGCAGAAACAGACAAATCGAGAGCTGAGGGAATTTGCTACCCAGTTGGAACGGAGCAATCGAGAGTTACAGGACTTTGCCTACGTCGCCTCCCACGACTTACAGGAGCCACTGCGCAAGATTCAGACCTTTGGCGATCGCCTCCAGGCCAAATGCGGGGAGGCGCTCACAGATAAGGGACGGGACTACCTGGAACGGATGCTCAATGCCTCGGGACGAGCGCAAACCTTAATTAGCGACCTGCTGGCTTTTTCCCGGGTGACTACCAAAGCTCAACCCTTTGTTCCGGTTAATCTGACGGAGGTCATGCAGGAAGTTTTATCGGACTTGGAAGTGAGAATTGAGAAGGTTGGAGCCAAGGTAGAACTGACAGAGTTACCCTTAATTGACGCTGACCCCCTGCAAATGCGGCAATTATTCCAGAACTTGGTCGGTAACGCCCTCAAATTCCGCCGAGAGGGAGTGACTCCCACTGTCGAGATTAAGGCACAGTTGCTAGAAGAGCAGAGGGAGCAGGGGAGCAGGGGGATAGAGAATCGGGCAAATCCTAGCAGTATTGGGGAGCATCGATTTTGTCAAATCAGCGTGGCAGACAATGGCATCGGCTTTGAAGAAAAGTATCTCGACCGCATCTTTACTGTTTTCCAGCGCTTGCACAGTCGTAAAGAATACGAAGGAACTGGGGTCGGTTTAGCCATTTGCCGCAAAATTGTCGAGCGTCACGGCGGCAGCATCACGGCAAAGAGTACGCCAGGGCAAGGGACAACTTTCATTATTACCCTGCCTGTTAAACAACTGAGCAATTAAAGGAGTCTGAAACCCTTGAAATCTCGTTCACGAGCGCCGGACCAAATAGGGCAAAGTTTAACTGGTACACTGGAGTTTAGACTAAATCACTACCCCACACAGGCGATCGCTACCCCAACAGGCGATCGCTACCCCAACAGGCGATCGCTATTCCAACAGGCGATCGCTATTCCAACAGGCGATCGCTATTCCAACAGGCGATCGCTATTCCAACAGGCGATCGCTACTCCAACAGGCGAGCACTACTCGGCGATCCGATAGCAACGGAACAGAAACCAACGCTGGACGTATAATTAAAATTATTTAACTTGAATTGTTTATGGTTTACGAAGGGGTCGTAATTGAACTCTCTTTGATTCAGTCTCAATATCAAACTGATATTTACCATAAGGATTAATGTGTTTATGGCGAGTAGGTGAAAGATGAATAATATCCTCGTCGGAAATTTGATAACCTTCGCTTCGTAGCTGTTTGATAGCAGCTTCCATATACAGTGTGTTCCAAGTAACCACCGCATTAGTAACCAGATTCAAACAACTAGCTTGATTACTTAAATCCTCTTCATGTCGCTGTCTAATAGTTCCTTGATGAGCAAAAAAGAGAAATCGTCTTAAATCGTGCAATCTTTCCCCTTTATTAAGCTGATTGTTAATTTTTCGTCGATCCTGTTGATTCTGAAGATAGCGCAGAATAAAAATAGTTTTCACCATCCGTCCATATTCAGCCAAGGAACTAGCCAAATCATTCTGTTGAGGAAAAGATTGTAGCTTATTGAGAAACAGCGAAGCCGTTACCCAGCCTAACTTAAGTGAACCAACCACCCGTAAGATATCATCCCATCTCCTCAGAATCTTTTCAGTTTTGATTGTGCCAGAGAGTAGGAATTCTATATGTTGATACTTATGGTCACGATCAGCGCGATATAAACGTTGACCACCTAAATCTCTGATCCGAGGGGAAAACTGTAAGCCTAACAAATCAAACACAGCAAACACTAACTCTGTATATCCTGCTGTGTCAGTAGTGTGTTCGAGAATAGGTAACTCGGTTTCATTATCTAAAATCTCATCGAGGACATAGGTAGAGTCGCGAATGGTAGAAGGAGTTACTTTATTCCCATGTACTGATATATAAATCAATGGTTTCGTCGGTAATTTCGGTATAACCGTGACAGCAAAAGGCAATTAGGATCGAATAGCGACGAGGAGCAGGGGTGCGAAAAAGGGCTTGAGGAGTAGATTTATTCCCTAATTTTGCGAGCAACTTCAAGCGATTGGGATTGAGAACGCTAACATTCCACTCTCTGACATTTTGTTGATTCAAAAAAGCTAGTTTAGCTAGAGCATTGAGAATGGCTTTGGGAGAATTTCTCACTGCACCAGTTCGCAGCCAACTTAGGGGTATTCGTCCTTTTTCTGGATCTAATTCTAGTAGATTATCGAGAAATAAGCAGCGTTCCGACGATAGAATTGGTTCTAAGCATTTATAAGTCTCCGTCCAAGCTTCATTACGGGCTGTAGCTACCATTCTCTCTAGAACCGTTAATCCTGGTCGGATAATCTTGGAGGTTTCTAGTTTCTTAATTAGCAGTTGTAGTAAGAGCAGAGGTCGGTCGTGTTCCATTGCTCTTTGCAATAACCAGGCTGCTAATTCTTGGTAGTCTGTAGTTGTAGGTTTGCTCCATCCTAGATAGTCCTGAATTTCTTGAAGCTGATTGGTTCGAGTTTGTGAACGCTCTCCATAGATACTAAGAACGGATGGAGAGATGTTTAACTGTTGGGCTACATATTCAACTACAGGAGATGGTAGTTGGGGGAAATGATCGGGAATAAAACCGAGATATCTTAGCGTTACCAGTTGGAGAGCGAATCCTAGAAGATTATGGTCGCCACTACGTTTTCTGACGAGAATTAAATCCTTATCTGAGAGAGTAAAAAAGGTAATCAGTTCGTTAAAAGTTATTTCATTAGGAAAGGATTGGAGGCGTTCTCGTTCTGCTTGAGAAAGAAATTGTACTGGCATTGGTTATGGTTTTAATCCTCCTTCGCAATAAGTTCTACGGCTGCTTCTAGATCGTGGTCGCTAGGAGTGCAGTAACGACGGGTGGTTTCTAAGTTGTCATGTCCGGCTAGGGTAGCGACTTTTTCTAAACTTACTCCTGAATCTATAAGATTTTTACAGAATGTATGTCTGAGTTTATGGGGGGAAACTTCTTCTAAATCGGTTTGTTTGACGTATTTTCTGAGGGTGCTTTCAATGCCTCTGGGACTCATTGCTCCTCTTTGACCGATAAAAACTCGTTCTGAACAACCTTTCTTTTTTTTGTATCCCAATTCTAGTAATACTTGACGAGCATCTTTGTTTAATGGGATCTCTCGTCTTTTTGAACCTTTGCCATGATTGACACTCAAACGTCCTTTTTTGGGACTAATTTTGATATTGTTCCAAGTTAACGCGCAGAGTTCGGAAACTCTTAATCCTGTATTTAGTAATAGTTTAACGAGCGCGATATCTCTCGGATTTCTTCCTTTTTCTACTATCCGACACAAGGCGTGTTGAGAGAGTCTGTCTAACCATTTAGGGGCGGAGGCTTGCTCTCTTATAGGTTGGGGAACATGAGGTAAGCGATTGTCGGGAAAATAACCTTCTACTCCTGCCCAATTGAGAAAGCTTCGGAGGCTGGAAAGCTTGCGATTAATGGTTTGAGGCTTTAATTCTAATGTCTCATCTAGATAATGTTTATACTCTCGTAAATCGGTTGGAGTAATTAATGTGGGAGAAAATTCTTCGTTCCCTTTGGATTTCAACCATTGGGCAAAAGCATCTAAATCGCAGAGATAATTTTTAATAGTGTAGGCACTTCGTTCTGATTCAGTCAGAAACTGAGCAAAACTATCTCGATAATTAATCGATGATGTTTTTTTTCCAGCAATTTCAGATGTGGATTTCATGGGTCGCGTAATTATACGCTGAGTTTTGAGGAAAATTATAACTGAATAATTCTAATTATACGTCCAGCGTTGGTTTCTGTTCCGTTGCTATCGGATCGCCTAAATGAAATAGCAGTCGAAGTGAGGCAGGGGACTCAACGGGATGCTGTGCTGTACAGTTGCGGTGCTAACGCGACTCATGGACTGCGGCGGACTAACGCTGATAAACGCCGCGCCGTGTTAAGACTCTTGGAAGATTCCGAGTGGAGTCAGTGGAGCGATCGCGAGATTGCCCGACGGTGCGGTGTTAATAATAAATTTGTTGGTAATGTTCGACGCTCACTGTGTACGGTACACAGTGAGAAATCTCGAACCTACAAAACCAAACACGGCACTGTCGCCACCATGAACACTGCCAAAATAGGCAGGAATCCTTCTAAACCACCAGAAGAACTGCCAGACCGCGTGACAGTCATCGGGAATCACCCAGCCAGCGGTCAGTCTGGGACAATCACACAAGTTCCCAACTCCTACTCCGCTATTGTGCAACTGGACACAGTCGGGCGAGAGCTAATCGACCTTAACTACCTGGTGTGGGAAGGGACGCAGATACCTGTCAGAGAGAGAAAGGACTTTACA
>JAAUXZ010112140.1_pt1 | contig 10908 bp, 9 predicted proteins | sample 7278131 | NCBI WGS metagenome assembly JAAUXZ01 (sample SAMN14350119, study PRJNA611818) | marine sediment metagenome | isolation source: surface marine sediment (3m) | place: French Polynesia: Moorea | collected 2018-08
CACCGCCAGTAATCTGGCCAATGCCGATAGCGTGAGCAGTAGCATCGATCAGACCTATCGCGCGCGCCATCCCGTGTTTGCCGCCACTTTGCAGCAAGTCAAGGAACGCCAAGCCGGGGTGGGCGTGCAGGTGCGGGGTATCGTGGAAAGTCAAGCGCCACTGCGCCTGCAGTATGCGCCGGACCATCCCTTGGCCAACCAGCAAGGCTATATCCACCTTCCCAATGTGAACGTGGTGGAAGAGATGGCCAATATGATGTCCGCTTCCCGCTCATATCAAAGCAATGTGGAAGTGGCCAACACCGCCAAGCAGTTAATGCTCGCCACCCTGCGCATGGGACAGTAAGGAGCCGATGATGCACCCAGTCAACAACGACGTGGACCTTTATTCGAGCCTCGGTCTGAGTACCGAACAACGCCAGCCGGTCAACAACGAAGGCTTGAAGCTCGATGACTTTATGAACCTGATGGTCACCGAACTGACTCACCAGGATCCCTTCAAACCCATGGAAAACACCGAGCTGGCGACCCAGATCTCTCAGTTTGCCACGGTCTCCGGTATCGATGACCTGAACCGGGCCTTCGGCGACCTGAGTACTACCCTGACCTCCGACCAGGCGCTCAAGGCTGCCGGTCTGGTGGGGCACGAAGTGCTGGTGCCGGGCAATCTCGGCGTCCTGAATCAGGGTGGCAGTCTGAGTGGCAGCGTTGATCTGCCCGCCGCTGCCGGCAATGTGAGAGTGCGGATTTCCGATGCCCGCGGTGCCTTGGTGCGTGAGCTGGAGCTCGGCAGTCACGAGGGAGGTGCTGTGGCCTTCAGTTGGGATGGGTACAACGACAGCGGTGACTATATGCCGGCCGGTCATTACCAGGTGACGGCAACGGCCACTATCGATGACGTGGAGATGGCGCCCAATGTCCTGATGGCTGCACAGGTTGAGAGTGTCAGTATGGGGGGTACCGAGGGGGTCCGACTCAACCTTTCCGGATTAGGGCAGGTATCCATCAACGACGTCGTACAGATTCAGTAGAGACTCATTTGATCTGAGTTACACAGAACACAGAACGAACAGGAGAACATACATGGCATTTCGTATCGCACTGAGTGGACTGGAAGCGGCCTCGACCGATCTGGAGGTGACAGGCAACAACATCGCCAATGCCAGCACGACGGGGTTCAAGGAGTCCCGGGCGGAGTTTGCCGACATCTACGCCAATTCCATGATCGATGTCAGCAATTCAGCCCCTGGCCGTGGCGTGCGGGTCACCCGAGTGGCGCAACAGTTTACCCAGGGCAGTATCGATTTTACTTCGAACAATCTGGACCTGGGCTTGAACGGAGAAGGTTTCTTCGTCATGCAGGATGCGGATGGGGAGCGGACCTACACCCGGGCCGGCGCCTTCAGTGTGGACCGGGAGGGCTATGTGGTCGATCATACCCAGGCGCGTCTGCAGGTCTTTCCGCGTATCGGCACGACAGGTAATCTGTTCAATACGGGGGCTACGACCGACCTCAATCTGCCGGTGGTTTCCGGTACCCCCCGGGCCACCACCAACATCGATGCCACGTTGAATCTCAGCGCTTCCGAGACCGTGCCTACGGTGGCTCTCGATCCCACGGTAGCCGGATTCACCTTTCCGCCCGATCCACTGAGTTATAACCATTCAACGGCCACCACCATCTACGATTCGCTGGGTACTGCCCACACCGCCACCATGTTCTACCGCAAGGATGCCGACAATGACTGGAGCGCCTATACCTTTGTGGATGGTGTGAATGTCACGGTCAACGGCAATGCAGCGGCGGACATCCAGTTCACCACCAGTGGCGCCCTGGATACCAGCTTGGGTGATGTGAATGCACTGGGACAGATCACCTTCGACCCATTCACACCTTCCGGTGGTAGTGCCCAGATTACCGGTATGACCATGGACTACTCCTCATCCACTCAGTTCGGTTCGGGGTTTGCGGTCAATGAACTGGCTCAGGATGGATACACCTCGGGCCGCCTCAGCGGTGTGGAAGTGGATAGCACCGGTATCGTGTTCGCTCGTTTCACCAATGGTCAATCGGAGCCTTTGGGGAAGATCGCCCTGGCCCGTTTCAACAACAATCAGGGGCTCCGTCAGGTGGGTGACACCAGCTGGGCCGAGTCCTTTGCCTCGGGTGACGTGCAGTTGGGTGAGGCGGGAACATCCAGCTACGGTCTGTTGCAGTCCGGTGCGCTCGAGAACTCCAATGTGGATGTGGCCCAACAGTTGGTCAATCTGATCACCGCCCAGCGAAACTTTCAGGCCAATGCCCAGGTGATCACCACGGCCGATGCCGTCACCCAGGCGGTGATCAATCTTCGCTAGAGAGTAGCCGTCTGGATACGGGTTTTGCGTGGATGTATCGCTCTTCTGTGTCTCAAGGGCAAACAGATTAGGAGTCAAACATGGACCGACTGTTGTATGTGGCAATGAGTGGCGCCAAAGAGATCCTCTTGTCGCAGGCGAACAACTCGAACAATCTGGCGAATGTGAATACCCCGGGGTTCATGGAGGATCTGAACCAGTTCCGCAGTATGCCGGTATTCGGTCCCGGGTATCCAACTCGAGTCTACGCCATGGATGAACGTCCCGATCTCAATTTTCACAAGGGATCCTTCCAATCCACCGGCAACCCGATGGATGTGGCGGTGAAGGGCCATGGCTATCTCGTGGTACAGGCACCGGACGGTACCGAGGCCTTGACCCGCCGGGGAGACCTGAAGGTCGATGTCAACGGTATTGTGACCAACGGCGAAGGTTTGCCGGTGATCGGCAATGGCGGACCGCTTGCCTTGCCGCCTCATGAAAAGATCGAGATCGCCGCCGACGGAACTGTCACCATTTTGCCGGAAGGTGCGACCCCCGAGGCCTTGGCGGTGATCGATCGTCTGAAACTGGTCAATCCTCCGGCAGCTGATCTGCTGAAGGGGGAAGATGGGCTGCTGCGAATGAAAGATGGCTCAGAAGTGGAGGCCGACGCCACCACGGAGCTCGTGTCAGGCGCCGTTGAGAGCAGTAACGTGAACGTGGCGGACGCCCTGGTCAACATGATCGAACTATCCCGTAAATTCGAATTCCAGGTCAAGATGATGAAGACCGCGCAGGAACTGGATGCTCAATCGGCAAAACTGATGCAACAGAGCTAAATTCGCTCCGAGTTGATTAATTCCTGCTCATTGGCAGATTAATTGCAACTCGGTGAGTAACTGAATTAAAAAACCTGATGAGGTAAGACTATGTACCCGGCCCTCTGGATCGCCAAAACAGGATTGGATGCCCAGCAGACCAATATGTCGGTCATCGCCCACAACCTATCCAATGTGAATACCACCGGTTACAAAAGAGACCGTGCGGTATTCAATGATCTGATCTATCAGAACATGCGTCAGGTGGGTGCCCAATCATCCGAGACCACCGAACTGCCCTCCGGTCTGATGGTCGGCACCGGCGTGCGGGTGGTCGCCACTCAGAAGACCCATAGCCAGGGGAATATAGTGCAGACCGGCAATTCCCTGGATGTGGCGATCCAGGGCAAGGGATATTTTCAGGTGCTGCACCCGGACGGCAGCATCACCTATACCCGGGACGGTACCTTCAGCCTGACCGCCGATGGTGTGGTGGTCACGCCCAATGGTTATGAACTGCAGCCCGCCATGACGGTGCCGGCGGATGCCACCAGCATCACCATCGGTTCCGACGGGGTGGTCTCCGTGCTCCAGGCAGGCAATAACGCACCTACCCAGATCGGCCAAATGGAACTGGCCTATTTCGTCAATCCGCAGGGCCTGGAACCGATCGGCGACAACCTGTTTCGCGAGACCAATGCCAGTGGTGGTGTGAACACCGCGATTCCGGGCACGGACAGCACCGGAACCCTGATCCAGGGTGCGTTGGAGAGCTCCAATGTGAATGTGGTGGAGGAAATGGTCAACATGATCGAGACCCAGCGTGCTTATGAGATGAATTCCAAGGCGATCTCCACCACCGATGAAATGCTCGCCTATGTGAACAATCAGCTCTGACGGATCTACGTGATGAATAGGCTTAGTGCTTTACTCCTCATCCTGGCGGCGGTGAGTCTACTCAACGGTTGCCAGACCCAGGGTCCCGTGCGAGACGTCAACTATGCGCCGATACGCCCAGTACTGCCGCCGCCCGCCCCTCAGGGTAACGGCAGCATCTACCAGGCCGGTTATGAGATCGCCTGGTTCGAAGATATCCGTGCGCATCGGGTGGGCGACCTGCTCACCGTGAAACTGGTGGAAAACACCTCCGCCAACAAATCGGCCAAGAGCTCGGCGAAGAAGGACAACTCGAACAGCATCAGTACCCCGACGATCCTCGGCTCCACGCCGACCTTCAACGCCACAGGCCTGTTACCCCTGTTGAGCAACCAGGACAACACCCTGGAATTCGAGCTCGGCTCCACCAATGATTTCAGCGGCGAGGGCAGCGCCTCGCAGAGTAACGCCCTGAGCGGCAATATCACGGTCACGGTGATCGAGGTGTTGCCCAACCGCAACCTCCATGTGCGGGGTGAAAAGCGTATAGGGATCAACCAGGGCAACGAATACATCCGGCTCTCCGGGATCGTACGCCCGCAGGACATCACACCGCAGAATACGGTTGAATCGACTCGCCTTGCCGATCCCACCATCTCCTATGTAGGGGAAGGCATGGTGGCGGACTCCAACTCCATGGGCTGGTTTGCGCGTTTCTTCCACAGTGTGCTCTTTCCATTCTGAGGCATAGGTCATGATACGGATGAATCTCAAACGATTGGGTGGCTGGTTGCTGGCATTGGTGTGTGTGCCGGTCTCGTTGCCGACGGATGCGGAACGGATCAAGGACCTCGCGTCCATTCAGGGGGTGCGGGCCAATCAGCTCATCGGCTACGGTCTGGTGGTCGGGCTGGATGGAACCGGTGACAAGGACACCGACTCCCCCTATACCCTGAACAGCTTGAAGAATATGCTGGCACAGTTCGGGGTGCAGATTCCGCCGGGTACCAAGATCAAACCCAAGAATGCCGCTGCCGTCATCGTGCACGGTGAGCTTCCTCCCTTCAGCAAACCGGGCCAGAGGATCGATGTGACCGTTTCCTCCCTGGGCAATGCCAAAAGTTTGCGTGGGGGCACTCTACTCATGACCCCCCTGAAAGGGGCGGATGGCAAGAACTATGCCCTTGCCCAGGGGAACCTGGTGGTTGGCGGGTTGAGTGCGGCGGGGCAGGACGGCTCCAAGCTGACGGTCAACATTCCGAGCGCCGGGCGTATCCCTAATGGTGCGACTGTCGAGCGTGAGGTGCCCAATCGGTTCAATCAGGGCCATCAAGTGACCCTGAATCTGCATGAGGGGGATTTCACCACCGCGATGCGGGTCGCGGAGTCGATCAATCTGACGATCGGTCCGGGGACCGCGCAGGCACTCGATGCCACCTCCATCAAGGTAAACGCACCCATCAACCCGAACCAGAAGGTGACCTTCATCGCCATGCTGGAGGGGCTGGAAGTGAAGCCGGGGGTTACCTCCGCCAAGGTCATTATCAACTCCAGGACCGGCACCGTGGTCATCAACAATCAGGTGCGCGTCTATCCGGCCGCGGTCTCCCACGGCAATCTGGTGGTCAGCATCAGCGAAAGCCCGGAGGTCTCGCAGCCGGGGGCCTTTGCCGGGGGGGAAACCGCCGTGGTTCCGCAGAGCGCAGTCACAGTAACGGAAGAGACGAACCGCATGTTTCTGTTCGATCCGGGGGTTTCCCTGGACCAGGTGGTGCGTGCGGTGAACGAGGTCGGTGCCGCGCCGAGCGATCTGGTGGCAATCCTGGAGGCGCTCAAAGAGGCTGGCGCCTTGCGTGCGGAACTGCTGGTGATCTAAACCATGCGAGGGGTTGCAGCGAGTGTGTATAACGATTTTCAGGGCCTTGCGGCGCTGAAACATCAAGCGCGGGCCGATCAAGCAGGCTCATTAGATCAGGTTGCCAGGCAGTTCGAATCCCTGTTTGTGCAGATGATGGTCAAGCAGATGCGCCAGGCCAGTTTTGGTGGCGGGTTGCTCGACAGCGACAAGACCCGCTTCTATCAGGATATGTATGACAAGCAGCTTTCCCTGCACCTCTCGGAGAGTGGTGGTGTGGGGCTAGGCGATATGCTCAGACGACAGTTGGTGAAGGGGCAGCAGGGGGCGCAGAAGGCCCACCAGGACGCAGCTTCGCTTGGGGTGTCGGGTGATCTCATGGTCTACCGCAATAATCCGACAGCACCTGCGGTTCGTTTCCTATCGGCCAAGCCCGATAATGCGACCGATGTGCCCGATACTACCAAGGTCGATCCCGTCACCGCTGAACTGTCGCTCGATTCACCCGGGCAGTTCATCAGGTCACTCTGGTCGGCCGCACAACGGGCGGCAGAGTCTATTGGATTACCTCCTGAGGCCTTGTTGGCTCAGGCTGCCCTGGAAACCGGCTGGGGTAAACACGTCATGTCGGTAGACAGTGGGACAAGCAGTCATAACCTTTTCGGAATCAAGGCTGATCGACGTTGGGATGGCGCGCAGGTCAGACGGGATACCCTGGAGTATGAGAATGGCGTGGCTGTGCGTAAACGTGAGGCGTTTCGTGCCTACCGATCTTTCGATGAGAGTTTTCAGGACTATGTGGCATTTCTGCAGAGCAGCCCGCGCTATGCGAATGCATTGGCTCAGAGTCATGACAGCCAGGCGTACTTTTCGGCTTTGCAGAACGCCGGTTATGCAACGGATCCCCACTATGCCGAGAAGATTCTGCGAGTCATGGATGGTGCCGAGATGCGCGCGGCTTTGCAGCAGCTCAAGGGCGAACAAGTCAGACCGATATAAGGTTATGGTATTTACGAGGCGCTTAATGTGAGCAGCATACTCTCCATCGGTATCTCTGCCCTGATCAGTAACAGACAGGGTATGGATGTCACTGGTCACAACATCGCGAATGTGAACACCGAAGGTTATAGCCGGCAGCGGGTGGACTTCACCACGCGTGAACCCTCGATGGTCGGGTCGAACTACATCGGAAACGGAGTGGATCCGGGACAGGTTCGCCGTGTGTATGACAACTATCTTGCCACCCAGATGCGTGACAGCCAATCGGTGACGTCGGAATTCGATGCCTATTATGCGGGCGCACGACGGCTCGATGACCTGTTGGCGGACCCGGATGTGGGCCTGCAGCCGGCGCTGGAAGACTTCTTTAATGCCATGCAGGGCCTGGCGGATGATCCAGCCTCGGTGCCGGCGCGGCAGGTGGCGCTTACCGAGGCGCAGACCTTGGTCGATCGTTTTCAGTACCTCGACGGAGAATTCAACCGCTACCGCGATCGGCTCAATGATCAGGTCGACTTTACCGCCTCGGAGATCAATCGCATCGCTGAGGATCTCGCCCAGATCAATGAACGAGTCGCGGTAGCCTACGGTATTACCGATAAGGCCATCCCCAACGACCTGCTGGACCAGCGGGATCAGTTGATCAACGATCTGTCGAAACTGGTGGATATCCAAGTGCTCGAGCAGAGCGATGGGGCCTTGAACGTGTTCATCGGTAAGGGACAGGCGCTGGTGATGGCGAACCAGGCGGCAAACCTGACCACTGTGCCTTCTAACCTGGATCCGAGCCGCTTGGAGATCGCTTTCAATTTTAGCTTCGGTACCCAAATCATTACCGAGCAACTCTCGGGAGGGCAGATCGGTGGCCTGCTCAGATACCGGGACGAGATCCTCGATCCTGCCCAGAATCAGGTGGGGCTGGTGGCTGTGGGGCTGGCAACGAATCTCAATGAACAACATCGCCTGGGATTGGATCTGGACGGAATCGCCGGCACCGATCTGTTTTCAACGGGTGCTGTGCAGGTCCTCGAGCCAGCCGCGAATGGCAGCTCCGTCACGGTCGCCTATGATGCAATCGGCAACCTGACCGGCAGTGACTATCAGTTGCGCTACGACGGTACCGACTTTATTCTGACCCGCCTGTCGGACAACACCACAAGCGTATTGCCGCCGGGCCTCTCGGTCGTGGACGGTTTAGCCATCGATATCGATCCGACCGGCGCCTTGGCTGGCGATATCTTTGAGATTCAACCAACCCGTAACGCTGCGGAGCTGTTGAGCCTGCAACTCCATGATGTGAGGAAGCTGGCGGCGGCCTCACCCCTGCACAGCCAGCCCGCGGTGGATGCGAATGGCAATCCGGCCAACACCGGTAATGCACGGATCTCGTTGCCCTCGAATACCCATTCAGTCGGTTTGCCGCTGGCTGCACCCATTGAGCTGGTCTATGCGGATGATGCGGGCGGCCCGGGCGTGCCGGGCTTCACCATTCTCAACGGTCCTGCCCCGCCGAATGATTTCCTGGCCTATGACCCGGCAACCGAGAGTGCCGGCAAGACCTTCCCGGACAGCACCAACCCGACTCAGTTCGATGCCTTTGGCGGGATGAGCTTTAGCATCTCGGGAATCCCCCAGGAGTTGGTGGCGGGTAGTGGGGACCGGTTTGTCATCGGTAACAATTCAAGCGGGACTAGCGATAATCGCAATGCCCTGAGGCTGGCCAATATCCAAGGCATGGATCTCATGCACAATGGGACGGCCAGCCTACAAGAGACCTATTCCCAGATGGTCTCGGATATCGGTTCCAAGACCCATCACGCGGAAGTCAATCTGGCGGCCCAGGAAGGCTTGTTGGCACACTCCAAGGCAGCGCTGGACGAGGTTTCCGGGGTCAATTTGGATGAAGAGGCGGCCAAGTTGATCCAGTTTCAGCAGGCCTATCAGGCCTCCGCGCAGATGATCACGGTCGCCAAGACGCTTTTCGATACCCTGTTGTCCGCCGTTGCCAGGTGATGTGAATGGATAGAATCTCCACCAGTATGCTGTTTGAGCGAGGCACCAACGCCATGCTGGAGCAGCAGGCCAAGTTGAGCAAGACCGAATTACAGCTCGCGACAGGTAAACGGATTCTTTCTCCCAAAGATGACCCGGCGGCAGCGGCCTATCTGCTCGATCTGCGCGAGACCGTCAGTCAGGTTGAGCAGTATCAGGCGAACAGTGACCGGGTCCGGGCGCGCCTGGAATTGCAAGATACCACGCTGCAGGCCGTTACGGAGATTCTGCCCCGCGTTATCGAACTGACCATCCAGGGGCAGAACGACACCAATAATGCATCCGACAGAGAAGCTATCGCAACAGAACTGCGTCAACTCAACGATGAACTACTGGCCTTGGCGAACACCCGGGATACTAATGGTGAATACATCTTCGCCGGTTTCGATGCGGATGCTCCACCGTTTTCCAATCCGGCGGAGGGTGTCTACAGCTATTCAGGGGATATGGGGGTGCGCAGCCTGCAGGTCTCCGCCAGCCGGCAGATTCAGGACCGGGATAACGGCTTCGATGTCTTCATGGATGTGGAGATCACAACGGGCGCCAATCCGGGTGAAAAACGCAATCTTTTCGAAACCGCTCAGCTAGTCATCGATGGACTGGAAGCCGATGCTCCGGATTCCTCCTACCTGGCTGACCTTCAGCTTGCCCACCAACATGTATTGGACTTCCGCGTTTCGACGGGTGCTCGTTTGAATACCCTGGAAAAGCAGGAATCGGTCAATGCAGACTTCCTCTTGACCATTCAGGCCGCTCAATCTGAAGTGGAAGATCTCGATTACGCCGAGGCGGTCAGTCGATTTCAGCAGCAACTGCTGGCCCTGCAAGCGGCCCAGCAGTCGTTTTCCAAGGTTCAGGGTCTTTCGCTATTCAACTATCTATAAAGCAGTGGCTTGATGTTGCTGATTGTGCACCGGAAGGTTGCATTTCATCAGAGTTATAATTGTTCGGTGTCCGCCAAGCTCCACATCTCATGGCTCAAAGGGAACCATCTTCACGGCCAGTCCTCAGCTGCGAAACAGAATCGTAGATGGATCAATAAATAGATTAATAACAGTATGTTAAGTTGTTTTTGAATGGTCCGCGCGCTACAGATTTAGCTTCTCCAGTTGTATCAAGTTAGCCTTCTTCCAGCCGTTAAAGAGACCGGAAGCGGTAAATACAGTCTCTCCCGACAGTATATCCGCTAAATATCAACCTACGTCCAGGCTGGATGCAAGGCATCGCCGGACGGTATAGGAGAAACAATCATGGCAATGGTTATCAACACCAATGTAATGTCGTTGACCTCTCAACGCAGTCTCATGAACACCCAGTCCGCGCTTTCCACCTCCATGGAGCGCCTGTCGACCGGTCTGCGCATCAACAGCGCCAAAGACGACGCCGCTGGCCTGGGCATCGCCGACCGTATGAGTACACAGATTCGTGGTCTCAATCAGGCGATCCGTAACGCGAACGATGGTATCTCGCTCTCCCAGACCGCGGAAGGGGCATTACAGGAATCCAACAATATCCTGCAGCGGATGCGTGAACTGGCGATCCAATCCGCCAACGACTCCAACAGCGACGCAGACCGCGCCAATCTGCAGAAAGAGGTGGCCCAGCTGCAGGCAGAGCTGACCCGTATCGCCGAAACCACCACCTTCAACGGCCGTAGCGTACTGGACGGTACCCTGGGTACCTTCAACCTGCAGGTCGGTGCAGAAGCCAACCAGACCATCGATGTGAATTTTGGAACCCAGAGTTTCAAGGCTGAAGATCTGGGTGGGGTGGCTGATGGTGATGTGGTGGGGGCTGCCTCCGATAACGATTTGTTGACGGAACTCAAGCTTGTGACTCAGGCAGATGCGGACAATACGTTGAGCATCAATAGCCAAGCTGTCGGCGATCTGTCTGGTGCAGCTAACCTGGATGACGCCCTGGAAACCATCAACAGTAATGTCTCTGGTGTCGAAGCCAGTGCTTTCG
>JAAUXZ010054541.1_pt1 | contig 10906 bp, 7 predicted proteins | sample 7278131 | NCBI WGS metagenome assembly JAAUXZ01 (sample SAMN14350119, study PRJNA611818) | marine sediment metagenome | isolation source: surface marine sediment (3m) | place: French Polynesia: Moorea | collected 2018-08
GAAGCGCCCGCGCCTCGATCTGGCGGATACGTTCGCGCGTAATATCAAACGCCTGGCTGATCTCATCCAGGGTGTGATCGGTCTTTTCACCAATGCCAAACCGCATTCGCAAAATCTTTTCTTCCCGCGGTGTCAGCACAGACAAAACTTTGCGCGTTTTCTCGGCCAGGTTGCTCTTGGCCGCATAGGTGAAGGGATCCCTTTCATCACAAACTTCAACGACATCACCCAGAAAACGTGTGGCCTGGGAATTCAGGGGCGCATCCAATGAAAGCGGCTCTCCGGCAATGGCCAATATTCGGTCCACTTCATCAAAAGGTATCCCGCTGCGGTCAGCAAGTTCTGCTAGGTTTTCCTCTCCATTGTTTCCGTCCGTCAGACTGCTTGCTGCTTTTTGAATTTTGCGGTACCGTTCCCTGATATGAATCGGAAGTCGAATCGTTCTGGCCTGGTTGTAGATGGCCCGCAAAATCGCCTGCCGGATCCACCAAACAGCACAGGTACTGAAACGCGTACCACGCCGATAATCATAGCGATTGGCTGCCCGAATCAAGCCGATGTTGCCCTCCTGGATCAAGTCAATCAAAGACAGTCCACGCTGAGCATAGCGTCTGGCAATGCTGACCACCAGACGCAAATTGGCATTTATCAGTTTGCTGCGAAGCGCACTAAGCCGTTCTCGGCAAAGTCCAATTTGGGTTAAGGAGCGATCCGGCTTTGAATCCTGAGCACCCGGTTCACGGTGTTGCTCACGAATGCTTGTCTCGATATCATCAAATACAGGCGGTTCAAAACGCCATTCCGTTAAGACATCAAACATTTGATCAAGCTGGCTGTTTAACAGCGCTTGCAGCGGCTTTTGCCGAACTGCTTTAAAGCCTGTGACAAGCAAATGGGACCGATTTGCCTTAACGGCAATATGTATCTGCTCAAGCTTTCGGATCGTCTTGCGAAAAGAATCAATCTTCTCCTTATCGCTCAGCCGATCTCCTCGTTTATGAACGTTGATCAAAATCTTGCTGGGTGCTCTTTGACTGTCTTCAATCTGACGGCCAAAGTTAATCAAATGGTCCACAGCGATTTCTGATTGCAAGATAACGCGCATCAGATCTAATTCCGCCTGTTCGATGGCTTTGGCAATGGCAAGCTCCTCTTCTGGATTAATACGCTTAAAACAACCGATGTGTTGATAGTAACGGGCTAAAGGTTTTGTCACCCAATCCGGCTCGCCAGATTCACTGGAATCATCGGTTGTCTTTGTCCGCCACATCCACTCTGGCGCGGCGTGCCGTCCGGCTGATGAGGAAAAATCCAGGTCGATCTTCATAGCCGAAAATTCCGATGACCCGGTAAAAGGCACATGCGGATCAACATAAGCGTTAAATTCGGGTTTTTGGGAATAAGCATTGCTCATAATGATACCCCTTCTTGAACATCACAGGGGCCCTGGCAGCCGATCGCTCATTGCTGCCTAACCTATGTGGCTCCTTATATGTGCTTGATGTTACAAATGGATTCCCAACTCCCCTATTCGCCACCAAATCGACAGGGGTTTGGCTTCACGACTAGAAGGAGGAGATGAGCTTCCCCCTGTGCGCCAAAGCGAATAAAAGGGAGTGGGAAAATTTTAAAATTCCACCAACAGTTGCCTGTCGAACAAATCCGACCGGGCCTGAAAAGGACAGGCCCGGTTCGGATTCATGTTTGGCCATTATGCCAGATGGATCACCACGTAACCGGACTGCATGCGTTTTACCAGCAAGTCAATTCCGTTGGTGCCTTTATCTTTTTGAATCAATTTATTAAACGTGCTGACGGATTCGACGTCCTGACGGTTGACCTCTAGAATAAGATCCCCTTTTTGGATACCGGCTTTATCGGCTTTGCTGTTGGCATTCACACCGACAACCACAACACCTTTGTCATCTGGTATATTAAACCGGCGGACCATCTCCGGAGTCAGCTCCGCTACCTGAAACCCGTATTCGGTCTCTTTTTTCTGCTGAGGTGCGTCAGCCGCAGCGAGGGTTAATGGCCTTTTGCCTACTTTTACGGTAATCGTCTTTTCCTTACCGTCACGCAACACCTTAACAGTCGCCTTCTGACCGACGATCAGATTAGCAGATTTAGCCGTTAAGCCCCGACTGCTTTCGACCTTTTCACCGTTGAGGTCAACGATAATATCATGGGGTTTGATACCGGCCTCATCCGCCGGATCACCGGGGATCACACTGGCCACCAGCACGCCAGTCGCATCTTTGGCGCCGTAATATTCTGCCAGCTCTTTTTTCAGATCCTGAATGGTTATCCCCAACCAGCCACGGGTCACTTCGCCATCGGATTTGAGTTGTTTAATGATTCCGGTTGCCAGATCGATGGGAATGGCAAATCCGATACCCTGCCCACTGGCGATAATGGCAGTATTGATGCCGACAACCTCTCCGTTCATATTGATCAGGGGACCGCCGCTATTGCCGGGATTGATGGAGGCATCGGTTTGAATGAAATCATCATAGGGGCCGGAACCGATCACGCGTCCTTTGGCACTGACAATACCCGCGGTAACGGTCTGTTCCAGACCGAACGGACTGCCAATGGCAGCCACCCATTCACCCACCTGTAGCTTGTCGGAGCTGCCAAGCTGTGCCGAAGGCAGGTCCCTGTCGGCATCGATTTTGATCAAAGCCAGATCCGTTTGCGGATCGCGCCCAACAATGTCGGCATCGAATTCACGCTTGTCTTTGAGCATCACTTTGATCTGATCTGCATCTTTGACCACGTGATTGTTGGTGACGATAAAACCATCGGTGTCGATGATAAACCCGGTGCCCAGACCCTTTTGTTTAAATTCATGCGGATTTCGCTGTTTGAATTCATGGGGATTTCTCCGACCGAAAAATTCATCAAAAAAGTCTTTGGACCGATCATCTCCCTGAAACGGCGAGCTGCCAAAATGATGAAGTTCAGCGCCGCCGCCCTTGACAGTCTTTTCCACACGGATGTGGACTACAGCCGGGCTGACTTCTTTGGCAAGCTCACTAAAATTTTCCGGAATCATCCGTACCGGAGCGTTTTTGGCTGCTGCTGCTATCTGCAGACCGGATCCCATAACCAGAAGGGCCGTTACGATAGCTGCAATTGATTGACGAATTGCTTTACGGGTTTTCATTGTGTTTACCTCCTCTTTCTTTTTTGCAAATTTGGTCTCATGTTGTTGTCGTGGATCATAGGACAACTGTTTAGCCACAAGATGACGCGAATATGACCAAAAAGTTATCTTTGACAACTTATCTGTGCTGGATTATCATGGGGTGCTGTGCCCGGCAGGATGGGCCTGCAATACGAAGTGACTGTTTGGAAAGGAAGGAAAATGAGAAAAAGATCACCGATTATATTTTTGATCGTTTCTGCCTTTTTCATGGTCTGCTGGTGGACTGCCCAGGATGCGACAGCCGCAGAGGGCTCATGTTACCTTAGGGCCAAAACCCAAGACGTTTTTGTGATTGTCTTTGATATCGACGATGAGGGTAATCAAGGCGCGCAGATCTGGCAGGGCAGAATTAATCATAACGAAAAAGTTAAGATCACAGCACCCCACGGGCGTTTTCGCTATGATTATAATGACCAGCCAGAAGAGGACCAGCCCCTTAGTGGCGGACATGATCGCTGGTGCAATAATTTGAACACTATCCTGGTGCCATAGAACAGAATGGAATCGATATGAACAAAATCTTTCGACACTTGGCTATTGTCGTTTGGGTCGCGCTGGCCGCCGGTTGTGCAGCTACCACCGATGTTGAAACCAAAGAAGGTGCCTGCTACCTCAAGGCCAGCGACCACGATGTTTATCTTAAGGTCTTTGATGTGGACAGCAACGGCAACATGGGCGCGCTCATCTGGCAAGGCAGAATACATCAGAGTCAGACCGCACGAATTAAAACAACCCACGCCCGTTTTCGCTTTTTTTATAATGCCGAACCAGGTGTTGAGCAGCCGTTCAGAAGCGGTGAGGATAAACGTTGTGATGATCTCGACGTTGTGGCCGTTCCCTGATCATCAATGCATCCGCTACCATTATTCTGAATTCCAGCGAAATCGAACTCACCATTGCCTGCGTATTGTAATTTCAATCCATTTGATTGCCGACCTGGTTTCTCAATTCCAATATTGGAATAAAACTTAAAAAATGAATGTTACATTTTTGTAATTATTTTCCCTGTTTTCTGCCAAATTTGTAACAACAAGACAGTCGCAATCTAAATTGTCTACCAGAAAAGACCTTGTAATTATTATAAATTTTATGATTTTTGTGTTGTGGCATGCAAGTTGCTCAATAGAAACTGATCTGTTTATTCAAATCAGGATGACGACACGATGACATCAATGCACCAAGAAACCGCCAAGCAGCTGCAGAAAAAAACGGAAAGGTTAATTGAACGCCTTTTAAAGGGCAAGGAACCCAACTTTTTAACGCAGCATACCCGATTGCTGGATGACTATTTTCTCCAGGCATTTGAAACCAGCAGCGTCGGTCCCCGCATGGATATCGGCAAAAATCCTTACGCCATCATAGCGCTGGGCGGTTACGGCCGAGAAGAACAATGCATCCGTTCTGATGTTGATTTGCTGTTTTTATTTAAAAAAAGAGTCCCCAAGGAGGCTGAAAATTTAGTCCAGGAAATCATTTATCCGCTCTGGGACATTGGTCTGGATGTCGGTTATGCCACTCGGTCATTGAAAGAGTGTCTGACACTGGCCGGCAAGGATTATGAAATCCTGACGCCAATATTGGATGCCAGGTTTATTTGCGGTTGGTCAATGCTCCACGCCAATATACTAGATGAGTTGCGCACCAAAATCATCATGCCTAAATCCCGCCGCATCATCAACTGGCTTGTTGAGCGCAATGAATTGCGGCACGCCCAATTCGGGGACTCGGCCTACCTGCTGGAGCCAAACCTGAAGGAGGGACAGGGAGGATTAAGAGATTATCATACCATGTTGTGGATTGCGCGTATCGCTTTTAACGCCAAACAATTCAGAGACCTCGAATATCTGGGCCTGCTTTCACATGAAGAGTTTCAGGCATTAAGCCAATCTGTATCCTTTGTCTGGAATGTGCGCAACCGTATCCATCACATTTGCGGTCGCAAATGCGACCAACTGCACTTTGAAAACCAGGTCAAGCTGGCCCGGGCGCTTAACTATAAAAACGACAATGGGCAGGAGCCGGTTGAAAGGTTCATGGGTGACCTTCACGGCCAAATGGAAGCCTTAAAACAACAGCATCTGGTGTTTTTGCATGAGCTCGGCTACGAGAAACCCCGTAAACGCAAACGAAAATCAAATAAAAAAAGCGGTGTCGAGGGCCTCAACGTTATCGATTGGGGAATGCTGAATTTTGAAGGGCCTGAAAAGATTTTGCAGTCGCCGGATCTTCTGATGAAAATATTTGAAGAAAGCGCGCGCTTGAAAATCCCACTGAGTGCGGAGGCCAAGCGATTGGTCAAGGAGTTTTCACATCTGGTCACCAAGGCTTACCGTGTTTCTGAGCCGGTCGTTAAATCATTTGAGCGCATCTTGGTAGCCCCGGCGCCAAAATTTAATGTCCTTAACGAAATGCTCAATACAGGATTTTTGGAAAAATTTCTCCCTGAAATGCGCGTGGTGCGCAATCGCATCCAGTATGATGAATATCATCTTTACCCGGTGGACAAGCACCTGCTGCGCACTGTGCAAACGGTTAAAAAGTTCGGTAGCGCTAAAGACAGCAGCCTGGAGCCATTGTGCGCGCAACTGTACCGTAAGCTCAAAAAGAAAAAAGTATTGCTGTGGGCGGCTTTGCTGCATGATATCGGCAAGGGTCAATCTGTTGAAGATCATTCTGCCAAAGGCGCCGAGGTCGTCCAGACCATTCTCAACGAGAAAAAGATGAAGCCTGCCGATGTAAAAACGGTCATGTTCCTGGTGCAGGAACACCTTATGCTGATAAAGACCGCCACCCGCAGAGACATCTATGATGAGGAGACGGCCATTTCCTGCGCCCGCAAGGTCAAAGATATTGAGCGGCTCAAAATGTTGTATTTGCTGACCGTCGGCGATTCAATTGCGACGGGTCCAAAAGCATGGAATGATTGGACGGCAGCGCTGTTGAGAGATTTTTTCCTCAAGGTATATAATGTGCTTGAAAAAGGCGAATTGGCCACCGCTGAGGCCGTTGAGGTCGTATCACAGAAAAAGAAGGATATCGTCACATCTGCCGCCGGTTCAAAAGCCGAAAAAAAGATGACAGCCCTGCTGGAGGTCATGTCACCGCGCTATCTGCTATATATGCCGGCCGATGAAATTCAACGGCATATGAAATTATACCGGAAGCTGTCCCGGAACAATTCTGACTTTCTGTGGAAAATCGATCAGGCACCTGATGCCAACACCCGTGCGGTAACAATTTGCGCCCCTGATCGTCCTGGTCTAATTTCCAAAATTGCCGGTGTTTTTACTCTTAACAACATCAACATTCTGGACGTGCAGGTGTTCACCTGGCGCAATAATATCGCCCTGGATATTTTTAAGGTCAAGCCCCCGCCCGATCCGATCCTGGAAGATGAAAAATGGAACCGAACTGCCGAGAACCTTTCAGCCGCACTGGCTGGCGAACTGGATCTGACCGTCGCCCTGAAAAAAAAAGTGCGGACCTATCGCAACGGGAACGCCGGCCTGGCGACAAAACCCCATCGCGTGACGTTGGATAATACCAGTTCCAGTTTTTTTACCATTATTGAAGTGTTTACCTATGATTTTCCAGGGTTGCTGTACAGTATCACCGATGCCATTTATCGCTGCGATCTGAACATCTGGGTCGCTAAAATCGCCACCAAAGCCGATCAAGTGGTGGACGTTTTTTATGTCAGAGACATCAACGGGCAGAAAGTCGATCTGCCGGAACAGGTCGAGGCTATCAAAGCCGCCCTAATGGAACGGCTGTCGGCGACACAACCGGACTTGGCCCACCCATAATTAAAAATGCAGATCCCATAACGACTTCAGAAACAGGTTATATTCAGAATGAATACGGATAAGGAGGATAATACTTAAAGATGAAATCAAAAAGTCTGCTGACAACTGTAATTTTACTCACAATTCCCTTTTCCTCGGCATTTGCGTCAGAGGGCCTCAATTCAGGGGACACGGCCTGGATGATCGTCTCAACAGCGCTGGTCATGATGATGACGCCGGCGGGCCTGGCCCTGTTTTATGGGGGTATGTCCAGGTATAAAAACCTGCTCAATACCTTTGCCATGACCTTTGTGGCGTATTGCCTGGCCAGCATTGTCTGGATGGTGTGGGGCTACAGCCTGGCCTTTGGACCCAGCAAAGCCGGCATTGTCGGGGGGTTGAGCCATCTTTTTCTGTCCGGTATCGAGGTGGGCAGCCTTTCGGGAAGCATTCCCACTTATGTGTTTGCACTCTTTCAGATGACCTTTGCCGGCATCACGGTTGCCCTGGTTCTGGGCTCGGTGGTTGATCGCATGAAATTTTCTTCGTGGATCATTTTTACGGTTTTGTGGGTCACGTTCATCTATTGCCCTGTCGCCCATTGGGCCTGGGGGGGCGGTTGGATGGGAAACATGGGCGCTTTAGACTTTGCGGGGGGAACCGTGGTTCATATCAACGCCGGGGTGGCCGGCCTGGTGCTGGCGCTGGTGCTTGGTAAACGCATCGGCTACGGCAAAGAGGCCATGTTTCCTTCCAGCATCTCGTTTACCGCCATCGGGGCGGCACTGTTATGGTTTGGCTGGTTCGGCTTTAATGCCGGCAGCCAGCTGGCCGCCGATGGCCTGGCCGGCTCGGCTTTTCTGGTGACCAATACGTCAGCGGCCATGGGCGCACTGGCCTGGATGTTTGCCGAATGGATGATCGACAAAAAACCCACGGTGCTGGGGCTGGCTTCGGGAATTGTGGCCGGGCTGGTGGCCATTACCCCGGCTGCTGGGTTCGTTAACCTGCCGGCAGCGCTGATTATCGGGCTTGTGGCCGGCCTCCTGGGCTTTTATTTTGTGGCTAAAGTCAAGCACAAACTGGGCTATGATGATTCCCTGGATGCATTCGGGGTTCATGGCATGTGCGGTCTCTGGGGTGCGCTGGCCACCGGTCTGTTTGCCAATCCGGCGGTTAACGAAGCTGGCAAAGGGTTATTATATGGCAACCCCGGCCAACTCTGGATCCTGTTGGTTTCCATCGTCGGCACTGCTGCATTCAGCGCCATCGGCACCCTGATTGTGATTTATGTCACCAAATTATTAACCGGCGGTGTGCGTGTCACCGAAGAGACAGAGGTGGCCGGGCTCGACAGCTCCATCCATGGAGAAAGAGGTTTTGAAATTCTATAAACCGCATTGATGCACTCAGAAAAGAATAATTCATTAACGCCAAAGAGGAGATCAAAACATGAAAAAAGTTGAGGCGATCATCAAGCCCTTTAAACTCGATGACGTCAAAGAGGCCCTGAATAAAATCGGCATTCAGGGGATGACCGTGTCCGAGGTCAAAGGATACGGGCGTCAGAAAGGCCACAAGGAAATCTACCGCGGCGCCGAATACGCGGTTGATTTTATACCCAAAATCAAAATCGAAATCGTCACCGATGCCGACCAGGCCGATCAGGTCGTTGAAACCATCCGGGAGGCCGCCAACACCGGTAAAATCGGAGACGGTAAGATTTTTGTGATCCCAGTAGAGCAGGCGTTGAGGGTGCGAACCGGCGAGACCGGTTCAGACGCCCTCTAGTTTCCATCACAACAGAATGCCCCCATATCCGAAGCTGTATTGGTGGATGTATTCTGGATGCTAACACGATACAGGTTAAGCCCGTTGCCCGTTTGCCCGTTAGCCGGCGAAAAATAAGAACAGACAGGGTTTCCGATTTGAACGGGCACAACCGGCCTAACCGGACAACCTGAAAATGATAGCGAATAACTTTCAATCAGCCCATAGGTTCCATGAATTTAAACTAAAAATATATAACCAAAATACAAAGGAGGAATGGTCTAATGACACCCAAAGAAGTATTGGACATGGCAAAGGAAAACGGCGCGAAAGTCGTTGATCTGCGGTTTATGGATTTTCCGGGATTGTGGCAGCATTTTACGGTTCCGATCAGTGAGCTGGAAGAATCCAGTTTTGATGATGGATACGGTTTTGACGGCTCCAGTATTCGCGGCTGGCAGCCGATTCATGCCAGCGACATGCTGGTCGTCCCTGATCCGGCGACCGCCAAAATGGACCCATTTTATGAGGCGCCGACCCTGGTATTAATCTGCAACATCGTGGATCCGGTCACCCGGGAAGCCTATACCCGCGATCCCCGCAACATCGCCCAAAAAGCAGACGCCTATCTAAAAAGCAGCGGTATTGGCGATGTGGCTTATTTTGGCCCGGAGGCCGAATTTTTTATCTTTGATGATATTCGGTTCGAATCCACCCGCTATGCCGCTTTTTATGAAATCGATTCGGTAGAAGGCAACTGGAACACCGGCCGGGATGAAGGCCCCAACCTGGGTTACAAACCGCGCCACAAAGAAGGCTATTTTCCAGTACCGCCCATGGATAAATTCCAGGATCTGCGCACCGAGATGCTGCTGACACTTGAGAATCTGGGTATCGAGGTCGAAGCCCAGCATCACGAAGTGGCCACCGCCGGTCAGGCCGAAATTGACATGCGCTTCAAACCCCTGATGCAGATGTCGGATCAGCTCATGTGGTTTAAATATGTGCTCAAAAATGTGGCCTACCGCCACAATCATACCGTTACGTTTATGCCCAAACCTCTGTTCGAGGACAACGGCACCGGAATGCATACCCACATCAGCATCTGGAAAGATAATCAACCGCTGTTTGCCGGTGATAAATATGCCGGCATATCCCAGGAAGCGTTGTACGGCATCGGTGGCATCCTCAAGCACTGCCGCGCATTGACCGCCTTTACCAACCCCACCACCAACTCATACAAAAGATTGGTGCCGGGTTTTGAGGCACCTGTGAACCTGGCATACTCCAGCCGCAACCGCAGTGCCGCGGTTCGCATCCCGATGTATTCGGAATCACCAAAGGCCAAACGCATCGAGTTTAGAACCCCGGATCCTTCCTGCAACGGCTACCTGGCGTTTTCAGCGATGCTGATGGCTGTCATCGACGGCATCCAGAATAAAATCGACCCGGGTGATCCGCTCGATAAAGATATCTACAATCTGCCGCCCGAAGAACTGGCCGAAATTCCGTCTGCACCCGGCACGCTGGAGGAAGCCATTGACGCATTGAAGGCCGATCAGGAATTTTTGTTAAAGGGTGATGTGTTTACGCAGGATGCAATTGACATGTGGATCGAATACAAAACCGAGAACGAAATCAACGATGTCAAACTGCGGCCGCATCCCCACGAAATTTTCCTGTATTATGATATTTAAAATCCGGTTGACCCGTGGGCCGGCTATCCCGTTGTCGGTTAAAAATGAAGCCCCGCTTTAATAAGCGGGGCTTTTTAGCGGAAAACTCTGATAGTTAGAGGCCATTTCAAAACCTCTTTGAAGTCCATTTTGCGGACTTTTGCCCAAAAGCGCTTAGCGATGTGGAGCGCAAAATCTTGAACTGTCTGAGGCGCTAGCCCGAGTTTTCAAGATTTAGCGTAACGAGCTTAGCGCTTTGCAAAAGCCGCAAACCGGCGGATAAGAGGTTTTTTGAAATGGCTTTTAGGCAGGTGATTTTACCTATAGGATTTATAATCGACGCCGTATTTTTGAGCCTTATAAGCAAATTTTCTGACGGTCGTTTTTAGAATTTCAGCAGCCGTGGTGATGTTGCCCCGGGTGTTTTTGAGGGCATCGATGATCATCTCTTTTTCCAGGCGGGC
>JAAUXZ010010969.1_pt1 | contig 10905 bp, 9 predicted proteins | sample 7278131 | NCBI WGS metagenome assembly JAAUXZ01 (sample SAMN14350119, study PRJNA611818) | marine sediment metagenome | isolation source: surface marine sediment (3m) | place: French Polynesia: Moorea | collected 2018-08
AGAACCGCGAGATCATGGGCGCGACCAATCCGGCGGATGCCGATCCGGGTACGATTCGTGCCGACTTCGCGGCCAGCATCGAGGAAAATGTCGTGCACGGTTCCGACGGACCCGACACCGCCAAGGTCGAGATTGCGTTCTTCTTTGGCGACGACGGCGTCTGCCCGCGTACGCGGTAGGAGACACCTTTGCCGGCCGACGCCATCAACCTGCTGGGCATGCCGCAAGGCGAGCTCGAAGCGCTGTTCACCCGCCTGGGTGAGAAGCCTTTTCATGCCCGCCAGCTCATGCGCTGGGTTTACCAGCGCGGCGTCACCGACTTCGACGAGATGACCGACCTGTCGAAGTCGCTGCGGCAGAAACTGAAAGAAGAGACCGAGGTCGCGCTGCCGCAGGTGCTGTCGCAGCACGATTCGACCGACGGCACGGTCAAGTGGTTGTTCGAGAGTGGCTTCGGCCAGGCGGTCGAAGCCGTTTTCATTCCCGAACCCGATCGCGGCACGCTGTGTATCTCGTCACAGGTGGGATGCGCGCTCGACTGCGCGTTCTGCGCCACCGGGGCGCAGGGATTCAATCGCAACCTGAGTGCGGCCGAGATCGTCGGCCAGGTCTGGCACGCCAACAGCGTTTTGCCGCGGCGCGACAACGACGCCCAGGACTACGCCGTGACCAATGTCGTTTTCATGGGAATGGGCGAGCCGCTGGCAAACTACCGTAACGTGGTGCCGGCAATCGATATCCTGATTTCGGACCTGGCCTACGGCATTTCGCGGCGCCGCGTGACCGTGAGTACTAGCGGACTGGTGCCGACCATCGAGCGGCTGGGCGACGAGTGCAACGTGTCGCTCGCGGTGTCGCTGCACGCGCCCAACGATGACCTGCGCGACCGTCTCGTGCCGATCAACAAGATGCACCCGATCGCCGGACTGCTCGACGCCTGTTGGAACTACGCGGCCAAGCGCCAGAACCGCTACATCACGTTCGAATACGTGATGCTGGACGGTGTCAACGATCACCTCGAGCACGCGGACCAGCTGTTCGAATTGCTGGATGGAAAGCCCGCCAAGGTGAACCTGATCCCCTTCAACCCGTTCAGCGGCAACGAATTCCGGCGTTCGCCAGCGGACAGGATCGTGAAGTTCCAGAACCGGCTGCGCGAGCGAGGCGTCGTTACGACGATTCGCAAGACGCGTGGCGAAGATATCGATGCGGCATGCGGTCAATTGGCTGGTAAAGTGAGCGACCGGGTGCGGAACAGACTGAGCGAAAAGCGACGAAGGACGGCAACAGCATGAAAAAGAGCGAGATACTGTTGGCAATCATCGTAGCCGGATCGTTGGTGACCGGCTGCGTAACGACGACCTCGACGACGTCGGCCGATGCCGAGGCGGACGAGGAAAACGCTGCGGCGCTCAACTACCAGCTCGGCGCGCAGTACTTGCGCAACGGCAACTACGAGCGTGCCCGCGACCGCCTGCTGCTTTCGATTGAACTGGACCCGAAGAACGCCGTCGCCCACTACACGCTGGCGCTGGTCTACGAGAATCTCGATAACCTGAGGCTGGCGACGGAGTCCTACGAGGACGCGATCCGCATCGCGCCCCGAGATTTCAACGTGCAAAACGCCTATGCCGTGTTCCTTTGCAAACAGCGCGATTTCGACAACGCAAGCAAGCACTTCGATCGTGCAATCAGCGTGCCGGAAAACGACAGCGCCTATATCACCATGACGAATGCCGGCGTTTGCATGATGCAGAAGCCTGACGCCGAGGTGGCCGAGCAGTATTTCCGCGATGCGCTGCAGCGCAAGGGTGACTATGGCGAGGCACTGATACAGCTGAGCCTGCTGAAATACACGACCGAGGATTACATGAGCGCACGGGCATTCCTGCAGCGCTACCTGAGCACGAACGCGCCGAGTTCGGGCGTGTTGCTGCTGGGGGTGCGCATCGAGGAAGAGCTCGGCGACGACCGCGCGCGAACGGACTACGCGAACCGGATTCTGCGGGAATTCCCAGAGTCGGCCGAGGCCCGCAGCATCCTGGAATCCAGCTAGATATGAGCGACAAGCAAGACAAACCGGTCGAGGACCAGGACCAGGAGGCGGCCGAGCCGCAGGGTCCGCGCGGCGGTGAGCGTCTTGCCGAGGCGCGCCGCGAACAGCAGATCAGCGTTCTCGATATTGCCAAGGAGCTGCATCTCGACGAGGCCAAGGTGCGCGGTCTCGAGCGCAACGAGTTCGATGAGCTCGGCGCGCCGGTTTTTGCCAAGGGACACCTGCGCAAATATGCCGAGATCGTTGGCATCGATCCGGACGATGTTCTCGAAGACTATTACAAGATGACCCGCCAGGACGCTCTGCCGCCGGTCGTCGTCGCCCGCCGGCGAATGCGCCAGGAAGTCTCACCGGGACCCTGGATCGCCGTCATCATCGTGATCCTCGTTGCGGCGGCGTCGTATTGGTGGTTCGCCATTTATTCGAGCGAGCAGCCAGCTCCGGCAACGTCGCCGCCGGCTGATCCCGCGCCGCTGGGCGAGGAACTGTCACAAAGCAGTGTCGCCGAGCCGGAGCAAAGCGTCACTCAGCAAGCGCCGGAACCGGCAATTACGCGGCCCGACACAGCGTCGCGCGCGCAACCGGTTGCCGACGGCGAAACGGCGCTCTCGCTGGCATTCAGCGGCGATTGCTGGACCGAAATATCCGATGCGACCGGGCGCCGCCTCATGTTCACGATGGGCCGCGCGGGCGATACAGTCGACCTTGCCGGCGTCGCCCCGTTCGCTGTCCTGTTCGGCAATGTCGACAATGTCTCTGTCAGTGTCGATGGCAACGACTACCCGCTCTCATCGTCGAACCCTGGCAGCCGCATGGCACGTCTGACGATCATGACCCCCTGATGACCGCTGTGAAACCCAGAGCCATTCGCGGAATGAACGACATTCTGCCGGAGGTGTCCGGCACGTGGCGTCATCTCGAAACCGTTGTGCGCGACATCGTGCAGTCCTACGGCTATGAGGAAATTCGACTACCGCTGCTCGAGCACACCGAACTGTTCCGCCGCTCGATTGGCGAAGTCACCGACATCGTCGAGAAGGAAATGTATACCTTCGATGATCGCAACGGGGAGAGCCTGACGCTGCGGCCGGAGGCGACAGCGAGCGTCGTGCGTGCGGGCATCACGAACGGCATGCTGCATAACCAGCGGCAGAAGCTCTGGACGTCGGGCCCCATGTTTCGCTATGAGAAGCCCCAGAAAGGCCGGTACCGGCAGTTTTACCAGTTCGATGTTGAGGCACTGGGATTCGAGGGGCCGGATGTCGACGCGGAGCTCATCATCATGTGTGCCCGGATGTGGCAGGCACTCGGTCTGTCCCGGTTGACGCTCGAGATCAACTCCCTGGGGACCGCTGAGTCCCGCACGCGCTACCGCGAGACGCTCGTAAAGTACTTCTCTGGCGTGAAAAGTCAGCTTGATGAGGATAGTATTCGGCGCCTTGACCAGAATCCGTTGCGGATTCTGGATAGCAAGAACCCGGAAATGCAGGACATCGTGGCGGCAGCACCTGTCATGATCGATTTCCTCGATGAGGAATCTACCGAGCATTTTCAAGCACTTAAGGCGCTGCTCGACGCGGCGGGCGTCGCTTACACGGTCAACCCGCGGCTGGTACGCGGTCTGGACTATTACAGTCGCACGGTTTTCGAGTGGGTCACCGATGCGCTGGGGTCGCAAGGCGCGGTCTGTTCCGGCGGGCGCTATGACGGCCTGGTCGAGAAACTCGGCGGTCGGCCGACGCCAGCCATCGGCTGGGCCATGGGCATCGAGCGGCTGGTTGCACTGTACGAGGCGTGTGGCGGAGAGGCGCCGCCGACCGATGCTGACGTGTACGTCGTCGCGGTGGGTGACAACACGCTCGAGGCGGCGTTCGCGCTGGCGGAGCAGCTACGCGACGAAGTGAACGACATCCGGGTAGAGCTCAATCTCGGCGGCGGCAGCTTCAAGTCGCAGCTGAAGCGCGCTGACAAGAGCAACGCCGAATACGCGTTGATCCTTGGCGAGCAGGAAATTGCCGAAGGGCGCGCGGGACTGAAACCATTGCGCAGCACAGCGGATCAAAGCAGTGTGGCGTTCGAAGAATTGCCGGCCAGGCTGGCCGGGCTGTTAGGAAAGGCATAGTTCGTGGACGATTTACAGTCAGAGAAAGAACAAATTGAAGAGATGAAAGCGTGGTGGGCCGAATACGGCCGCTACGTGATCGCCGGCGTCGTCATTGCGGTGGGCCTGATGCTGGGTTTCAACTACCACAAGAGCAGCAAACTCGAGGCCGAATTACAGGCGTCGGACATGTTCGAGACGCTGGCGGGTCATGTTGCCGACGGTGACATTGACGCCGCATTGCCGGTAGCCAACGAGTTGTACAGCAATTACGCCAACACGGCGTACGCGGGGCAATCCAGGCTCGTGATGGCTCGCCTGTACATGGACAAGAACCGCGACCAGGACGCTGCCGACGCGTTGCGCGAGCTCCTGGACATGAGCGGCAACGGCGCGCTGAAGCACGTTGGCCGAGTGAGGCTTGCGCGGATTCTGTTGTACCAGGACAAACCGCAGGAAGTGCTCGACCTGCTGGCCGAGCAAAGCAACCCGGGTTTCTCGGGTCTCTATGCGGAGGCCAGGGGCGATGCTCACGCGGCCCTCGGCAATATCGAGTCGGCGCGGGAAGCCTATGAAGAGGCGCTGGCGGATAGCACCCAGTCGGTTAACCGGGGCGTTGTGCAGATGAAGTTGCTTGACCTGCCCGACGAATTGCCGGCGCCGCTCCCGGCCGAAGCGGCCGAGACGCCTGCCGAAGACGCGGCCGGGGAAGGCCCCGAGACCCCCGCTGAGGAGGTCCTCGAAGAGGTCGCAGAGGAACTCGCAGCGCCGCCGGCTGAAGAAGAGGCTGAGGCGACCGAGTGAAGCATCTGATGCGAAGCCTGTCGCTTGTGCTCGCCACGCTGGCGCTGTCGGCCTGTGGCATGTTTGGCGGCGACGAAGACGAGCTCAAGCCGGTCGCATTGGTCGATATCGAGACCAAGGTCAAGGTGCAGCGCCTCTGGAGCACGAGTGTCGGCGGCAGCGCCGAGTTCCTGCGCGTTGCGCTGCAGCCTGCCGGTGACGGCAACCGGCTTTACGCGGCGAGCCGGGACGGCAACGTCGTGGCGCTGGACCCGGCGTCCGGCAAGACGATCTGGCGCAACGAGCTCGAGATCGCGCTTTCGGCCGGCCCGGGCGTTGGTGAAGGGCTGGTCGTTGTCGGCGCGTCAAATGGTTACCTGGTCGCTCTGAACGCCGATTCGGGCGACGAGATGTGGCGTGCGAACCTGCGCGGCGAGACGCTTGCGCGGCCGATCATCGAAGACGACACGGTGATGGTGTTGACCATCGACAACCGGTTGCGGGCATTATCGGCGTTCGATGGCAGCGGTCGCTGGATCGTCGAGCAGTCGACGCCCAACCTGACGATGCGCGGCTCGTCTCCGCCAGTGACAGTCGGAACGTCGGTTATCGCCGGCTTCGACAATGGGCGGCTAGTGGCCGTTAACATCGCCTCGGGCGATCGGGAGTGGGAATCTCTGCTGTCGCCGCCGACCGGCCGGTCGGATCTCGAGCGGCTGTCAGACATCGATGGCCTTATCAGCGCCGTTGGCGCGGATGTCTACGCCGTGGGCTACCAGGGCAACCTGGCGGCCATCGCGGCAGAATCCGGACAGGTGATGTGGTCACGGGACGTATCCAGCTATGCCGGCGTATCGGCCGACTGGAACAATCTCTACACGGTCGACGAAGACGGAATTGTCCTTGCGCTCACGCGGCGCAACGGCGATGAGAGCTGGCGCCAGGATTCACTGCTGCGCCGCGAGCCGACGGTGCCGATCTCGTACTTGACGACCGTCGTCGTCGGTGATCTCGAGGGCTACCTGCACTTTTTCAGCAATTTCGACGGAGACCCGGTGGCCCGTGTTCGCGCTGGCAGCAAAGCGATCTCGGTTGAACCCGTCGTCGTCGGTAACCGGCTGATCGTTCAGAGCGACGATGGCAAGGTTACGGCCTACGTTATCCAGCAGCCCGCCACTCCGGGCAACGTGCCGCCAGTTGCCGACGAAGAAGCCTGACCTGAACGACCTGGTGCGCTGCGATGCTTCCCGTCATTGCCCTGGTTGGCCGACCCAATGTCGGCAAGTCGACGTTATTCAATCGTCTCACGCGCTCGCGTGATGCGCTCGTAGCCGATTACCCGGGCCTTACACGCGACCGCCAGTACGGCTTTGGCCGGCTGGGACCAGTCCCGTACATCGTTATCGACACGGGCGGCGTCGCTGGCGGCGAAGAGGGCATCAACGAGGCGATGGTCGAGCAGACCGTGCGCGCCCTCGAGGAAGCCGACGTCGCACTAATCCTGGTCGACGCGCGTGAAGGCATCTCGGCCGCCGACGAGCACGTTGCGGATCTCGCGCGCCGCAACGGCAAAAAGACCTGGCTCGTCGTCAACAAGGGCGAAGGCCTCGACAGCGATATCGCGGGCAGCGAATTCCATTCGCTCGGCCTGGGCGAGCCCGTCGTCGTCTCGGCCGCTCACGGTGACCGTATCAATGCGCTCATGGAGGCCGTGCTGGAGGATTTCGAGCCCGACGAGGAGGAGCCCGTCCCATCGTATGACGACGACGAGCATGCGCTGCGTATTGCCGTTGTCGGGCGCCCCAATGTCGGTAAGTCGACGCTGATCAATCGGCTGATCGGTGAAGATCGCCTGGTCGTGTACGACCAGCCGGGCACGACGCGCGACAGCGTGTCGGTGCCGTTCGAGAAAAACGATCGCAAGTACGAGCTGATCGACACCGCCGGTATCCGGCGCAAGTCGAAGGTGCACGAGGCGATCGAGAAGTTCAGCATCGTCAAGGCGCTGCAGGCAATTGACCGGGCAGAAGTGGTCGTAGCCGTTCTGGATGCCCACGAGGGCGTGACCGAACAGGACGTCAGTCTGCTGGGACTTGTGCTGGAGCGCGGCCGCTCGCTGGTCATCGTTACCAACAAGTGGGACGGCATTTCGGCGGAGCAACGTAAACACGTCCGCGACCAGCTCGACCGGCGCCTGCCATTTCTCGACTTTGCCGAGCGGATCACGATTTCCGCACTGCATGGCACTGCGGTCGGCGACGTGCTGCCTGCCGTGGAGCGCGCGTTCAAGGCTGCCGTCATCGACATGCCGACCACCGAGTTGACGCGCGAGCTCGAGAACGCCATTACGGCGCACCCGCCGCCGCTGGTACGCGGCCGGCGCATCAAGCTGCGCTATGCACACCAGGGTGGGCGCAATCCGCCGGTGATTGTCATCCACGGCAACCAGACCGACCGCGTGCCCGAGTCGTACCGGCGCTACCTGATTAACCACTTCCGCAAAGTATTCAAGCTTCGCGGCACGCCTGTGCGCCTGCAATTCAAGTCCAGCGAGAATCCCTACAAGGGCAGACGCAACAAGCTGACGCCCCGGCAGGAACGCCGTCGCAAGCGCCTGATGAAGCGCGTCAAGAAGTAGAAAAGCGTGCTATAACAGGCACATGGGACCCGCCACAAAAACAATAACCCTGGACGGGCAGTTCACGATGCATCGCGCCGGGTGCATCGAGTCACCGACGATGGCCTACGAGACCTGGGGCGAACTCAACGCCGAGCGCAGCAATGCAATCCTGATTTTTTCAGGCCTGTCGCCGTCGGCGCATGCCTCGTCGTCTGCCGAGGACCCGTCGGACGGCTGGTGGGAAGAAATGATCGGTCCCGGTTTGCCGCTCGACTCGGACCTGTACCACATTATTTGCGTCAACTCGCTGGGGAGCTGCTTCGGGTCGACAGGCCCTGCGTCGATCGACCCGGCCACCGGCGAAATGTACCGATTGAGTTTTCCGGTGCTGACGCTTGAAGACGTTGCCGAGGCGGCCTACCAGGTCGTTTGCAAGCTTGGTATCGAACAGTTGCACACGGTCATCGGCTGCTCGATGGGCGGCATGAGCGGACTGGCTTACTGCGTCAACCATCCCGGCTCGGCGAGAAATTTCATTTCGATATCGTCGGCCACGCGAGCCGAGCCGTTCTCGATTGCCGTCAGGTCACTGCAGCGCGAAATCATCCGTTCCGACCCCAAGTGGAATGACGGCAACTATGACGTTGACGACCCACCGCTGATCGGCCAGCGCCTCGCACGCAAGCTCGGCATGATGACCTACCGGTCGCCCGAGGAGTGGATACAGCGGTTCGGCCGGCAGCGCACGACCGCCACGGACGAAACGGTGAACGACCCGTTCAGTGTTCGGTTTTCGGTGGAGGCCTACCTCGAGAATCACGCCAACAAGTTCAGCGGCGGTTTCGATCCGAACTGCTACCTGTACCTGTCGCGGGCATCGGATCTTTTCGACCTGGCGGAGCACGGCGGTTCCCTAGAATCGGGCTTCAAGCGGCTCAACATGCAGCGGACGCTGGTCATTGGCGTGACCACCGATATTTTGTTTCCGTTGCATCAACAACAGGAGCTGGCCGCCGGGCTGGCCGCCGTTTGCCTGGATACGCGCTTTATCGAACTCGACTGCATCCGCGGCCACGATTCGTTTCTCGTGGATATGGATGCGTTCCGTCCCGTCATCTGCGACTTCTTCGAGGGTGACTGCGACTAGGGGGAGTTAATGTCTCTTTTCGACGAGCTGAAGCGTCGTAATGTCATCCGCGTAGCGGCGGGTTACATCGTCTTGGCCTGGCTCGTCGTGCAAGTCGTCGAGACTATCTTTCCGGCATTCGGCTTTGGTGACGAGGCCGTTCGATTCGTCGTCATCGGCTTTGCCGTCGGTTTCATACCTGTCGTGGTGCTTGCCTGGGTGTTCGAATGGACGCCCGAGGGCATCAAGGTCGACGAAGGCGTCGAGCAGCGCGGCCCCCGGGTTGCCGCCGCCGCGAGGCGCTGGGACCGTATCGTCATGGCGATTCTGGTCGTCGCGGTAACGTACTTCATCGTTGAGAAGGTTGTCCTCAGCGTCGATGCAGAGCCGAGTATCGCGGTATTGCCTTTTGTGAGTACGAGCGCCGACCCCGACAAGGCTTATTTCGGCCCTGGCGTTGCCGATGAGGTGCGAAGTTTGCTCGCAAGAATCCCGCAGATCTACGTGACTTCACAAACGTCGTCGTCGGCTTTTGCGGACCAGGGCCTCAGCGTCGCCGAAATCGCCGACAAGCTGGATGTGGATCACGTTCTCGAAGGATCAGTGCGCCAATCGGGTGACCAGATTCGGGTGACGGCGCAGCTGATAGACACGCGGACGGACAGAAACCTGTGGTCGGGAACCTGGGAGCGTCCGATGTCGGACGTATTCCGAATTCAGGACGATATTGTCGCGGACGTTGTAAGCCAAATGCGCATCGAACTGGACCGCGCTATTCCGGCGTCTCGGCGCACCGATCCGGCTGTACTGGCGCTCGTAATGAAAGCCCGCCAAATCTACTTCGATAATTATGGTGGTTTCAGCGAAGCGGGAGTTTCGGTGCGCATGCGCTCGCTTCTCGAAGACGCACTTGAAATCGACCCCGACTACGCACCGGCTATTTCGTGGTTGGCGTATGCGAACTCATTTGCGGTGGCGGAGGGCCTCATTTCCCGAGGCGAAGAATGGCGGCGCTGGGAGTTGCTTAAGGAGCGCGTTCTGGCGATCGACCCCAATGATCCGACGATGCTGCACTCAATCGCATTCCAGGTAATGCTGGAGGATGGCGACCTCGAGACCGCCGCGGACTTGTACCAAAGGGCGCTATTCCATGGTCCCAATGATCCTGAGACGCTCAGATTTGTCGGCAAGTTTGCCTACCTGATTGGTCGCTACGAAGAATCGCAGGCGATTCTCGAGCGGTCCGTGAGGATACACCCGCTCTGCTCATCATGCCTTTACGATCTGTCGCGGAGTTACTGGCGTTCCGGCGACCTGGACAAAGCCTATGAGGTTCGTTCGAGGTACATCAAGCTTGGCCTTTCTGGCGGCCGCTACATTTTCGGTCTAATACAACTGGCGCTGGACGACACAGCCGCCGCTCTCGATATTTTCGAAGGGCTCAAGAACGACGCTGCCAGGGTGTCCGGCCTGGCTATGGCCTATCACTCGCTGGGCAGGCGAAGTGAATCCGAGGCTATGGTCGAAGATCTCTCCAATCTAATTGGCGAGACTGATCCGGGGGAACTGGCAGAGCCGGAAGCATGGCGCGGGAACGTTGATGCTGCGTTTGGTTGGCTCTTTCGAATGATCGATTCGCCAGAAACAGCGCAAGGCGCCTACGGCGGCGTGAAGAATTATGTGGGTCGGCCGATTCTCAAAGCGCTTCATGACGACCCGCGGTGGGCACTCTTTCGTGAGCAGGCCGGTATGGCGCCCGAGCGGCTAGCTGCGTTGGACGTTGACCTGAGCATTCCGGATTAAATCGCGATGTCATTCTTCAACGAACTCAAGCGTCGCAACGTCATTCGTGTTGCTATCGGCTACGTCGTTACGGCCTGGTTGCTAATCCAAGTTGCCGGCGAGATTTTGCCGCCCTTCGGTGTTGGCGACGATGTTTTGCGGCTCATTATCATCGCTTTTTCTGTCGGCTTCATTCCTGTCGTCGTGGTGGCCTGGGTATTCGAATGGACGCCGCAGGGCATCAAGGTGGATGAGGGTGACGCACCCCGAGGCCCGGCAAACCTCGCGATGGCGAAGCGTTGGGACCGAATTGTCATGGTCATCCTCGCAGTTGCTGTTGTCTTCTTCATCGTTGAGAACCTTCTCGACGAGGATTTCGAGATTGAGCCCGTTATCGTGGTCTTGCCATTCGAAGGCGCGAACCTGGGGCCGGAGTC
>JAAUXZ010025148.1_pt1 | contig 10902 bp, 11 predicted proteins | sample 7278131 | NCBI WGS metagenome assembly JAAUXZ01 (sample SAMN14350119, study PRJNA611818) | marine sediment metagenome | isolation source: surface marine sediment (3m) | place: French Polynesia: Moorea | collected 2018-08
AGGAGAGAGCTCGTTGGGGTGGTTGACGTGCAACACGACGACCGTAGGCAAGGCTAGGCCACTCAGCAGTTCGATCAGGTGGGGTGTGATCCGCTCGGGCAGCACCACGGGCAGGCGGGTGTGCAGTCGCAAGCGTTGCAGGTGAGGAATGCCAGCCAAATTCGCGAACCACTCGGCCAGCCTCTCGTCTTGCAGCATCAAGGGATCGCCGCCGCTGAGGATGACCTCCCGGATGCTCGGGTCTGCCTTGAGATAGCCCAGGATGTCTTGCCACTGGCGCGGTGATGCAGTGCCCCCGTGGTACGGATAGTGACGTCTGAAGCAATAGCGGCAGTGCACGGCGCAGGCCCCGCTGGCCAAAATCAAAGCTCGTCCGTGATATTTGTGTAAGATCCCGGGCACGCTTTGGGACTCCAGATCACCAACCGGATTGTTGTTGAAGCCCGGCTGGGCGATTGCCTCCCGGCCGCTGGGTAAGACCTGCAACAACAGTGGATCGTTGGGATCACCCGGTTTCATCAGAGCGACGAATCCCCTTGGCACCCTCAAGCTGAATGGATCGGAATTGCCAATGGGCAGATTCAATCGGTTCTTATCCAATTCCAGAAAGGCCAGCAGTTCATCCAGGTCGGTGAATGCCGTTTTCATGGCCTGCCGCCAGGTGGGTGTCTGCAAACTTTCCTCACTCTCAGGTATGATGGCGGCCGCAATCGGTATGTTTCGTGAGGATGTCATGGCTAGCTATAGTACCAATGAGTTCAAGGGTGGTCTCAAGATAATGATGGATGGAGACCCTTGCTCCATCATTGAAAACGAATTCGTGAAGCCGGGTAAAGGTCAGGCATTCAATCGTGTGAAGATCCGCAACCTGATGACCGGACGGGTCTTGGAGAAGACCTTCAAGTCCGGCGAGTCGGTGGAGGGTGCGGATGTGCATGAGACCGAGATGCAGTATCTCTACACCGATGGTGAATTCTGGTATTTCATGGACCCGGAGACCTTTGAACAGGTGAGTGCCGATGCCAAGGCCCTGGGCGATGCGGTGAAATGGCTGAAAGAGCAGGATGTGTGCACACTCACCCTGTGGAATGGCTCGCCGATCATCGTTGAACCGCCAAAGTTCGTGGTGCTGAACGTCACCGATACGGACCCTGGCCTCAAAGGGGATACCTCTGGCAGTGGCGGTAAACCGGCCACCCTGGAGACCGGGGCGGTGGTGCGCGTACCCCTGTTCGTGCAGATCGGCGAGGCGATCAAGGTCGATACCCGGTCCGCGGAATATGTCTCCCGCGCCAAGGAGGACTGAGCCTTGCATGAAAGCCACGGAGTCCTGGCGACCATCCGCGTCTCTTGAGACCCTACGGGCCCGCGCGGGCCTACTGACCGGGGTCCGAGAATTCTTTCAACGACGCGGGGTGATGGAGGTCGAGACCCCGGTCTGTTCCCGTTTCGGGGTCACCGATCCTGCTATCGAAAGTTTCACCACCCGGTATGCCGGGCCTGCCGCACCACCGGGCCGGACACTCTATCTTCACACCTCCCCGGAATTTCCCATGAAGCGACTGCTGGCGGCGGGGGCTGGTCCCATCTACCAGATCTGCAAGGTCTTCCGAGGCGGCGAGCTGGGCGCAAAACACAACCCTGAGTTCACCCTCCTGGAGTGGTACAGACCCGGTTTCGATCATCATCGGCTCATGGATGAAGTGGCGGAGTTGGTCAACAGCCTCATGCCACACCAGCTGGAAGTGGAGAAACTGACCTATGCCGAGGTCTTTCGGCAGGCGCTGCAACTCGATCCCCATACCGCCACACTTGCCGAACTGCGACGGTGTGCTCGGGAGGTGCCGATCCCTGGCGCTGCGGAGCTTGAGTTAGTGCAGGCGGATGCTTGGTTGGACCTATTGTTGACCCATGTCATCGAGCCCCAACTCGGCCGTGCTCGGATGACCTTCCTCTATGAATACCCAGCCAGTCAAGCGGCACTGGCCAGGATAATACCGTCCAGCCCACCGCTTGCCGAACGCTTCGAACTGTATCTCGCGGGTGTCGAAATCGCTAATGGGTTCAATGAGTTGACCGATGCGCAAGAGCAGAGAAACCGCTTCGAACAGGAAAACTCAGAACGCTCAGAGCAGTCGCTTGCACAGATTGATATGGATCTACATCTGCTTGCCGCACTCGAAGCCGGCCTGCCGGCATGTGCCGGAGTGGCGTTGGGTATCGATCGATTGCTGATGCAGATCACCCAAAAGGCATGCATAGAAGAGGTATTGAGTTTTGGCTTTGAGCGGGCTTGACGATTTAAATGCCGAGAAGTCGATATGCACGAGACAAAAAGCAGGGTCTTTGGGAGAATTGTCAAAATAGATGTCAATTCCCTGGGTATTCGCTAATCCTGAGTTGTTTGCATCTATAATCTCATAGATAGAAAAGCCCAGTAAGCGAAATAGCGCACAGTGGGTCATCCCAGGGATTTGTGTCCAGACTGATGAGAGACAAGCTTAGAATTTTCGGCATTCTATTCGCGATCTTGCCTTTTGTGCTAGCAGAGGCATCTGCGGACGAGCGTGAACCGTCATTGATGTGGCCACCCTTCAAGACAGTATTGGCGGCTGCGGGCTTTGATTTGGAACCGCTGAAACTGCAGTGGTCCATGCTGGAGCTGTTCTATACCAAACGGCAAGGTCAAGCTGCGTGGCACGAAGCAGGTCGCTTGAACTCCCATGCAATCGCGCTGATCGACTGGATTCCTAATGTCGATAGGGATGGCTTATACCCTGCGGACTATCATCTCGAAACACTCAGATACTTTTCACCCTATACCCATGGCAAGACCCTGCAACTCAGGGAGCTGGTGCTGACCGACGCGTTTTTAAGGCTTGCCATGGACCTGCGGCTCGGTCTCCTTGACCCTGAAACGCTCGATCCGCAATGGCGGTTGCCGCCCGAATCATTTGACCCCGCCCAGTTTCTCGAGACCTATCTAATTGCCGGCAATCCGCGCCAGACGCTCGATATGCTGAGACCCGCAACTCTGGCCTATGGCCGTCTGCAGAGAGCCTATGCTCGGTATCGGCAGATCGAGAAAGCAGGGGGCTGGCCGCGGATCACGGTGAGGCACACATTGCGGCCGGATGCCCTAGACCCGGCAGTGAAGACGCTCCGCACAAGGTTGAGGATCGAGGGCGACCACCCGGACATTGAACCGTCCGATCCCTGGCTCTACGACGCGCAGGTACGTGCGGCTGTCAGGCGCTTTCAACGCAGAAATGGATTACTTGACGATGGGGTCGTGGGTCCTCTGACCCGATATGCCCTCAATGTTCCGGTAGCACGACGGATCAATCAGCTGCTTGCCAGTCTTGAGCGCTGGCGCTGGCTGCCCAGGGAGCTGGGCGATCCCCATCTCCTGGTGAATACCGCCGGTTACGAACTGACCCTGGTCGATGATGGTGAGCCTGTAGTGCGTAAACGTACGATCAGTGGCCGGGAAAAGCGCCAAACCCCCTCTTTCAAGAGTCGCATCACCCATCTGGTGGTTAATCCTGAGTGGACGGTGCCCCGTATCATCGCGGTGGAAGATCTTCTACCGAAACAACAACACGATGTGGAGTTTCTGGATCAGCGGGGGATCCGGGTCTTGCAGCATCAAGATGGACAGTGGATTCAGCTCGATGCCAAGTCGCTCGACTGGGCGCAGTACAACAAGGATAATTTCCCCTTCCTGCTGAGACAGGATTCAGGGCCGAAAAACAGTCTGGGTCGCTTCAAATTCCACATGAACAACCCCTACGCCATCTATCTGCATGATACACCGGCCGTGGGTCTGTTCAGAAAACCGATCCGCGCTTTCAGTTCAGGCTGTGTGCGAGTGCAGGATGCGGGTTATCTGGCCCGTTATCTGGTGGATAGTGGAGGGCAGTCGGTTGAGGAGCTGATCGAGCTCCCCCTGCAGAGTGGTGACACCCAGGTCACCAAGCTCTCGAATCCCATCGAGGTCTACCTGACCTACTTTACCAGTTGGGTAGATCATGATGGAGCGGTCCAATTTCGTCCCGATATCTACCAGCGCGATACAGATCTCATACCGGCACTGAAAGGCAGCGAGAGTAGACTGGCTCACTATCGGGAGCAACCTCGGACCGAATCGCTCTGATCCATCCAATCCTGCGATCAACCTCTCAACTTTAAACTCCTGCAACCTGTGAAGGGGTGCACAGGATTGACAGGTGCCCCTCGTTTTCTGGTATTCTGCGCCTCAATTTTTTGCCAGAAAAAACCGATATCTCAATAAGTACAATCGGTTACACAGAATTTATATCATGACGACTAACAACATCATCACAGGAGTGAATAGACGCCAGTTTCTGGCCGGCTGTGCCGCCTTCGCCGGAACTGCGCTTGCTCCAACGGTATTTGCCTCGGTTAATCCAAAACCGGAACGCCAGCTGGCCTTCCGCCACCTACACACCGGGGAAAAGATAAAATTGACCTACTGGGCCGAAGGTGACTATCTGGCTGACAGCCTGCAGGAGATCAATCATCTGCTGCGGGACCACCGAACCGGCGACGTGGCCCAGATGGACAGAGCCTTGATGGATCTGCTCTACAGCCTGCAAAACCGCCTGGACCGGCAGGGGGAATTCCAGATCATCTCGGGTTATCGTTCACCCAAGACCAACAAGATGCTGCGTTCCCAGAGCAGCGGGGTTGCCAAAAAGAGTCTGCATATGCAGGGCAGGGCGATCGATATCCGACTTTCCGGTACTGAGCTCAAACACTTACGCAGAGCGGCCATCGACCTCAAGCTAGGTGGTGTCGGCTACTATCCGAAGTCCAATTTCATCCACGTGGATACCGGTCGGGTCAGGAACTGGTAGCCAGGAGAACCATTCGTTCCTCTCGCTCATCGCGAATTCACCGGGATACCTGTGGCACTCACGCATCTCGCTGTGCGAAGCGTGAGTGTGCTTCGACTGACTTATGCAAAGCAGTATCGGGTCTAAGAAAATTCACCGGTTGTTGTCAGTCATATTGTCATCGGATCCTTCCCACTCCCAGACCTTGTAACCATAAACACAGGACATATCCGGTGGCAGTATGCACGACAAGCTGTAGGACCCGCCCGGCGTACTTTCCGTCAGCTGAAGGAAAATACTAATAAATCCCCAGCCGCTTGTTGCATCGGAAACCTTCTCGGTTTCAGACCAGTGGGTTCCCCAGGAATAGGCAGTACACTCGATGGGTGAATCGCTCACACCAACGTTTACGACGATGTTAGCGCCATCCTCATTCTCAGTGTTGTCGCGTACGATGGGACAAGTTACTTCCACTTCGCTTGGGGAATTTTCAGGATTACAGATACCGCCATTCTCATAGATCACGAGATCAATGGGCCGTGCCTGGCAGCCTGTCGCACGATATGTTTTTGCATCAAACTCGGGGTCTCGTGGCGGGCCGCCCCCACCCTCGTCCGGGCTGCTGAGTACCTCTGCTGCAAAGAGAACCAGCGAGGCTGCAGTGAAGATCCTTAACGGTCGCTGTTCTAGTTTCATAATCCTAACTCCCTGAAACTATGGGCTTCTCAACATTAAGGTGCTGTATGTCAGTTGAGAAACCATGGATAGGCCCCCTGCCTCCTGATTTTCAGGATAGGATAAAGCATCTTCCCATATTCATACGCATCGAATAATCTAGAGCGAAAGAGGTTGTATACTTCGGTTGAAGTATCAACAGTCCCGATGATGCAAAGAGGTGCTTTTTTGTCGGAGAAATTCCCTTGTCCCTGCTGCGGTCACCTGGTTTTCGATCGGGAGCCGGGTTATCACCAGGTGTGTCCGATTTGTCTCTGGGAGGATGAATTGGCGCAATTGCGCTTTCCGACAATGCCGGGTGTTTCGAATGCCGTGAGCCTGATGGACGCCCAGCTCAACTATCAGCGTTTCGGGGTGGCGGAGCGCAAGAATCAAGGGCGGGGTCGGCAAGCTTTAGCGGGTGAAGACTTAGAAGAGGGTTGGCGTCCCATCGATCCGCGTATCGATAATCTGGAGCAGCCGATGTCTGGCGAGGATTATGCAACCAGTTATCCTTGGGCGAATACTACGGTACTGTATTACTGGCGTCCAACCTACTGGCGACGGGTCGTCGGTTGAGTCCACTCCCCCGGGCCGAGCTTGCGGGTAATCTCCATTGTTTACACGGAAACTCTCATGGCATCTACTCGGTCTGATTCGGTAGGCAGGATGTCGAACAAGTTTACAGTCCCGCTGAATCGTTGGCTTCCCAAGTGTATATCCGCATGAATATATAAGAAAAAATCAAGGATTGGAATGAAATATGCTTAAGGAGTGATACAACAATAATTGGCGGCAAAGCATCAGAGGTAGGATCGCCATGACTGACAAAGTCCTTGATAACAACGACAAATTCAAGGGACTGATCTTTGTTTTAATACTACTGAATGTGCTGGACGGTACGTTGACCATTGCCTGGATCGAAACAGGCAGGGCCGTGGAAATCAATCCATTGATGAATATGCTGATCGGCGTTCATCCCCTGCTGTTCATGGTCATCAAGATACTGCTGGTGGGGTTGGGAGCCATGCTACTCTGGCGGTTTAGGGATAGAGCGGTGGCGCTGGTTTCGCTTTATTTGTGCATAGCGGTCTATTCCGTGCTGATGGTCTACCACGGTAACGGACTGATCAGCTGAATGAATCGTGCCAAACCCGCATATGGCGGGCGACGAGTCCCTCCCTGGACTCACCTCGGATAGGGCAGCTCAATCAGTCGTCACTGCTTTCCGTGTCCCGGCTCAGTGTATCGGCGGTACCATCGGGCTCATCGTCTTCGACCTCAACGATGTCTCCTGACGCCAGACCGAAGAAGAAAGTTGTGGCGTCCGTAGTGGCACCATCCAGTTCGAAACTGGTTGATCCGTCGATCTGATAGGTGATACCCAGCAGGGTGATCTCACTCGCTGCATCGGTGGCATCCATCGGTCCTTCCAGGGAGGTCTCGCTGGAATCATCCGTACGCTTGATCTTGCTCGCCACCAACTCGGAACTGGTATCCAGATAGGCCTCGATCTCGACAAAATCGCTGCCAACCAGCAGTTCGCTGAGGGTGAAGGTGCCATCGTCATTGGAATCCGCTGAACTGTCGTCCTCCAACAGGGTGCTGTTGTTGGACTCAACCGTCAGCGTGGCGCCAGCGCCCAGGTCGAGGGTCAAGGTGCCGTTGAGATTGTCGGTGGCGACTACATCGGATACCAGGGCCTTGATCTCCACATCGTCCTCGGCTTCCGCCTCGATCTCATCGACGATCAGGACACCGTCCACCATGCTGCCTTCCACCTCGACCTGCATGCCTTCGAGCAGATTGCCTTCCAGGCTGGCGGGTTCATATTCGATACTGCCGCTGAGGTCCAGTGCCACGTCGTTGACCGTGAAGCCGCTGACGTAGTCTCCACCGAGTATCCCGTAGAGTTCTACTTCGTCCTCGTTGTCATCCAGCAGGTCGTCATCGTCCAGTTCGATCTCGGTCGCCTCCAGGACACTGCCCGTGTCCTCGAGCTTGACCTCGACGAACTGTCCAGAATCGCCTGCAACCAGGTCCGATTCCGCACCCGACCTCACAGGATAGGAAGTGCTGGCACCGTTCTGCAGGGTCAGGCTGATGGTGGAACCATCGTAATTGGTGACAGTACCCTTGACTTCGTATGCATTGTCCGAGTCGGATTGTTTCTCGATGCGGCTGGCGACAATCTGGGTACCGTCGAAATATCCACTCACCTCGACGTTGTCGCCTTCAGCCAGGTTGTCGAAGGTGGCGCCACCATCGAATACCGTGTCTCCGGCATCGACCATGACAGCCATGCCGAGCACCATGAAGGATTTGGTGGTGGCGTCTGCGGTCATGCTGCCGCTGTCGATCGGACCTTCTACATCGTCGTCGTAGTAGATGCTGTCGGCGGTGCCGGTGACACCGTCGTCGTTCACCGAGCCTTCGATCTTGACCTTCATGCCCACCGCAAGATCCGACTCATCGCTGGCTGAGTCGTCGTCTACATCGTAACTGGCGCCGTCCGTCTCGAACTTGATGCCGTTGACATAGACGCTGCCGAATCCATCAACCGTGCCGATAAAGCTCTTACTGGCAGGTGTGGTGGTTGTAGTGCTGTCATCGCTACTGCCGCCGCCGCCACAGGCGACCAAACCGCCGGTCGTCAGGATGATGGCCATGGCACTGAACAGTTGTTTGCGTTTCATTTCGATTTTCCTCGTTATCCTGTGTTGCCCGTTCCCGGGCGCGACGTTCATCACCCGTCACTGTAAGGGGGGTGACAGGTATGGGTAATAAATGGGAAAAATATCCCAATTGAATTCGAGATGAAATATAGCATTCCAGCTAAAAATGACAACCCCGGGTAAAAAAGTTATGGAAAGATACCTGTATGATTATCCAGCCGATCCGCATATCGGAGGCTGTCAGGTTCTGTGTGAAAAAATCTAATTTACTGTAAATAAAAAGAAATTACACCATGACGGCGAATGCTCACAGACCGCTGACCTGAAACAGACTGTAACATTCTGTAGCAATCTGAAATGAGAAATTGAACGACCAGCCTGGCGTGCATGGGGCCGGGGATTGTCGGGATTTTAATGACTTTCCGGATCCCTGAGGCTGAGCTTGGCGAGGCGTTCGCCCATCTTCAGGGGTTGGCCTGGTTCGAGTGCATCCTCCCACTCGACAGCATCCTTGCCGAACAGCAGGATGACCGTCGACCCCATGTTGAAGCGTCCCAGTTCCTCGCCTTTTTCCAGTCTGACGGGTTCAGCGGCCGGCAGGGGGGGGTAGTCCCAGCGGCGGATCTGACGCGAGACCGGTGTGACAGTGCCGGCCCACTGGGTCTCGATGCTGGAGACGAAAATGGCGCCTATCAGGATCACAGCCATGGGGCCGAGTTCGGTGTTGAACAGGCATGCCACCCGCTCGTTTCTGGCAAACAGACCGGGGATCTGCCGGGTCGTGGCGGCGTTCACGCTGAATAAACGGCCCGGAATGTGAATCATCTTTATCAGGGTCCCGCCAAAAGGCATATGCACCCGATGATAATCCCTGGGCGAGAGATAGACAGTGGTGAAGCTGCCTTCCTCGAACTGCTGGCTCCACGCGCGGTCGCCTCCCAGGAGTTCCAGCAGGGAGAAATCGTGCCCCTTGGCCTGAAAGACGCGCCCGTTGTCGATCTCCCCGACTTGGCTGAGGGTACCGTCAGCCGGGGATATGATCACTTCCGATGACCCGTCGATGGGTCTGACAGCGGGTTTGAGTGCGCGGGTGAAAAAGGCATTGAAACTGCGATATTTTACCGGATCCGGCTCCTGTGCCTCCTGCATATCGATTCGATACCATCGAATCACCTTGCGGATCAGGGCGTTTTTGAAGATCGGCCACTCTACCCGTGTTACCCGGTACATCAGGCTCGATAGGAAATGATGGGGAAGTACATACTGCAACCCGGCAAACAGGCGTTCGGCGAGATGTTCGGGCTGTGACCGGTGATTGGAGGTCGATGGATCCATGTCTGTCAGCGGCGCTGGTGAGTTATCAAAGAGACAATATCGTTTGCGATAGTAGCGGCATCCAGACCGTCGGTAAACAGGGCGTGAATGCTGGCATCCGGATCGACAAGAAAAAGGGTGTGGGTCCCATCGATTTTGTCCACACCAAACTTGTCAAAGGTCCGCGCAAGTGCTTCATGCTCGCCGCTCAGAATGAACCAGCCGGTTCCCAGGCCGTACGCCTTGCCTCGACCCGCTGCAGCATCCTGTCGGGGGAGATGGATGAAGCGAATCTGGCGTTGCAGATCCGGTGTCGCGGCCAGGCGATTATGGATCTGCACCAGGTTGAGGATTGCCGGTGGGGCTGGCAACGGGTTTGGTTCCAGCAGCAACAGGCTCCAGTGACCTTCCAGCTGTTCCTGGGTAAAGGGTTCGCCCTGTCGGTCGAGGAGTTCGAACCCAGGCACAGGCATGGGCGGACGAATTATCACACCGGAGATCTGCGGGGGTTCGCCCTCGGTGTATTTGTTGCCGCCGTAATAGGCGATGCCGAAGGTCAGAACGGCCAACAGGAGGATGACGAAACGCCGCTGTCTGCTGCTCGGGCGCCGCATTTTCAAATGGATTTCGGCGTGTTCGCTCGGTTGCCCCAATCTGACCAGGAGCCGGGATAGCCCCTGACCCTCGGATATTCGAGGTACCTCAATACGAACCAGGCCAGAGACGATCGATGGTGAGTCTGGCAGTAGGTGACAACTTCCTTGTCAGGGGTCAATTGCAGGTCGTCCAACAGGTGCTGTAGATCTGCATCGGGTTTCAGCCGCAGATTGCGTTCACGGTCCATGACCTCCAGCCAGTCCAGATTGGCCGCCCCGGGGATATGCCCCGCAAAATGAGAGAAGCGGGAGGTGCCCCGGTACTCGTTGCTGCTGCGCGCGTCCCACAGGGCGAGATCTGTGCTGTGTAGACGCTGCAGGATGTACTGTGCATCCGCCACCGAAGATGGGTTGGTCCTGGCAGTGAACTGGGCTGGTGCTGGACGTGCTGGTTCCCGGCTCAGGGGATGCCCCTCATTGGCCCAGGCATGCAGGCCCCCATTGAGCAGGGAGTAACCGGTGTGACCCATCGTCTCCAAGGTCCAGAGCAAACGGCAGGCATTGCCGCCGCCCTCGTCGTCATAAGCTACCACATGGGTCGTATCGCCGATGCCGTGTGTGGCAAAGACGCTTGCCAGCTGGCTGGCTTCCGGCAGTAATCCATGGGTCAGACCTCTCGAAGCGGTGATCGACGAGTAGTCAAGGTGTACCGCTCCGGGAATATGCAGCTGGGAGTAGGTGCTG
>JAAUXZ010015123.1_pt1 | contig 10899 bp, 8 predicted proteins | sample 7278131 | NCBI WGS metagenome assembly JAAUXZ01 (sample SAMN14350119, study PRJNA611818) | marine sediment metagenome | isolation source: surface marine sediment (3m) | place: French Polynesia: Moorea | collected 2018-08
AGACATGGATGCCATGCAACAGCTAATTTACCGCTGCGCCCAGTTACACCTAGAACACATTGCCACCAGCGGCGACCCCTTTGAAATGGGTTCTTCGCGACCCCTAGATTTTGGTCACTGGGCGGCTCACAAATTGGAGCAGTTGACTGACTACAGCCTGCGGCATGGGGAAGCGGTGGCGATTGGAATTGCCCTCGACAGTACCTATTCCTACCTGGCAGGGCTGCTGTTGCCTTCGGAGTGGCAGCAGGTGCTGGAAACGCTCAAGGGATTAGGCTTTTCATTATACGTGCCGGAATTAGCAGAGCAATTAGATCGGCCAGACCATCCCCGCTCCATTTTCAGGGGGCTTGCTGAGTTTCGAGAGCATTTGGGGGGAGAACTAACCATCACCCTATTGCAAGGAATTGGGCAGGGAATTGAGGTACACGAAGTGGAAATGCCATTGTATGCTCAGGCAATTTCTCTGCTGGAAAAGCTTGAACCATGCCCCTTTAATTTAACGTCTATGCTTTCTGATGTTAATTTATATAACAAGTGTTGTTAAGTATTCTAAAATTTGAACTTTCTTGGTTCAATGCATGTTGCAATTTTTGGTAAAGTTCTTCTTAGCTTTAAAAAATAACATTTTCATAACTGAATATAAGATAATGACACAAGCAAAAAATCCTCAAACACCATCGGAAACATTCCTCCGCCGAGGAGGAACGCCAGAACAGACGATAACTGATTTAGGTCCCCTTGCACATTTGGTTGGTACTTGGGTAGGAAACAAGGGTTTGAATTTGGTAGCTGTGCCAGAGCCATTAGGTAAAGCCAAATTTACATTGTTGCATGCAAAATACATGGAGACCTTGACATTCACCCCAGTAGGAGCGCCAGTCCCCAACCGAAGTGATGGCAGTGTGCCAACGGAGCAGGTCGGAGCCTTAGAGTACCAACTAAGGATTGTTGATGTGTACAGCAATGAAACTCTTCACGCCGAAAATGGGATGTGGCTTTACTTAGGATCGGAAGATAGTCCAGCCACTATAGCAAGGCAAGCTGCAATTCCGCACGGGGACTCCGTATTAGCATTGGGGGACTATAAAAATATAGAGGGTCCTCCTACAATTCCAGATATAAATGTTCTACCTCAGAACGTACCTGCGAATATACCACTAGGTTATACCGATCCTTATGGTGAACTACCAAAGGAATTCAAAAATCCCAACCACAGTCTTCAAGAAGTCATCAATAACCTCAATGACCAGAAAATTATCAAGACACTAACATTAGACGTGTCTACAGATCCTCTTCATCAGCTCCAGGGGGGGATACTCAACATCCCTTTCATCTCCAGATATGCCAAAACCACAGCGTTCAAATGCACTTACTGGATCGAAACGGTACAGGATATAAGAGGGGGAAAGACGTTTCAACAGTTGCAGTATTCCCAACAAACTAACATCAATTTTCTGAAAGGGGACAAACCAAACGTGGACGATGGCTTGATAATGTGGCCTCATGTCAATGTCAATACACTTATTAAACAGTAAGTTTTGCTGTTCATGACGTGCTCGTTTGTTCGAGTTTGAATGCCGCCATTAATTTATTGCCTTTGGCTAAAGCGTGAAAGCTTGCTGTAGCTTGCTTCCCCAAGGGTGAGTTAACTGCTCCCATGCTCCCGATGAAGCAAGAAATAATGTTTCGACTTGTCTAGGTTTTGTATAGCAGGTAAGCAGTTTGATGGTCATGCTAGATACTTCACTGTCATTCATACAGCGAATGGCTGCGTCTTGACATTTGCTGACGGCAGAATTTCCCTTGCCCCATTTTTGGCTGGAATTAGGAAAAAAACAATGAAACCAATTCAGAATCGACATCAACTGATCGAGGCACTGAAGGAGACGGCAGAACTAGAACACAATTTCATGTGTATGTACCTCTACGCTGCCTTCTCACTGAAGAAAACCACCGACTCCTCCTGCAACGAAGCGCAACTGGAAGTCGCGCGGCGGTGGGCATCAAAAGTTTACATGGTCGCTCGTCAGGAGATGGAACATCTATCCCTGGTGAATAGCTTACTAGCAGCGATTGGGGCTCCTCCCAATTTTAGTCGGGAAAACTTTCCCACGCTCCACCCGGTCTATTATTCCCATAGCATGAAACAACGTTATGGTCTTGAGGAAGAAGAGAAACTCGAACCTTGTGAATTTCCCTTTATCTTCGAGCCATTCGATCTGAACAGTGCCAGGCGTTATGCCTGTATGGAAAGCGCAAAACTTCAACACTTGCACGGGAAGCAGAAAGAACACATCAAGGATTGGTGTTTTCAACACAATGGCAAATGTCCCTGTTTGCCTGAAGTCAGTGGTATCGCCAAGAAAACTGTAGAGGTCGAGATCGGTAGCATTGAAAAATTCTATCACCGACTTAGAAAGGGGTTTCATGATGTGGCGGCAAAAGATCCATCACTGTTTGTCAAACCCGACGCTCGGCACCAAATTGACATCCCCAATGAGTACAACATTTATTTATTCCCGGTTACGGAGCTCAATTCTGCCATCAATGCGATGGAACTGGTAACTAAGCAGGGTGAAGGGTTAGATGCTCCGCCAGACTTTGATACTCACTTCTTGACCTTCTACGAAATTGCTCAGGAGTATCATCAATTGAGGCAGGATGACAGTAATTTCAATCCTCTTCTGCCCATCCCCCCTAACCTAATTGCGAGCGAAGACAATATTCCCGATAATCCATTGACGCAAAAAGTCTTTAACCTGTTCAACTACAGCTATGTCACCTTGCTCTATGTGTTAACGGGATTATACGGTTGGTATCAGCCTCCAGCCGCTCAACCCAGCTATCCTCACCTAAACACAGCGTTGCGGGAAATTGCCTTTGGACCAGTGATGACTATGATCGTTCGCTCGTTGGGTGAAGTTCTAGTCAGATTGCCTTGGGGTAACGATCCCAATAAACTCGCGGCACCGAGTTTTTACATTCCCGACGTGGATAATAATAACCTTAAGCTCAACTCCTCCTCTAATTGGCAATCTGATAGTTTCTACACCGATATTAACTTCTATCTCAAACGCTTTGAGCATATCCTAGAGCATCTTCAGCCTTTAGCGGATGAAATTGAGCGTCTCACAATGCTCGACGCTCAGGTGCGACAGGAACTCAGAAAGCGATTGACCTTTATCTATCAGAACGTCTATCGCCTGACTGGTAACCTGCGCCAAATTTACCAAACTGGTTTTTTCAGCAAGTTTGAGGGGGTTGTCTGATGAGTAACCAATCGGAAGATTCTAAATTATATCCCGCCAAATATCTAACCGCTCACTTTCAAGGGTATTTCATGTGTCGCATGGCCACTGACCCCGATCCGACAGATGAAAAGCGGGGAATGAGTGGCTACACAATGGCACTGAGTGGGGAAAATAATCTCGACCAAGTTATCCGTTTACAAGTAGGTCAGACCTACCAAGAGCGAGAGAAGTTTCTGAATCGAAACCTACGCCCTCCTGCTAAAGAGATGTTTGTCAAATCTCCTTGGGATGAAATGAAGGATATTAGTCTGTGGGAGGCATTGGAAGGTGGTGTTCAAGTATATCAAGTTACCTTTGATGGTCAGCCCTGGGACTCTGAACATCTCTTGGTAGGAGCTAGGGTATTGCTGGCAGGTCGCGATTATCCCTTCCACGGTGCTATTTTTGAAGGTCGTAATAATGTAACTGGTTCGGGGGATAACTATAGTTTTGTAATCGATCCATTCAACCTACATATCATTAAGACAAAAGAAAAAGGCAAAGATGCCAATCTTGAGAAATTCGCTCTGAAGATTGTCGCTCAAGATGTTCTCAATCCTGCCGAACCCGACCAACCCATCTGGAAAATGCTAGATCCGACGGTTTACAGTCGCCGTCTCCCCACTGGTACAGAAGAAAATTCCCTAGAAGTGAATGAAGCTATCAATACATTTGATTACTATGGATATTTCCGTGCCCGTCGCCAATACTTACAGAGCCTAATTGAACAGGAGATCGAGATCGATCCAGCTATAAAAGAAAAGTGCAAATCCCGTCTCTATCAGTTGGAGTTTTGGGGCGATCGCGTGATTAGCAAACTAGGGTCAAAAGCAGCTTGGTCATTCAACATCAACGGTAACAAGACAGTTACAGAGACGGTTAAGAACCAGCTTCCTGGGAAAATTGATACCGACCAAGTTTGGCCAGTGCAATTTTGGTTTGGCGGTTGGGATGGGGATCTTTTAGTGGGCTACATGCGCGGCAGCCTGAGCATGCCGTTCGAGCCCCTATTGCCACGTTGAGCGATGAAAATTGGCACAAACGGCAGCTTCCACTTAACCTATTGCACCAATATTCACCCCGGCGAAAGCTGGAGGGAAGTCTTTGCCAACCTGAAGCAGTACCTGCCAGTTCTCAAGGCACGGCTCTCACCAGAGCAACCCTTTGGGATTGGACTGCGGTTGGCAGACATGGCGGCGCGAGAATTGCTAGCAGGAGATGCCCTGGCTCAGTTCCAGACTTGGCTGAACCAGCAGGACTTGTACGTGTTTACCTTGAATGGTTTTCCCTACGGAGGATTTCACCGACAGGTGGTAAAAGACCAAGTTTATGCCCCGGACTGGTCAAAACCGGAGCGGGTAGACTATACCTTGCGGTTAGCAACAATTCTGGCAGCACTATTACCAGAAGGGATGGACGGCGGCATTTCTACCTTGCCTTTGTCCTATAAACCGTGGTGGACAACTGACACAGCCAGAGAATCTGTTCTGCGCTCAAGCAGCCTCAACCTAGCCATAGTAGCAGCTCGAATGGCACGCATCCGGGAAGAGACGGGGAAACTGCTGCACGTAGACTTAGAGCCAGAACCAGACGGGTTGATTGAAAATGCGGCTGAAGTTATTGACTTCTTCAAAGAGTGGTTATTGCCCAAAGGAGGAGCCTGTTTAGCAGAACGCCTGGGAATTTCCCAGGAATCAGCGGAGGCGCGGTTGCGAGAACATGTAGGGGTTTGTTACGATACCTGCCATTTTGCCGTGGAGTATGAAGATCCGGTGTCAGTCTTCCCTCGGTTACAAGCTGCTGGGATTGGGATTGGCAAAATTCAGCTCAGTGCAGCATTGCAAGTTAGATTGCCAGATGATCTCCAAGGGCGGCGCGTGGTGGTGGAGAGATTGCGTCCTTTTGCCGAGTCTACCTATCTACACCAAGTAATTGAGCGTTGGGGTGATGGCAGGCTGCATCACTATGCCGATTTGGTGAGTGCATTACCATACCTAGAGTCAACTCAAGCTACTGAGTGGCGCACTCACTTTCACGTTCCTATATTTATCCGAGATTACCAGATCTTGCAATCTACCCAAGCAGATCTTGTCACCGTTCTAGAGTTGCTGCCAGAAAACCATGCTTGCCAACATCTGGAGATTGAAACCTATACCTGGGAGGTGTTACCACCCCAGATGAAGGTGGATTTGTTAGCCTCCATTCAGCGGGAGTATGAGTGGGTGTTGGCTTATGTAGCATAGTTTTTTCTAAAAGTTAAGAGAAAAGTAGCAAAGAGTAGTAACGATCGAAACTGGCAATACGGGAATTACAAAAGCGAAACAGGAGGTTAATTAATGAGTTATCTAAGTAATTTGCGGATGGTGTTCGCGGGTGACTTTCAAGCGGATATCTCCACCGTGAACAACGATGTTCGCCACTACGACAATAAAACCTTTGAGGCGCGTTTCCAAAAGTTCCAGCAGGGACCAGTATTGAATGGTTGGTGGAACCCCATCGGCTCCGGCGCATTCCGGTTAATCAACTGCAAAGTCCAGTCTGTTTACTACAAGGATGGCAGCAGCACCAGCGACGAGAACGACGATCCGGCGATTGGTCTTTCGATTGCTGGTTCCGATGACCGAGTCGGAGCCAAGCTAGTGGACCTCGATCCCCAGTGGCAGTTGGCTTCTCAAATTTGGGGTCTGGAGATCCGGCTTAGCGATGGTAAAATCCCCAACCTGTTTGCCGGTTATTTCGAGCCAGCCGCCTTCCGTGACATTTTATTCGGTCGTCAGGAAGGTGCCTCTGCCGGGGACCAGACCGCTGCTGCGGCATTCCAGTCGGTACTGACAAACCTACAGTGGGCTGAAGATTTACTTAATTCCCGGTTTCTCCAGGAACTGAAAGCGGTAACTGATAACGGGCTGATGTCAGTACGGCTCAACACTTTTGGTTACAAAATGGACCATACCTCAGACCGGTTCACCATCGGCACTGTGGTTGGGACAATTGGACCATATTACCCCAATGAACCACGCTCTTTTGTCCTCGGGCGACGTATGGTTCCAATCAACGGTAAACAGACATCGGACAACATTAATTTCTTCGACTGTCGCGTTGACGAAGAAACCTGCTCCGTATTCGCCGATCTTGGCAATGCTCTGCCGCTTACCAATGGGTACGGAAGGCTTAAGGACTTGGGCGACTTGCAGCTGGCAGTACTGGTACAAGATACAATCAAAGAGAATGAGCGAGTGACTAAAAACGCTGATTTCATCCCACTGGGCACTACCATCCCCTACCGAAACCAAGACTGGCTGCGTCAGACAGGCGGTATTTGGGTCGCTTCCTTCTCACAAAAAGTGCTTTCACAAGTAACCCAGCAACCGCTTGCCTTGATCGAGATGTTCGATGACAGCAACGGGATGGTGGCGATCCGAGAAAGTGTAGATGGTTGGCTGATCCGCGCCGACAACTTTGTGCATCGAGTTGAGTCGGGAAGAACTTTCACAACTGAACTCTTTGCTGCCCGCTACGGTAGTCCGTCCGCGGGTGCCGAGGCGGAGATAACACTCGAAAAACCCTTGTCTGGCCAGGGAGGTGGACCGCCCACAGACCCACGTCCTCCCAAGGCAACAATCCCCAAGATTAATACACCCCCTGAAGCAGTTCGCTACCCCTCAACCCTGACGACGGACAATTCGGGCAAAGCTAAGTTGGCGATCGAGACCCAAAATCCCGACAATCCCCGTGGCTACCTTGATGGTCAGATATACATGTTCAAATACCGGCTAGCGAAGCAAGTCGCCGCTCAGCAGCAGCAATTCGATTACATCTTCCTGCTTCTATACGACGAATATACAGTTCCGGAACAACCCACTTGGGTAGATCATATCCAGCCAATCTTGCAGCAATACAGCAACCTGTATCCAATCATGAGCCAGAAACTGTTTGACCTGAGTGACTATCGCGCAGTGGCAAAGAACCGCGCCATTCTCGAACTCGCATTTTCCCTACCCCTCAGTGACCCTAACCACATGCCCGTTACCCGCGACCTGTCTCCACCCAAGCGGCAAACCATTCTCCAGTGGTTGAAGCAGAAAAATCCCGATGGCAGTTACGCTTTAGTCTACTCTACAAAGGAACAAATTTCTCGACTGGAGAAGGCACCCATGACAGTTGAGGTTGTATTACCGACGCAGATCGAGGAAAACGGCGGCAAGAAACGATTCTATGAAGGTTTCAAAGCTGCTCAGCGAAAAACCCGAAACCAATAAACCGGACTTAGAGACACTACACCTATAGGAGGAGGACTCGATGCTGAAAATTCGTCCCCAAATCATTAAAGAGATAATTGCCGCGTCAACCGCTGCCGATTTGCACAAACACCTACAGGCGGCAATTGAGTTGGAACATGCCACCATTCCAACCTATCTAACTGCCCTCTATTCGATCAAACTGGGCTGTAACCAAGAGGCTTACGACATCATCCGGTCGGTAGTCAAAGAAGAAATGCTTCACATGGTTATCGCTGCCAACGTCCTGAATGCAATCGGTGGCGAACCCCAGGTCAATCATCCCGGCTTCATTCCCACTTACCCCGGACCACTACCGATGAACGTGGGCGACGGTCTAATCGTGAATTTGGCACCCCTCTCGAAGGATGTGCTGGAAAATACCTTTATGGCTATTGAGGAGCCGGAAGAGCCCATTGATTTCCCGGTCTTGATGACCACAGAGGTCGAGGAGGAGTATCAAACTATTGGTTTATTCTACCAAGCGATCATCCACAAGCTCAAAGAATTGGGACCTAGTTGTTTCACGGGTGACCCCAGTCGCCAAGTAGTCAATGAGCAATGGTTCCCACTAGAATACTTGTTTCCTGTAAAGGATGTGGATACGGCAGTAAAAGCCTTGACAATTATCGTGGGACAGGGTGAAGGTACCTCCAATAGTCCAGAAAATCCCTATAGCCTTAAGAATCCAGATAGCCGTTATGCTCACTACTACCGTTTTGCAGAAATTTTTTACGGCGGGTACTTGCAGAAGAATCCAGATGCAACCAGTGAAGAAGACAAGTATTTTTATGACCATAGGAACCATCCGATTCCCCTAGACCCAAATGGCATATGGGACCTGGTGGAGAATTCCAAAGCTGAAAACTACCAAGAGGGAACCGCAGCGCGCCGTATGGTAGACCAGTTCAATTTCTCCTATACTAACCTCCTGAATGGTTTGCATAAAACTTTCAACGGTTATCCAGACTATCTGGATACTGTCATGGGCTTGATGTACGAACTCAAGTTGCAAGCGCAGAAGATGATGGAAATAACAGACCCGACATCGGGTAAGCAAGTCGCACCTGCATTCCAATACGCTACTGTAAACACCTAGAACATCAATGGAGGAACTTACTTGCTAACCAAAATACTCCGGCAATCAACAACACCAACCCAAACGTCAGCAGGCTATTGTCAAAACTAGTAGCAGTCGCCCCAGTCAATGCGTAAATCAACGCTCCTGGGACAGAACCAGCTAATGACGCTAAGGCCATGCTTTTCCAGGACATGGTGGATGTACCCGCCATAATGACAGTCGTCTCGGCTAGTAGGGGGACTGGGCGTGTCGCAATAATGGCTAAGAGACCCCATTTTTCCAGAAGGCGGTTGGCTTGACCGCGTTGCTCAAGAGGTACGAATCGAGCCAATAAGGGACCACCGAGTCTGCCAAGGAAAAATCCCGTGAGGGCTGCCCCTAAATTGCCCACCAGTGACAAGATGGTACCGAGGACAACCCCAAACAGGGCACCGTTGGCAATCATGACTAAACTGGAAGGGACTGGAAGAAACACGTCTGCCACTAGCAGGGCAATGCCTATCAGTGCGGCACTGATCCTGCTGGCTGCCATCCAGTCATGGGGCTCTGCGAGCAGGGGTAGGTGAAGTTGTTCAACAATTAGGAAAATAACTAGGAAAAATAACAGGAGGATGCCAATCACACTCCAGTATTGTTTCATAATTTGGCCAAGCTTTCCTTTGGTTTATGAATAAAACGGTTGTTCTCAATGTAGTGGGATTGACACCCCGTTGGCTAGGGGAATACACTCCTCGTCTGTCACAATGGGCTGCTGGCGGACAACTCGTCTCCATTAAGCCCGTCTTACCTGCTGTTACCTGCACAGTTCAGTCAACCTATCTCACTGGCAAATATCCCAACCAGCACGGCATCGTCGGCAATGGCTGGTACTTCCGCGACGAGTGTGAAGTAAAATTCTGGCGGCAATCGAATAAACTGGTTCAGTCTCCTAAAGTGTGGGACATTGCCCGTTCCCTCGCTCCATCCTTCACCTGTGCCAACCTGTTTTGGTGGTACAACATGTACTCGTCAGTGGACTACGAAGTTACACCCCGCCCCATGTACCCCGCTGACGGGAGAAAAATCCCCGATATCTACACCAAACCTGCCGAGTTGCGCTCGCAGCTCCAGTCAGAGTTAGGTCAATTTCCCTTATTCAACTTCTGGGGTCCCAATACGTCAATTGCGTCGAGCCATTGGATTGCCAATTGCGCCAAATGGGTCGAGGAACGCTATAATCCTACACTGACACTGATATATTTACCTCACCTGGATTACTGCCTTCAGAAGTTTGGTCTTGACCAGCAAAAAGTAGCTGCAGATCTCCAAGAGCTCGATGCCGTCTGCGGCGATTTGATTCAATATTACGAAGCGCGGGATGCTCAGATTATCATCCTGTCTGAATACGGCATCAGGTCGGTCTCCAAACCCATTCACCTCAACCGGAGCCTGCGGCAAAACGGCTTAATTGCCGTGCGCTCCGAACTCGGTCGAGAACTGCTAGATGCCGGAGCCAGTAAGGCGTTTGCTGTGGCCGATCACCAGATTGCCCATGTATATGTCAACGACCCAGAGTATACATCCCAGGTTCGCTCGCTACTGGAGGCAACCGAGGGCATTGCCCAGGTATTGGATGAAGCAGGCAAGCAAGCCTACCATCTGGAGCATCCTAGGTCAGGTGAATTGGTGGCGCTCGCGGAGCCTGATGCCTGGTTTACCTACTACTACTGGCTTGACGACTCTCGAGCCCCCGACTTTGCCAGAACTGTGGATATCCATCGTAAGCCCGGTTACGATCCTGTAGAACTCTTCCGAGACCCACAGCTCAAATTTCCCAAGGTGAAGATCGGTCTAACCCTAATGAAAAAACAGCTTGGGTTTCGCTATCTAATGGATTTGATTCCTCTGGATGCCACACTCGTCCGTGGCTCTCACGGTCGCATTACTACCTCAGCCGCCGAAGGCCCACTGTTGCTTACACGACAGACACACCTGAGCCAAACGAGCGCGATTGATGCTACCGATGTCTGTGAGTTACTCCTAAGACATCTCCAGGTAGACAGCAAGGATTGGCTGCCAACACAATAGTCAAATAAGTCGGCGGTACATCGGATAAAAGTAGTCAATCAGCGTTCTTCGGAAACCAGCGCTCGCCGGATACTTCCCATTCAGCTAATTGCCTTGCTATCTTCAATGGTCTTGGCTTCGTCCCTTTTGTTCTCCAGCGGTAGAGGGTGGAGCTGTTCACTCCCAAGATTTCAGCCAATTC
>JAAUXZ010166863.1_pt1 | contig 10881 bp, 12 predicted proteins | sample 7278131 | NCBI WGS metagenome assembly JAAUXZ01 (sample SAMN14350119, study PRJNA611818) | marine sediment metagenome | isolation source: surface marine sediment (3m) | place: French Polynesia: Moorea | collected 2018-08
CGTCAGTCGTCCGCGGCGTAGCCCGCGCCCGATCGACGGCGCACCGCTACTGGTCGGCGGCGGAGCCGCCGCCCAGCCCCGCGGCTTGCTCGACGAGCGGCATCGTGCGCAGGGGCACCTGCTCGGCGAGGGCGATCGCCGTGGCGCCCCGGTCGATCTCGGGCAACGAGAGGATGTGCTCGAGCACCTCCATCAGGTGATCGTTCGAGCGAGCCGCCAGGCGCACCAGGAGGTCGCCCTGTCCGGCGATGACGTGGGCCTCGATGACCTCCGGTACCGCACGGAGCGGAGCCGTCACGGTGGCGAGTTGGCCCTGGCTGACCTCAATCGTGACGAATGCCGTGACGGGGAATCCCAACGCTCGGAGGTCGATCTCGGGACCGAACCCGGTGATGACACCTCTCCGCTGGAGCTTCTCCAACCGGGCCGTGGCGGTTCCCCGGGCGATGCCGAGACGTCGAGAGAGCTCCAACATGCCGATACGCGGCTCGTCGGCGAGCTGTCGGATGATGCGCCCATCGAGCGCATCGATCGCCGATGCCTCTGGAGTCTCCGCACTGTGCACAGTCAACGCCGCCCTCCTGGGTCATCGAATGAGCGGATTGTACAGCTTCAGTTGGTTCCGTTGCGCATACGCCCTATCCGGTCCATGATCACTGGGCAGAACGCACGACATTGTGAAGTATCGCACAACCGTTCGTTCAACTAGACGCTGAGAGGGAGAGCACATGACCAGCGACCTCATGCCGATCCTCGGCTACGACGCCATCGAGTTCTACGTGGGCAACGCACGCCAGGCCGCGCACTACTACCGCACTGCCTACGGCTTCGATGTCGTTGCCTATGCCGGCCCCGAGCATGGCACACGCGACCGCTGCTCCTATGTACTCGAGCAGAACGGGATCCGTTTCGTGATGACCGCCGGCCTGACTGCGGACTCCCCCATTGTCCAGCACCACGCCCGTCACGGGGATGGTGTGAAAGATGTGGCGTTCACCGTGCCGGATGCCGAGGAGGCGTTCCGCATTGCGGTGGAGCGTGGGGCCGAACCCCACCGCGAGCCGTATGTGGTCGAAGACGAGCACGGCAAGATCGTGATGGCTGCAATCAAGGCGTACGGCGAGACGATCCACACGTTCGTGGACCGCTCGAACTACTCGGGTGTCTACGCGCCCGGTTACAAGCCGACGAAGCACCAGCGCCCGGCCGATCCAATGGGCCTGCAGTTCGTCGATCATGTCGTCTGCAACGTCGACCTCGGCGAGATGGACCAGTGGGCGGCCTACTACGCCAACATCATGGGCTTCACGCAGCTCCACCACTTCAACGACGAGCAGATCGCCACCGAGTACACCGCACTCATGTCCAAGGTGCTGTGGGATGGCAACGGACGGATCAAGCTGCCGATCAACGAGCCGGCCGACGGCAAGAAGAAGAGCCAGATCGAGGAGTATCTCGACTTCTACGGCTCGGCCGGGGTGCAGCACATGGCGCTCGCCACCGACGACATCGTGGCCACGGTGCGCAAGATGCGAGAAGCCGGGGTGCGGTTCCTCACGACTCCGAAGACGTACTACGACGATCTCCGGAGTCGTCTCGATTGGTCGACCATCGACGCCGACCTCGAGGAACTCGCCGAGCTGGGCATCCTCGCCGACCAGGACGACGAGGGCTACCTGTTGCAGATCTTCACGAAGGCAGTCCAGGACCGACCGACGGTCTTCTACGAGATCATCGAGCGTCACGGTTCCCGTGGTTTTGGCGTCGGCAACTTCCAAGCCCTGTTCGAAGCCATCGAACGCGACCAAGCCCTGCGCGGCAATCTGTAGGCACGGGGCGGACAGTCCCCCCTTTGGGGGGAAAGTACCGCCGAGGACGAAGTCCTCGGGGGTAGGGGGGCGTGCCCTTCGGGCACGTGGGAGTTCGCTTTGCGAACTCCAGACGGACTTGCGTAGCAAGTACGCCAGCACTCGTCGATCAGCTGGCAGCCGGCGAAGGGTCCAGCACTCGTCCACCCACGTCGCGCTAGCCTCCGCCGATGTCTGGACCGATCGAACTGACCCTCATCGACGGGGGTATGGGCCGTGAGCTCAAGGACCGCGGCGTCCGCATCCCCGAGACGATTTGGTCCGCCGCCGCACTGATCGAAGCGCCGGACGCAGTAGCGCAGCTGCATCGAGACTTCCTCGACGCTGGTGCCGAACTCCTGATTGCCAACAACTACGCCGTCGTGCCGATGCTGCTCGATCTCGAAGGCCTCGAACCCGAGCTGGAGCGGCTCGTCGGCGTCGCCCTTGACTGTGTCGAAGGCGCCCGGACCGCCGCTGGATCTGATGCTCGAATCGCCGGCTCGCTCTCGCCGCTCGAGCACACGTACCGGCCGGATCTCGTCCAGACCTACGAACAGAACCTCGCCGGCTACCGCCGGATCGTGAATGCCTTGGGCGGTCGGCCCGATCTGCTCATCGCGGAGACGATGTCGACCGTCGACGAGGCAAGGGCCGCCGTCACGGCCGGACTCGAGTCGGGCACCGAGGTCTGGGCGTCCTTCACCCTCGCCGACGATGACTCCGGCAACCTCCGCGACGGGACTACCGCCGTTGACGCCGTTGCGGCAATGGTGGGTCTTGGCGTCGACACGGTGTTGTTCAACTGCTGTCGACCGGAAGCGATCACTGCCGCCCTGCGCCGGATCGGCGCCGATCGCCCTCGCCACCTCGGTGCCTATCCGAACGCAGTAGAAGCGGTGCCAGAGGGTTGGGACCTCAACGCTCCATCGGAAGTCCAGCTCCGCGAACTCCGTGACGAGCTCCTGTTGGATCACATCGAGGAATGGCAGTCTCTCGGCGTCGACATCGTCGGCGGCTGCTGCGGCATCGGCCCATCCACGATCGCCGCCGTACGTCGCTACCTGGATGGAGACGAATAGTCCCCCCGGAGGGGGGCTGGCACTCGTCGACACGTGCAAGAAACGGATAGTCCCCCCTTTGGGGGGAAAGTACCGCCGAGGGCGAAGCCCTCGGGGGTAGGGGGGCGTGCCCTTTGGGCCTGTCTGGAGTTCGCTTTGCGAACTCGAGACAGACTTGCGAAGCAAGTACGCCAGCACTCGTCGACCAGCCTGCCTATCGCCGCGCCGTCATCCAGCCTTCGATGCGGCGCGCCGCTTCGGTGATGTCCTCGGTGCTCTCGGAGTAGGACAGGCGGACGAACTGGCGGCCGCGCACCGGGTCGAAGTCGATGCCGGGTGTGCAGGCGATGCCGAGCTCATCGAGCCATGCGGCACACAACGCCGGGGAGTCATTGGTGATCGAGCCCACGTCGACGTAGAGGTAGAAGGCTCCGTCGGGAGGAGCGAACGGGAGGCCGACCTTGCGGAGGGTTGCGGCCAGGATGTCGCGGTTCGTCCGGTAGCGCGTCACGTTGGCTTCGAGCTCCTCGGTCCCATCGAACGCGGCGATGGCGGCGATCTGGGCGATTGTCGGCGGCGAGATGAACAGGTTCTGGGCGAGGCGCTCGACGGGTCGAACGAGATCCTCGGGCACGACCATCCATCCCAAGCGCCAACCGGTCATCGAGAAGTACTTCGAGAAGCTCTGGAGCACGACCGCATCGTGGGTGTACTTCAGCGCAGTCGGTGCGGCGCGTTCGTACGTGATGCCGTGGTAGATCTCATCAGCGACGAGGCGGACACCCCAGTTGCGGCAGAAGCGCACGGTGCGTTCCATCTCGTCCGTCGTGAGCATCGTCCCCGTCGGATTGGCCGGGCTGGCGATGACCAGACCATCGAGGTCGCCGGCTGCATCGAGCTGGTACGGCATCGGGACGTAGCGGCTCGACGCATCAACAGGGATGCCGACCACCTCGACTCCAAAGGCCTCGAGCACGTTGCGGTAGCACGGGTAGCCGGGCTCGGTCACCGCTACGCGATCACCGACATCGAACGCTGCGAGGAAGGCGAGCGCAAAGCCCCCGGACGCTCCCATCGTGAGGACCACCTGATGCGGGTCCACCTCGACCTGGTAGCGCTGGCGATAGAAGTGTGCGATCCGTGCCCGGAGCTGCACGATGCCGGCGGCATCGGTGTACCCGAGCCGGTGGTCGTCGAGCGCTCGGTGGGCCGCGGCGATCACGGTCTGCGGCGCCGGGGTCGACGGCTGACCAACCTCGAGGTGGAGCACATTGCCCTGCACCCGCTCGCGATCGGCGGCCGCCTTCATGACCTCCATCACATAGAACGGCGAGATCTCCGCCCGATCCGCGATCTTCATGAGGAGAGACTACGGGGCGAAGGCCGTTCCATCCCAATGGGGCAGCAACAGTTCCCGAAGGGGGGCTGTTCGGGGGGACTGTCCTGCGTTGCACTCGTCGCCCAGTCCGCTGCCGAAACCTGCGACTTGAGACTTGCGACTTGAGACTTGGGACTTAGTACCCGTTCGGCACCGAAGCCCTGCGGCGTCCCGATCCCGTACCTTTCACAACTATGCGCTTGACATATATGTCAACAACATATATGGTACCCACATGGCTCCAGGACGACACCCCCATCACCACCGTGGTCGCGGGCCGCGTGCTCGCAACCGCTGGCACACCGAAGAGGACGGCTGGCAGGTGCAGGCCAGGATCGAGCGTTACGTCGAACCGGCCCTCCTGCTGCTCCTCTCCGAGGGCGCATCACACGGGTACGAGCTCGCCGATCAGATGGCGAACCTGCTCGATGTCGAACGCGTCGACTACGGCAACCTCTATCGACTACTGCGCAGCCTCGAAGGCGAGGGCATCGTTGAGTCCGAGTGGAACGACGAGTTGCCCGGCCGGTCGAAGCGCACGTACGAGTTGACCGACCAGGGTCGGCAGCTCCTCGACGCCTGGGTGACGTCGCTGCGGGCAGCCAACGAATCGGTTTCTGCCTTTTTGCAGAGATATGACGAAAGGAACACCTAGACATGCATGGACACATGCACGGACGCCGGTCGCGCGTCGCGCGCCGCATGATGATGAAACGCCGCATGGGCATGATGGCCGCAATGGGCCGTGGGCCCTGGGCCGACGCCGACCACGGCGACAGCTGGGGTCCGACAGCCGAGGAGAAGCTCCGCTGGCTCGAGGAGTATCAGCGGGATCTCGAACAGGAGACGGCCGACGTCGCCTCCCGGATCCGCGACCTCAGGGCCGAGGTGGAGACCACCACCGACGCCTGACCCCCATCAGCTACTGAGCCCGATGGCCGCCCTGCTGGGCGGCCATCGTTGCGTCTTCAGCGGCGGGGTCGGCACCGGCGCCGCGGAGGGTCGACTTCAAGTGTTTGAGGTCGGCGACCATCACGAAGCTCATGATGGCGAGGATGAACCACGATCCGATCTTGCCGGGGTGCACGAGCTGCCAATCGCCGACCTGGTCCGGGTACTGATACGCGCCGAGGAAGCTGGCGAGATTCTCGGCCACCCAGATGAAGAAGCCGATCAGGAAGAACCCTACGACGGCCGGCATGCGGCGAACTCGATCGAGGGGAGTGAACTCGATCCACGTGCGTCCGAAGACCAAGAACACCAACGCCATGAGCAGCCACCGCACATCCTGGATGTAGTGGTGGGTGAAGAAGTTGGCGTAGATCGCGATGACGAGCGGCACCGTCCAAAGGGGTGCCGGGTAGCGGACGAGGTGCACGTCGAGCCGTCGCCAGGCCTGCATCATGTAGCTCGCGACGGCGGCGTACATGAACCCTGCGTACAGCGGGACGCCGCCGAGCTTGGTCCACGCGTCTTCGGGGTAGGCCCACGATCCGATCGACGGCATCGTCTTGAACAGCTCCAGTCCGAGCCCGACGACATGGAAGAGGGTGATGGTTCGCAGCTCGTCCCATGACTCGAGCCCCGACTTCACCATCGCCCATTGAGCGAGGATTGCGCCGACCAGGATCACGTCGTAGCGGTGGAAGGGGCCCAGCGGGATCCGTGCCGTCAGGAAGATGAGGGCGAACATCGCAACGGCGAAGACGCACGACAGCGCTTCCTTCCAGGTGAACGCAGCGAGCTCCCTCGTGATCCTCCCGATGCGCTGCATGGGGGGAGAACGAGGATGTGGCGGAAGGAGTTCCGGTGGCGGTGAGTCGCCGGTCGTCAGTCGCGAGTCATCTGTCGTCAGAACCGTTCTCGAGAAGCAAAGCCCCCGACAGCGGTTCCAGGTCGATGCTGTTGCCGATCCGCTTGGCTGGTCTCGTAGCGAAGACCATTTCACCGGGTGCATTCAAGGTCACGGACTCGTCGCCCAGATTGAGGAGTACGGTCGCACGATCGTCGCCCAACCGAAGCCGGTACTCCAACACTGTCTCGGTTGAGGATCCCACCTCGAGCGTCCCGCGACGCAGTACCTCGTGGTGGGTCCGCGCCCCAATCAGGTTTCGGGTGAATTCGAGCAGTTCTCGGTCCCACCGGCTCTCGTCCCAGGGCATGGCCGGCCGGAGGACGTGGTCGCCACCGAATCCGCCGGCCTCCTTGTCCGCCGTCTGGCTGAGGCCGATCTCCGTGCCGTAGTAGAGGACCGGTGTGTGCGGCAGCGTGAGCAGGCACAGCAACCCGAGGCGGAGCCGATCGCGGTCGCCGGCCGCTTCGAACAGGAATCGGTTCATGTCATGGTTGTCGATGAAGGTCACGCGGTCGGGACCGGATCCCATGTAGCCGTCGTGTGCTCGCAGGAACTCGCCGAGCTCCCGCGCCGATCCGTCGCCGTGGCCGATCCTCGTCCGGATGGCGTTGGCCAAGGGGAAGTCGAGGATGGCCTGCAGCTGGTTGTCGAACCGCAGGAGCGCGGGCGCCGTATCCGTCACCTCGCCAAAAAGCGCGACGTCGGGCTTCGCCGTCTCCAGGGCCGAGCTGAACATCGCCCAGAAGTCGGACCCGAGTCCGATCGCATGGTCGAGCCGCAGACCGTCGAAGCCGATGTCCGAGACCCAGAACTTCGCCGCATCGATCAGGTGGTCGCGCGCTCCATCCGCCTGGCCGTTGAGTGAGACGAGGCTGCGGGCAACCCCGAGGAAGCACCGGTATCGGTCCGGCCACTCGTCGAACCAGAACCACGATGTCGAGTCGGCCTCCTGGTCGCGCTGCGCAGCGATGAACTCCGGCATGTCGGCGCTCACGTGACTCGGGACGAAGTCCAAGATCACCCGGATACCGGCGCGATGTGCCTCGTCGACCAGCGCCCGGCAGGCATCGACGCCGCCGAGGTCGGCGTCGACATCGAGGAAGCTGGTCTGGTCGTAGCGGTGGTACGACGGCGACGGACCGATCGGCGACACCCATAGCGTGTTGATGCCGAGCTGTTCCAGGTGGGGGAGCGCGTCGATGATGCCGGCCAGCGTGCCCCCGTATCTGCTGCTGGGATCGCCGTTGCTCGACACCTCGCCCTCGTCGTTGCGGAAGCGGTCGACAAAGACGTGATACACCACAGCATCTGCCATCCAGTCGGGTAGCCGCGACGGTGCCCCAACTCGGTAGGCGAACGTCGTGAGTCCCCGCTCGCCGTATTGGTACCAGAAGCCCGATCCGTCGATGGCGAGTCGCTGTTCGGCAACGGGCTCCTCCGTTGTGCCGACGATCTGGTATCGGACAACAGTGCCAATGGGTTGCCGGGGAATCGTCGCCTCCCACGTGTCGAGGTAGCCCGCTTCGAGCGTCCATTGAACGCCGGCATGTCCGGTCGGCGCCGTTGCGGAGTTCGAGTCGGGGCTCGATCCGTCGGTGGTGTAGCGAACGACAACGTTGCGGAGCGCCAGACCGACGCCGCTCGTGGCGCGCACCCGCACCGGGTCGGAGTCGCTGGGCCAGCGCGGCGTCACGTCGTTGTCGTGTCGGAACTGCTCGGCCTTCACCGCTTCGCGCCGTGTGAGGGCCGGCATGGGGAGGTCGCCTGGCGCCGATGCGGTCCCCGATGCGTGTTGAAGTGTCTCGACGGCGGTCACGCGGATGTCCTTTCGGGGTAGAGGGAATCGATCAGAGTTCGCAGCCCCGACTCGAGCGAGGTTTGGTCCTCCTTCGCGAGAACGGACAGCCGGTCGGCCAGCATGGCGCTGTGGGCTTGGGCCGCTTGGGTCCTCAGCTTCTCGCCGACTGCGGTGACGGTGAGTACGAACGCACGTCCATCGATCGGGTCTCGGGTCCGCTCGACGAGGCCCCGGTCGACGAGTGACGTCACGATGCGAGTTGTCGTGCTGTCGTCGATCAGCAGCCGATCGGCGAGCTCACCCATTCGGAGTCCGGCGTTCTGCGAGGTCACATCGAGCGCCCCGAACTGCGCCAGGGTGAGATCGAATGGCGCAAACGATGCTGCCGATTCCCGTTCGAGCAGCACAACGGCCGCTCGCACGTTTCGGTAGATGGCGTCAGTTATTCTCATATGAGAATAATGACGCACCCGTCCTCCCGTGTCAAGACCCGCATCTACACTTGCCCAGCGACACCAGGCACGAGGCGTGGAGCGGCGTGCCGATGGGCCTCTAGCTCAATTGGCAGAGCAGCGGACTTTTAATCCGTTGGTTGTGGGTTCGAGTCCCACGGGGCCCACTGATCAGTGGGTTTCGAGTTTGCTTCGCAAACTCGGCCCAGGGTGCGAGCCTGCTCCGCGAGCTCGGCCCGGGTTGCCGGACGGGGAAACGCTCGCGTAGGCCCTCATTGCTGTGCGGACCCTCCGACCGTCTCCCAGGCGATGCGTTGGAGGAAGGCACCGTCCTCCTCGGATACCTGTGGCGACAGGAAGGTGAGGCCTTCGGGGCTCTCTCCGAACACGGTGGCGTAGAAGACACACATCGTGAGGTACTCCCCGTGGGCGCTGGCGTGGATCCCGTCGGTGCCATAAAGGGTGAGGCCGGGTCGCTCGGCCTGTGCCTGCTGCCACGCAAGACCGACCGGCGCAACGGTGGCGCCGAGGTCAACACTTGTTGCCTCGACGACTTCCTTGATCTGTTCCTGTGAAGGAACCGGCGAGGTTGACCAGGGCCAATGCATGAACAGCACCGTCTCGGCTCCGTTCGTTTTGATGAACTCGTCGAGGAGACCGGCGGACTCGCGAAACTGCTCTACGTTCGCCCAGTGCTGGACGAGGTCCTCCTGGAGCACGACGACATCCCAGTTGCCGCCGCTGATGATCTCCAAGGTGCCGTCTTTGGACCAATGCTGGGAAAGCGGCGCTCCACTCTCCCAGATGACAGCGCTCGTCACGTCGAATGGCAGGCTCCCCGACGCGGCAAGATCCTCGAACCAACTGAGCGACTGCGAGAAGCTGTCACCTAGGAACAACACCCGATCAGGCACGCCATCACTCGCAACCGTCTCCTCGGTCTCGGATCCGCTGTCACCACAAGCCGAAACGAGCAATACGGAAATCAACACCACAACGACGAATCGACGCACACAACCTCCCGCAGTCGACACACCATTGTCACTTTCTGTCTCTGAGCGACATCAGGGGACAAGGACACATGCGGACGTGGGACGCAGGTGTTCTGTCGCCGCAACGCGGCCCTGGGGCATCGGCCGTCAGATCGGTTCCGCTGCAAGTGGCGCCAAACTCGGCCGACGTCTGCAGGACACGGCCGGGCTCGATGAGTGCGGTCGCTCAGTACGAGCCGTTGGTGTTGCGGACTCGGCCGCCCGTGATCAGCACATAGATGCGGCCGAAGAGATCGATCGGCTGGACGGAGTCCCAGTGCTCGACGATCTTGCCATCGGCGACGCGCCATCGATCGGTGATATTGAACCCCTTGCGCTGGTTGCCTCGATGCGCCTTTCGGAGTGTGGCGTGCGAGTGGAGCGTGACGATGTCACCGTCGGCCAGGATGTGCTTCACGTCGTAGGTGTAGTCCGGGAAACGCTTCACCAGCGTTCCGACCGTCTCCAGCACACCTTCGATCCCGTCGGGGATGCCGTGGTTGTGCTGCACGTAATTGCTCGAGCCGTACCGCGCGCGAACCGCCTCGAAGTCGTGCTCGTTCATCAGAAGCCGCACGAAGTCGGCCACCAATTCGACGTTGGCTTCCTCTTCCGGTGACCAGGTCGGGCGTCGCAGGTCGTTCAGGTCGATGGTCAGGGGGCTCATGGTGATCTCCTTCGAATTAGGTTGTGCTACCTAGAGCTTAGGTAGTGTAACCTAGACCCGCAAGGCGATATTCCCGAGAAATGAAGCTGGAGTCGACGTGAGCACATCAACCGCCGAGCGCATCGCCGACGCCGCCCGTCGCCGCTTCAATCGCAAGGGGTACGCATCGACCACCCTCACGGAGATTGCTGCAGACGTCGGCATCTCCCAGGGCAACCTCACCTATCACTTCCCGACGAAGCTCGAGTTGGCGCTGCACCTGAGTGAAACGGTCCGTGTCCGCATGGAGGCGCACCGCGCAGCCTCGGTGCCGGCGAGCATCGCAGACGACTATGTCGAACACCTCCGCTTCGCCATGGACATGACCTGGAACTACCGGTTCCTGATGCGTGACCGCGGCATCTTCGATGACGCCGACGCAGTTGTGCCGCCGAGTCCGATCTTGGTAGCCGACTTCGAGGAGCTGCGAGAGCTGATTGGCCGGGTCGACGAGGAGGGGCTATTTCGTTCCGACGCCAAGGTTGATCTTGACATGCTCACCCGCTCACTCTGGATCCTCAGCCGCCACTGGATGGATCATTTGCGGGAGATGGAACAGCGCGACACGATCGAATGGGCTGACGTCGAGCGCGGAATCGAACATCACTACGCCGTGTTGCTGCCGACGATGACCGCCGCCGGCCGGCGCCGCTTCGTCGCGGCGCTCGACCGGGCCTCGGCGCAACACTGACCCCGGCGCACGCGCTCAGCCGAGCGGATCGATGTCGAACCAGATGACGGCGTCGAACGAGA